>Ga0160443_100040_pt1 | contig 312885 bp, 292 predicted proteins | sample HID1972I_E1MG_FD_108244 | JGI IMG/M metagenome (GOLD analysis project Ga0160443, IMG submission 108244) | Enriched pill bug-associated microbial communities from UW Madison campus, WI, USA - HID1972I_E1 MG | ecosystem: Host-associated > Arthropoda: Insects > Digestive system > Unclassified ...
AAAACCGAGAGGCTATCCCTCAACTCAATCCAGCGATTCGATTGAAGCGCGGAACCTAACCGATCCAACCGTCCGAAGCAAGGAGCTTTTTCAAACCCCCGCCCCGTCCAAAACCCCGAAAACTCAGTCTCCGAAGCCCCGTCGGGCCAGCCCGTCTCCGAGCGAGGCGGCAATATACGGCGGCGCCTTCCGGGTGGCAAGGGGCTTTTCACAAAAAGTCCAAAAATCTCAACGAACTCGAGTCGCCGGCGCCACGACTGCGGCGCCCTCGCGCATATACGCGCGATCTTGTTTGCCGGATGGGATCGGGCGAAACGACGAAATTTTCGCCCCTAAAGATGAAGTCAGCGAGGAATTTTATCGCCCTAGCGCCCCGTGACGGCCTCACGAGGGTGCTTTCTTCTACATTTCTCGCACAAGCGGTTGCGCCGCAACATTGATCGAGGCATAAGAGCGCCAGTTCGAAAGGTCTCTTCCTTGTCCCACCGCGCCGCCATCGCTGCGATCCTGAGCCCCGCGCAAGCGGCGGCCGATCTGCGCGTGCTGTCGCTGGGCGTACTCCTTCTCTCGGTAATTCTTATTCCGCTTAGCCAAGCGGTGTGGATGCCTGCGACCTGACCTGAACCCAGCCAGTTTCGCCCATTCACCCCGCTCCGGCTCCGGACGCGGGGTTTTTCATGTGCCCGCCCAATCACCGACAGGCAAGAATTTCCAAGATTACGATGACGCAGCCTTCCGACAGCACGAAACGACCTAACAGCCGCTCCTCGGCCGTCACCCAGGGCCCGAACCGGGCGGCCGCGCGGTCCTATCTGCGCGCCGCAGGGATGCAGGACACCGATTTCGACAAGCCGATGATCGGCATCGTCAACACCTGGTCGACCGTCACGCCTTGCAACATGCATCTGGATCGTCTGGCCAAGGACGTGCGCGCCGGGATCATTGCGGCGGGCGGCTATCCGGTCGATTTCAACACCATCGTCGTCACCGACGGCATCTCGATGGGCACGGCGGGGATGAAGGCCTCCCTGATCAGTCGCGAAGTCGTCGCTGATTCCATCGAACTGGCCATCGAGGGCCATCAGCTGGACGGCGTCGTCTGCATCGTCGGCTGCGACAAGACGATTCCCGCCGCAGCCATGGCTCTGGCCCGGATGGATATCCCCGGCCTGGTCTATTACGGCGGCACCATCCTGCCCGGCGTGATCGGGACAAAGGAAGTCTCAGTCCAAGAAGTCTTCGAGGCCATCGGCGCCCACGCCGCCGGTTCGCTGGACGATGCGGGCCTGAAAGCGGTCGAGAGCGCGGTCTGCCCTGGCGCCGGCGCCTGCGGCGGTCAGTTCACGGCGAACACCATGGCCATGGCCCTGTCGATGATGGGCGTCAGCCCCATGGGCGCCAATGACGTGCCCGCCGTCGATCCGGCCAAGGGCGCGGAAGGCGAGCGCTGCGGCCGCCTGATCGTCGAGCGCGTCTTTGCCGGAGATACAGCGCGCAAATACATCACCAAGGCCAGCCTGAAGAACGCGGCCATCGCCGTCTCGGCCTCAGGCGGATCGACCAACGCCGTCATGCACCTGACCGCCATCGCGGCCGAGGCGGGCGTCGATTTCGGCGTCGAGGACTGCCACCAGGCCTGCGTCGAGGCGCCGGTCATCTGCGATCTGAAGCCCGGCGGCCGCTTCCTGGCCTCGCACCTGTATGCGGCTGGCGGCACGCGCCTGGTCGCCCAGCGTCTGGCCGAGGCGGGCAAGATCGCCAACGTCCCGACCGTCTCGGGCCGCAGTCTGTTCGCCGAAGCGGGCGACGCCGAGGAGCAGCCCGGCCAGCAGGTCGTGACCAGCTTCGACGCCCCGGTCATGGCGCGCGGCTCCTACGCCGTCATCTATGGCGATGTCGCGCCCGAAGGCGCCGTCATCAAGCTGACCGGCCACAAGGTCGATCGCTTTGAAGGCCCGGCCGCCGTGTTCGACTGCGAGGAAGACGCCTTCCACGCGGTGCAGGACGGATCGGTCGGCGAAGGCGACGTCATCATCATCCGCTACGAAGGCCCCAAGGGCGGGCCCGGCATGCGCGAGATGCTGCAGGTCACCGCCGCCCTGAAGGGCCGCAAGGTCGAGAACGTCGCCCTGCTGACCGACGGCCGCTTCTCGGGCGCCTCCTACGGTTTCGTCGCCGGCCACGTCTCGCCCGAGGCGGCGGCGGGCGGCCCCATTGCTCTCATTCGCGATGGCGATCCGATCGTCATCGACGTCACCAACCGAAGGATCGACGTGCTCGTCGATCTGGAGGCGCGCCGGGCGGATTTCGCCCCCAACCGTATCCGCCCGGCGCAAGGCGTTTTCGCAAAGTACCGCGCCGCCGTCGCCTCCGCCTCGCAAGGGGCCGTGACCATTCCCAATCCGCCGCCGGCCCAGATCCCCGCCGATCTGGCCGCCCGCTCCACCGAAACCGCTGCTTCCTAAGGACGCCCCCCCATGGCCATCACCATCTACACTAACGAAGACATCAAACCGGGCGCCATCGCCGGCCAGCGCATCGCCGTCATCGGCTATGGCTCGCAGGGTCGCGCCCACGCCCAGAACCTGAAGGATTCGGGCCACGACGTGATCGTCGGCGTTCGCCACGGCGGCACGGGCTGGAAGCACGCTACCGAAGACGGCCTGGCCACGGCCGAGCCCGCCGAGGCGGTTCGCGGCGCCGACATCATCGCCATCCTGACGCCCGACATGATCCAGAACGAGATCTATCGCGACGTTATCGAGCCGAACGCGAAGCCGGGCTCGGCCCTGTTGTTCGCGCACGGCTTCTCGATCATCTACGACCGCATCACGCCGCGCGACGACATGGACGTCATCCTGGTCGCGCCCAAGGGGCCGGGCGATCTGGTCCGTCGCGAGTTCGCGCGCGGTCGGGGCGTCCCCTCCCTGTTCGCCATCGAGAAGGATGCGACCGGCAAGGCCCGCGATCGCGCCATGGGCTACGCCAAGGGCATCGGCGGAGCGACCGGCGGCCTGCTTGAGACGTCGTTCCGCGAAGAGACCGAGACCGACCTGTTCGGCGAACAGGCCGTTCTGTGCGGCGGCGCCAAGGAGCTGGTCATTCAGGGCTTCAACACCCTGGTCGAGGCCGGCTACCAGCCCGAGATCGCCTATTTCGAATGCCTGCACGAGCTGAAGCTGATCGTGGACCTGTTCTACGAGGGCGGCATATCCAAGATGCACCACTTCATCTCGGAAACGGCCAAATGGGGCGCCGTGGCCTCGGGTCCGCGCGTCATCACCGACGAGACCCGCGCCCGCATGAAGACCGTGCTGGACGAGATCCAGAGCGGCCAGTTCGCGCGTGAATGGATCGCCGAGAACGAGGCGGGCAAGCCGAAATACGAGGCCCTGCTGACTGAGGACCGCTCCAGCCAGATCGAACAGGTCGGCGCCCGTCTGCGCGACCGCATGGCCTGGCTGCAGACGGCCAAACAGGCCGCCGCCTGACCCTCTGTATATATAAAGAGAGACTGACCCGATGAGCGCCGCCGCGCCCGCCCTGAAAACACCCCCCGCCCCGGCCGTCATGACCGGCGCGCGCCTGCTTGTCTCCAGCCTGGAGCGGATGGGCGTAGAGGTGGTGTTCGGCTACCCCGGCGGCGCCATCATGCCGATCTACGACGCCCTGACCGGCTCGTCGCTGAAGCACATCCTGGTCCGCCACGAACAGGCCGCCGCCTTCGCCGCCGACGCCTATGCGCGCCTGAGCGGCCGGGTCGGCGTCTGTATGGCGACCTCGGGCCCCGGCGCCACCAATCTGATCACCGGCATCGCCAACGCCATGATGGATTCGGCGCCGATGGTCTGCATCACCGGCAATGTTCCCCAAGGGGTCATGGGCACCGACGCCTTCCAGGAGATCGACATCCTGGGCGTCACCCTGCCGATCGTGAAACACTCCATCCTGGTCCGTGACGCCGCCGAGATCCCGGCCGCCATCGAACAGGCTTTCCACATCGCCGCCTCGGGCCGCCCCGGCCCGGTGCTGGTCGACCTGCCCAAGGACGTGCAGTTCGCCGAGGCGGTCGCCCCCTTCGGCTTCAACATTCCCAATGAAACGGCCGAGGCAGATCTTGATGCCATCGCCGAGGCCGAGCGCTTCATCCGCGCCGCTGAACGCCCGCTGATCTACATCGGCGGCGGGGTGAAGATCGGCCGCGCGACCGAGGCCCTGCGCGCCTTCGCCGAGACCACCGGCATTCCCGCCGTCGCCACCCTGAACGCCCTGGGCACGGTGCCGACCGACGCCCCCGGCTTCCTGGGCATGCTGGGGATGCACGGCACGCGCGCGGCCAATGAGGCGGTTCAGGCGTCCGACCTGCTGATCGTCATGGGCGCCCGCTTCGACGACCGCGCCACCGGCAAGCTGGCCGAGTTCGCCCCCCACGCCCGCGTCGTCCACTTCGACGCCGACGCCTCGGAGATCGGCAAGCTGCGCGAGACCCACGTCGCCGTCGGCGGCGAGATACGCCCGGCCATCGAGGCCCTGACGACGCGCATGGCGGCGGCTCCGCTGACCATCGACCCCTGGGTCATCCGCTGCGCCTCGGCGGCCGCGCGTCACGCGGCCCGCTATGACGCGCCGGGCGAAGGCGTCTACGCCCCGGCCCTGCTGAAGCAGCTGTCCGAAATGGCGGGCGACCGCTTCGTCGCCGCCTGCGATGTCGGCCAGCATCAGATGTGGGCCGCCCAGCACTGCCGCTTCGCCCGGCCGGAAGCCCACATCACCTCGGGCGGTCTGGGCGCGATGGGCTTCGGCCTGCCTGCCGGTCTGGGCGCCCAGATGGCCGATCCCGATGCAGTCGTCGTCACCATCGCCGGCGACGGCGGCTTCATGATGAACGTCCAGGAGCTGGCGACCCTGCGCCGCTACGGCGTGCCGCTGAAGATCGTCCTGCTGGACAACTCATCGCTGGGTCTGGTGCGCCAGTGGCAGGAGCTGTTCTTCGAAGAGAACTATTCCGAGATCGACCTGTCCGACAATCCGGACTTTGTGAAGGTGGCCGAAGCCTTCGGCGTCGAGGCCTTCCGCCTCGACCGCCGCGATCAGGTCGAGGCCGGTCTGGCCCGCCTGCTGGCCGCCAAGGGCGCCTGTCTGGCCCACGTCGTCATCGACCCCAAGGAAAACGTCTGGCCGCTGGTGCCGCCAGGCAAGAGCAACGCTGAAATGATGGAAGGCGCATGAGCATGAGCGACACCATTCACATCCAGATCGACCGGGCCGACGGCTCGCTTCAGCGTCTCATCGGCCTGGTGGAGCGCCGCGGCTTCCACATCGACGGCATCAACATGGCGGATGAAGGCGCGATGCGCCGCATCGCCCTGACCGTTCGCGGGCGCGACGCCGCCCGTTCCATCGACACCCTGGGCCGCCAGATCGACCGCCTGATCGGCGTCGCGCGCATCCAGGCCCAAACCTTCCAGTCCGAGGCTGCGTAATGTCCCGAGTAGACCGAGTATCCAGAACCGCCGAGATCGCGGCGTCCGATCCCAACCGCGTCATCATCTTCGACACCACCCTGCGCGACGGCGAACAGGCCCCCGGCTTCTCCATGTCGGCCGAAGCCAAGCTGAAGATGGCTCATGTCCTGCGCGACCTGGGCGTGGACGTGATCGAGGCCGGTTTCGCCGCCGCCTCGCCGGGCGACGAGGAGTGCATCCGTCGCGTCTGCGGCGAGATCGAGGGACCGGTCTTCGCCTCCCTGTCGCGCGCCAACGAGAAGGACATCGACGCCTCCTTCCGCGCCCTGGCCCCGGCGCCGAAATCACACCGTCGCTGCCACGTCTTCCTGGCCACCAGCCCGATCCACCGCTCAGCCAAGCTGCGCATGAGCACCAACGAGGTGCTGGCCACCATCTCGCGCACGGTGGAATACGCCGCCTCCCTGTTCGACGACGTGGAGTTCTCGGCCGAGGACGCTTTCCGCACCGAGCCGGAGTTCCTGGCCGAGGCCCTGATGGCCGCCGCCGACGCCGGCGCCCAGACGCTGAACGTGCCCGACACCGTCGGCTACGCCGCGCCCGAGGAATCGCGCCAGCGCTTCGCCTATCTAGACGGGATCATCCGCCCGCGTCACGCCGACATCATTTTCTCGTCCCATGCCCACAACGACCTGGGCCTGGCGGTCGCCAACTCCCTGGCCGCCGTCGAAGGCGGCGCCCGTCAGATCGAAGGCGCCATCAACGGCATCGGGGAACGCGCCGGCAACGCCTCGATCGAGGAGGTCATCATGGCCCTGCGCACCCGCGCCGACCGCTATGGCGTGACCGTCGCCGCCGAGAGCCGCCATCTGGTCCGCTCTTCCGAGACCCTGCGCGAAGTGACCGAGAGCGTCATCGCCCGCAACAAAGCCATCGTCGGCCTGAACGCCTTCGCCCACGAAGCGGGCATCCATCAGCACGGCATGATGGCCGACAGCCGCACCTACGAGATCATGCGCCCCGAGGACGTCGGGTTCGAGGGCAGCTATTTCGTGCTGGGCAAACACTCGGGCCGCCATGCCGTCGGCAAGCGCGCCGAGGCTCTGGGTCACGCCCTGGAAGGCCAACGCCTGGCCGAAGTCTTCGCCGGCTTCAAGCGCCGCGCCGACGAGATCGGCGAGATCAACGACGCCGAACTGACCGCCATCATCGCCGCCACCGCCCCCCAACAGGACAAGACCTATGCAGCCGCTGGCTAAGAACATCTGGATCAATGGCGAACTGATCGCGTGGGAAAAGGCCACGGTTCACGTCATGAGCCACGCCCTGCACTACGGCACCTCGGTGTTCGAGGGCATCCGCGTCTATGACACGCCGGACGGCCCGTGCGGCTTCCGCCTGACCGACCACATCCGCCGCCTGTTCGACAGCGCGCGCATCTACCACTTCCCCATGCCCTACACTGAGGACGAGCTGGTCCAGGCCTGCAAGGACGTGGTGCGCGCCGAGGGCCTGCGCTCGGCCTATCTGCGGCCGCTGGCCTTCCTGGGCGAGTGCGGCATGGGCGTCAGCCCCTCGGCCGAGGCGATCCGCAGCGATGTGATGATCTCGGCCTTCGCCTGGGGCGCCTATCTGGGCGAAGAGGCGCTGGAGAAGGGCGTCGACGCCTGCATCTCCAGCTGGAACCGCGTGGCCCCGAACACCGTCCCGGCGGGCGCCAAGGCGGGCGGCAACTATCTGTCCTCCTATCTGATCGGGCGCGAAGCCCGTGTGCGCGGCTTCGGCGAGGGCATCGCCCTGGGCGCCGACGGCCTGCTGTCGGAGGGCGCGGGCGAGAACCTGTTCATCGTCAAGGACGGGGTGCTGATGACCCCGCCCGCCGCCGCCTCCATCCTGCAGGGCATCACCCGCGACAGCGTGATGAAGCTGGCGCGCGGCCTGGGCTATGAGGCGCGCGAACAGGTGCTGCCGCGCGAAGCCCTCTATGTCGCAGACGAGGTCTTCATGACCGGCACGGCGGCCGAGATCACCCCCGTCCGTTCCATCGACGGCATCATGACCCGCGCAGGCGGCCCCGGCCCGGTGACCAAGGCGGTCAACAAGGCCTTCCGCGGCCTGTTCGACGGCGCCACGCCCGACCGCTTCGGCTGGCTGGAGCCCATCGGCGAGGCTGAAAACGCCGCCCCGGCCAGGGAGCGCGCCCATGAGCCAGCCTAAGACCCTGTATCAAAAGGTGTGGGACCGGCACGTCGTCGTGCCGGAAACCGCCGAGACTCCGGGCGTCATGTATGTGGACCTGCACCTGGTCCACGAAGTCACCTCGCCTCAGGCCTTTTCCGAGATCGCGGCGCGCGGATTGAAGGTCCGCCGCCCCGACCGCACCTTCGCCACCCTGGATCATTCGACCCCCACCCTGCCCGCCGGGCCGGACGGGACGCTGCCCTACGTCACCGAACAGGCGCGCAAGCAGGTCGAGACGCTGGAGGTCAACTGCGCCCGCCACGGAATCGAACTGGCCGGCTGGGGCTCGGACCAGCGCGGCGTCGTCCACGTCATGGGACCGGAACTGGGCCTGACCCAGCCGGGCATGACCGTCGTCTGCGGCGACAGCCATACCGCCACCCACGGCGCCTTCGGAGCGCTGGCTTTCGGCATCGGCACCTCGGAAGTCGGTCACGTGCTGGCGACCCAGTGCCTGCTGCAACGCCGGGCCAAGGCCATGCGCGTGACGATCAACGGGCGCCTGCGCCCCGGCGTCTCCGGCAAGGACATGGCATTGGCCGTCATCGCCGCCATCGGCTTCGGCGGCGGCACCGGCTACGTCATCGAATATGCAGGCGAGGCCGTGCGCGCGCTGGACATGGAAGGGCGCATGACCCTGTGCAACATGTCCATCGAGGCGGGCGCCCGCGCCGGCATGATCGCCCCCGACCAGACGACCATCGACTGGCTGCGCGGCCGTCGCCACGTCCCCGCCGACTATGAAGCCGCCGCCGCCGACTGGCTGGCTCTGGCCACTGATCCCGGCGCGGTCTTCGACAAGGAGGTCGTGCTAGACGGCGCCGCCATCCGCCCGATGGCCACCTGGGGCACCACCCCCGACGCCGGCGCCCCCGTCGGCGCGCCCGTGCCGCAGCCGCGTTCGGCTTCGGACCAGAAGGCCATCGACTACATGGGCTTCACCGCCGGAGAGGCGACCACCGGCCACAAGGTCGATGTGGTCTTCATCGGCAGTTGCACCAACGGCCGCCTGCCCGATCTGCGCGCCGCCGCCGACGTCCTGCGCGGCCGCAAGGTCCAGCCGGGCGTGCGGATGCTGGTGGTCCCGGGTTCGGAGGCCGTCCGCCGCGACGCCGAAGCCGAAGGCCTGGACAAGGTCTTCACCGAGGCGGGCGCCGAATGGCGCATCCCCGGCTGCTCCATGTGCATCGCCATGAACGGAGATTTCGTCGCGCCCGGCCAACTGGCCGTCTCGACCTCCAACCGCAATTTCGAGGGCCGTCAAGGCAAGGGCGCCCGCACCATCCTGGCCAGCCCCGCCACAGCCGCCGCCAGCGCCGTGGCCGGGGTGCTGACCGACCCGCGCGTCTATCTGGAGGCCCCCGTCCTCAAGCAGGCGAGCGCCGCGCGCGAGGCGGTAGGAGCAGAATAATGTCTGAGCCCTTCAAGACCCTGACGTCGAAGACCCTGACCCTGAGCCAGGCCAATATCGACACCGACCAGATCATCCCCGCGCGCTTCCTGACCACCACCTCGCGCGAGGGTCTGGACGCCCAGGCCTTCTATGACTGGCGCTATGAGGCCGATGGGTCGCCCAAGCCGGAATCGGTGCTGAACCGCATCGACCCGACCGAGCACCGCATCCTGCTGGCGGGGCCGAACTTCGCCTGCGGCTCCTCGCGCGAGCACGCGCCCTGGGCCCTGCTGGACTATGGCTTCCGGGCGGTGATCTCGACCGAGATCGCCGACATCTTCACGTCCAACGCCCTGAAGAACGGCTTTCTGCCCATCGTCGTCGATCAGGCCGTCTGGGACGATCTGGCCGCCCACCCGGAGCAGCCGGTGACCATCGACCTGGAGGCGGGCGAGATCCGGCGCGGCAACGTCCCCGCCGTGCCGTTCAAGGTCGAGTCCTTCGCCCGCCAGTGCCTGCTGGACGGCGTCGACGCCCTCGGCTGGCTTCAGGCCAAGCTGCCCTACGTCGCCTCCTACGAACGCCTGCGCCAAGACACCTATCAGCCGGAGACCGCCTGATGACCGCCCATGACACGCCCGCCGCCGCCCGCGCCTTCAATATCGTCGTCCTGCCCGGCGACGGCGTCGGGCCGGAGGTGACCCTGGCCGCCCAGCGAGTGCTGACCTGCATCGGCGACATCTACGGCCATCGGTTCGACTTCACCGAACACCTGATCGGCGGCGCCGCCATCGACGCGGTCGGCGAATCCTTGCCCGAAGAGACCAAGGCCGCCTGCATCGCCTCCGACGCCGTGCTGCTGGGCGCCGTCGGCGGGCCCAAGTGGGACGGCGCCCCGGTTCGTCCCGAACAGGGTCTGCTGGCCATCCGCAAGGCGATGGGCCTGTACGCCAACCTGCGTCCGTTGCAGGTCTCGCCGGTGCTGGCCCACCGCTCGCCGCTGAAGAAGGAGATCGTCGAGGGCGTCGATCTGATCGTCTTCCGCGAACTGACCAGCGGCGTCTATTTCGGCGAGCGCACCCGCACCGAAACCTCGGCCTCGGACCTGTGCGTCTATACGGTGGAGGAGATCGAGCGCGTCGCCCGGGCCGCCTTCCAGGCTGCCGAACAGCGCCGCGGAAAGGTCACCTCGGTCGACAAGGCCAACGTCATGGAGACCAGCCGCCTGTGGCGCGAGGTCGTGACGCGCATCCACGCCGAGGAATATCCGCAGATCACCCTGGAGCACGCCCTGGTCGACTCCATGGCCATGCACCTGATCCGCAAGCCGCGCGACTATGACGTCATCCTGACCGAGAACATGTTCGGCGACATCCTGTCGGACGAGATTTCAGTGCTGGGCGGCTCCATCGGCCTGCTGCCTTCAGCCTCGCTGGGCGCCGACGGGCCGGGCCTGTTCGAACCGATCCACGGCTCGGCGCCGGACATCGCCGGACAGGACCTGGCCAACCCCGTCGGCATGGTGCTGTCGGCGGCCATGATGCTGCGTCACAGCTTCCAGTTGGAGGATGAGGCCGATTCCATCGAGGCGGCGGTCGCGGCCGTCCTGGCCTCAGGCGCCGTCACCGCCGATCTGGGCGGGGCGCTGGGCACGGTCTCGGCCACCCGCGCCATCGTCGACGCCATCCGGGCCATCCACTGGGCGGCGGCGCGCCATGTGCCGATGCACTGGGCCTGAGACTTTTAGGCACCACAGCGATGAAGAGGCGGGCCCTTGGTCCGCCTCTTCTTAATTCAGCCGTCGATCAGGCCCTGAAGCGCGCGGGCCATGCGCTGGGCCAGAGACGCCTTCTGGGCCTCGTCCAGGCTTGAATAGCCGTCGGACAGTTCGCGGCCGATCGCCATGCCCATGATCAGGCCTGCCGCCATGCGCGCCCGCACCGGCGCGTCCTCGCCGCCGATCCACTGGGTCAGGGGCTCGAAGAAACGAGAGTTGGAGGTGCGCTGAACAACGTCCATCGCCTTGGTCGAACCGATCGAACGCAACAGGATCAACAGACCGCGCATCTTGGCGCCGCCGTCTTCATATTCGCACGGGGTCATGTCGCCATAGACGATCTCGCGCGCCAGACGCTCGCCGAAATCCTCGCGCGAGCCGTCCATCAGATCGCGGCCGTTCTTGCAGCTGTCCATGACCGCCACGAACAGATCTTCCTTCGAGCCGAAGTAGCGGCTGATCAGGGCCGCATCGACGCCGACGTCGCGCGCCACGTCGCGCATGCCGACATCATCATAGCTTTCAGCGCAAAAGCGTTCGCGCGCCGCTTCCAGAATGGCCTGGCGGGTGGCGTTGGCGTTACGCGGCCGGGGAACGTCGCAAAGGACCAATTGGTCGCACTCCAATAAACCTTACGGGCTATATGGCCTTGTCATCAGGCGTTGACAAGCGTCGCCGACGTCGTCTTTAAGTCAGCCGGTGTTGACTGGACGCCTCCTCCCCAATGAGCGCACAGTCCTTTGGATAAAATGACTCCCAAGGAGATTGCGCCGATGCGCACGGTGAAGATCGCGGCCGCGTCCGTCATGATGGCGGCTGCCCTCTATGGCTGTTCCAAGGGACAGGAGGCGCCGGCCCAGGGCGCGCCTCCGGTCACGGTGGCGACGCCCCTGTCGCAACAGGTTGTCGACTGGGACGAGTTCACAGGGCGCTTCGAGGCGACCCGCTCCGTCGACGTGCGCGCCCGCGTGGGCGGCTACATCCAGTCGGTTCACTTCAAGGACGGCGACTTCGTACGCCAGGGCCAACTGCTGTTCACCCTGGATCCGCGCCCGGCCCAGGCCGCCCTGGCTTCGGCCCGCGCCCAGCTGGCCCAGGGCCAGGCCCAGTTGACTCTGGCCCGCACCGAGCTGGCCCGCGCCGAAGGCCTGTTGGCCTCTCAGGCCGTGTCCCAGGCCGAAGTCGACGCCAAGCGCGGCGCTGTCCAGACCGCCGAGGCCGCCATGGCCGCCGCCAACGCCGCCATCCGCGCGCGTCAGCTGGACGTGGAATTCACCCGCGTCACCGCCCCCATCTCGGGCCGCGTGTCCGACCGTCGGGTCGATCCGGGCAACCTGATCGGCGGCGGTTCGTCCGCCGGCGACGTGCTGACCACCATCGTCTCATCGTCGCCGATCTACTTCGTCTTCGACGGCTCCGAAGCCCTGGCCCTGAAATATCAGCGCGACGCCCGCAACGGGTCGGCTCCGATCCGCATCCGTCTGCAGGACGAGACCGCCTATGATCGCACCGGCACGCTGGACTTCACCGACAACGCCATCGACGCGTCTTCGGGCACCATCCGCCTCCGCGCCGTGGTGCAGAACGCCGACGGCTTCCTGAAGCCGGGCATGTTCGGCCACGCCCAGCTGGCCGGCTCGGGCGGTTACGCCGCCATGCTGGTGCCGGACGCCGCCGTCGTCACCGATGGTCCGCGCAAGGTGGTCTATGTCGTCGCCAAGGACGGCACGGTCGGCGCCAAGCCGGTCCAGCTGGGACCGGTCGCCAACGGCCTGCGTGTCGTGCGCACGGGCCTGACGCCGGACGACCGCGTCATCATCAACGGCCTTCAGCGCGCCCGTCCGGGCCAGAAGGTCACCGCCCAGAACGGGACCATCAAGGCCGAGGAAGCCAAGGCCGACGCGCCTGTGACCACGGCCCCTGTCGCCTCGTCCGCCACCTTCGTCGCCAGCGCCGGCTGAGGAGGAGGCTCACGGGCCGGAACCTGATTCATGAACATCTCCCGCTTCTTCATCGACCGACCGATCTTCGCGATCGTGATCTCGGTCTTCATCACCCTGGTCGGCGCCTTCGCCATGCCGATGCTGCCGTTGGCGCAGTATCCGGACATCGCCCCGCCGACGATCAGCGTGACCGCCTCCTACGCCGGCGCCTCGGCTGAAACCCTGTCCGAAACGGTCGCCGCACCGCTCGAACAGGAGATCAACGGCGTCGAGAACATGCTCTACATGACCTCGTCGTCCACCTCGGACGGCCGGGTCAGCGTGACCGTGACCTTCCAGCCCGGCACCGACCTCGACACCGCCCAGGTGCTGGTTCAGAACCGGGTCGCCCTGGCCGAGCCGCGCCTGCCGGCGCAGGTCCGTCAGGTCGGCGTGGTCGTCAACAAGGAGTCGACCGGCTTCCTGATGCTGGCCTCGCTGACGTCCGACGATCCCGGCATCGACAGCGACTATCTGGGCAATCTGGCCCAGTCGACGATCCGCGACCGCCTGCTGCGGATCGACGGCGTCGGCGGCGTCCAGGTCTTCGGCGGCGGCAACTACGCCATGCGGATCTGGATCGATCCGGCCAAGGCCGCCGCGCGCGACCTGACCGCGCCCGAGATCATCGCCGCCCTGCAGGCCCAGAACGTTCAGGCCGCAGGCGGGTCGATCGGCCAGCCTCCCTTCCCGACCAACGCCGCCGCCTTCGAGCTGCCGGTTCAGGTCGAGGGCCGTCTGGCGGCGCCGGAAGAATTCGGCAAGGTGGTGCTCAAGACCGACGCTCAGGGCCGCGTGACCCGCGTCAGCGATATCGCCCGCGTCGAACTCGGCTCGGAAATCTACGGCGTCGAAGGCTATTTCAACGGCCAGCGCGGCGTCGGCGTCGCCATCATCCAGCAGCCCGGCTCCAACGCCCTGTCGACGGCCAACAAGGTCATCGCAGAGCTGGACGCCATCAAGGCCGACTTCCCGCCGGGCGTGAAATACGCCATCCCCTATAACCCGACGGAATACGTCGCCGCCTCGGTCTCGGCCGTTGAGCACGTGCTGATCGAAGCCGTCTTCCTGGTGATGATCGTCATCCTGGTCTTCCTGCAGACCTGGCGCGCGGCCATCATCCCGATCCTGGCCATCCCGGTCGCCCTGGTCGGCACCTTCGCGGTGCAGCTGGCCCTGGGCTATTCGATCAACTCCCTGTCGCTGTTCGCCCTGGTTCTGGCCGTCGGCATCGTCGTCGACGACGCCATCATCGTGGTCGAGAACGTCGAGCGCTACATCCGCGAGGGGCTGACGCCCAAGGAAGCCGCCTATCGGTCGATGCAGGAAGTGTCCGGCGCCCTGGTCGCCATCTCCCTGGTGCTGACCTCGGTGTTCGTGCCGACCGCCTTCGTGCCCGGCATCCCCGGCATCTTCTTCCGCCAGTTCGCGGTCACCATCGCCTCGGCGACGCTGATCTCCCTGCTGGTGTCGCTGACGCTGTCTCCCGCCCTGTCGGCCCTGCTGCTCAAGCCGCACAAGGACCACGACGAGAGCCGCAAGCCGGGCCTGATCGGCACGATCACCTATTACCTCGGCTGGGCCGGGGCCAAGTTCAACGAAGGCTTCGACTGGGTGTCGGACCGCTACGGCCGCATGACCGCCCGGCTGATCCGCATGGTCACGGTCATGCTGGTCATCTACGCCGCTCTGCTGGCCCTGACCGGCTGGCGCATGGCCGACACGCCCACCGGCTTCATCCCGGCCCAGGATCAGGGCATCCTGATCGGCGTCGTCCAGCTTCCGCCGGGCGCCTCGCTGGAACGCACCAAGGCTGCCATGAACAAGGCTGTCGAGATCGTCCGCAAGGCCGATGGCGTTCAGGAAGTCACCGCCTTCGCCGGTCTGGACGGCTCCAGCTTCTCCATGTCGTCCAACGCTGCGACCATGTTCATCAAGCTGAACGACTACGACCAGCGCACCACGCCCGCGCTGGAGGCCTCGGCCCTGGCCGGCGCGCTCAGCGGCGCAACCGGCGTCATCGAGGAAGCCAGCATCTTCATGCTGTCGCCCCCGCCCGTTCAGGGCCTGGGCACCGGCTCGGGCTTCAAGATGATGATCCAGGACCGTTCGGGTTCGGGCTTCAAGGCTCTGGAGGGCGCGACCTTCGCCATGATGGGCGCCGCCGCCCAGATGCCGGATGAGGTCCAGCAGGTGTTCAGCCTCTACAACACCGGCTCGCCGCGCATCGCCGCCAGCGTCGATCGCGACAAGGCCCTGCTGATGGGGGTCCAGCCGTCGACCGTGTTCAGCACCCTGGGCACCTACCTCGGCTCGACCTACGTCAACGACTTCAACTTCCTGGGCCGCACCTTCCGCGTCACCGCCCAGGCCGAGCCCGCCTATCGCGACGAACTGGCCGACATCGCCAACCTGAAGGTCCGTTCGGCCTCGGGCGGCATGGTGCCGATCGGTTCGGTGGCGACCCTGGCCGACGATTCCGGCCCGGCGCGCGTGGTCCGCTACAACCTGTTCCCGGCTTCGGAACTACAGGGTGAAGCGGCGCCGGGCGTGTCTACCGGCGACGCCATCGCCGCGATGGAGGAACTGGCCGCCAAGACCCTGCCCGAGGGCTTCGGCTACGAATGGACCGAACTGGCCCTCCAGGAGAAGGCGGCGGCCGGCGGCTCGACCATCATCTTCCTGATGGCGGTGGTGTTCGTCTTCCTGGTGCTGGCCGCCAACTATGAGGCCTTCACCCTGCCGCTGGCGGTCATCCTGATCGTGCCCATGTGTATCCTGGCGGCCATCCTGGGGGTGAACCTGCATGGTCTGGACAACAACATCCTGACCCAGGTCGGTCTGGTGGTCCTGATCGCGCTGGCGGCCAAGAACGCCATCCTGATCGTGGAGTTCGCCAAACAGGCCGAGGACAACGAAGGCCTCGACCGCTGGCAGGCCGCTGTTCAGGCCGCCCGTCAGCGCCTGCGCCCGATCCTGATGACCTCGTTCGCCTTCATCTTCGGCGTGCTGCCTCTGGCCATCGCCTCGGGCCCCGGCTCGGAGATGCAGAACGCCCTGGGCATCGCGGTCGTCTATGGAATGCTGGGGGTGACCTTCTTCGGTCTGATCTTCACCCCGGTCTTCTATGTCATCTGTCGCTGGGTGGCGGGCAAGCTGCCCAAGGCGCCGGGCAAGGAGCGCGAGCTCCCCACCAGCTTCGGCTCCACGCCGCACGACCCCTTTGACCCCGACGGCCCGGAACCGGCTCCCGCCGCTCCGCGCCAGGGAGATGCGTAAATGAACGGCAAACTCCGCACTCTGCTGACCGCCGCGGGGTCGGCCGCCCTGCTCGCCGCCTGCGCGGTGGGACCCAAGGCGCCGCTCCCGACGATCCCGGCCGAAGGCCAGGGCGCCTTCATCGGCTCGCAATCCGCCTCGGTTTCGACCGAGGCGGCCCGCGACGACTGGTGGCGGCTGTATCAGGACCCGACGCTGGACGGTCTGATCCAGCAGGCCCTGACCGAGAACAACGAGCTGGAGGCGGCCGCGGCCAATCTGCGCGCCGTCCGGGCCTCGCTGTCCGAAGCCCGCTCGGGCCGGTTCCCGACCACTACGACCTCGGCCGCCTATAACCGCAGCCGGGCCTCGACCGACACCGTACCCACGGCCAACGGCGCCAAGCTGCCGGAAGTCGACACCTATGACGTCGGTCTGGACGTGGCCTATGAGATCGACCTGTTCGGTCGGGTGGAATCCTCCATCCGCGCCGCGCGGGGCGACGTGGCCGCCGCCGCCGCCGCGCTTGAAGTCGTGCGGGTGACCGTCGCCGCCGAAACGGCCCGGGCCTACGCCGACACCTGCTCGGCCAACGCCCAGATCGCCGTGGCCGAGCGGACCATCGACCTGCAGACCCAGACCGTCGACCTGACCCAGCGCCTGCTGGACGGGGGCGCCGGCAACGGTCTGGACGTGGCCCGCGCCCGCGCCGCCCTGGAACAGACCCGCGCCAGCCTGCCGCCTCTGCGGGCGTCGCGCGACGGCGCCCTGTTCCGTCTGGCGACCCTGACCGGCCGCACCCCGGCCGAGGCCAGCGATGCGGCCCGCGCCTGCCAGTCGCCGCCGCAACTGTCGCAGCCGATCCCGGTCGGAGACGGCGCCGCCCTTCTGGCGCGTCGTCCCGACGTGCGTCAGGCGGAAGCCCGCCTGTCGGCCGCCGCCGCCCGCGTCAATGTAGCCACCGCCGGCCTTTATCCCAGCATCCGTCTGGGCGGGTCGCTGGGCTCGACGGCGCTCGACGCCTCGGATCTGGGCGAGAGCGCCAATATGCGCTTCAGCGTCGGCCCGCTGATCTCCTGGTCCTTCCCCAACGTCTGGGCGGCTCGGGCGCGGATCAAACAGGCGGGCGCCCAGTCGGACGCGGCCCTGGCGACCTTCGACCAGACCGTGCTGACGGCGCTGCAGGAGACCGAGACGGCGCTCAGCGCCTACGCCAACGAACTGGACCGCCGCACGGCCCTGCGCACAGCACGGGATCAGGCGGCCACGGCGGCGCGCCTGTCGCGCCTGCGCTTCGACGCGGGCGCCGACAGCTTCCTGACGGTGCTGGACGCCGAGCGGACCCTGGCCGGCGCCGACGCCGCCCTGGCCGCCTCGGAAGCCCAGGTCACCACCTACCAGATCGGCCTGTTCAAGGCCCTGGCGGGCGGTTGGGAACAGGCTCCCGATCCCGAACCCTGACCTTCAGCCTCAAGCTGGAACTGAGACGCCCGGTCGGTTCGCCCGCCGGGCGTTTTCTTTGGCGCTTCTTCTGACCGCTCATGCTCTAGAAGAATATTCTTCTGATTATAGCTGAAACCACACCATCACGCTGAACAATCATCGCCTGCAGCATGGCTCAAGCGATGATCTTGCGATAGGGAGGCTGGGTGACCGCCTCCGCCGCCCTCCCCCAAGCCCTTGAGGCCGCCGCCTCGCCTGCCGCCGCCTTGGCCCAGGCGCGCCGGGTGGTGGTCAAGATCGGCTCGTCCCTGCTGTTCGACGCCGATCGACGCGCCGTCGCCGCCGACTGGCTGGCCAGCCTGTCCGCGGACATCGCTGCATTGCGTCGACAGGGGCGCGACGTGATCGTGGTCTCCTCCGGCGCCGTGGCTCTGGGGCGCGGGCGGCTGAACCTGTCGACCAGCCGCCTTCAGGACAAACAGGCCGCCGCCGCCGTGGGCCAGTCCCTGCTGATGCACGCCTGGGAAGAGGCCCTGGCCCCCCACGGGCTGATGGCGGGACAGGTGCTGCTGACCCGCGACGACACCGAGCGGCGGCGCCGCTGGCTCAACGGCCGCGCGACGCTGGAGGCCCTGCTGGCCCACGGCGTCGTCCCTGTGGTCAATGAGAACGACACCGTCGCCACCGAAGAGATCCGCTACGGCGACAACGACCGCCTGGCCGCGCGCGCGGCGCAACTCGGCCGGGCCGACCTGCTGATCCTGCTGTCCGATGTGGACGGCCTCTACACCGCTGACCCGCGCCGCGATCCGGACGCCCGTCACCTGCCGCTGATCGAGCGTCTGACGCCTGAAGTGCTGTCGATGGCGTCGGGCGCCAACACACAGGCCGGGGTCGGCACGGGCGGCATGGCGACCAAGCTGGCGGCGGCCCAGATCGCCGCCTCGGCCGGTTGCGCCACCGTCATCGCCTCGGGCCTGACCGACTACCCGTTGAGGGCGGTGCTGGACGGCGCCCGCGCCAGCCTGATCCTGGCGCCCGCCACGCCTCTGGCCGCGTGGAAACAGTGGATCGCGGGCAGCGTGGCGCCCGGCGGCGCCCTGACGCTGGATGCGGGGGCCGTCGCCGCCCTGCGTGCGGGGAAGAGCCTGCTGCCCTCCGGCGTCTTCGCCGTCAGCGGCGACTTCGGCAAGGGCGACAGCGTGCGCCTGACCGGCCCCGACGGCGCGCGACTGGGCGTCGGTCTGGCGTCCTATGCGGCCGATGAGATCGCCCTGATCCGCGGCCGCCATTCCGACGCGATCGAAGGCCTGCTGGGCTACCGAGGCCCCTCGGTCGTCATCCACCGCGACGATCTGGTTCTGGAGGACCGATGAGCGACCTCGACGCCGCCATGCTGGATATGGGCCGCCGCGCCCGCGCCGCCGCCGACGCCCTGCGCGCCACGACGCCGGACGCCCGTACTGACGCGCTCCATCGGCTCGCCAGCGGCTTGCGCGCCGCCGAGGCCGACATCCTGTCCGCCAACGCCCGCGACGTAAGCCGCGCCCGCGAAGGCGGCCTGTCTGAGGCTCTGATCGACCGTCTGGCCCTGAATCCCGCCCGCGTCGAGGGCATGGCCGTCGCCGTCGAGACCATCGCCGCCCAGCCCGATCCCGTCGGCGCCCAAATGGCCCGCTGGACCCCGCCCAATGGTCTGAACATCGCCCGCGTCCGCACCCCCATCGGCGTGCTGGCCGTCATCTATGAGAGCCGCCCGAACGTCACCGCCGACGCCGCCGCCCTGTGCCTGCGCTCGGGCAATGCCGCAATTCTGCGCTGCGGCTCGGACTGCCTCGACTCCTCGCGCGCCATCGCCGCCGTCGTCGCCCGCGCCGTGAGCGAAGCGGGCCTGCCCGCCAATGCGATCCAGCTGGTCCCTGTCCCCGACCGGGAGGCCGTCGGCGCCATCCTCTCAGGCCTGAACGGCGCCATCGACCTGATCATCCCGCGCGGCGGCAAAAGTCTGGTCGCCCGCGTCCAGTCAGAAGCCACGGCGCCCGTGCTCGGCCACCTTGAGGGCCTGTGCCACACCTATTTGGACGCCGCCGCCGATCTGGACGTCGCCCGCCGCGTGACCCTGAACGCCAAGATGCGCCGCGTCTCAGTGTGCGGCGCGACCGAAACCCTGCTGGTCGACCGCGCCGCGGCCGGGCGCCTGCTGCCCGCTGTGGCCGCCTACCTGATCGCCGCCGGATGCGAATTGCGCGGCGACGCCGAAGCTTGCGCCCTGGTCCCCGGCATGGCCCAGGCTGTCGAGGCCGACTGGACCACCGAATACCTGGCCCCCGTCCTGTCGGTGCGCGTGGTGGAAGGCGTGGACGGCGCGGTCGCGCACATCCGCGCTTACGGCTCGGGCCACACCGAGGCCATCGTCACCACCGACGAAAAGGCGGCGGAACGCTTCGCCGAGGGCGTAGACAGCGCCATCGTCCTGATCAACGCCTCGACCCAGTTCGCCGACGGCGGAGAGTTCGGCTTCGGCGGCGAGATCGGTATCTCGACCTCAAAGCTGCATGCGCGCGGGCCAGTCGGGGCGGAGCAGCTGACCACCTACAAATATGTGGTGCGCGGCCAGGGCCAGACGCGGCCCTGACGCTCGCTGTCATCCCGGCCCAGCAGCGAAGCTGCGCCGAGCCCGAACCGCTACGCACTTAACGCCATAGTCTCGGGCAGTCCCGGATAGCGGGTCCGCCGCTTCCGGGATGACGCAGACTTTAAACCGGGCCTCAAGCAGTTCGAAGGGCGATAGGCCCCAGAAAAGAGTGCTTATGCGCCCCTTTCAGGGAGCGCATAAGCGATCACATAATCCCCGCGCGGCGTCTCCATGAAGTGATGCCCGCCGGCCATGATGACCAGATACTGGCGGCCGTTCTGCTCATAGATCATCGGATTGGCCTGACCGCCTGCCGGAAGCACGTCCGACCACACCGTCTTGCCCGTCTCGATGTCGATGGCCCGGATCAGATCGTCCGTCGCGGCGGCGATGAAGATCAGCCCGCCCGCCGTCACCGCCGAGCCGCCGTTGTTCGGCGTGCCGATCTCCAGCGGCAGCATGGAGGGGATGCCGAACGGTCCGTTCTTGCGCGCCGTGCCGAACGGACGATCCCACAAGGTGCGGCCGCTCTTCAGCTCGATGGCCCGCATCCCGCCATAGGGGGGCTGTTTGCACAGCAGGCCGGTAAACTTGACCCGCCAGCCGGCATTGACGTCGATGGCGTAGGGTACGCCCATCTGGGGATCGCCCGCGCCCTCGGCCTTGGACTTCGACAGATTGCCGCCGCGGTTGGCCGCCTCCTTCTCGCGCTCGATGTAGCGGGGGTCGTCGCGCGGGAACCAGCCCAGACGGTCGGCCTCGGCGCGAGGCACCAGGCGGTTGTGATTGGGCATGTCGTTGTAGTTGGCCACGATCACGCCGCGCGCGGGATCGACCGCCACCCCGCCCCAGTCCGAACCGCCATTATAGCCCGGGTACTGGATCCAGTAGCGGTCCGCCGTCGGCGGGGTGAAGTAGCCGTCATAGGCCGCCTGACGGAACTGAATGCGGCAGACCATCTGGTCGATCGGCGACATGCCCCACATGTCCCGCTCGGTCAGGTCGGCCTTTCTCAGCGTGTGGAACAGGGAGAAGGGCTGGGTCGGGCTGCGCTGCGACGGCTCGACGCCGCCCTGCGGCACGCGGCGCTCCTCCACCTTGTGCAGCGGCTGGCCGGTGCGGCGGTCCAGAATGTAGAGATCGCCCTGTTTGGACGGCAGGATCACCGCCGGAACCATGGTCCCGTTGACCGGCATGTCGACCAGAGTCGCCTGCGAGCCGAGGTCATAGTCCCAGACGTCCTTGCGCACCGTCTGGAAATGCCAGCGCGGCTTGCCCGTGGTCACGTCCAGCGCGACCAGAGAGGTCGAATATTCATTCTCCGCCGGACGGCGCAGTCCGGAATAGTAGTCCGCCGAGGAGTTGCCCATCGGCAGGAAAACCAGGCCGAGCGCCTCATCGGCTGTCGCCGTGGTCCACATGTTCGGCGTGCCGGGCGTATAGGTCTCTCCCTCGGGCGGCAGGGTGGTGATATCCGGACGCATCATGTCCCAGGCGAAGCGCAGTTCGCCCGTCATGGCGTCGAAGCCCTGAATGACGCCCGAGGCGTTCCAGCGCTTCTGGCCGTCCAGCACCTGATGGCCGGTGACCACCACCCCGCGCACGATGACCGGCGCCGAGGTGATCGACACCATGCCCGGATAGGGGTCGCCCATGCCGTGTTTGATGCTGACCTCGCCGTTGGTTCCGAACCCGGCGCAGGGCGCGCCCGTGCGGGCGTCCACGGCCACCAGGCGTCCGTCCAGCGTGCCCTCTATGATGCGCGTCGCGCAGGGCTGGGCCGCGTCGACATTGGGCGCGGCGTAATAGGTCACGCCGCGACAGGCGGCGGTATAGGGAATCTGGTCGTCGGCGACCTTGGGGTCATAGGTCCACTTCTGCTTGCCCGTCGCCGCATCGACCGCGAACAGCCGGTTGCGGGCCGAGCACAGATAAAGGGTGTCGCCGACCTTCAGCGGGGTCGTCTCGGCGCCCCAGCGCTCATCCGGCAGGTCGCCGGTGCGGAAGGTCCAGGCGCGCTGCAAGCCCTTCACATTGTCCTTGGTGATCTGGTTCAGCGGCGAATAGCGCTGGGCGCTGTCCGAACCGCCCCAGGCAGGCCAGTCCGCGCCGACCTTCAGCACCGCCGGGTCGCCCGCGCCGCCGCTCGCCGCGCCGGGCACGGGGCTCAACACCCTGGCCTTGTTAGCCTGAGCCACCACCACGCCGGAAATCAGGCCGAAGACGACGATGGCCGCCAGTCCGCTGAGCACCAGTCGACCGCCGCCACCGTCGCGCTTCAGCACCGGAAGGCTGAAGACCACGGCGATCAGCAGCACCAGCGGCGCCACGACGCGCGGCACCAGGGCCCAGCCGTTCAACCCGACCTCCCACAGCGCCCAGACGACGGTGCCGATGAAGATGGCGACATAGAGCCAGGCGCCCAGGGGTCTGAGCAGGGCCAGAAGTCCCCCCGACACGATCATCAACAGGCCGACGATCAGATAATAGGCCGATCCGCCCAGCATGATCAGCTGGCCCCCGCCTATGGTCAGCGTCAGTCCGATCAGGGCGATGACAATGCCCAGAAGCCTTACCAGGACGCTTCCGAATCCGCGTCCACGCTCGATGGATGGCATCTCGCCCCTCCTGTTCCCGCAGCTTGGCCTTGAAAGGACGCAACACGCGAACAGCCGCGACGTTCCGTCGCGCCGACAGGAAGATGAGGGCGCGCCCGACGCCGTCGTTGGCGCGCCTGTCAGTCCACGGATGCAAAAAGGGCCGCTCGCCCGAAGCAAGCGGCCCTTAAGGAGGATCAGAAAGCGTCGGGCTTACTGGCGCGCCATCTGGCTGGACAGGATCAGGTCCAGCTGCTTGCGCATATGAGGAGTCAATTCCTCAACGCCCCAGCCGTCATAGGCGGCGTAGCGGAAGTTGGAGATGAAGGTGTCCCAGATCATGCGCGGCAGCAGGGTCTGGTCGATGTCCTGGCGCAGCTCGCCTTCACCCACGGCCGCCTGAAGCAGGTCCTGAATCCACAGAACCAGCGGACCGACGAAGGCGCGCGAGCGCTGATCGGCGTCTTCCGGCTGGAACCAGGAGCGCGCGACCATCGCCTGCATCAGCGGCAGATGCCCCAGCGAGCGATGATAACCGGCCGTCAGAGCGGCGGTCAGGCGATCCGTGACGCGGCCTTCAACGCCCGCAGCGCCGGTCCGCATGTCGTTCAGCAGGCCTTCCATTTCCTCGGAGAAGACCGTCTCGAACAATTCGGCCTTATCCTGGAAGTTGGCGAAGACCGCGCCGGTCGACATTCCGGCGCCCTTGGCGATGTCGCGGATCGTCGCCGCGTCATAGCCGCGCTCGGCGAAGAGGGTCCGCGCCGCATCCAGCACCTTGAGGCGCGTACGAACCTTCGCCGCCTGGCGGCGATTCATCCGCGGAGGCGCAACGTTTTCGACGGTTTCAGCAAGAGAGGGGGAGGGCACGCGCATAGACAGGTGGCTCTGGGCTTAAATGGGCGGCGCGCTCGCCAATCCAGACCGCGTCGTTCGACCCGGCCCGAACTTTGAAGACGACGGGCGCCCCTGAAACTAAGGGCGAACTTTCATCACCGAACAATGACCAAAATGGGTCGCGGCTGGCAAAAATCTCTGCCCTGCCCTCGCCGGGCAATCAAGAACACTACGCAATTATACGAATAGCCGCGGCGCGATGTTACAAATGACGGGCCTCATCCCAGCGAGACTTTACTCTTACAGACCTCTACTGGAGCGTCGGCAAGTGTCCGGCCGCCGCCGCTCCAGTCCCGCCTTCGCCCTGCCCCCTCGCTCTCTGGATGAATTTTTTTTAAGACAGGGCTCCGCGCTTCCGGCCTAGGGTTCGCGCCCGAGGCCCCAGGGGCTGAAAACGAGGAAACATCCATGAAGAAACTGCTTGTCGGCGTAGCCGCTGTCGCCCTTCTGGCGCCCGCCGCCGCCCTGGCGGGCGATGGTCACGACCATGCCTGCATCGACGACGCCTGCACCGTCTTCGAACTGTTCCAGACTCCGGACGCCTCAGGCGGCGCTTCGGGCTGGCAAGGAACCGAAGCGCCCAAATACGGGACCTGGGGCTTCGACCTGACGGGCCGCGACACCTCGGTGAAGCCGGGCGACAGCTTCTTCCGCTACGCCAACGGCGCCGCCTTCGACAAGCTGACCATCCCGTCGGACCGCACCTCCTACGGCTCCTTCGCCCTGCTGCGCGAACTGTCCGACAACCGGATGAAGGAACTGGTGCAGGGCCTGGCGGGCCGCTCTGACCTGACGGCTGGCTCCGACGAGCAGAAGATCGCCGACGCCTACCGTTCCTATATGGACGAGGCGCGCATCGAGGCGCTGGACGCCCAGCCGCTGCAGCCGTTCCTGGCCGCCATCCGCGCGGCCGACACCCATGAGAAGATCGCCGCCTATATGGGCCAGACCCAGGGCCGCGTCGGGTCGTCTCTCTTCGGCACCGGCATCACGATCGACCAGAAGAACCCGACCCGCTACGTCGTGGCTACGGGCCAGTCGGGCCTGGGGCTGCCCAACCGCGACTATTATCTGGACGCCCGCTTCGCCGACAAAAAGGAGAAGTATCAGGCCTATGTCGAGCGAATGCTGACCAATATCGGCTGGAACGATCCCGCCGGTTCGGCCGCCGCCATCGTCGCCCTTGAGGACCAGATCGCCGAAGCCCACTGGACGCCGGTGGAAAGCCGCGACCGCGACAAGACCTATAATGAATACTCGATCCAGACCCTGGCCGCCGACGCGCCGGGCTTCGACTGGAACGGCTATTTCAACGCCGCCGGCCTGGGCTCGATCGACCGCCTGATCGTGCGCCAGAACACGGCCATGCCCAAGATCGCCGCCGTCTTCGCCCAAACGCCGGTCGCGACCCTGCAGGCCTGGCAGGCCTTCCACACCACCGATGACGCGGCGAGCGCCCTGTCCAAACGCTTCTCCGACGCCCAGTGGGAATTCCGTTCGCGCGACCTGTCGGGCCAGCCCGAACAGCGCAGCCGTGAAAAGCGCGCCATCAGCTTCGCCGAGGGCGCTCTGGGCGAGGCGGCGGGCCGTCTGTACGTCGCCGAATACTTCCCGGCCGAATCCAAGGCCAAGATGGAAGAACTGGTCGCCAATCTGCGCACCGCCCTGTCGCACCGCATCGACAACCTGACGTGGATGGGCGCCGAGACCAAGGCGGCGGCTCAGGAGAAGCTGCAGAAATTCACCGTCAAGATCGGCTACCCGAACAAATGGCGCGACTATTCGGCCCTGGAGATCAAGGCCGACGACCTGTTCGGCAACAGCCAGCGCATGGGTCAGTTCCAGTGGAACTACCGTCTGTCGCGCCTCGACCAGCCGGTCGACAAGGACGAGTGGGGCATGACCCCGCAGACGGTGAACGCCTATTATAACTCGGCCAATAACGAGATCGTCTTCCCCGCGGCGATCCTGCAGCCGCCCTTCTTCGATCCGGACGCGGACCCGGCCGTCAACTACGGCGGCATCGGCGGCGTGATCGGCCACGAGATCGGCCACGGATTCGACGATCAGGGCTCCAAGTCCGATGGCGACGGCGTGCTGCGCAACTGGTGGACCGAAGAGGACAAGGCCAACTTCAAGGCCCTGACCACCCGCCTGGGCGCCCAGTATGATGAGTTCGAGCCCCTGCCCGGCTTCCACGTCAACGGCGGCCTGACGATGGGCGAGAACATCGGCGACGCCGCCGGCACGGCGGTGGGCCTGGAGGCCTATCACCTGTCGCTGAACGGCCAGCCGGCGCCGGTTATCGACGACGTGACGGGCGACCAGCGCTTCTTCTACGGCTGGGCGCAGGTCTGGCAGTCGAAGTACCGCGAGGACGCGCTGAAGAACCAGATCGCCACCGATCCGCACAGCCCGGCCGAGTTCCGCGTCATCGGCCCCGTGCGCAATATCGACGCCTGGTACGAGGCCTTCGGCGTCAAGCCGGGCGACAAATACTACCTGGCCCCGGAAGATCGCGTCCGCATCTGGTAAGGACGCCGCCTGCTGAATGAAGAGGGCCGGAGCCGCGACGCTCCGGCCCTTTTTCATGGCCGCCGCACCGCAGTGCGCACATTCTCGAACACTCTTCGATAGTCGTTGAGCTGCAGGCATGAAAAAGCCCGCTGCGGGGGATACATCGCAGCGGGCCTTCACGCTCTCTCAGGAGCGGACGTTTCCTCCCCGAAACGCCTTCAAGATGTCGCTGCGGCTTACCGCTGCGCCTCTTGAGTGAGACCAAATGACGCCATTGGCCGGGGCGCGTCAACCAAGCGAGCGCCGAAAGCCTACGCTTTTATGACTAAACGCTGATAAGTCACGACGTCGTCATGGATATTATCGAAGGTCATTCGATAATGGAGCGCACCACGGCCACCAGCTGATCGCGCGCCACGGTCTGCTGTCCGGGACGTTCCGCCTTCCAGGCGTCGTTGTCCGCGATGGCGGCGGCGCGGGCGCGTCCCGCATCCAGATCCTTGATCGTCACCTGACCGGCGGCGATCTCGTCTCCGCCCAGGATGACGGCGGCCGGCGCCCCGCGACGGTCGGCGTACTTCATCTGCGCCTTCATGCCCGCCCGGCCCAGATAGAGCTCAGCGGCGATGCCCGCCGCGCGCAGTTCGGACACGGCGTCCAGATAGTGCTGCATGTCGTCCTCGGAGAAGACGATGGCCACCACCGGCCCGCGCGTCGCGTCCTCGGCGCCGCGTCCGGCCGCGCGCAGGGCCGAGGCCAGGCGCGACACGCCGAAGGAGAAGCCCGTCGCCGGGGTCGACTGACCGGTGAAGCGCGACACAAGATCGTCATAGCGCCCGCCGCCGCCGATCGAGCCGAAGCGCACGGCCCGGCCCTTTTCGTCCTTGGTGTCCAGCAGCAACTCGGCCTCGAACACGGCGCCGGTGTAGTATTCCAGCCCGCGCACAATGGTCGGGTCGAAACGCACGTCGTCCTGCGAAACGCCCATGGCGGTCAGGGCGCGGTCGATGGCGGCCAGTTCCTTGAGCGCCTCTTCGCCCGCGGCGCCCAGGGCCGCGCCCGATACGGCGTCCAGCACGCCAGCACGGCTGAGACCCGGCGCCTCGGCCGAGGCCAGGAAAGCTTCGATCGCGCCGATCACCGAGGCGGGCAGATTCGCGCCCTTGGTGTAGTCGCCGGACTCGTCCAGACGCCCCTCGCCCAGCAGCAGGCGCACGCCCTCGACGCCCAGGCGGTCGTATTTGTCCACCGCGCGCAGGGCGGTCAGGCGCTGCATCGGATCCGTGATCCCGCCCGCGTCGAACAGGCCGTCGAACAGCTTGCGGTTGGAGACGCGGATCACCGCCTGCCCCGCCGCCAGACCCGCCGCGCGCAGACCTTCGCAGCCCATGGCGATGATTTCGGCGTCGGCCTCGGGCCGGTCCGACCCGACAGTGTCGGCGTCGCACTGCCAGAACTCGCGGAAGCGGCCCGGCCCCGGCTTCTCATTACGCCACACCGGCCCATAGGCGTAGCGGCGGAACGGCTTGGGCAAGGTCTCCCAGTTCTGCGCGGCGAAACGGGCCAGCGGCGCCGTGTGGTCGTAGCGCAGAGCCATCCACTGATCGTCATCGTCCTGAAGCGCGAACACGCCCTCGTTCGGACGGTCGGCGTCCGGCAGGAACTTGCCTAGAGCGTCGGCGTATTCGAACGCCGGAGTCTCCAGCGCCTCAAAGCCCCAGCGCTCATAGACCTCGGACACGCGCGCGACGATGCGGCGCTCGGCGGTCAGGTCGCGGCCGCGACGGTCGGCGAACCCACGGGGAGCACGGGCTTCGGGGCGGTTGGAGGCTTCGTCGGTCATGGGGCGGCGATTAAGCCATCAGATAGGCCGCCGCAACTCACAGTCCGTCGGGCGCCGCCCGCATCCGCCCTCAGGCCGTGCGGCGCAGCGGCAGATCCCGACCATAGCTCAGGCGCCGCCACAGCCATTCGAACGGCCCCATGGTGAACTTCGACAGCCACAGCGGCGACCAGATCAGTTGCAGCGCCCAGACGCCGACGACGATGGCCCACTGCATCGGATAGTCGACCTGACCAAACAGGCGCGGTCCCCACGGCATGTAGAAGATTGTCGTCATGATCAGGGTCTGGGTCAGATAGTTGGTGAAGGCCATCCGCCCCACAGGCGCCAGGGCCTTGCGCAGCCAGCCCACCCCGCGCGTCGTCGCCAGGATCAGCGCCGACGCATAGCCCAGGGTGATGATCAGCGGATAGGAACCGACCGCCATCGCCCAACCGCCGGTCGCCTCAACCTCGGCCCCAGCCTGAATCTCCAGCCATTCCAGCACGCCCAGCAGGGCCAGCGCCACAGCCCCGCCCGCCATCAACAGTCCATAGACGCGCATCGACATCCGGCCGTGGAAGAACCCCGCCTTGAACAGGCCCAGCCCCAGCATCATCAGCGGAACCGTCGAAAACACATACATCAGCAGGCTCATGCCCTGGCTGATCGCCCACGCCTTCAGATTCTCCAGCGCTGCGCCGGCCCAGCCGCTCTGATAAGCGGCGATGGAGGCGGCCACCGCCCCGTCCGAAGCCCCGCCGCTGCTCATCGCCTCGGGGAAATGCGCCGTCAGCAGCATCAGCCCGGCCTGCAAGGTCGCCAGGGCGACGGTCGCCCCCGCTCCGATCCAGATCAGCCGCCTGGCGGGCATCGACCGCATCATCATCACGAACAGGCCCGACCAGGCGTAGAGCAACAGGATGTCGCCGTACCAGAAGGCCGCGCCGTGGATCAGGCCGAACAGGGCCAGGAACAGCAGGCGGCGACGCAGGACGCGCCCCTTCGCCTCATCGCCCCGCTCGCCGCCGACAAGGAAGATCGAGACGCCGAACAGCATGGAGAACAGGGTGACGAATTTCTGGCGGAAGAAGACGGCGATGATCCATTGCGCCACGCCCGACGCATCCGGCCCCGCCGGAAAGGGCGATTGGCCGCTGGTCATCTCAATCGCCATCATCGGCAAGGCGAAGGCGGCCGCATTGACCGCCAGAATGCCCAGCACCGCGGCGCCGCGCAGCACGTCCAGCGTGACGATCCGCTGGTCCGCCGCCACCGGCTTCGGCTGGGTCATCTCGACCTGGTCTCGCATGCTCGCCCCTGTCCCTGCGTGAAAAGTTCGAGGCTTAGGCGGGACCGCCGCCGCAGTTCACGTTAAATCCCCGTAACGTCCCGCTCTTGCAGCACGCCCATGCGGTTCTTGACGACAGGCGCCGGGACAAAGCCCAGCCAGGCGACGCACAGGCCGCCCCACAGCGCATAGCTGACGCCCACCATGACGGCCAAAGGCAGTCCCGCCACGCCATAGATCAGCAGCGCCGTCTCGATCGCCCCAAGGCCTTGAACCAGGCTCTGCGACGCAGCGCCCGCCAGGGTCGCCATGATCACAGCCATGATCGCCTGCATCGCCGCCGCCAGCAGGCCGCCGAACACGGTGAAACGGCCCACCACGCCCAGCCGCGTCGACGGACGGCCCGTCCTGGCGTGGCTGTTCAGCAGCAGCCACAGCCCGACCGGCGCCGCGATCAGTCCGACCGCCAGCATCACCAGCCGCCAGTCCGTGTCTACGCCCGACCACCAGTTCTCGGGCGGCCAGATGAACAGGGTCAGGATCGCCGGAGGCCAGGCCGCCGCCGCCAGGGCGGCCGGAACCAGGGCGCCCGCGCCGCGCCGCGGCGCCACGCGCTTCAGGCCCGGCAGGGAGGGAAGGGCGCCGGCCATCAGCGGGTCGGAACCGGCGTCTCGCCGGAATAGTCGTAGAAGCCGCGCCCGCTCTTCTTGCCCAGCCAGCCGGCCTCGACATATTTCACCAGCAGCGGGCAGGGCCGGTATTTGCTGTCGGCCAGCCCTTCGTACAGCACGTTCATGATGGCAAGGGCCACGTCCAGCCCCATGAAGTCCGCCAGTTCCAGCGGCCCCATCGGATGGTTGGCGCCCAGCTTCAGCGCCTTGTCGATCGAGGCCACGTCGCCGACGCCCTCGTACAGCACATAGACCGCCTCATTCATCATCGGCACCAGGATGCGGTTGACGATGAAGGCCGGGAAGTCCTCGGACTCGGTCGTGATCTTGCCGAGGCTCTCGGCAAAGGCGACCGCCGTCTCGAAGGTCGAGGCCGAGGTGGCGATGCCCCGCACCAGTTCGACCAGCTTCATCGTCGGCGCCGGCTTCATGAAGTGCAGGCCGATGAAACGCTCGGGCCGATCCGTCACCGAGGCCAGGCGGGTGATGGAGATCGACGAGGTATTGGACGCCAGCAGCGTATCCGGACCCAGAAGCGGCGTCAGCTCGGTGAAGACGCCCTTCTTGACGGCCTCTTCCTCGGACGCGGCCTCGATGACCAGATCGGCCTTGGCCGCCTCGGCCAGGGTCGCCACGGCGCTGATGCGCTGAAGGGCGGCCTGGGCCTCCGCCTCGGTCGACAGGCCGCGCGTCGCGCGCCGCGCCAGGCTGGCCGCGATCTCGCCCAAGGCCAGAGTCACCCGGCCCGGTGCAATGTCGTACAGCTTCACCTCATAGCCGCCGGCGGCCACCACCTGAGCGATGCCCGAACCCATTTGCCCGGCGCCGATGACGGCGACTGTCCTGATGGTAGTCATGAATTACGCATTGTATACGGTCCGCCAGTGACCTGTCGTCGGCACCTTAGGAGCCCGTTCGCGCCGCGCAAGGGCGGAAATGGGCGCCGGACGCCGAATCCCCGTTCCCGTGGCCCCGGTTCAACGGCGTCCCCGCCTCAACTTCAGCCTCAGCCCAGCGACATGATCAGCATCGGCGCGACGGTCCGGTTGAACAACACGCTCAGGAACTGCAACGCCAGCAGTGCGATGATCGGCGTGATGTCAATGCCGCCCAGCGGCGGCACCACCCTTTGGATCGGCCCTAGGATCGGACGCGTCACCGTATCCAGCACATAGGCGATCTGGCCGACGAGGCGGTTGCGCGGATTGACCACGTCGAAGGCGAACAGCCAGCTCAGGATCGCCGAGGCGATGATGCACCAGATCATCAGGGTGACGACGGCGTTCACCAGCCAGACAAGGGCGAAACCCATGAGAAACTCCTGCTTCGTTCACGCCGCTTCTAGCGGCCCGGTCGCCGATCGCCAAGGATTCGTGCGCGGCCCGTTGACACGCCCCCCTGGACGCTTCTATGTCCCGCGCCTGCCTGTCGGTCGGGGCCGTAGCTCAGTTGGTAGAGCGCGTCGTTCGCAATGACGAGGTCAGGGGTTCGACTCCCCTCGGCTCCACCAGGCACCGACCCAATGGATGGCGGATATAGCCGACGCCCAGTGGTTGACGGCGCTGCGGCAACCCAGTGGAAAACCGGGCGTTCATCATGGCCACAGGACGCGCCATGACCTTTACCCAGCTCGACCCGCCTCTTCCGATCCACGTTCAGGACAAGGGGGCCGGCTACGCCTTCGCCGTTATCGATTATGGCCAGGAGCATAATCTGATCTGGGTCACCGCCATCAATGAGAGCGGCGAGATTTGGTGTGCGCCCAACCCAAAGGTCAGGATGATGGCCAACTGGACCATGGGACGTCGCAAGCCCGAAACCGCCGGCTCGAACTGCGCACCTGGCGGCCAGGGTTAGTTCTCGCGGTAGAAGTTGCAGTACCAGTCGACAAAGCGGGCGACGCCTTCCTCCACCGGGGTCGAGGGGGCGTAGTCGAGGGCGGCCAGGGTGTCGGTCACGTCCGCCTCGGTGTCGGCCACGTCGCCGTCCTGCATGGGCATAAGGTTCAGCTTGGCCTTGCGGCCCAGCTTGGTCTCCAGCACCTCGATATAGCGCATCAGCGGCACCGGGCGGCCCGCGCCCAGGTTCAGGATGCGCCAGGGAGCGACGCCGCTTGTGGCCGGATTGGGCGCAGTCGCGTCCCATGTCGGGTCGATGGCGGCCGGACGGTCGAGGGCGGCCACCACGCCGGTAACGATGTCGTCGACATAGGTGAAGTCGCGGCTCATCCGCCCCTCGCCATAGACGTCGATCGGCTCGTCTTTCAGGATAGCGCGGGTGAATTTGAACAGGGCCATGTCCGGCCGACCCCAAGGGCCATAGACGGTGAAGAACCGCAGCCCCGTCGCCGGAAAGCCGAACAGGTGGGCGTAGGAATGGGCCATGGCCTCATTGGCCAGCTTGGTCGCCGCATAGACGGTCAACGGATGATCCGCGGGCTGTCGCACCGAGAAGGGCAGGGCGCGGTTGGCGCCGAACACCGAACTGGTCGAGGCGAAGACCAGATTGGCGGCCCCGACCGCGCGGCAACCTTCTAGAATGCTGAGGAAGCCGACGACATTGGAATCGACATAGGTCTCGGGCGCTTCCAGGCTGTAGCGGACGCCCGCCTGGGCGGCGAGATGCACCACCCGGCGCGGCCGGTGCTCAACGAACAGAGCGGCGACGCCGTCGCGGTCGGCCAGATCCAGCGTGTGATGGCGGTAGTGCGAATAGGCCTGAAGCTGGGCCAGCCGGGCCTGCTTCAGCGTCGGGTCGTAATAGGCGTTGAGGTTGTCCAGCCCGATAACGCGTTCGCCCCGCTCCAGCAGACGCCGGGCGGTATGGAAGCCGATGAAGCCGGCGGAGCCGGTGACAAGGACGGGATCGCTCATGATCGGCTGCGATAAACGGTCGCGCGGTCGGACGCCAGCGTCGGCGCCTTAAGGCAGCGCTTCAGCCACGGCGGGCGCGGGCGCCAGAAGCTGGGCCGAAACATTCAGTCCTACGCCTGCGATCATGCAGGCCGCCGCTGCGAACAGCATCAGACGCGCCGTTCTTGTCTCCGGCCCCAAAGGCCGGGCGAACAGCAGGACCAGCAGCGCGACCAGGGCCAGCGCCCCCGGCAGGTCCATCCCCACGCCCAGGAAGACGAAGTGGCCGATCCCCGCCAGCCAGGCCCCGCCCAGCACTGTCGTGACCGCCGGCGGCAGGAGGCCGAGCGGCCGCGTCAGACTGGGGTCGATCATCGCCGCCAGCGCCGCCGCCGTCGCCGCCAGCAACACCGGCCAGACGAACAGCAGGGCCGCCTCGGGCGCCGCCCCCTGCAGGGCGCAGCCAAAGACGAAGACCAGAGCGATGAGACCCAGCCAGCCGCCCCAGGCCGACCGCTCGTCCCGCCCCGGCCATAGCGACAGGCCGACGGCGACGACGCCCAGCCCCAGCAGCACGGTGCTGAACCCGCCGACGATCAGGACCATGGCGGTCAAGACGGCGAGCGCCCCGCCCGTCACGCGCGGCCGCGCCCGACGCGCGCCGGTCAGAAGAAGCAGCACCAGAGCGACAATCGCCAAGACCGCCCCCGCCTCCATCCACGGCAGACGGCGCAGCAGGGTGTAATAGGCGTCGGGCGAGGCGGCGCGGCTCGACATCGGCCCGGCGAGCAGGCGCGTCGCCTGCAGCAGGATGACGCCGCCGGTCAGGAACCACAGCCCGTCCAGCGCGCCCAGACCGACCTGCCCCGCCGTCAGCCCTGCGCCTCGCCGCGCCCGCCAGGCCGCAAAACCGCCCAAGGCCGCAGCCAGAGCCAGCAGGACCCAGCCCGTCGCCTGCTTATGCGCGATCATCCAACGGCCGAAGATATCGGCATAGACCAAGTTCTCGTCCCGGCCCGGCAGGCTGGGCGCGCGCAGCAAGGCGTCGGCCGCCTCCAGCGCCTGAGAACCGAGGTGCTGCACCGCGCCCTGATCAAGATTGGCGGGCGTGGCGTTTGCGGCGTGATATTGGTCAGGACGGCCGATGAAGGCCAGGTTCAGACCGCCGATCCCCCGGTCCTTGGGCACGGTGAAGTCGGTGCCGTTGGGCATCCGCTCATACATGAAGGCGGCGATGGAGGTGGCGGTGGTCCCCCCGTCAGCTTTCGCCGCTGCACGGCGGAACAGCTGGACCGTCGGCCCCGCCTCGCGCCCGGTCTCGAACATGGCGGCGCGGCCGCCGCCGCCGCGCGCCTCAAGGTTGACCACCGCCCCGATGCGATCACGCAAGGGATGGCCGCCGAAGAAGACCCGCGCCCCGTCCAGGCCCAGTTCCTCCGCATCGGTCAGCAGGACGACGAGGTCGCGCTCGGCCGGGCCGCGCGCCTGGATCGCCCGCACCGCCTCCAGAATGGCGGAGACCCCGGCCGAATTGTCGGCCGCGCCGGGCGAGCCGACCACAGTGTCGTAATGGGCCATCAGCATGACGGCGGGCTGCTCGCGATCCTTGCCTGGCAGGACGCCGATCAGATTGACCGCCTGATTGTTCGCCGCCGCCGGGTCGCCGCCTGCGCGCTCAAGCCGCTTGACCGAGGCGGGCGACAGCGGTCCCGCCTGCTCGCTGACCTGAAGCCCCAGCTGCGTCAGGCGGTCGTTCAGATAGGCGCGGACCCGCGCATGTTCCGGCGAGCCGACCGGGTGCGGGGCGCGGGCGATCTGTTGGATGTCGATCATCGCCCGCCCGGCCGAGAAGGCGACGGCGGGTGCGTCCGCCGGTCGGGGCTTCGGCGTCTGAGTGGTCCACACCGCCAGCAAGAAGGCGAGCGTCAGCGATCCGAACAGCAGGGCCAGCCGCATGAGAGATCCTCCCCGATCCGAGCGGCAGTAGGACGAAGCGAACGCCGGATGGCAAGAGGGCGGCGACGGGTCTCCCCGCCGCCGCCCTCAAGTTTGGTCAGCCGGTGAAGGCTTAGAAGCGCTTCGACAGCTCCACGCCGTACATGCGCGGCTCGTTGACGAAGGCCGTCAGGTTGTTGAAGTCGATGGCGCCGATGACATTGGCCTCGTCCGTGATGTTGCGGACATAGACGGCCGCCTCCAGACCCCGGTTCAGGTCGCGCCAGCCTGCGCGCAGGCCGCCTTCGAAGTTGGCAGCCTGACGGAACTCGACCGCCTCATAGAGGAAGAGGTTGAAGTCCTTCTGCATCACCCAGTCGGTCGAGGCGAACAGTTCCTGATCGTCGCCGATCGGGCGGACGTAGGACAGGGTCAGGTTGGCCGAATACTCCGGCGCCTGCGGGAAGGGATTGCCGTCGATGTTGGCGCGATCCGTGCCGCCGACGTTCACCATGGGATCGGTGATGGTGCACAGGTGGTTGCCGCAGATGGCGACCAGCAGGTCCTTGTCCTTGATCTCGGTGTGGTTCCACGCCACGCCGCCCGCCAGGGTGAAGCCCGCGCCCAGATAGACGTCGCCGTCGATCTCCAGACCGTACCCCTGACCCTTGTCGGCGTTGATCAGGCGGTTGGAATTGTCGATGCCGCCGATGGCGGTGAACTGCATGTCCTTGACGTCATACAGATAGGCCGTGGCGTTCAGACGGGCGCGGCCGTCCCACAGGCGGGCCTTGAAGCCGGTCTCATAGGACATGACCGTTTCCGAATCCGCCGTGGTCAGCACCGGCAGGTTGCGGCCCTGGATCGACGGACCGCGATAGCCGCTGGCCACCCGGGCGAACAGGTTCAGACTGTCGTTGACTTCATACAGGGCGCTGACGTCCCAGCTGACCTGCTCGTCGCCGACCGAGACCTGGCCTTCTGCATTGGCGGGCGTGCCGACCACGATGCGGCCGTGATAGTCGCGGCTGTCGTCGGTATAGCGCAGGCCGCCCGTCAGCTTCAGAGCGTCCGTGACCTGATAGTTGGCCTGACCGAAGACCGACCAGGAGTCCGACTTCTGCACGATGTCGGTGACCTTGGTCGGCATGATCCCGCCGACGCCGTCGAACGTGCCCGAGACCAGGTTGATACGCTCGTCCCAATAGAAGGCGCCCACCTGCCAGCCCAGACGGCCCGCGCCGTTCGAGGTCAGGCGCAGCTCATAGGTGTTCTGCAGCAGGTCGCTGGACAGGGTGCCCGACTCGACCGGGAACGGGGTCTTGTAACCCGCGCCCGCCGGGGCGCCGGCCGAGACGCCGCCGTCGATGTCGCCGTCGCCCTGGGACCAGCCCTGGAAGGAGCCGACCACGCCGGTCAGGGTCGCCGGGCCGAAATCATAGGCGACCTGCAGCGACTGGGAGGTGGTCTGCTGCTTCTGGAAGTTGTTGCGGCCGCCGTCATACCAGACCGTCTCGCGGTCGAAGTTGTCGTTCAGCTTGTTCGAGCCCTTGGTCAGGACGTTGGCGCGGTTCATCGTGCCGGTGCCCACATAGTCGCGCGCCTGCAGGGTCAGCAGGGTCGACAGGCGATCGGTCGGGGTCCAGGCGACGTGGATGCGGCCCGCCACATCGTCGAAATTGCCCAGGTCCTTGCCGTCCTTCTTGGCGAAGGGGGCGTCATAGGCGTTGTTAATATAGTCGTCGCGGTGGTTCCACAGGGCCGCGACGCGGACCGACAGCGTATCCGACGCCGGCAGGGTCACAGCCGCCTCGGCCCGGGTCGAGCCGTAGTTGCCGTAGGTGATCGAGCCGAAGCCGGTGAAATCATCGCCCGGCTTGGTGGTGTCGATCTTGATCACGCCCGCCGGGGTGTTGCGGCCGAACAGGGTGCCCTGCGGTCCGCGCAGCACTTCCAGCTGCTTCACGTCGAACAGGGGGAAGCCCTTCAGATAGACGCTTTCCAGAACCAGTTCGTCCATCACCATCGACACCGGCTGAGAGGCGGTGAAGTCGAAGTCCACATTGCCCAGGCCGCGGATATAGAAGCGGGGGGCGTAGCGGCCGTTGGAGCTTTCGACCTGCAGGCTTGGCACCCGGCCCGACAGCTGCAGGATGTCGCCGCCGCCGGCGTTCACGGCGTTCAGCGTCTCGGTGTTCATGGCGGTGACGGCGAAGGGCACGTCGCGGATGCTTTCGCTACGGCGCTGGGCGGTGACGACGATGTCGCCGACAGCGGCGGCCTGCTCAGCCTGAGCATCGGACGATTGGGCCAAAGCTGGCGTGGAAAGCAGCAGAGCCAGGCCGCTGGCGGAGGCGGCGAGAACTGAGAGACGCGTCATCGAGATATCCCCTTCTTGATGATCTTGGGCGGGTTAATTCGCCGCAGCCCCTAGGCCCGAAGCCCAACTGTTTCCAGCCCAGAAGCGCCGCCCCGCATGAACCTTTCGCGACAGAGCCACAGGCCAAAGGAAACCGGCGTTCGATTCATTCCCGACCAGGTTGCGACATTGTGCGCCGCAGCAGGACATGCAAAGCAGATCGGCTGCGCCCGAACCTCGCTGAACGCCGCAGGAGACGCTCATGCCCCCCGTCGCCCCCTCCCGTCGACGTTTCCTCGCAAGCGCCGCCGCCCTGCCCCTGATCTGTGCAACGCCCGCATTCGCCCGCGATAAGTCCGCCCCGGTTATCGGTCGCGCGCGCGCCCGAGTTTTGGCCCGCGTTCTGGCCCGCGTTCTGGCCATGTCCGACCTGCATTCGGCCTATGAGCGCAGCGCCCAGGTTCTGGCCGCCCTGCGCGCCGAAGTCCGCAGCCAGCCGGTTCCGCACCTGATCGCCCTGGACGGCGATATCTTCGAACACGGCAACGTCGTCTCGGTGCGGTCGCAGGGCGCGATCGACTGGGCCTTTCTGGCCGCCCTGCCCTCCATCGCGCCCACAGTGGTCAATCTGGGCAACCACGACAACGATCTGACGCCGGACCTGCACGCCGTGGTCGCCAGGATGCGCGAGCTGGGGATCAGCGTCATCAGCAACATCATCGACGCGCGCACCGGTCAGCCCTACGCCCCCGCCGCGACCGAGATCGCCTTGGGCCAGCGACGCCTGCGCATCATCGGCTTCGGCACGAATTCGCTGAACACCTATCCCAAGGACAGCCGCGACTGGCTGTCGATCCCCGACCCGGCCGACTGGGCGCGCGCCCACCTGCCGCCGCTGCTGGACGGCGCAGACCTGACGCTGGTGATGAGCCACGCCGGCGTGGCGGGCGACCGGGGGATGCTGTCCGCCCTGCCCGACGGCGCCCTGATGATCGGCGGACACAACCATCTTCTGTTTCAGGAGCCGCTGGGCCGCGGCCTCTACGCCCACACCGGATCGTGGAACAACGCCTATACGGCGGCCGACTATCTCAGCGATGGAAGCGTTCGGGCCCAGTCACGCAGCATTACCCTGGACGGTCCCGCCGACCCGGCTCTGGCCGCCCTGATCCGCACGACGCTGGCGCAGCATCTGACCGCGCAGGAACGCGCGATCCTTGGGACCAGCCCCGCCGCCCTGTCGCTGGGCGACACCGGCCGCGCTGTGGCCGCCGCCTTCGCCCGTTTCGCCGGAGCCCAGGCGGGCTTCATCGGCCATACGACGCTGGGAACGGGCCTGCCCGCCGGGCCGGTCAGCCGCTACGCCTTCGACGCCGTCGTGCGTTTCGACGGCAAGCTGATGGCCGCCGAGGTTCCGGCCGCGCGCCTCAGCGACCTGACCGCCCTGGCCAATCAGGACCGCGTCATGCCCTTCGCGCGACGCACCGGCGACTTCGTCTACGGCGCGGTTCAGGGCGACGAGAAGCGCGATACGATCCGCATCGTCACCACCGACTGGTGCGCCCTGAACCAGCAGGAGTATTTCGGCGTCGCCGATCTGGATTTCACCGAGGTTCCCGGCCCCGGCGTCAAGGCCGTCGCGGCGCAGGGCCTGCTTCAGGCCTGAGGCTAGCGTCAGGCCGCCCGACGATAGGCCGAGGGCGCCTTCACATAGAGGCCGCGCCGTCCCGCCACGGGCCTGAAGGCGACGCTGTCGCCGTCGGGGCGCTCGTCCATGCCCAGGAACAGGCAGCCGTCATCGACCAGCCGCCGCTCCAGCCCGTCCAGCAGACGAGGCCGTCGTTCAGGCGTCATGTCGCCGAGCACATGACGGCAGAAGATGATGTCGAAACGCCCCTCGTCGCGCGGCTCGTCCAGCAGATTGGCGCGTTTGAAGGTAATGGCTGCGCGCAGTTCCGGCAGCGCCCGCCACTGATCATCGACCTGCTCGAACCAGCGCAGCATGGTCCGCGCCGACAGCCCCCGCTGAATCTCGAAGGAGCTATAGAAGCCCGACAGGGCCTTCTCGATCGCCTGACGCGACAGGTCCGTGGCCAGCACCTCGACCCGCGCACCGGCCTCAAGGGCGGCGATGGCCAGCGAATAGGCTTCCTGACCCGAACCGGCGCCCGCCGACCAGATCCGCACCGGCCCCCCGCGCGCCGCCGTCAGGGCGGGCAGGAGTTCGCGCTCCAGCACTTCAAAGGTCGCCCGGTCGCGCCGGAACCAGGTCTCGCCGTTCAGCAGGGCCTCGATCACCCCCCAGCCGAGCGACGCGACCGGGCGGCTCCACAGGCTGGCCAGCATGGCCTCGACGTTGTGATAGCCTTCACGGCGCGCGACCGGCCCCAGCCGATGTTCGGCCAGTTGCATCCGCTCTCGCGACAGGCGGTATCCCGCGCGCGAGGCCAGCAGAGCTTGAAGACGTTCAAAATCCTCCGGCGTCATGACGGCGACTGAATCGCTCCCACTTCGGCGAGCTTGGACTGCAGGATGTCGCCGTCGAACGGCTTCATAACATATTCGTCCGCCCCGGCGGACAGGGCTTCGGCGATGCGGTCGGCGCGCGTCTCGACCGAGCAGAACAGCACCTTGGGATCGCGCCCGTCGGGCAGGGCGCGCAGGCGGCCCAGAAAGGTCATCCCGTCCATGATCGGCATCTGCCAGTCCAGCAGCACCACGTCCGGCATGGCGCCGACGCAGACCTCCAGCGCCTCGGCGCCGTCAGCCGCCTCCTGCACCTCAAAGGCGAGGTCTTCGAGGATGCGACGGGCCACCTTGCGGATGATCCGGCTGTCATCGACGATCAGACAGGTCTTGGGGTCCACGGGACTCATTCTCGCGAAAAGCGAATAACGACGATATTCACGTCAGAATGGTCTGACGCCGGTTAACGGAAGGTTGGCTCAGTCCGCCAGAGGCAGGCGGGCGATCAAGGCGACGCGGCCGTCCTCGACCGTGGTCTCCAGCCGCCCCCCGGCGTCGCAGGCCGTCAGCCACAGCCAGTAGGGCTGGATCCACTGCCCGGCCAGACCCTCCGTCAGACGCTCGCCCTTCAGTCCGGTCAGGGCCTCCGCCTTGAGCCGCGCCCGCGCGCCTTCGGCCGAGCCGATCAGGATCAGCTGGCCGCCTTCGCGACGCACGGCGACCGTGGCCGCTCCGCCCATCGGCAGGGCGCCGACCGTCAGATAGGCCAGGTTCAGCAGGGCGCGCGCCTGAAGCTTGGTGAAGGTCTCCTCGCCGACGCGCCAATCCAGCGTCGCCCGCCCGCCGTCGGTCAGGCCGGTCAGCAGGCCGTGCAGCTCAGCGCCGGAAAACTGTTCGCTGGAGGTGGCCGCGCCGAAGGCCACACGGGCGAAATGGACCAGGGCCACCATCTTGGCCGCGCTCTGCCGGATCAGCCCCAGCGCATCATCGCGCATGTCCTGAGCGCTCGGGTCGTCCAACAGGTCCAGCCCCGACATGACCGCGCCCGCCGGGCTGATGAAGTCATGGCACAGCTTGGCGGCGATGAAGGCGGCCAGTTCGGCGCCGTCTACAGGCAGACTGGCAACAGGCAGGTCGGCGATGGAAGGCGATGAAGTCAGGTCGGACACGGCGTTCGGCGGCATGGTTTGCAAAAGGTTAAGGCCAAGGTGGCCTGATTTGCCGGTTCTTGAAACCGGCCGCATGGGTTATCGGGTGCGGCATGACCGTCCCCGCCTCCCCCTCCGCCTTCGCCGAACTTGAAGACGACCTCGTCTCGGGACGGCTGACCGAAGCCCTGGCCGACATCGCCGAAGAGGCGGCCCAGCTGATCCTGCCTTACTGGCGCGCCGGGACGACGGCCGAGATCAAGGCCGACGACAGCCCCGTCACCGCCGCCGACCGCGCCGCCGAGGCGCTGATCCTTGAACGTCTGACCGCCCGTTGGCCCCAGGTTCAGGCTGTCGCCGAAGAGGCCGCCGCCGCCGACGGCCTGCCCCCCTCGGTCGGCGAGTGGTTCTGGCTGATCGATCCGCTGGACGGCACCAAGGGCTTCATCCAGGGCCGCGAGAGCTACACCGTCAACATCGCTCTGGTGCGAGCCGACGCCCCGGTTGCGGGCGTGGTGACGGCGCCCGCCCTGGCCCTGACCTGGCGCTCGGTCGCGCGGGGCGAAGGGGCCCAGCGCCGCGCCTTTGGAGAAGCCTGGAAACCGGCGCGGGTGCGCGAACGCCCGCAGGACGCAACCGCCCTGGTCAGCCATAGCATCAGCGACGAGGACGCCGAGCGCCTGGCCGGACGCAACGGCTGCCGTCTGTGGCAGGGCATGGATTCCTCGTTGAAGTTCTGCCTGATCGCCGAGGGCCGCTACGACGCCTATCCCCGCACCGGCCCGACCTGCGAATGGGACACCGCTGCGGGTCAGGCGGTGCTGGAGGCGGCCGGCGGCCGCGTCCTGGCCGAGGACGGCCGCCCTCTGGCCTATGGCAAGCCCGGCTTCCTGAACGGCCCCTTCTCGGCCATCGGCGCCTGAAGCGCCTCAGACCTGGGCGTCTACGCGGGCCATCTCGATCTGAGCCGACAGACCTGCGGGCAGGTCGCGCTCCGGCGTCGCCGCCAGCGCCTCCAGCTCCGCGCGGTCGCGCGGGCGGATCAGGGCGCTGGACACGCCCGGATCGGTCAGGGCGTAGGCCAGGCAGATGGCTTCGGCGGTCCATCCCCGCGTCTGATGCAGGAAGGCGAAGGAACCGCGCTGCGCTTCTTCCGCCGGTCCCCGCCCGCCCAGGCCGAACAGGCCGCGCTTTCTGGGCGCCCCGGCTTCCGCCGCCTTGCATTCGGTCGACAGGCTGTCGGGAAAATAACCGTAGACGAACAGGTTCATCTGCCGCTCCAGCGCGGCCCGCATCCGGGCGCGCACCCGCCATTCGATATTGGCGTGGAAGGGGGTGAACAGGGCGTCGAACGCCCCGGTCGAGACATAGAGGTCGCTCACCTCTTCATCGCCCGCCACGCCGAGCATCCGCACATGGCCCGCCTTGCGGATCGTCTTCAGCGCCGTCAGCGCGGCCTGCGGCAGTTCATTCTCGCCCGGCCGGTCCAGGACGGCCAGATCAAACCAACCCAGCCCCGAGGCGTGCAGCCCCTGCTCGATCTCACGCCCCAGGCTGATCGGCGAAAAATCGCGCCCGGCGCCCAGGTTCACGCTGGCGATGATCAGACGCCGCTCGACATGGCCCAGAGCCTCGCCCGCCGCCTGCAACAGCGCCGGGTCGGCGCTGTCGAAATGGTAGGCGTTGATGCCCGCCTCCAGGCCCGCGAAGATCATCTGATGCACATGCGCCGCGCCGCGCGCCGTCGCCTCCGCCCCCAGGCATAAGGTCAGGTTGGAGACGGCCGCCCCCGAGGTTCCGAAGGGGCGATAGCGCATCGATCAGCCCGCCTCGGCCGGGGCGGAGGTCTCCAGCGCCAGGGCGTGCAGTTCGCCGCCCATCTTGCCCTTCAGCGCGGCGTAGACCAGCTGATGCTGGCGCACCCGGTTCAGACCGCGAAACGCCTCTGACACGATGCGGGCGCGATAGTGGTCGCCGTCGCCGGCCAGATCCTCGATGGCGATGTCCGCGTCGGGGAAAGCCTCGGTCAGATGGGCGCGAAGATCGTCGGCGGACATGGGCATGATGAAGCACTCCGGAAGGCGACGGGCCGGCGAACCGGCCCGAGAATGTAAAGCTTACCCGGCCCCGCCGGTCCTGTCAGCCGCCCCTCCGACCGCCTCGACCAGCCCGCCTTTGGGCCGCTCGAACAGGGTGACGACCGAGCCCTTGTAGTCGGCATGGCCATAGGGGCGGTAGCCGACCCGTTCGGCCAGTCGGATGGAGGCGGCGTTGTCGGGGGAGATCATGCAGACGGTGCGCGGCTCCGATCTGTGCTGGTCGGTCCAGCCCAGCGCCGCCTGCAGGGCCTCGCGCGCCATGCTGCGCCCCTGAAAGGCCGGCGCCACGCCCCAGCCCAGCTCCGGCGCGTCGAACGGCGGCGCCATGTCGCGACGATAGTCCAACACGCCGACGCTGCCGACATAGGCTCCCGTCGCCGTCTCGCGGATCGACCAGTTGCCGTAGCCCTTGACCTGCCAGTGGCCGACATCGCGCAGCAGGCGGAACCAGACCTCCTCCTCCGACAGGCCGCGCCCCATGATATGGCGGGTGAAGTCGGCGTCGGCCCACAGGGCGGTCAGGTCATCCATGTCGCCCACGGCGACGGGCGTCAGCGTCAAACGCTCGGTCGAAAGAATAGTCACATCAGTCCCAGTTGCTTGAAGCTGGCCACGCCTTCGCGGCCGACGATCAGATGGTCATGGACGGTAAGGCTGAGGGCGCGGGCCGCCTCGATCACCTGTTTGGTCATGTCGATGTCCGCCCGGCTGGGCGTTGGATCGCCCGAGGGGTGGTTGTGCACGATGATCATGGCGCTGGCCGACAGCTCCAGCGCCCGACGCACCACCTCGCGCGGATAGACGGGGGCGTGATCGACCGTGCCCCGGTTCTGGATTTCGTCGAGGATCAGCTGGTTCTTCTTGTCGAGATAGAGGACGCGGAACTGCTCGCGCGGTTCGTGCTGCAGCGACAGCCGCACATAGGCCAGCAACGCCGTCCACGATGAGATGACGGTGCGCCGGTTCGCCTCCTCCTTGGCCACCCGGCGGGAGACTTCATGCAGGGCCGCCAGGTCCAGCGCCGTCTCCGCGCCCACCCCCTTGGCCCGACCGCGCGAGTCCTCGGCCTTGACCGTCATCAGGTCCTCAACCGAGGCCGCCAGCACCGCCGCCAACGAGCCGAACCGGGTCAGCAGGGCCTTGGCCACCGGCTTGACGTCGCCCTGCGGCTGACTGCGGAACAGGAACAGCTCCAGCAGCTCATAGTCCGGCAGATGATGAATGCCCGCCGTGCGCGCGCGCTCGCGCAGCCGCTCGCGATGCCCGGCGTGGTGCGGCCTGGCCTTCGGTTGTTCCGGCGATTTTTCCGGTGGTTGATCGAGCATCAGCCTCCCCCGAGGGGGAGACTAGCTCAGAATTTCGGGCGGAACAGGCCCTTGGGCGAGGCGGTGAAGATTTCCAGCCCGTCCTCGGTCACGCCGATCGAGTGTTCGCACTGCGACGACAGCGATTTATCGCGGGTCACGGCGGTCCAGCCGTCCGACAGCACCTTCACCGCGGGCTTGCCCAGGTTCACCATCGGCTCGACCGTGAAGAACATGCCCGGCTTCAACACCGCGCCCTCGCCGCGACGGCCGTAGTGCAGAACGTTGGGGCTGTCGTGGAAGACCCGGCCGATGCCGTGGCCGCAGAAGTCGCGCACCACGCTCATGCGCTGGGCCTCGACGAACTTCTGGATGGCGTAGCCGATGTCGCCGAAGGTGTTCCCCGGCTTGATCTGGGCCAGACCCAGGTCCAGCGATTCATAGGTGACGTCGATCAACCGCTTGGCGCGGGCGTTGATCTCGCCGACCGGATACATGCGGCTCGAATCGCCGTGCCAACCGTCGACAATGACCGTGTGGTCGATGTTGACGATGTCGCCTTCCTTCAGGACCTTGTCGCCGGGAATGCCGTGGCAGACGACGTGGTTGATCGAGGTGCAGACCGTCTTGGTATAGCCCTTGTAGCCCAGGCAGGCGGGCGTGCCGCCGTTGTCCAGGGTGAACTCGCGCACCAGATCGTCCAGCTCGCCCGTGGTCACGCCCGGCTTCACGTGCTCGCCGATCATGTCCAGCGCCTCGGCGACCAGACGGCCCGCCTTGCGCATGCCCTCGAACCCTTCCGCGTCATAGATGCGAATCTCGTGGCTGCGGACGAAGACGTCGGTTTCCAGGTCAGGGGTCTCGTACATGCTCGGCTTTCGGGGAGGCGCGCGCTCCGCAATCAGGCGGATCGGGCGAAGAAACGACTTTCAGAACTTCAGATGGTCAGACTAGCACAAAACCTCAAGCCCGTCAGGGTTCGCCGCTGACGCAAGGGCCCTCGTTTCCTATCTAGGCGCCATGTCCCAGCCCCAGCCCTCTCCCACCGCCGCCGTCCTGATCATCGGCGACGAGATCCTGTCGGGCCGCACCCGCGACAGCAATCTGAACACCCTGGCGCGTTTCCTGGCGCCGCTGGGGGTCGAACTGATGGAGGCGCGGGTGGTCGGCGACCGTCAGGACCAGATCGTCGCGGCCCTGAACGCCCTGCGCGCAGCACACGACTATGTCTTCACCACCGGCGGCATCGGCCCGACCCATGACGACATCACCGCCGATGCGGTCGGCGCCGCCTTCGGCGTGCCGGTGAAGGAACACCCTGAGGCGCTCGCCATCCTCGAGCGCCGCTATGCGCCCGGAGAGTTCAACGCCGCCCGGCGCCGCATGGCCCGCGTGCCCGAAGGCGGCGTCCTGATCGCCAATCCCGTCAGCGACGCGCCGGGCTTTCAGGTCGACAACGTCTTCGTCATGGCGGGCGTGCCCAAGATCATGGAGGCCATGCTGGACGACGTGGCCCCGCGCCTGAAGACCGGCGCCCCGGTGCACAGCCGCGCCCTTCGCGTCACAGGCGTGGGCGAGGGCGCCGTGGCCGACATCCTGCGCGCCGCCGCCGAGGCGCGCCCCCACCTGTCCTTCGGCTCCTACCCCTTCGGCTTCAGCAGCGGACATACCGCCGACGAGGTCGGAACCCAGCTGGTGATCCGAGGTCGAGATCAAGCTGAAGTTGACGCAGCGGAACATGATTTATCTGCCGAACTGCGTTCTTCGGGCATCATAATTGCCGCTACGTAACCTCACCAAGGTGTGAAATTGCGCGCCTTTTGCGCCACGCTTTTGCCGGGAAGCCGTCCGACACCAGCCTTGGACGCAACGCTTTCATGACACGGACGCTGTGATGAACAGCGTGGCGGCTCTCCCCGAACCAAGGCCGTCCGCCTTTTTTCAATGGTCGGCCCACGACATAGGTGAAGCGTAAATGACCCCCAGGAACATGGCCCGCCTCGGCGGCCTGGCTCTGACCACCGTCCTGATGACGGGCGTGGCGGCCCCGGCCTTCGCAGGCTCCTTCTATCTGCAGGAACAGTCCGTGCGCGGCGCCGGACGCGCCTTCTCCGGCGAGACCGCCGATCGCGGCGTCGGCTCGCTGTGGTGGAACCCCGCCTCGATCGCCCGCAGCGGTCGCGAACTCTCCCTCGGCCTGCACGCCATCAAGATCGATTCCGAGGTGCGCAACACCGGCTCCTACGTCACCTATCCGGGCGGCGTGGACGTGCCGGTGGTCAACCCGCGCAACACCGAGGTCGACCCGATCGAAAGCGGCCTGGTGCCGAACTTCGCCCTCGCCACGCCGATCGGCGATCGCTTCGCCCTGGGTGTCTCGGTGGCGGCCCCGTACAACTTCACCACCAAGTACGAGCAGGGCTCCTTCGCACGCTATGACGCCCTGACGTCGGAGCTGCGCTCGGGCGACGCCAGCCTGACCCTGGCCTATCAGGTCAACGACTGGCTGGACGTCGGCGCCGGGCTGAACGCGCAATACGTCAAGGCCAAGCTGACCTCGGCCATGCCGTCGGTCTCGCCCCTGCTGCCGGACGGCTCCTCCTCGCTGGAAGGCGACGGCTGGGACTTCGGCTGGAACGTCGGGGCCCAGGTCCACAAGGGCCCCTGGGACTTCGGCCTGTCCTACCGCTCCAAGATCGAGCACGAACTGGACGGCGACGTGGCCATCGTCCTGACCGGCCCGCTGGCGCCCAACAGCGTCACGACCAGCGGCACGGCCAGCTTCAACACCCCGTGGTTCGCCTCGGCCTCGGTGCGTTACGCCGTCAACGACAAGCTGACGCTGAACGCCCAGGTCAACCGCATCGGCTGGTCCGAGTTCCAGGCCATCACCGTCGAATATCCGAACGGCGGCGACGTCATCCATCAGAACTACAAGGACGTCACCACCGGCGCCATCGGCCTGGACTACGCCATCAGCGACAAGACCACCCTGCGCGCCGGCGTCGGCTACGACCCGACCCCGACCCGCGACAGCCTGCGCACGGCCCGCATCCCCGACGCCGACCGCTGGCTGTTCTCGGTCGGCGGCTCGACCGAGGTGACCGAGGGCGTCACCTTCGACGCGGGCCTGACCTACATCGCCTTCAGCGACTCGACGATCCACGACGACCGCGCCTTCTACGCCGGCACCCCGGCGGCCGTGACCTCGCACCTGCGCGGCGAGGCCGAAGGCTCGGCCCTGGTGGCCTCGATCGGCGCCCGCTGGGCCTTCTGATCCTCGCCTGACGGCGGATATGGAAACGGCGGCTCCCGCAAAGGAGCCGCCGTTTTTTCATTCTGCATTGATCGTAGCGATCAAGCCTGGGCGCTATGGCCCTTGCCGCCGTTCGACGGGCGGCGACGGCGCGGACGACGCTGCAGTTCGCCGACCGGCTTGGGCTCGGCGGCAGGGGCGGCGCGCACCGACGACCGGGCGCGGTCGCCCGCCATCGGATCATAGGCGACCGCCGGGCGTTCGGCCGCAGGCGCGCCGTTGCGGCCGCGACGCTGGCGGTGCGGCTGACCGCCGCCCTCCTGCTTGACGCCTTCGCGATGCGGGTTGCGCCCGCCGCGGCCACGTCCGCCCCGGCCCTCGCCGTCCGAGCGGCCTTCACGTTCGGGCAAGGTCGCCTTCTTGGCCACGCCCGCCGACATGATGGAGGCGTCCAGCTGGGCCAGGGCCTTATCGTTGCGGCGGTCGATCGCGGGAATCTTCTGGCGCGTAACCTTCTCGATATCCTTCAGCAGCTTCATCTCGTCGCCGGCGACGAAGCTGATGGCGGTGCCGTCCTTGCCCGCGCGGGCCGTGCGGCCGATGCGGTGGACATAGGCTTCCGGCACATAGGGCAGCTCGAAGTTCACCACGTGGGTGACCTTGTCCACGTCGATGCCGCGTGCGGCGATGTCGGTGGCGACCAGAACGCGCAGCTTGCCGTTCTTGAAAGCTTCAAGCGCGCGCTCGCGTTGCGGCTGGCTCTTGTTGCCGTGGATGGCCCCGGCCTCGACGCCGCCGGCCTCCAGATAGGCTGCGACCTTGTCGGCGCCGTGCTTGGTCTTGGTGAAGACTAGGCAGCGCGTATAGGCGGGATCAGAGAACAGCTCGGTCAGCAGGGCGCGCTTCTTGCCCTGTTCGACCCAGATCACCGACTGTTTGATGCGCTCGACCGTGGTGGCCTGCGGCGTGACCTGGACCTTGACCGGGTCCTTCAGCAGTTCGCCCGCCAGCTTGCCGATCTCCGACGGCATGGTGGCCGAGAAGAACAAGTTCTGGCGCTTGGCCGGGATGCGGCTGACGATCTGGCGGATCGGCTTGATGAAGCCCAGGTCCAGCATCTGGTCGGCCTCGTCTAGGACGAAGATTTCCGTCTGCGACAGGTCCAGCGTCTTCTGCTGGATGTGGTCCAGCAGGCGGCCCGGCGCGGCGACCAGGACGTCCAGACCCTGTTGCAGGGCGCGTTCCTGCGGGCCGTATTTCACGCCGCCGAAAATGACGGCCACGCGGAAGCCCAGGTGGGCGCCGTACTGCTTGAAGCTGTCGGCGATCTGGGTCGCCAGTTCACGGGTCGGGCTCAGGATCAGGGCGCGCGTGGTGCGCGGCTTGGGCGCCACGCGGTTTTCGGCCAGGCGGTGCAGGATGGGCAGGGCGAAGGCCGCGGTCTTGCCGGTGCCGGTCTGGGCGATGCCTAGCAGGTCCTTGCCCTTCATCACGTCGGGGATGGACTTGGCCTGGATCGGCGTCGGCTTCTCATAGCCGGTCGCGGCCAGGGCGGTCAGAAGAGCCTTGTTCAGGCCCATGGATTCAAAAGTAAGAGTGTCGCTCACGTCTGTCTTTCACGAACGGCGGCGCGCGCGTCTGGACGAACCAGACCTTCACAAAAGGGCGCACGTCGCCTGCCCGAAATCGGGCGGGGAACGGGCGCCGCCCCGCGTGTATGGACGACGTATGAAATCGAATGATCCGGCCGCTCGACAGACAGGCCTTCCGGTCAGGGAAGCCCAAACACGCGCTGGAACGCGCCGGTCACCGCATTGTGCGATGCAGCGCAGATGGGCCTCAATAGCGGCCAAGTCAAGGCGAACCCGGCGAAACCTACAACAGATTGACCGCCAGATTGACGGCCAGGGCCAGGATCACCGTGTTGAACAGCCAGGCCACGATGCTGTGGACGGTGGCGATGCGGCGCAGGCGCTGGCTGGAGATCTGCACGTCGGCGGTCTGGTTCGCCACGCCGATGATCAGGGCGAAGTGCAGGAAGTCCCAATAGTCGGCGTCTTCCTCTCCCGGAAACATCAGCCCCCGTCGGTCGCCATCGCCGGCTTCGGCAGGCGCATAGAATTCATGCGCGTAATGCAGGGTGAAAATGGTCTGCACGAACAGCCAGCTCAGGGCGATGGTGGCCACGGTCAGAACCGCCGCCGTCGCCGTCGGCTTGCCGCCCGACGCCGCCATGAAGACGATGACGAAGACGCTGGCCCCCGCCGCCAACAGGCTGAGCGGCAGCACCGCCCCGCCCGCCTGATCCAGCTCCGCCGCCCGCGCGCGAATCTCCGCCACCGATCGGGTTCGGCTCAGCCGCACGAAGGTCAGCAGCAGGAAGGCCGCCACGCCCGCGTCCCAGGCGACCGCCAGCCGCACCGGCCAGCCCCAGGCTACGGGCGAAACGGCGCTCGCGGCCGCCATTATCGCCAACCCCAACCACAGGGCGAAATGCAGACGAAAGAGGCGCGCGACCGATTTCATGACGACATGATTGCGCCGTTCCGCACGGAACGGCCAGAGCTGCGCCGCCGGACTTCAGCCGTCAGCTCTTCCAGCGCAGCACCGTCTCCTTGATCGGATTAGCGAAGGCGCGGCCCTCGGCGCGGCTCTTCAGCCATTCGCGCTTCAGCTGCTGATACCATTTGGCCTGTTTGTCGGCGTCGTCGATCCAGATCAGGGCCGGGTCGTATTTCAGCCCCTCGTTCTGCAGGTTCACCATGCCGCCGTCCTGCTTCAGGAAGGCGACGACCCCCATGCGCAGGAAGGGCTTGGCGATGCCGAACACCCAGTGGTCGGACCAGAAGATCTGGGTGATGCGGGTCTTGGTCTCGCTCACCGGCGTCAGGCAGGTCAGGGCCAGCACCTGTTTGGCGCCGACCTGGATATGCTCCCAGCGGTAGCCCGGCAGGCGGAAGGTGATTTCGGTCGCAGGCGCCCCGCCCAGCACCTTGTAGAGGCGGCTGTTCGAGGACGGCGCATGGCGCACCATCGCCCAGCCGAAGTCGACCGGGGCGAAGGTCTTGGCCTTCTCGTGCATCGAATGCTCCGAGCGCCACCACCACTGCTGGTGGACGTAAGGTCCGTGCGCCGGATCCATCAGACCGACGACGGCATGATCAATGTGGCTGTCGAAATCCATCGCCTCGACCAGACGCGGCTGGCCGACGGCGCCGGGAAACTGCGGCGGCTCCTGATCCGGCTCGGACGGATTGCGGGCGTCGGCCGCCATCCAGACGAAGACCATGCCCTGGCTCTCGCGCACCGGATAGGACCGGACCTTGATGCGCTCAGCCTCGAACGCCTGATCCTCGACCAGCGACGGGATGGCCGCACAGACGCCGTCGGGCCGGAAGCGCCAGCCGTGATAGGGGCATTCGATCGTCTCGCCCTCGCCCGGCTTCTCGACCAGCCGCCCGGCCGACAGCGGCGCGGCGCGGTGAGGGCAGATGTCGCGCATCCCATAGACCTCGCCCGCGCGGGTTCGCCCGATCAGGACCGGCTCGCCCATGATCTCATAGCGCTTCAGGCTGGCGACCGGCACGTCGCGCGCCAGGGCGACGAAATACCAGGCGTCGGTGATGAAGCCCTTGCCGAAAGCGGCCAATGGAATCTTGGCTTCGGGGGCGGCTAAAGGGGCGGGCGCGGCGTCTGCGGTCATAGCCGCCTTGTAGCAGCAGGGACGGTCAGGCGTCCAAAGGCCATTCCCTTCCTCAGCCGATGAATTAATCTGTCTCAAATTCTCTTTGGGAGAGACGCCTTGATCCGCACCGCCTCCACCGTGTTTTTGGCCACCGCCCTGTTGCTGGCCGCCGCCCCCGCCCTGGCTCAGGACGGCCACGTCAACCACGCGGCCCACGGCGCGCAGCAGGCCGCCTTCACGTCCGACCGTCTCAGCGTGGTGGTCGACGGGCCCGAGGGCGCGCCCGACCTGATCCTGATCCCCGGCCTGTCGTCCTCGCCCGCCGTCTGGCAGGGAACAGTCGATCACCTGAACGGGCGCTATCGCATCCACCGCATCCACGTCGCCGGTTTCGCCGGCGCTGCGGCTCAGGCCAACGCCCAGGGCGACGCGCCTCAGCCGGTCGGCGCCCCCGTGGCCGAGGAAATCGCCCGCTACATCCGCGAGCAGCATCTGAACAGGCCGGCCGTCGTCGGCCACTCCATGGGCGGGACCATGGGCATGATGCTGGCCGCCCGTCACCCCGATCTGGTCGGCCGGCTGATGGTCGTCGACATGATCCCCTTCATGGGCGCCATGTTCGGCGCGCCCGGCGCGACCGCCGAGAGCGTGACCCCCGTCGCCGATCAGATCTGGACCGCTCAGTCGACCAGCCCGCGGGAAGCCTACGTCGCCCAGGCCACCCCCGCCATCAACGGCATGATCAACACCGAGAGCCGCCGCGAAGAGGCGCTGGAAGACATGCGCAACAGCGACCAGAAGGTCTCGGCCGCCGCCTTCCGCGAACTGGTCACGACCGACCTGCGGCCCGAACTGGCCAAGATCACCGCCCCGACCGAGGTGCTCTACGTCAAGTTCAACGACGCCCGCATGACCGACGCGATCACTGACGCCATCTATCAGGCGTCGTTCGCGACCCTGCCCGGCGCCAGGCTGAAACGCATCGACGACAGCGCCCACTTCATCATGTTCGACCAGCCGGAAGCCTTCTACGGCGAACTGGACGCCTTCCTGGCGCGCTAAGCCATTCTTTCGGCGAAAAGGACGCACAGGCTGCCGTGATCGAAAACGGGGGCGTTTTCGCGGGCGACGGGAACGGCTAGAGCGAAATCGGTTTGGTTGGACGCTCGTCCAACCAAACTCAGATATTCGCTCCAGCTAATTCTGGACCATTGTTCTGGGTTCAGTCGATTCCGACTGAACCGAAAATGGTCTAGGGTCCACGTCGCTGGCATAAAGGGATGTTCATGGCGCGCAACGACCGCGGACCCGACCGGAACGAGCAGGGCGGCGCAAAGCCGCGTCGAACCGTCATGGGCCGCCTGTTCTACTGGGGCGCGGTGCTGGCCGTCTGGGGCCTGATCTTCGCCGTGGTCTTCCTGGCCGTCTTCGCGCGCGACCTGCCGGACACCTCCAGCCTGTATGAAGTCGATCGCCAGCCCTCGATCACCTATCTGGATCGCTCCGGCGCCCTGATCGCGGTGCGCGGCACCCAGATGGCGCCGCCAGTCGATCTGGACGCCCTGCCCGACTACGTCCCCGCCGCCTTCGTGGCCATCGAGGACCGCCGCTTCTATCACCACCCCGGCTTCGATCCGATCGGCATGAGCCGGGCCATGGCCTCGAACCTGAGGGCCGGGCGCGTGGTCCAGGGCGGCTCGACCATCACCCAGCAGCTGGCCAAGAACCTGTTCCTGACGCCCGATCAGAACATGAAGCGCAAGGTGCAGGAACTGATCCTCGCCGTCTGGCTGGAGATGAAGTTCTCCAAGAAGGAGATCCTCGCCCTCTACCTGAACCGGGTCTATTTCGGCGCCGGCGCCTACGGCATCGAATCCGCTTCCCAGCGTTACTTCGACAAGAGCGCCGACAAGCTGACGGTCGGCGAGGCCGCCCTGCTGGCGGGCCTTCTGAAGGCGCCTTCACGCTATTCGCCGGTTTCCGAGAGCGAGCGCGCTGCTGCCCGCGCCAACGTCGTGCTGAACGAAATGGTCGAGGTCGGCGCCATCACCCCGGCCCAGCGCGAGGCCGCCGTGGCCGAGCCGGTGCGGGTGTCCAAGACCCTGGCCAGCCAGCACGCCCAATACTTCATCGACTGGCTGGACAAGCAGATCCGCGGCCTGGTCGGCGAACCGACCGAGGACATGGTCGTCGAGACGACGCTTGACCTGACCCTTCAGACCGACGCCGAGCGCGCCGTCCGCCGCATCCTGGATCGCGACAAGGGCAAGGGCGTCGAACAGGCCGCGCTTGTCGCACTGGACGGCGACGGCCGGGTGCGCGCCATGATCGGCGGCGCCTCATACGGCGACAGCCAGTTCAACCGCGCGGTGGATGCGCGGCGCCAGTCCGGCTCGGCCTGGAAGCCCTTCGTCTATCTGGCCGCGGTCGAGGCGGGCTATACGCCCGAGACGCCGGTGATCGACCAGCCCGTGACCATCGGCGGCTGGTCGCCGCGCAACTATTCAGGCCGCTTCTCCGGCCAGATGACCCTGGCTCAGGCTGTGGCCCAGTCAACCAATACGGTGGCCGCCTATGTGGCCGATCAGGTCGGACGCGACAGCGTGGCCCGCGCCGCCAAGCGTCTGGGGATCACCAGCGAGATCGGCCTGCAGCCCTCCATGGCGTTGGGCGCCGTCGAGGTCAGCCCGCTGGAGATGGCCCAGGCCTACGATGCCTTCGCCAACGGCGGCCGCCGCGTGGACGCCTATGGCATCAGCCGCATCCGCACCCCGTCCGGCCGGGTCATCTACACCCACGGCCCGTCGGAAGGCGGCCAGGCCATCAACAATCCGCCGCTCTACTACATGAACCAGATGCTGCGCGGCGTCGTCACTTCAGGCAGCGGCCGCTCGGCGGCGATCGGCGGGCGCGACATCGCCGGCAAGACCGGCACCACCTCGGATTACAAGGACGCCTGGTTCGTGGGCTATACGGGCGGCTTCGTCGCCGCTGTCTGGGTCGGCAAGGACGATAACAAGCCGATGGCCCGCATCACCGGGGGCTCGTCCCCGGCCGCCATCTGGCGCGGCTTCATGGAGGCGGCCCTGCCGCGTCTGGCCGTCCAGCCCATCCCCAACGGCCCCCCTCTGCCGGAAGGCTGGACTGCGCCCGATCCCGTCGGCGACCTGATGGGCCAGGTCGAAGACCCCTACGCCACGGCCACGCCCTATGACGCGGCCCCGCCCGTGGTCATCGACGGCCAGGCCCCGCAACCGGCCCAGCCGCAACAGCCCCCGGCGACGCGCCCCGCCCCGCCGCAGACGCCCCCTGCGCCGCAGCAGGAACGGCGCCCGGACTCGTTATTCTTCTGAATGGGTGTCGGCCACCTTCTCCCCTTGTGGGGAGAAGGAAAGGCGGCGCCCTCAAGCCGCGAGCGACCGCGTCGCGAGCATAGCGCGCAAAAAGCAGCCTATCGCGGGGCGCGCTTGGCCAGGATGCGTTGCAGGGTGCGGCGGTGCATGCCCAGACGGCGCGCCGTCTCGGAGACGTTGTGGTCGCACAGTTCATAGACGCGCTGGATATGCTCCCAGCGCACCCGATCGGCCGACATCGGGTTTTCCGGAGGCTCGGGCGCCTCGCCGGCGGACAGCAGCGCCTTGACCACGTCGTCGGCGTCGGCCGGCTTCTGCAGATAGTCGACCGCGCCCGCCTTGACCGCAGCCACGGCCGTGGCGATGGCGCCGTAGCCGGTCAGCATGACGATGCGGGCGTCCTCGCGCCGATCCCGGATCATTTCGACCACCTTCAGGCCGTTGCCGTCTTCCAGCCGCATGTCGAGGACCGCGAAGGCCGGGACCGACTGGCGCAGGGCCTCGTTGGCCTCGGCTACGGAACCGGCGACGGTGACGGCGAACCCGCGCGTTTCCAGCGCCCGGCCAAGGCGGGTGCGCAACGCCTGATCGTCGTCCAGCAGCAGCAGGGACTTGTCGTTGAGGGCGGCGATCTGGGTCTCGAGTTCGGACATGAAATTCTCCTGCGGTTCAGGTCGTGCGTCAGCGACGCAGGGTCAAGAGCCAAGCTCGCAACTGCGACATCAGGTTCCGCCCCCATCCATCGCCGAGGCGGTGACTTCCAGCGCCTGACGCGCCCAGCGTACGGAAACGAGGGCGCCGCCCGGCTGGCCCTTGGCGGGCGAGCCCGCGCCGACCGAGACCTTGGCGCCCGTCCGTTCCAGCAGGGTGCGGGCGATGAAGAAGCCCAACCCCATGCCGCCCTGGCTGGGAGCGATGGGGGCGGTGACCGGGGGCGGCGGCGCGCGTCGCCCCCGCCGCGCCGGGCTGGACGCCGAGGCGATCTGGGCCGCCAGGGCGCGGCGGGCCTTGGCCTGCGGGCGGCTGGTCACATAGGGCTCGCCCAGACGCGGCAGGATTTCAGAGGCGAAGCCGGGGCCGTCGTCGACGATGTCGATCTCGATCCATCCGGCGTCGACCACGGCGGTCAACTGCACTCGCGCCGTGGCGAAGTCGGCGGCGTTCTCGACCAGGGTGGACAGGCCGTGGACGATCTCAGGCAGCCGACGTACGCGCGGCGCGGCCTGTCCCGGCGGGACCTTCAGGCTGATGTCGAAATCCAGATCAAAGCCGCGATGCGGCTGGGCCACCTCTTCCAGCAGGGTCTTCAGATCGATATCGGCGAACAGGGCGTCGCCTTCCTCGGGCTGGGCCGACAGTTGCTTCAGGATGGCGCGGCAGCGCTCGGCCTGTTGCAGGATCAGGCCCGCGTCCTCGGCGGCGGGGCTGTCGGGAGCGGCCTCGCGCAACATCTCCTTGGCGACGACCTGTATGGTGGCCAGCGGCGTGCCCAACTCATGAGCGGCGGCGGCGGCCAAACCGCCCAGGGCCGCCAGCCTCTGCTCGCGTTGCAGCACGTCCTGCGTCGTCGCCAGGGCCAGTTCCAGTTTGTCGGCGTCGGCGGCCACCTTCCAGGCGTAGCCGGCGGTGAACAGCACCCCCGTCACCAGCGCCAGCCCCAGCCCCAGACGATAGAGGCCCGGCAGTTCCAGATGCTCATGCAGGCGCCACGGCAGGGGCAGGGACCAGGAGAACAGGAAGCCCACGGCGATCAGCGCCATCACGCCCAGAATGACCGCCTGCCGTGCAGGCAGGGCCGCCGCCGCGATCGTCACCGGCGCGACCAGCAGCAGGCAGAAGGGGTTGGCCAGCCCCCCGGTCAGGGCCAGCAGGGTCGCCAACTGCAGGATGTCGAAGCCCAGCTGGGCGGCGGTTCGCGGCCCGTCCGGCAGGCTGCCGTCGATACGCCGCGCCCGCGCCATGGTGGCCAGGTTCATCGCCACGCCCGCGCCGATCACCGTCAGGCACTCCCATAACGGCAAGGGAAAGTGCAGGGCGAAATAGGCGGTCAGGATGGCGCAGGTCTGGCCGATCACCGCCAGCCAGCGCAGCACGATCAGGGTACGCAGCGACAGGCCGCGCCCTCGCCGGGGCAGTTCGGGCAGGCCGGCCAGCTCGCCGCCCGCCTGGGCCAGGAGGTGCGGGGGGGCGTGCGGCGGTATGGGGGCTTCTGTCGGGCTCACCCCTCTTCTATAGACCGGGCGAAGGGCGGCTGCACGGCGCCCTGTGTCGCGTCCTGTGTCGCGCCCGCCCGATGATCCGCTTCGTTCCCCTCAAGGAGAGGCCATGCCCCGCCGTCCCGTCATTCTGTTCGCCGCCGCCTGCGCGGTCATCGCCCTGGCGCTGGGCCTGATCACCATGGTGGTGGTCGGCGGGCGGCAGCAGGCGGCCCAGACGACGGATGCGGCGACCGGCCAGCCCCTGGTCGGCGGCCCCTTCACCCTGACCAATCAGGACGGGCAGGCGGTCACCGAAAAGATTCTTGAGGGCAAATGGAGCCTGGTCTTCTTCGGCTTCACCTACTGCCCCGACTACTGCCCGACCACTCTGGGCGTGCTGAACGCCGTGCAGGAGCGGATGGGCGACAAGGCCAAGGACCTGCAGATCGTCTTCATCAGCATCGACCCCGAGCGCGACACGCCGCAGATGCTGAAGGACTATCTGTCGTCGGACGGCTTCCCCGACGGCGTCATTGGCCTGACTGGCACGCCTGAGCAGGTGGCCCAGGTCGCCAAGGAATATCGCGCCTTCTATCAGAAGGTCGGCGAGGGCGAGGGCTACACCATGAACCACGGCCTGACCGTCTATCTGATGGGTCCGGACGGCAAGTTCCGCAGCGCCGTCGCCCACGATCTGGGGCCCAGCCGCACCGTGACCCTGATCGAAAACGCGATGGAGAAGGGCTGATCACCTTTGCCTGAACGCGGCGCGGCCGGTCTTTTTTGCAGCGCATCATCCTGTATGATCGGCGTTCCGCATCGGCGGGGGCCGCAGTCGGGGTTTCATGCTCTACGCTTTTCACGAGCTCGCCTATCATTCGGCGGCTCCGTTCCGGATCGGGGCCCAGATGGCCCGCCAGTTCTGGACCTCTCCGCTCAATCCGGCGTCGGACACGGCGATCGGCCGCACCGCCTATGCCGCCGCCGAGGTGTTCGAGAGCCTGACGCGCCGCTACGGCAAGCCTGACTGGGGCCTTGAGACGATCGAGATCGACGGCAAGCCCGTCCGCACCACCGAACAGGTGGTGTGGTCCTCGCCCTGGTGCCGACTGGTGCGGTTCGCCCGCAACATCGGCGACCTGAAACGTGCGGGGCGACCCGCCGCCGCGCCCGCCGTAGTGATCGTGGCGCCGCTGTCGGGCCACTACGCCACCCTGCTGCGCGGCACGGTCGAGACCTTCCTTCAGGACCACGACGTCTATGTCACCGACTGGGCCAACGCCCGTCAGGTGCCGATGCTGGAAGGCCGCTTCGACTTCAGCGACTACATCGACCATGTGCGCGACATGCTGGCCGCCGTCGGGCCGCGCGCCCATGTCGTCGGCGTCTGCCAGCCGGGGCCGCCGGTGCTGGCCGCCTGCGCCGTGATGGCCGCCGAGGACGACCCGAACCGCCCCGCCTCCATGACCTTCATGGGCTCGCCCATCGACGCCCGCCTGTCCCCGACGGTGACGAACCAGCTGGCCGAGGAAAAGCCCTTCACCTGGTTCAAGTCGAACATGATCCACACCGTGCCCCTGCCTTATCCGGGTGTCGGGCGGCGGGTCTATCCGGGCTTCGTCCAGCTCTACAGCTTCATGTCGATGAATGAAGACAAGCACGTCGACGCCCATCGCCGCTATTTCGAGGATCTGGTGGCGGGCGATGGCGACGGCGTGGAAAAGCACGAGCAGTTCTACGACGAGTATCTGTCGGCGCTGGACCTGACCGAAGAGTTCTATCTCCAGACCATCGACATCGTCTTCCAGCAGCACCTGCTGCCGCGCGGCCTGCTTGAGCATCGCGGCCAGACGGTGGATCTGACGGCCATCACCGACATCGGCCTGGCCACCATCGAGGGCGAGATGGACGACATCTCCGGCGTCGGCCAGACCCAGGCCGCGCACGGCCTGACGCCGAACATCCCCGACGATCGGCGCCTGCTCTACGTCCAGCCTAAGGTCGGCCACTACGGCGTGTTCAACGGCCGCCGGTTCCGCGAGGAGATCTATCCCCGCGTACGCGATTTCATCGCCCAAAACGAAGCGATCAGTGTCGTACCGGAACGGTCAGCGTCTGCCGCTTGAGGGCGGCGGCGCCCTGCGACTGTCGGTCAATCCGCGCGCGCGGCGGCTGTCGATCCGCATCGACGCCCGCGCCGGCGAGGCCGTGGCCGTGGCCCCCAGCGAACGGCGCCTTGGCGAGGTCGTGGCCTTCGCCCGCACCAAGGCCGGATGGATCGCCGAACGCCTGGCCGCACGCCTTGATGCGCAGCCGTTCGAGCCGGGCGCCGTCGTGACCTGGCTAGGCCGCCCGCTGCGGCTGGAAGCGACGGGCGGCGCGGGCGCGGCGCGCCTGATCGAGACGGACGAAGGGCCGGTGCTGCGTTCAGGCGGCGAGGGCGAGGCCTTTTCCCGCCGCATCGAGAACTGGTTCCGCCGCGCCGCGCGCGACTTTCTGACCGAGCGCACGCAGGTCCACCTGAAGGCCCTCGGGCAGGCGCCGGTGAAGGTGTCGATCGTCGATACGCGCTCGCGCTGGGGCTCCTGCAGCCCGCACAACCGCTCGATCCGCTATTCCTGGCGCGTCGTCATGGCCCCGCCCGCGGTGGCCGACTACCTGACCGCGCACGAAGTGGCCCACCTGGTCCACGCCGACCACAGCCCCGCCTACTGGTCTGTCGTCACCCGACTGATCGGCGACCACCGCCCGCACCGCCGCTGGCTGCGCGAGCATGGCGCATCCCTGCATGCGGTTGGCGGATAGGCGTTTACTCGCGCATCGCCCTCAGCGCGCCCAGACGGGCGAAGGCCAGGGTCAGGGCCTTGCGGCGTGCGGGCGCCAGGGGCGTGGAGGGCGCGTCGCGCACCACCGCCCCGCCAAAGCCGTCAGCGACGATCAGACCCGGTTCGCCCGGCAGGACACCGTCTGGAAACTCCGGCGCCACGGCGAAGTAGAAGGCGTCGCAGAAGGGGCCGTACTCCTGCCATTTGCGGTCGACGCGATAGTCGTCGATGCCCGACTTCACCTCGCAGATGACGATGTCCCCCTTGGGCCCCAGGGCCATGACGTCGGCGCGCCGCCCATTGGGCAGGCAGACCTCCAGCAGGGGCGCATAGCCCATGTCGACCAGCAGCCGCGCCGCTCCCCGTGTGACGGACAGAGTCGTTTCAGGGCGGCTGAAAACCAGTTCGAAATGAAGCGCGGCGGCGACCATGCGCCTTTATGTTCTCCTTGCGTTCCTACCGCAAGCGCTGCCGGTTCACCCGCCACTGATCGCGCGTCTGGCCCCACAGATTGACCTTGTGCTCGTGAAACGGCGGCGGGATCACGCCCGGCCCGCGATTGGTCGAACCCAGCCGCTCGGCCAGCTTCTCCGAGGCGCGGTTGTCCGGGTCGATGCAGTGGATGACGTCGGGCCACTCCAGCACGTCGAAGGCGTAGTCCATGGTCGCGGCAGCCGCCTCGAGCGCATAGCCCTTGCCCGTGGCGTCGCGATGCAGGCTCCAGCCGACTTCCCGGCCCGGCCAGTCATAGGGGTGCAGCGGTCCGATCCGTCCCATCCACAGGCCGGTCTCCTTCTCGATCACCGAAAACATGCCCTCGCCCTGCAGCGCCCACATGCCCGCCACCGAGGCCATGGCGCGCCAGACCTCGTGCTTCGACTGCACCCCGCCGATGAAGCGGGTCGTCTCAGGGTCGCTCATGAAGTCGGCCCAGCGCGGGAAGTCCTCCAGCGTCGGCGCGCGCAGGAACAGTCGCTCGGTTTCCAGCGTGGGGCCGAGAGGGGATGTCGGGCGGTCGATCACAGCAGATACTCGCGTTCCAGGGTGTAGACGCTGCCGTCGCCAGTCAGGACGCTGGAATAGAGGCCGAAGCGATCCACGCGGATCGGCGGCGACTTCAGCAGATTGTGCCCGGCGATCCAGGCGCCGATACGGTCGGGGTTCGCCTGAGGTTTCAGATAGGCCAGGGTGACGTGCGGCCGGTATTCGCGCTTCTCCGGCGGGACGCCCGCGCGCTCGCCCGCCGCGCGGCACCGTCCGGCTAGGACGTTCAGCGGCTCGGACCGTTCCAGCCCGGCCCACAGGGTGTGGCTGCGGTGGGCGTCGCCGAAGGCGCCGACGCCGCTCAGGGTGATCTCGAACGCCCCTCCGCCCTCGGCGCGGGTCAGTTCGGAGGCCAGATCGTCAGCCGTGCGCTCTGACGCCTCGCCATAGAAGGCCAGGGTCACGTGCAGGGCGTCCAGCGGCCGCCAGCGGGCGCCGGGCAGGCCGGACTGACGCCGCGCCAGCGTCTCGGCGACGTCGTCAGGAATGGCGATGGCGGTGAACAGACGTAACATGCGACCCTTGGTAGCGGGCGGAACCGGCGGCCGGAAGTCCGGTTTTTCTTGCATGGACGCCCGCGCGTCCCGATATTTGAGCCAAAGGTCGGGACCTTCCCGGCCGAATGGGAGACTTCTTTCGCGATGAGCGACTTCAACAACGGCTATGCGCGCCCGCTTCCGCAGTCGGCGGACATGTCCGTCGACGCCGGTCTGCGCGCCTTCATGCTGGGCGTCTACAACAAGCTGGCGATCGGTCTGGTCGTCGCCGGCGTCCTGGCCTACGTCACCGGCAACGTCCCGGCGGTGCAGCAGCTGCTGTTCGCCCGCATGCCGGACGGCCGCATCGGCCTGACCATGCTGGGCATGATCATCCAGTTCTCGCCGCTGGTCATGCTGTTCGGCTCCATGTTCTTCATGAAGAACCCGACGGCCAAGGGCGTGAACATGCTCTACTGGGCCGTGGTCGCCACCATCGGCGCCGGTCTGGGCGTGCTGTTCCTGCGCTATACGGGCGGTTCGCTGGCCTCGACCTTCTTCGTCACCGCCGCCGCCTTCGCGGGTCTGAGCCTGGTCGGTTACACGACCAAGAAGGACCTCAGCGGCATGGGCACCTTCCTGATCATGGCCCTGATCGGCCTGATCCTGGCCATGCTGGTCAACGCCTTCCTGGTGAAGTCGGGCATGTTCGGCCTGGTGATCTCGGGTCTGGGCGTTCTGATCTTCTCGGGCCTGATCGCCTATGACACCCAGCGGCTGAAGATGACCTACTACGCCCTCGGCGGCGACAAGAACGCCATGGGCGTGGCCACGGGCTTCGGCGCCCTGAGCCTGTTCATCAACTTCATCAACCTGTTCCAGTTCCTGCTCGCCTTCATGGGCGGCCGCGAATAGGGGCTTTTTGAGTGCGCTATGGCCGTGACGCGGTCACGGCCGACTTGAGCGCGAACGCCTCAAGCAGGTTCAAGAAGAATGAGGCTCCGGCATCGCTGTCGGAGCCTTTTTCTTATGTTGCGTGGCTCGCCGCCTTACTCCACCACCGTGAACCTGCGGCTGTCGAACACGCGCAGCACCTGGGCCAGATCGCGGCCGCGCTTCAGCACATGGCCGCCCTCGCCGATCACGGCCCACTGGCCCTGTTTCAGGCGCAGCGCCGGGCGCTTCTCGATGCGATAGAGCGGCGCGTCGCCATGGCGGCGGAAGACGGCGAACTCGGCGTGCTCCTTAGCTCCCGCCATCGCATAGTCGCGCCATTCGCCCGCCGCCACCATCCGCCCATAGACCCGCAGCATCTGGCCCAACTCGCGGCGGTCGAAGAAGACAGGCCCGGCCGGGGAAGGCCCCTGCGGCTGTGCGTTCGAACTGTCGGCGTCGAAGCTCATGACGCCAACTTAGGCCGCTGGCGGATAAACGCCAGCGTCAGCACTCACTTGTCACCCGCCGCGCGCCCGTCCAAAAGGCGGATCAAGTTCTAGATACGGAGACGAACCATGGCGACGAGCGAAGGCTGGGACATGCCCACCGGCGAACTCATGAAGGGCAAGAAGGGCCTGATCATGGGGGTGGCCAACTCCAACTCCATCGCCTGGGGCATCGCCTCTCAACTGGCGGCGCAGGGCGCCGAACTGGCCTTCACCTATCTGGGCGAGGGGCTTGAGCGCCGCGTGCGCCCGCTGGCCGAAAGCGTCGGCGCCAAGCTGCTGATCCAGGCCGACGTCACCGACGACGCCTCCATGGACGCCGCCTTCGCCGAGCTGGAAAAGGAATTCGGCACGATCGACTTCGTCGTCCACTCTGTGGCCTTCGCCAACAAGGACGAGCTGAAGGGCTCCTTCGTCGACAACACCACGCGCGACAGCTTCCTGCTAGCCATGAACATCTCGGCCTTCAGCTTCGTCGACGTGGCCAAGCGTTCGGCGAAACTGATGCCCAACGGCGGCTCGATGATCACCCTGACCTACCTCGGCTCCGAGCGGGTCATCCCCAACTACAACACCATGGGCGTGGCCAAGGCCGCGCTGGAAGCCGCCACCCGCTATATCGCGCGCGACCTGGGACCGAAGGGCATCCGCGTCAACGCCATCTCGGCGGGCGCCATGCGCACCCTGTCGCTGGCCGGCATCTCCGGCGGGCGCGGTCTGCACTCCAAGTCGGCCCAATTCTCGCTGATCAAGGAAGAGACCTCGATGGAAGGCGTCGCCGGCGCCGCCCTGTGGCTGTGCTCGGATCTGGGCCGCTCGACCACGGGCGAAGTCGTCCACGTCGACGCCGGTTTCCACGCTGTCGGCCTGCCGGACGATATGGAGGGCTGAGCCCCCGACTTCTATGCGAACACAGAGGGCCGCCGGACGAACCGGCGGCCTTTTTTGCATCTCCTCCACTACCCGCTCATCCCGGCGGACGCCGAGATGAGCGGAAGATAGGTTTCCGCTTTCGACACGCCGCCGCCCGGCCTAGCTTGGGCGCATGAGTTCCGCGCGCCTGCCTCCTCCCGCCAGCTTTTCCGCCGCCGCCGTGGCGACCGTCGTCGGCTTCGGCGGCACGGTCGCCCTGATCGTTCAGGCGGGACAGGCGATGGGCGCGTCGCCCGGCCAGATCATCTCCATGGTCACGGCCCTGTGCCTGGGCATCGGCCTGCCCGGCGCGGTGTTGAGCTGGCGACTAAAGATGCCGGTCGTGCTGGCCTGGTCGACGCCGGGCGCGGCCCTGCTGGCGGCCTCGACGCTGGGCCTCGGCTGGTCGACGGCCGTGGGCGCCTTCGTCATCGCCGGGCTGATGATGGTGCTGACCGGGCTGGTCCCGGCGCTGGGTCGACTGGCCGAGCGCATTCCCGCCGCCGTCGCCTCGGCCATGCTGGCGGGGGTGCTGCTGCCTTTCTGCCTCAAGCTGTTTCTCGTGTTCCCGACCGACCTGATGCTGGCGGCGGGGCTTCTGCTGGTCTTTCTGGTCATGCGTCGGCTGGCGCCCGCCTGGTCCCTGCCCGCCGTTCTGGTCGCCGCCTTCGCGGTTCTGACCGTGCGCGGTCAGGTCGCCCTGCCCGAGGGAACCGGCCTGTTCGGCGCCCTGTCGCCGGTCATGCCCGCCTTCGACTGGAAGGCGGCGGTCAGTCTGGCCCTGCCGCTGTATCTGGTGACGCTGGCCTCGCAGAACCTGCCCGGTCTGGTGGTGCTGAGGGCCGCAGGCTACGCCCCGCCCGCCGGAAAGCTGATCTTCTGGGGCGGGCTGACCAGCACGCTTCTGGCCCCTTTCGGCGCGCACGGCGTCAATCTGGCCGCCATCACCGCCGCCATCTGCACCGAGCCGGACGCCCACCCCGACCCCGCCAGACGCTGGACCGTGGGGGTGATCTACGGCCTGTTCTATCTGGTCGTCGCCCTGTTCGCGGCGCCGCTGGCGGGCCTGTTCATCGCCATGCCGACCGGCGCGCTTGCCGCCATCACAGGACTGGCCCTGATCGCGCCCCTGACCGGGTCGCTGGGCGCCATGATGAGCGAGGTCAAGAATCGCGAGGCCGCCGTGCTGACCTTCGCCGCCACGGCGTCGGGCGTCGCCCTGTTCGGGGTAGGCTCGGCCTTCTGGGGACTGGCCGTCGGATTTCTGGCGCTGGCGGCGCGACGATGGATCCCCGCGCCCTCCTGAAGCGATGACGGCGTTTTACATTTCGCACTCTTTACGCCCGAAGCTGGACCGTGGCAGCCTTCTGCCTCGGCCGACTGGCGGCCGTCAGAGCGAGGCGATCATGGCGCACAAGTTCGAAGTCTATAAGGACAAGGCTGGCGAGTACCGCGTGCGGTTCAAGTACAACTCCGAGATCATCTTCTCGACCGAAGGCTATTCCGACAAGTCGGGCGCCAAGCGCGCCATCGAGTCGATCAAGAAATACGTTCCTGACGCCCCGACCGAAGAAATCTGAGCCGTAGATTGCGGGGGCGGCTCAAGCGTCCGCCCTCGCCTTCTTCAGGAAAGAGGCGGGATGTTCAGCCCCCGCTGCACGGCCGGACGCGCTACGCCGCGTTCCAGCCAGGCGGCGACGTGCGGAAAGTCCGCATAGCCGACCAGATCGCCCGCGCCATAGTGTTCGACCAGATTGCGCACCCAGCCCAGAGTGGCGATGTCGGCGATGGTGTAGTCGTCACCCATGATCCACTGGCGATCCTTCAGCCGACCTTCCAGCACGCCCAGCAGACGCCGCGATTCCGCGACGTAGCGGTCGCGCGGCCGCTTGTCCTCAAAGGCGCTGCCCGCATATTTGTGGAAGAAGCCGACCTGGCCGAACATCGGGCCTATGGCCGCCATCTGGAAGAAGACCCACTGCAGGGTCTCATAGCGCGTCGCCGGATCGGTCGGCAGGAAGCGCCCCGCCTTTTCAGCCAGATAGACCAGGATGGCGCCGGATTCGAACAGAGGCAGCGGCTTTCCGCCGGGACCGTCGGGGTCGATGATCGCCGGGATCTTGCCGTTGGGGTTCAGCGACAGGAAGTCGGGCGTCCAGGTCTCATCCTTGCCGATGTCGACCAAGTGCGCCTCATAGGGCAGGCCCAGCTCCTCCAGCAGGATGGAGACCTTCACCCCGTTCGGCGTCGGCAGGGAATAGAGCTGAAGTCGATCCGGATGCTGCGGCGGAAACTGGCGAGTGACGGGAAAGGCGGACAGATCGGCCATGGGGCGCTCCAGCTGGTGTGACCCCGTCCATGTTGGAAGCCGTGAGATGATCCGCAACCGCCCATGCGGCGAATGTCCGCGCGTCAGCCTTCGTCGCGGTCGCTGACTTCGGTCGGACGGACGATGCGCAGCCAGCCCTCGCCGATGTGCAGTTCCGGCGTCGCCTCGCGAGTGAAGGGCAGATACCAGGTCGGGCCGCCCTCGGCCGGGGCGATCTCCAGCATGTCGTCGGCGCCGAAGTTCTGGACCGACTTGACCTTGCCCAGCACCACGTCGGCCGGATCGCGACCCTCCAGGCCGATCAGGTCGGCCAGGTAGAACTCGTCTTCCTCCGGCTGGGGCAGGGCCTCGCGGGTGACGAACAGCTTCTGGCCTCGCCGGGCGTCGGCCTCTTCCTTGGTGGCGATCTCCTTGACGCGCGCCACCACGCCCGCCTTGTCCGGCCGGGCCGAGATCAGGGTCAGCACCGGTTTGCCGTCAGCGCCCAGCAGCGGCGAATAGCCCATCAGAGCCATCGGCTCGGCGGTATAGGCGCTGATCCGCACCTCGCCCTTCACGCCGAAGGCGCCGCCGATCTGGCCGACCAGGATCAGTCTGTCTTCGCTGCTCATACCGGGCTCCGTTTACCGATGCGATGGGGTCCAGATAGCAGAAAAGCAGCGCCCCGAAAGGACGCTGCTTTCCCGTTTCAACCCGGCCGTGGCCGGATGAAGAGATAAGGCTCAGGCCTGCTCTTCGGTCGCTTCAGCAGCAGCTTCGGCAGGCGCTTCAGCCGCAACTTCAGCCGCAGGGGCTTCTTCAGCCGGAGCTTCTTCCACGGCCGGGGCGGCGGCAGCGGCGGCGGCGGCTTCAGCGGCCTCGGCCTTGGCCGCGGCTTCGGCTTCCAGGCGGTCGGCTTCGCGCTGGGCGCGCTCGGCGGCGCGTTCCTGAGCCTTCTTGCCCGGCTCGGCCTTCTTCGGGTTGTTGCCCTGGACCCACTGGACCTTGCCGGCCAGCGCTTCGTCCTGGCTCTCGCTGATGAAGCGGGCGACGCGGTCGGTCGGCTGAGCGCCCTTGGCAAGCCATTCGGCGATGCGGTCGGCCTTCAGGACGATGCGCGGGGTGGCGCTGTCCTTCGGCAGCATCGGGTTGTAGCTGCCGACGCGCTCGATGAACTTGCCGTCGCGCGGAGCGTGCGAGTCGGCGATGACGATGTGGTAGTAGGGACGCTTCTTGGCGCCGCCGCGGGACAGACGAATCTTCAGCATTTTCAGTCTCTTTCTAGAAAGTCGTTATTTCTTTTTGGGAAGGCCCGGCAGCCCCGGAAGGCCCCCCGGCAGTTGTCCGCCGCCCAGACCCGCCAGGCGGTCCTGAATGGCTTTCATTTCATCAGCGCTGGGTTCCGGCATCTTGCCGCCGCCCAGAGCCTTCAGACGGTTCATGTCCGGGCCGCCGCCCCCCATGCCGGGCAGGCCGCCCATCATGGCCGCCATCTTCTGCAGGTTCTTGCCGCCGCCCTTGGACAGCGACTTGACCATGTCGGCCATCTGCCGGTGCTGTTTCAGCAGACGGTTGATGTCCTGAACCTCGACGCCGGCGCCCTTGGCCACGCGCTTCTTGCGGCTGGCGTTCAGCAGATCCGGCTTCTTGCGCTCGGCCTTGGTCATGGAGTTGATGACGGCCAACTGGCGGTCGATCATCTTGTCCGAGACGTTGTTCTCGGCCATCTGGTTCTTCAGCTTGGCCACGCCGGGCAGCAGGCCCATGATGCCCTGAAGACCGCCCATCTTCTTCATCTGGTTCAGCTGGCCCGCCAGGTCGTCCAGATCGAACTGACCCTTGGCCAGCTTGCGGGCCATCTTCTCGGCCTTGGCCTGGTCCAGCTCGCCCGCGGCCTTCTCGACCAGGGCGACGATGTCCCCCTGACCCAGGATGCGGCCGGCCACGCGGCGGGCGTCGAACACGTCCAGCGCATCGACCTTTTCGCCCGCGCCCAGATATTTGATCGGCAGGCCGGTGACAGCCCGCATCGACAGCATGGCGCCGCCGCGCCCGTCGCCATCGGCGCGGGTCAGCACCAGACCCGTCAGGGGCAGACGCTCATGGAAGGCGGCGGCGGTCCGCACCGCGTCCTGACCGGTCAGGCTGTCGGCGACCAGCAGCGTCTCGACCGGCTTGGCGATCTGGGCGACCTCGGCCACCTCATTCATCAGCCCTTCGTCCAGGGTGATGCGGCCGGCGGTGTCGAGGATCAGGACGTCGAAGCCCTGCAGCTTGGCCGACTGAAGCGCGCGGCGGGTGATCTGGACCGCGCTCTCGCCCGCCACGATGGGCAGGGTCGCGACCTCGATCTGCTGACCCAGGGTAGCCAACTGTTCCATGGCCGCCGGACGACGCGTGTCCAGCGAGGCCATCATGACCTTCTTCTTGTCGAACTTCGACAGGCGCAGGGCCAGCTTGGCCGAGGTCGTCGTCTTGCCCGACCCCTGCAGACCGGCCATCAGCACGACGGCGGGCGGGGTCGCATTGGTGTTCAGCGGAACCGGCTCTTCGCCGCCCAGCATGTCGACCAGGCCGTCATAGACGATCTTGATGACCTGATCGGCGGGCTTAACCGCGCGGATGACGTCTTCGCCGGTCGCGGCCGTCTTGGCGCGGGCGATGAAGTCCTTGACCACCGGCAGGGCGACGTCAGCCTCGAGCAGGGCGACGCGGACCTCGCGCAGGGCCTCCTCGACATCCTTTTCGGACAGGGCGCCGCGGCCGGTGATCCGGTCGAAGACGCCTGTCAGCCGCTCGTTCAGAGCCTCGAACATTCAAACCCTTTCATGCGCCTGGGCCTTGGCCTCCGTGAGCAACTCCCATAGGCGGGCGACCTCTGCGAACGATCACGTCGACAGAGGCCCTCTCCATCCTCGTTCTTTTTCGGGGCTATCGGCCGGTCGGCCTACTTGAGCCCGAATGGGCTGTGCTCAAGTAGCGCTTAGCGCGGTAGCACGACCCAAAAAGCTGTCGTGATGGTGGAGGCGCAGGTTCAATTGCGCCGGAAGTCGCGGCTTATGGCGGAAAAGCAAGGCGATGTCGACTCCGTTTCTGAAGGAGTAAGGCGACCACAAAAAGGGTTTGCGCGTTGCAACATGGACTGGCGCGTTCGGATTCCGCTGATACGGTTCCGCTTCCGGCCTCCCCGCTGAGAGACGATCCCATGACCCAGACCCCCGAGTTCCCCCACGACCGCCTGCGCGAAGAGGTTCGGCTGCTGGGCGCCCTGCTGGGCGAGGTGATCCGCGACGAAGGCGGACAGGCCCTCTATGACCGCATCGAGGCGGTGCGGCGCGCCTCGGTGGCCTATCACCGCGACCCGGCCTCGGACGACGCCTCGGAGTTGGAGCGACTGCTCGGCGAGCTGTCGCTGGATCAGGCCGTCGGCCTGACGCATGGTTTCGCCACCTTCTCCCTGCTGGCTAATGTCGCCGAGGACCGGGCGGGCAAGCGCCGCGCCCAGGCCCAGGCCGAAGCGGGCGAACGGGCCGATACGCCCGAGGGCGTGCTTAAACGACTGGCCGAGGCGGGCGTCGACAGGGGCGCGGTGCGCGACCTGCTGGCCCAGGCCCTGATCTCGCCGGTGCTGACCGCCCACCCGTCCGAGGTCCGGCGCAAGAGCGTCATCGACCGCACCACAGCGGTCGGCGAACTGCTCGACGGTTGCGACCGCGACGGGATCGCCTGCGACGCCAAAACCCTGAAGGAAGCGCTGCGCCGCCAGATCGTCATCCTGTGGACCACGCGGCTGACCCGCGCTTCGGCTCTGGTGGTGCAGGACGAGATCGACACCGTGGTCGACTGGCTGCAGCGCATCTTCCTGCATGTCGCCCCGACCCAGCTGGCCGAATGGCGCCGCCTGCTGGAGGCGCCGGATCTGCCGCCCTTCGTGCGCATCGGCTCATGGGTCGGCGGCGACCGAGACGGCAATCCCAATGTCGACGCCGACACCCTGCGCGCCGCCTTCCGCAGCCAGGCCCGCGCCGCGCTGGGCTTCTATCTGGACGAGGTGCACGCCCTGGGCGCCGAGCTCAGCCTGTCCATCGACCTGACCCGCGTCACCCCCGAACTGGCCGCATTGGCGCAAGGATCAGGCGACGCCTCCATCCAGCGCGCGGACGAACCCTATCGCCGGGCGCTCAGCCAGATCTACGCCCGCCTGTCGGCGGCCTATCCGGCCCTGACCGGCGAGTCGACGCCGCGCCCCGCCCGCTTCGCCACCGCCCCCTATGACGGCCCCGACGCCTTCCGCGCCGACCTGAACATCTTGCACGACAGTCTGGTGCGGACCCACGGCGCCGTCTTCGCCGACGACCGGCTGGCGCGGCTGATCACGGCGGCGGACGTGTTCGGCTTCCACATGGCGACGGTGGACCTGCGCCAGAACTCGGACGTGCATGAACGGGTTGTCGCCGACCTGCTGAAGGTCGCGGGCGTCTGCCCCGACTACGCCGCCCTGGACGAGGCCGATCGGCTGGCCGTGCTGGCGCGCGAACTGGCCGGCCCCCGCCCCCTGTTCTCGCCCTATGCCGACTATGCGACCGAGACGCTGAAGGAGCGCGCCATCCTTCAGGCCGCCGCCGAGGCCCTTTCCACCTTCGGCCCGCAGGCGATCCGCACCCATATCGTGTCCAAGACCGACGCCGCTTCGGACATGCTGGAGGTCTATCTGCTGCTGAAGGAGGTCGGCCTATACGACCCGACCGACCCCGGCGCCTGCCCCATCCAGGCCGCCCCCCTGTTCGAGACCATCGACGACCTGCGCGCCGCCCACGCCACGCTGGAGCGCGTCCTCGCCGAGCCTTCCGCCCGCGCCGTGGCCGAGGCGCGCGGGGTGCAGGAGGTGATGATCGGCTATTCCGACAGCAATAAGGACGGCTCCTACCTGACCTCGGGCTGGGAGCTGCATGAGGCCTCGCGCGCCCTGCTGGAGGTCACGCGCGCGGCGGGGGTGCGGCTGCAACTGTTCCACGGCCGGGGCGGCGCCGTCGGGCGCGGCGGCGGCTCGGCCTTTTCAGCCGTGCTGGGCCAGCCCGCCGGGACCGTCGCGGGCCGCATCCGCGTCACCGAACAGGGCGAGGTCATCGCCAATAAGTACGGCGAGCCGGAGGTAGCCCAGCGGAACCTCGACGCCCTGACCTGCGGCGCCCTGCTGGCCTCGCTGGGGCCGCAGTCCGACGCGGGCTACAGCGCCCGCCACGGCGAGACGGCCGCGCGCCTGTCCGCGGCCTCCATGAAGGCCTATCGCGCCCTCGTCTATGACACGCCCGGCTTCGTCGACTATTTCCGCGCAGCCACCCCGATCGCCGAGATCGCCGACTTGAAGATCGGCTCGCGCCCGGCCAGCCGCACCGCCTCGCCCGCCATCGAGGACCTGCGCGCCATTCCCTGGGTGTTCAGCTGGTCGCAGTCGCGGGTCATGCTGCCCGGCTGGTTCGGCTTCGGCTCGGCGGTCCAAGGCGAAGATCCCGCCGAACTGCGCGCCATGACCGAGACCTGGCCCTTCTTCCGCACCGTGGTCCAGAACATGGAGATGGTGATGGCCAAGGCCGACATGGCCATCGCCCGCCGCTACGCCGGGCTGGTCCCCGACGCCGTCCTGGCCGAGCGAATCTACGCCGCTATCCGCGCCGAATGGAACCGCACCGTCGCCGCCGTCCTGTCGATCACTGGTCAGCAGGCCCTGCTGGGCGGCCAGCCCGAACTGGATCGGCTGATCCGTCAGCGGATGCCCTATGTCGAGCCGCTGAACCATGTGCAGATCGAGCTGATCCGCCGCCGCCGGGCGGGCGACGACGACCCGCGCGTGCGCAACGGCATCCTTCTGGCCATCAACGGCGTGGCGGCGGGCCTCAGAAACAGCGGCTGATCACAGCCACTTCGACCGCTTGAAGGTGATGTACAGGCCGATGCAGATGGCGACGATCAAGGCCAGAACCGCCGGATAGCCATAGGTCCAGCGCAGTTCGGGCATATGCTCGAAATTCATACCGTATATGCCCGCCACCGCCGTCGGCGTGGCCAGGATGGCGGCCCAGGCCGCCAGCTTGCGGGTGATGACGCCCTGCCGCTGCTGCTCCAGCAGGTTCGACACCTCGAACACCGAGGCCAGGATGTCGCGCAGGCCCGCCGCCCGGCTGGACACCCGCCGCACATGGTCGGCCACGTCGCGGAAATAGGGCCGCACCTCGCGGTCGATGCAGGGCAGATCCAGCGACTGCAGCTTGACGCAGACCTCCTCCATCGGCCCCAGCACACGGCTGAACTTCACCAGTTCACGGCGCAGCTGGAACAGACGGGTGATGTCGTCGCGCGCCAGGAAACTGTCCAGCGCGACCTGCTCCATCTCCAGCACCTTGTCCTCAATGGCGTCGATGATGGGGATGTAGCCGTCGACGATGAAGTCCAGCACCCCGTGCAGGATGAAGTCCGGCCCGTGCTTCAGCTGATGCGGCGAGGCCTCCAGTTGAGCGCGCAGCTGGGTGTGGGCGCGCGCCGAACCGTGGCGGATGGTGATGACATAGTCGGGTCCGACGAAGACATGGGTCTCTCCGTACAGGATGCGGTCGCCCTTGGCCTGAGCCGTGCGGGCGACGATGAACAGCTCGGAGCCATAGACCTCCAGCTTGGGGATCTGATGCGCCGTCAGGGCGTCCTCGACCGCCAGGGGATGCAGATGGAAGCGTCGGACCAGAACGTCGAACTCCTCGTCCGACGGCTCATGCAGGCCGATCCACAGGTATTCGCCCTCGGCCAGAGCGAGCCCCTGATCCGTCAGCGGCGCTTCGCGCACCCGCTTGCCGTCCTTGTAGACGTAGGAGGCGACGACGCTCATGGGCTCTCCTTCTTGGTGGGCCGCGATCAGAAGGCTCCGCCTTGGCTGCTTCGCGCCGCCCTGCGGGTCTCGACCCGACGCGGCCCGTGACACCGCCAAGGCTTACGCCACCCCGACTCAAATGGAAAAGGCCCGGTGGATCGCTCCACCGGGCCTCTCCAACTTTGTTAGCCAACGGCCTCAAGTAGGCCGAAGGCCGATAGGCCACTCAAAATGAGCGTTAGGCCCACTTAAGAAGTCGGGAAGCCGCGCACCTTCAACAGGGCCGCCACGTCCGGGTTGCGGCCGCGGAACTGGCGATAGGCGTCGCCGCGATCCGTGGTGTTGCCCGGTGCCAGCATGATCGACTTGAAGCGGCCAGCGATGTCCGGATTGAAGACGTCGCCCGACTCCTCGAAGTAGGCCCAGGTGTCGGCGTCCATCGTCTCCGACCACAGGTAGGAGTAGTAGCCGGCCGAATAGGCGTCCGAGGTGAACAGGTGATTGAACTGCGGCAGGCGGTGCCGCATCACGATCTCCCTGGGCATGCCCAGACGCGCCAGCGAGGCCTTTTCGAAGCCGTCGATGTCGGTCGGCGGCACAGCTTGCGTGTGCAGGTCCATGTCGACCAGGGCCGAGGACAGATAGCTGACCGTGGCGTAGCCCTGGTTGAAGGTCGAGGAGGCCTCGATCTTGTCCACCAGCGCCTGCGGCATCGGCTGGCCCGTCTCCACGTGCTTCATGTAGCCGTCGAGGATGGGTCGGGTCAGCACCCAGTGCTCATGCACCTGAGACGGATATTCCACGAAGTCGCGCGGCGTGTTGCCGAACGACGGATAGGTCACCACCGACGAGAAGTAGTGCAGGGCGTGGCCGAACTCGTGGAACAGGGTCTCGGCGTCGTCCAGCGAGATCAGCAGAGGCTGGCCTTCGGGCGCCTTGACGAAGTTGTTGTTGTTCGAGGCCAGGATCGGCTTGGAGCCGGTCAGCTTCGAGAACGAGCGATAGGTGGTCATCCAGGCGCCCGAACGCTTGCCCGGACGGGCGAAGTCGTCGGCGTAGAACAGGCCGATCAGCTTGCCGGTGGCCTTGTCCGTGACCTCATAGGTGGTCACGTCCGGCTCGAAGGTCGAGACCTGGCCCTGAGGCAGGCGCTTGAAGACGAAGCCGTACAGACGTTCAGCCATATAGAAGGATGCGTCGCGAACGGCGTGCAGCTCGAAATAGGGCTTCAGCTCGTTCTGATCGAGGTCGTACTTCGCCTTACGCACCTTCTCGGCGTAGTAGAGGTAGTCCCACGGCTCGATGTCGTGGCCGGCGATCGCCTTCATGTCGGCGACTTCCTCGGCGACGCGGGCCTTGGCCGGGGCCCAGACGCGCTGCATCAGGTCCATCGCCGCGGCCGGGGTCTTGGCCATGGTGTCCTGCATCCGCCATTCGGCGTGGTTGCCGAAGCCCAGCAGGCGGGCGCGCTGCTGACGCAGGGCGACGATCTGGGCGATCGTCGACTTGGTGTCGTTGGCGTCGCCGTTGTCGCCGCGCTTGACGAACTTGGTCCAGACCTGCTGACGCAGGGCGCGGTCGTCGGCGAAGGTCAGGAAGGGATCGACGCTGGAGCGGGTGTTGACGATGGCCCAGCCCTGAACATTGCGCGAACGCGCGGCGGCGGCTGCGGCGGCCTTGTTGGAGTCCGGCAGGCCCTTCAGACCGGCCTCATCAGCGATGACCGTCCAGGTGTTCTCGTCTGCGACCACCTTCTGGCCGAAGCTGGTGAAGGCGTTCGACAGGTCGGTGTTGATGCGGCCCAGTTCTGCCTTGCCGGCGGCGTCCAGGGCGGCGCCGTTGCGCACGAAGGCGTCGCGGCTGCGCTCGGCCAGACGCTTCTGCTGGGCGTTCAGGCCTGCGGCGTCAGCGCCGTCGGCCACGGACTTGATGCGGGCGAACAGCGTCTCGTTGAAGGTGATCTCGTCGGACGCCGCCGACAGGATCGGCGACAGCTCGGTCTCCAGCACGTCCCACTGCTCGCCGCCGATGTTCGAGGTCATGACGCTGAACACGTTCATGGCGCGGTCCAGCGGTTCGCCCGCCATCTCCATCGCCGCCATGGTGTTGGCGAAGGTCGGCGCCTCGGGGTTGTTCGCGATCGCGGCGATGTCGGCGCGCTGCAGTTCGATGCCTTCCAGGATGGCTTCGCGCATCTTGGGCGCCGTCACCTTGTCCCAGGGAGGCACGCCTTCATAAGGTCCCGTCCAGGGCTGCAGCAGCTCGGCGCGCGGCGCTGTCGTCGGCAGGACGGCGCGGGCGATACGGGCCTCATCGGCGGTCGTCAGGGCGGCTACGGCGCCGCTCACGGCGTTCTCCACGGCCCCGGCCGAGGCGCAGCCCGACAGGGCGAAGAGGCTCGCGCCCCCGATGAGAAGATGGCGTCTATGCATCCAGGTCTCCCAACCATAGCTGTTTTGGACATCCTTCGGCGCAGGGGCCGACAGCGTCCCATAAATCCGGTTTAGTCCTAAGTATTGGACGGCGAAACCCCGCAGGTCTAAAGGCCGCTGCATGGCGATAGGCGTTTTCGACTCCGGCGTGGGGGGCCTGACGGTCCACCGCGAACTCACGACCCGCTTTCCGACGCGGGACTTCATCTATCTGGGCGACCAGGCGCACGCCCCCTATGGCGGACGCGGGGGCGAGGACATCGTCGAACTGACCCGCGCAGGATGCGAGCGCCTGTTCGAGGCGGGCGCCTCCGTGGTCGTACTGGCCTGCAACACGGCCTCAGCCATTGCACTGCGCCGCCTGCAGCAGACCTGGATTCCAGGGATGCGCGAAAAGCTGGGCCGTGCGGTCAACGTCCTGGGCATCATCGTCCCGACCATCGAGGCGGCCACCGGCCTGCCCTGGTCCTATGAGGCCGAACGCAACGGGCGACTGGAAGGCGAGAAGAAACAGGCCATCGACGTCACCGGCGTCTTCTGCACCGCCGCCACGGCCATGAGCCGCGTCTATGAGATCGAGATCGACAAGCGCCGCGACGATCTGGCGGTCTTCACCGAGGCCTGTCCCGGCCTGGCCGGACTGATCGAACTGGGCGCCCCGCCCGAGGAGCTGAAGGTGGTCATCGACGACCACGTCGACGCCCTGCGCCGCCGCATCGGCCGTCACCCGGACAAGGCCGTCCTGGGCTGCACCCACTATGAGATCGTGGCCGATCTGTTCGCCCAGGCCCTTCCGCCCGGCGTCGAGGTCATCAGCCAGCCCGCCGCCGTCGCCGATTCCCTGGAGCGCTATTTCCAGCGTCACCCGGAGTATGAGTTGGGATCCTCGGCCCGCCGCGACTTCCTGACCACCGGAACGCCCGGCCCGCAATCGGACCTCGTCGCCCAGTTCTGGGGCGCGCCGCTGACGTTCGAGGCGGCCTGAGACCCCCCGCCGCTATTCAGCCGTGCGGGTCGCGTTTCGACGCTGGCCGAAGGTGGGCGCCCGCTCCTTCTGCTGCGCCCAGTAGGCCGGGCCGTCGTCCGGCTTGAACATGGTGCGCGGCACGCCGTTGCGGTCCACCACGGCGAAGGTGTTGGTCGCAGCCTGATAGAATAGGGTGTCGCCGTTGGCGCGCTTAACCGTTTCGGTTCCTTTCGGCGTCGCCTCGGTGAAGGTCCGCACCTTCTGTAGATAGTCGTCCGCCGAGCGCGCGCCGAAGTCGGCGCCGTTGCGCTCGTACAGCCGCTGCACCTTGGCGTCGGCGGTCTCACGCCGGTTGGCGGTGACGGCAGGTTTGGCCGCCTCGACAGGACCTGCGGCGCCCGCCATGTCGGTTTCCGCCGCCGCGCTCAATCCGACCGGTTCAGCGGTGCTGCGGTCCCTGGTCTCCACCGCCGAGCCGCCGCTGTCGCATCCGGCCAGAAACAACAGCGACGCCGCCAGCGCCGCCAACCTCCGCACAGCCATCAGTCGCCCCTTCCCTGAAATTTCGACGAACGCAGATAGACATAGATTTTTTGCCCCTTCAACGCTGCTGCTGACATAAGCGTAAGCGAGGTGGCTTTGTCTCGACGCCGTCACGCCACGCCGCTAGACCTTGGTTCATGACCGCACCCTCGCTTTCCAGCGTCCTGGCCGGCCGCAAGGTCCTGCTGATCATCGGCGGCGGCATCGCCGCCTATAAGGCGCTGGAGCTGATCCGCCTGCTCAGCAAGGCCGGGGCGGAGACGATGACCATCCTGACCAAGGCGGGGGCCGAGTTCGTCACCCCCATGTCGCTGGCGGCCCTGACCGGCCATCCGGTGCGGCAGGACCTGTTCATGCCGGAAGACGAAACCGCCATGGGCCATATTGAATTGTCGCGCTGGGCCGATCTGGTGGTCGCAGCGCCCGCCACGGCCGGGCTGATCGCCAAGGCGGCCAACGGCATGGCCGACGACCTGGCCTCGACCACGCTTCTGGCTACCGACAAGAAGGTGCTGCTGGCCCCGGCGATGAACGTGCGCATGTGGCTGCATCCCGCCGTCCAGGCCAATGTCGAGCGGCTGAAGGGCTTCGACGGCTTTCACGGCATGGCCGTGGTCGGACCGGACGACGGCATCATGGCGTGCGGCGAGTTCGGGCCGGGTCGCATGGCCGAGCCGCCGATCATCCTGGACGCCATCGCCCGCCTGCTGGCCGGGCCGGACGGGCGCCCGCTGACCGGCCGGACCGCTGTCGTGACGGCCGGGCCGACGTTCGAGCCGATCGACCCGGTGCGCGGCCTGACCAACCGTTCCAGCGGCAAACAGGGCTACGCCGTCGCCGCCGCCCTGGCCGATCTGGGGGCGCAGGTGACGCTGATCTCCGGCCCGGTGGCGCTGGACGCCCCTGTCGGCGTGACCCGCGTCTGGGTCGAGGCCGCCACCGAAATGAAGGCCGCCGTCGAGGCCGCTCTTCCCGCCGACATCGCCGTGATGAGCGCCGCCGTCGCCGACTGGCGCGTGGACGGCGTGGCCTCGGGCAAGATCAAGAAGGCGCCGGGCGGACCGCCTTCGCTGGCCCTGATCGAAAACCCCGACATCCTGGCGGGCGTCTCTGCGCCCGGTCCGCGCCGCCCGAAACTGGTGGTCGGTTTCGCCGCTGAGACCAGCGACCTTGAGGCCAACGCCCGCGCCAAGCTCTCACGCAAGGGTTGTGACTGGATCATCGGCAACGACGTCTCGGACGAGGTGTTCGGCTCGGATGGAAACGCCGTGACCCTGTTCACCCAGGATGGCGACGAGCCCTGGCCCCGCCAATCCAAGACCGAAGTCGCCAGGAAGCTGGCCCAGCGCATCGCCGATCACTTCAAGGCCTAGAAGAGACCTCCCGACATGACCACCGTCCGCGTCGAACGCCTGCCCCACGCCGAGGGTCTGGCCCTGCCCGCCTATGAGACCGCCGGTTCGGCCGGAATGGACCTGCGCGCCGCCCTCGCAGAGGGCGAGACCCTGGTGCTGGAGCCCGGCCAACGCAAGCTGGTTCCCACAGGGCTGAAGATCGCCCTTGAGCCCGGCTTTGAGGCCCAGGTGCGACCCCGCTCGGGCCTGGCGCTGAAACACGGCGTCTCGGCGCCCAATTCGCCCGGCACCATCGACAGCGATTATCGCGGCGAAGTCGGGGTCATCCTGATCAACCACGGCGAGCTGCCGTTCGAGATCAAGCGCGGCGACCGCATCGCCCAGATGGTGATCGCCCGCTATGAGCAGGCGCAGATGGTCGAGGTCGAAACCCTGGACGAAACCGAGCGGGGCGCCGGAGGATTCGGTTCAACCGGGCGTTGATGAAGACTCTACTTTCACATCCTTAGATACTGGTCTAGCGTGGCCGCCATGAACACGCTGGAACAGCTGGTCTACTGCAGCCGGTCACGACTTTCGCCGGACGAAGAGGCGGCGGCGCTTGCCGATATCGTCCATGTCGCGGCTTATCTGAACGCCCGAAACGGCATCAGCGGCGCCCTGACCCTTCAGAACGGCACGTTCGTGCAATTTCTGGAAGGCTCGCCCAGCGCGCTCGATATCCTCATGCTGCATCTGCATTTCGATGAACGGCATGAAGACATTGAGGTCGTCGCCAGAGAGCATATCGAGCGCCGCGACTTCGCTGCCTGGGGAATGACCGCGCCGTCTCTCGGCCAATCCGAGGCGCTGGAACAGTTGATCGTCGCGCGCTCGCCGGATCTGCTGGCCTGGCGCGGCGCCATGACCGAACTCCTAGTCCAGGCGGCCTGAAAGACAAGGCGGCCTGAAAAACAAGGCGAAACGCCTCATCCTCCCCGTCCCGGGGAGGGAGAAGTCGCGCGTAAATCGCGCTCAAGCAGCGAGCCGCCGCGCGGCGGGCGATAGCGCGGGGGCGTCAGCGCCCCCAGGCATCAAGCCTGACGAAAGCCCAGCACGTCCTGCATGTCGTAGAGACCGGGGCGGCGGTTGCGCACCCAGGCGGCGGCGGCCACGGCGCCCTTGGCGAACAGGCTGCGGTCGATGGCCGAATGCGACAGCGTCAGCATCTCGTCTTCCGAGGCGAACATCACGGTATGTTCGCCGATCACGCCGCCGGCGCGCAGGGAGGCGAAGCCGATCTTGCCCGGCTCGCGCGGGCCGGTGATGCCGTCGTAGGGGGCGCTTTGCAGCTCCGCCAGATCGCGGCCCCGGCCGTTGGCGGCCGCCTCGCCCAGCATCAGGGCCGTGCCCGAAGGCGCGTCGACCTTGCGCCGGTGATGAGTCTCCAGCACCTCAATGTCCCAGTCGCGCGCGTCCAGCCGCAGGGCGGCGTGCTCGACCAGGCCGATCAATATGTTCACGCCCAGCGAGAAGTTGCCGCTCATGACGATGGCGATCTTCTCGGCGGCGACCTCGATCTCGGTCTCCTGCTCCGGCGTCAGGCCGGTGGAGCCGATGACCAGGGCCGGTCCGCCCGCCTCGGCGCAGGCGCGCGCCAGAGCTACGGAGGCCTCGGGCGTCGAGAAGTCGATGATGACGTCGCACAGCTTCAGGTCGACGGTCTCGCCGCGATCAAAGCGGGCGGCGACCACCACGTCCTCACGGGCGTCCAGAACCTGAGAAACGGCGCGGCCCATGCGGCCCCGGGCGCCGGAGATGCCGGCGTGGAAGATGTCGCTCACGCGGTTTCTTTCGGATTATCGGCGTCGCCGCCCAGAATGTCGGCCCAGAAGCGCTTGGCCTTGCCGGCGAAGCTGGTGTTGCGCGGGGTTTGGCTCTCGCCCAGCGACGCCGCCAATTCGGCCAACAGCTCCTTCTGGCGTGCGTTCAGATCAGTCGGCGTCTCGACGAACAGTTCAACCACCAGGTCGCCGCGTCCGCGTCCGTTCAGGTGCGGCATGCCCTTGCCCTTGATGCGGACGGTCTTGCCGGTCTGGGCGCCCGCAGGCACCTCGACCGGGGCCTTGCACTTGCCGTCGCAGGCGTCCGAGATCAGGCAGGGGGCGTCCACGACGCCGCCCAGGGCCGCCACCGTCATCGGCACCGGCACCGTGACCAGAAGGTCCAGATTGTCGCGCTCGAACAGTTCGTGCGGCTGCACCGACAGGAAGACGTAGAGGTCGCCGCGAGGCCCGCCGCGCTGGCCCGCCTCGCCCTCGCCCGACAGGCGGATGCGCGAGCCGTCGTCGACGCCCGCCGGAACCTTGAGGCTGAGCTTACGGGTCTTGCGGACCTGACCGTGGCCCCGGCAGGTGGTGCAGGGGTCGGCGATCATCTCGCCCGAACCGCCGCAGCGGGGGCAGGTGCGCTCGACCTGGAAGAAGCCGTTGGCCTGACGCACGCGCCCGGCGCCGCCGCAGGTGGAGCAGATGGTCGGCTTGGTGCCCGCCTTGGCGCCCGAGCCGTCGCAGACCTCGCAGGCCATCAGGGTCGGGATGGCGATCTCGACCTCGGCCCCCTTGTAAGCCTGCTCCAGCGTGATCTCGAGATCGTAGCGCAGGTCCGAGCCCCGGCGCGGCCCGTGGCTCTGGCGTCCGCCGCCGCCCCGGCCGCCGAAGGCGTCTCCAAAGGCGTCGCCGAAGACCTGGGAGAAGATGTCGTTGATGTCGTGGAAACCCTGGCCGCCGCCCTGGCCGAAGGGATTGCCCCCGCCCGCGCCGCCGCCCACGCCCGCATGGCCGAAACGGTCATAGGCCGCGCGCTTCTGCTCGTCAGACAGGACGGTGTAGGCCTCGGAGATTTCCTTGAAGCGGGCCACGGACTCTTCAGAGCCGCCGTTGCGGTCAGGGTGGTGCTCCATCGCCAGCTTGCGATAGGCGCTCTTGAGCACGGCCGCATCGACCGTCCGCTCGACCCCCAGAATCTCGTAATAGTCACGTTGCGCCATCAGGCGTTCGTCCTCTTACCTTCCCGCCGCTTTCGAGCCTCTCTTCAACACGGAGGCGTTCCGTTCGCGGATGACCGACGGCCTGCCTGATGACATGGGCGCCCGGTCGAATGATGCAAGTTCTATGAAACGGCCCCGCCTGCCGTCTGACAAGCGGGGCCGAACATCAGTCAGGCGCCGGTTCAGGCGTCCTTCTTCTCGTCCGTGTCCGAGACTTCCTCGAACTCGGCGTCGACCACGCCGTCGTCGGCGGGCTGACCCTCGGCGTCGCCTTCAGCCCCGCCCTGCTGGGCGGCGTACATGGCCTCGCCCAGCTTCATCGAAGCCTGAGCCAGCGTATTGGTCTTCTCGCGGATGGCCTCAGGGTCCGTGCCGTCCTTGGCCGACTTCAGATCGTCCAGGGCCGACTGGATGGTCGTCTTGGTCGCCTCGTCGATCTTGTCGCCGTGCTCAGACAGAGCCTTCTCGGTCGAGTGGACCAAGCTGTCGGCGCCGTTCTGGGCCTCGACCAGCTCCTTGCGGGCCTTGTCGGCCGCGGCGTTGGCCTCGGCTTCCTTGACCATCTGGTCGATGTCCGCGTCCGACAGGCCGCCGTTGGCCTGAATGCGGATCGACTGTTCCTTGTTGGTCGCCTTGTCCTTGGCCGTCACGTGGACGATGCCGTTGGCGTCGATGTCGAAGGCGACCTCGATCTGCGGCATGCCGCGCGGCGCGGGCGGGATGCCCATCAGATCGAACTGGCCCAGGACCTTGTTGTCTGCGGCCATCGGGCGCTCGCCCTGGAAGACGCGGATCGTCACGGCCGACTGGTTGTCGTCGGCGGTCGAGAAGACCTGGGCCTTCTTGGTCGGGATGGTGGTGTTGCGCTCGATCAGCGGGGTAAACACGCCGCCCAGCGTCTCGATGCCCAGCGTCAGAGGCGTCACGTCCAGCAGCAGCACGTCCTTGACGTCGCCCTGCAGCACGCCGGCCTGAACGGCGGCGCCCAGGGCCACGACTTCGTCAGGGTTCACGCCCTTGTGCGGCTCCTTGCCGAAGAAGGCCTTCACCGCCTCCTGCACCTTGGGCATGCGCGTCATGCCGCCGACCAGAACCACTTCGTCGATGTCCGAAGCCTTCAGCCCGGCGTCGGCCAGGGCCTTCTTGCACGGCTCGATGGTGCGCTGGACCAGGTCATCGACCAGGGCTTCCAGCTTGGCGCGCGACAGCTTGATGTTCAGGTGCAGCGGGCCCGAGGCGTTCATGGTGATGAACGGCAGGTTGACCTCGTACTGGGTCGTCGAGGACAGCTCCTTCTTGGCCTTTTCGGCCTCTTCCTTCAGGCGCTGCAGGGCCAGCTTGTCCGAGCGCAGGTCGACGCCCTGCTCTTTCTTGAACTCGTCGGCCAGGTAGTCGACCAGACGCATGTCGAAGTCTTCACCGCCCAGGAAGGTGTCGCCGTTGGTCGACTTCACCTCGAACACGCCGTCGCCGATCTCAAGGATCGAGACGTCGAAGGTGCCGCCGCCCAGGTCGTATACGGCGATTTTCTGACCGTCGTTCTTCTCAAGACCATAGGCCAGGGCGGCCGCCGTCGGCTCGTTGATGATGCGCAGGACTTCCAGACCGGCGATCTTGCCGGCGTCCTTGGTCGCCTGACGCTGGGCGTCGTTGAAATAGGCGGGAACGGTGATGACGGCCTGGGTGACCTTCTCGCCCAGATATGCCTCGGCGGCCTCCTTCATCTTGCCCAGGGTGAAGGCCGAAACCTGCTGGGGCGAATAGTCCTTGCCGTGGGCCTGGACCCAGGCGTCGCCGGTCGGACCCTTGACGATCTCGAAGGGCACCATGCCCTTGTCCTTGGCCACCACCGGGTCATCGAAATTGCGGCCGATCAGGCGCTTGATGGCGAAGAAGGTGTTGGCGGGGTTGGTCACCGCCTGACGGCGCGCGGGTTGGCCGACGAGAATCTCGCCGCCGTCCTGAATGGCTACCACCGACGGGGTGGTGCGGGCGCCTTCGGCGTTTTCGATGACCTTGGGGTTCTTGCCGTCCATGACGGCGACGCACGAGTTGGTCGTGCCGAGGTCGATGCCGATGATCTTGGCCATGGGCTTGTCTTTTTCACTCCTTGCGGCGGGCGATGCGGCGGCCTCGCAAAATCAAGCGCCGCGCGTGACCGCCCCCTGATGGGCTTCTGAAATCATGCCGCGCCGGGCGCGAGGCCCGGTACGGCGGTGGATGAGGTCGGCGGACAAGCCCCTAACGAAAAGGGGGTTATCGCCGGATTGGCTCGGATATGGGAAAGACCGCAGGGGCTGCAAGGCCTTCCGCCCGCTTCCGGCCAGATTCCGCGCCTTATGGCGGACAAGTGTGCATCGCGCCGCTAAATTCGGCCGATGACCTCGCAAATCCCACTGCCTGCGCCCCCGGAAACTCCGACCGCCCTGCCCGGATTTCGGCTGTGGCCCGGTCTGCTGGACACGGCGGCGCAGGCGGAACTGCTGGCCGAGGTGCGGGCAGGGCTGGAGGCGGCGCCCCTCTATCGGCCGACAACGCCCGGCGGGCGGCCCTTCTCGGTGCGGATGAGCAATTTCGGCGCCCTGGGCTGGGTGTCGGACCGTCAGGGCTATCGGTATCAGCCGACACACCCGGCGACCGGAGCGCCCTGGCCCGCCATCCCGGCCCGCTTGCTGAGCCTGTGGGACGCCCTGACCGGCTGGCCGGCTCCGCCCGACGCCTGCCTGGTCAACCTCTATCAGGGCGAGGCGAAGATGGGCCTGCATCAGGACAAGGACGAACGCGACCTGACGGCGCCGGTGCTGTCGGTGTCTCTGGGCGATACGGCGGTGTTCCGCATCGGTCCGGCCCCCGACGAAACCGGAAAGGGCGGCGCCACCAGCACGGTGCGCCTGGCCTCCGGCGACGTCTGCGCCCTGACCGGCCCGGCGCGGCTGGCGCGCCACGGGATCGACCGGCTGCTGGCGGGCTCGTCGCGCCTGCTGCCCGGCGGCGGGCGGGTCAATCTGACGCTGCGGGTCGCCGCCTAGGCCGGAAAGACTCGACGGCAGAGGGAAAGCCGAGGCACTGTCGCCGCTTCCACAGCGCCGACCGGAGACCCGAGATGACCCTGATCACCCGGCCCGAGGGCCTGAGCCCCGACCAGATCGCCCCCAGCCGCCGCAGTCTGGGCGTGGCGACGGCGGGCGGGCTGTTCTTCGCCGCCTACGCCCCCGCCGCCCTCAGCCAGTCCGCCCAGCCGATCGCCACCGACGCGGCGGGACTTGTCACGCAGGATGCAGCCTATCCGGCGCCCGACGGCTTTGACCTGCCCGCCTATATCGCCCGCCCCGAAGGCGCCGGCCCCTTTCCGGTCGTGATCGTCATGTCCGAGATTTTCGGCGTGCACGAATACATCCGCGACGTCTGCCGCCGCCTGGCCAAGGCGGGTTATGCGGCCGTGGCGCCCGCCTTCTTCGTCCGCGTCCAGGACCCAGCCCCGCTCAGCGACATGCAGGCGATCCAGCGCATCGTCGGCGCGGCGAGCTATGAACAGGTCATGGGCGACATTGCCGCTACGCTGGACTGGGTCGGCGCCCAATCCTGGGCGAAGGCGGACAAGGTCGGGATCACCGGCTTCTGCTGGGGCGGCAAGGTGGTGTGGCAGGCGATGGCCCGCTTCCCGACACTGGACGCCGGGGTCGCCTGGTACGGCCGCCTGTCGCCCGCCGCCAATGCGACCGACGACCAGAAGGCGGCGGGCCGCCCCTGGCCCATCGACCTGGCGGGCGAAGTGAAGGCGCCGGTGCTGGGTCTTTACGGAGGCCAGGACAGCGGCATTCCCAACGACACGGTCAAGGCGATGAACGAGGCGCTGAAGGTTGCGGGCCGGACCGACAGCCAGATCGTCCTCTATGACGACGCCCCGCACGGCTTCCACGCCGACTATCGCGCCTCCTACCGAGAGGCGGACGCGAAGGATGGCTGGCGGCGGTTGTTGGAACTGTTCGATTCGAGATTGAAGGGCTGACCTCTCCACCCGCTCACCCCGGCGGACGCCGGGATGAGCGGTCTATTTTGCAGGCGCATGAAAACGGCCCGACGCGTCTGCGCCGGGCCGTCGTCATGTCAACGCGCGAAAGCCTCAGGCCTTGGCGTCGAAATTCCCGCCTGTCGTGTTCGGATCAGCATAGGCGCCGCCCGTCGCCGGGCCCGAGCCCTTGGCCGCGACCACCACCATGGCCGCGCGCACGGTGCGGCCGAACAGGGCGTAGCCCGGTTGCAGCGTCTGGATGACGGCGCCGCCCGGCACGGTGTCCGAGGGCTGCTCCATCATCGCCTGATGCAGGTGCGGATCGAAGGCGTCGCCCGGCGCCGGGTCGACGCGGGTCAGGCCGTTGGCCTCAAAGGCCGACAGCAGGGACTTTTGCGTCAGTTCCAGCCCCGTCACCATGGCCGCTGTGGGGCCGTCCGCGTCCTTGGGCGCCGTCGCCAGACCGCGCTCCAGCGTATCGGCCACGCCCAGCAGATCCTTGGCGAAGCGCTGGATGGCGTAGGCGCGCGCGTCGTTCTGCTGCGTCTCGGCGCGGCGCTTGGTGTTCTCGGCATCGGCCACGGCGCGCAGGGCGCGGTCCTTCCACTGATCGCGCTCGGCGATCAGGGCGTCGACCACGGCGTTCTCATCGCCCTCAGGCGCGAGATCGGCCTCGTGGATGTCCTGCTCGAGTTGGTCCCGGGTCTCGTCGTTGATGTCGTTCACGTCTCTTGTCCGTCCAGAATCCGGCCCAGCACCCGGGCGGTATAGTCCACCAACGGTATGACACGGGCGTAGTTCAACCGCGCGGGCCCGATGACGCCGATGGCGCCCAGCACCCGCTGCCGGCCCGACATATAGGGCGCCGCGATCACGGCGGAACCCGAAAGCGAAAAGAGTCGCGTTTCCGCGCCGATATAGATGCGCACGCCCTGGGCCGCGCCGACGTCGTCCAGCAGGCCGATCAGCTGTTCCTTCTGCTCCAGATCGTCGAAAAGCACGCGCACCCGCTCCAGATCCTCGGCCGCGCGGGCGTCCTGCAACAGATTGCCGCGCCCGCGCACGATCAGGTTGCGGTCGTGGCCTCCGCCGCCTGCGCCGCCGCTCCAGGCCGCCAGTCCGTCCTCGACCAGCCGGGCGGCGGCGGCGTCCAGATCGCGCCGGGCGGCCTCCATCTCGGCCTTCATCTCGTGCCGGGCCTCGGCCAGCGGGCGCCCCTTCAGCCGTGCGCTGAGAAAGTTCGACGCCTCCTGCAGGGTCGAGGGCGTCACGCCCGGCGCCAGATTCATCAGCCGGTTCTCGACCACCCCGTCGTCGGCGACCAGCACCGCCAGCGCCTGTCCGCCGCCCAGAGCCACGAACTCCACATGGCGCACCCCCGCCTCGCGCACCGGGCTGGCGACGATGCCCGCCCCGCCCGCCAGACCCGACAGCAGGGAGGAGGCCGCATCCAGCGCCTCCTCGACATTGCGGCCGCCGCCCTTGGCGCCCATCACCGCCAGCCGGGCGTCGATCTCGCGCCGCTCCTCCTGACCGATGTCGCCGACTTCCAGGAGACCGTCCACGAACAGCCGCAGCCCCGCATGGGTCGGCGCCCGCCCGGCTGACGTGTGCGGCGAGGCCAGCAGCCCGGCCTGCGTCAGCGCCTGCATGGTGTTGCGGATCGAGGCGGGCGACAGGTCCAGCCCGGCGCGCGACAGAGTGTGCGACCCCACCGGCTCGCCCGTCTCCAGATAGGTTTCGACCACCCGTCGGAAGATGTCGCGCGCCCGGGCATCCAGCGTCGCCAGGCCCGGCGAGGGGTAAAGCAGGCTCATGGCGCCGCCCTCCGCCCCGTCAAAACGGAACGGAGACTCACCGCAAACGGGTCAGGGCGGGACAGGCTCATGGTTTCAGGATAAGCACGCGCCATCCCGCTTCCAAGGAATTCCCATGCGCCCGTCCGAACGCACCCCCGAACAACTCCGCACCGTCACGCTGGAAACCGGCGTCAACCGCTACGCCGAGGGCTCGTGCCTGGTGTCCTTCGGCCATACCAAGGTGCTGGTGACGGCCTCGATCGAGGAAAAAGTGCCGGGCTGGATGCGCAACACCGGCCAGGGCTGGGTCACGGCCGAATACGGCATGCTGCCGCGCGCCACCCACACCCGCGGCCGGCGCGAAGCCGCAGCCGGCAAGCAGTCGGGCCGCACCCAGGAAATCCAGCGCCTGATCGGCCGCTCCTTACGCGCCGTGGTCGACCTCAAGGCGCTGGGCGAGCGTCAGGTGCTGATCGACTGCGACGTGATCCAGGCCGACGGCGGCACCCGCACCGCCTCCATCACCGGCGCCTGGGTGGCCATGGCCAGCGCCCTCAACTACCTCAAGGACGAGGGCGTGCTGACGACCGACCCCATTCTGGATCAGGTGGCGGCCGTGTCGTGCGGCGTGTTCAAGGATCTGCCGGTGCTGGACCTCGACTATGAGGAAGACTCCACCGCCGAAGCCGATTCCAACTTCGTCCTGACCGGCGCAGGCCAAATCGTCGAGATCCAGGCCACCGGCGAGAAGCGCGGCTTCAGCCGGGCCGAGTTCGACCGTCTGTTCGAACTGGCGGAAATCGGCTGCGCCGAACTGTTCGCCCTGCAGCGCGCCGCCGTCGAAGCCGCCCGCCGATAAGGCTTTTGCTGGAGCCGGATCGGGGTCATCGTCGTTACGAAGGCGAACCCCGATCCGGAGCCCCGCATGACCCGACCGTCCCTTCTGGCCTGCCTGTTCCTCGGCGGCCTGCTCGTCGCCTGTCAGCCGCGTCCTGAGCCAGCGGCCCCCGCGCCGGTCCCGACGCCAGCGCCCGCCTCGGCCCCCGAGCCCGAAACCCGCCTGCCCGAAGGTCCGGATATGGCGCCCCAGCCGGTTCCGCTCGACGACCGCCCCTGCCTTGAGACCCTGGGCGAAGCCGCCTCCGCCCGCCTGGTCCAGCGCTGCATCGCCGTCAGCCCGGCCACGCGCCCGCCCTGCAACAGCGCCAATCCCTGCGACCTGATCCAGGGCGAGATCGATCGTTCCTGCGCGATGTGGACCCGCGACGGCGAAACCCCGCCGAAAGAGTGTCAGAGCTGACTCCCTCTCCCAATGGGAGAGGGCTTGAGCCTCCAAGAGCGAAGCGATTGGCTAAGGCGAAAGGGTGAGGGTTCGCGGGTGAAGTCGGCCTTGAGGCCGTAGCTCGTCGATGCGCGACGGCTTGCGCCGACGGCGAGGACAGGCCCCTCACCCTTTCGCGCCAGAACGATCGCCTTCGGCTCTCGTGCGCTCAAGCCCTCTCCCGCCGGGAGAGGGATGACGCCTTCGCGAGCGATAGCGCCCAAGAAAAACCCCGGCGGATCGCTCCGCCGGGGTCTTCTCAGTTCAGCGATGACGCCGAGGCTTAGTCGCGACGGCGACGGCCGCGGTCGCCGCCGTTGCGGTCGCCTTTGGGACGGCCGCCGGTGTCTTCCGACAGCGGAGCTTCACCGCGTTCAGCGCGCTCGGCGTTGATCTTGTCGGTGATGTCCTCGCCGGTTTCCTGATCGACGACCTTCATCGACAGCTTGGTCTTGCCGCGATCGTCGAAGCCCAGGAATTTGACCTTGACCTCCTGGCCTTCCGACAGGACGTCGGCCGGGTTGGCGACGCGCTCCAGAGCGATCTGGGACACGTGGACCAGACCGTCCTTGGCGCCGAAGAAGTTCACGAAGGCGCCGAAGTCGACGACCTTCACGACCTTGCCGGTGTAGATCGTGCCGACTTCCGGCTCCGAGGCGATCGATTGGATCCAGGCCTTGGCGGCTTCGATCTTTTCCTGCTCGTTGGCGGCGATCTTGATGGTGCCGTCGTCGCCGATGTCGACCTTGGCGCCGGTCTTCTCGACGATTTCGCGGATGACCTTGCCGCCCGAACCGATCACTTCACGGATCTTGTCGACCGCGATCTTGATGGATTCGATCTTGGGAGCGAACTCGCCCAGCTCGGCGCGCGGAGCCTCCATCGCCTTCGACATTTCGTCGAGGATGTGCAGACGACCGGCCGAAGCCTGCGTCAGGGCCTGCTGCATGATCTCCTTGGTGATGCCGGCGACCTTGATGTCCATCTGAAGGCTGGTGATGCCTTCCGAGGTGCCCGCGACCTTGAAGTCCATGTCGCCCAGGTGGTCTTCGTCGCCCAGGATGTCCGACAGGATGGCGAACTCGCCCGACGGCTCCAGGATCAGACCCATGGCGATGCCCGAGACCGGACGGACCAGCGGCACGCCGGCGTCCATCAGGGCCAGCGACGAACCGCAGACCGTGGCCATCGAGGACGAGCCGTTGGACTCGGTGATCTCCGACACTAGACGGATGGTGTAGGGGAAGTCTTCGCGGGACGGCAGCATCGGACGGATAGCGCGCCAGGCCAGCTTGCCGTGACCGATTTCGCGACGGCCCGGCGAGCCCATGCGGCCCGCTTCACCAACCGAATAGGGCGGGAAGTTGTAGTGCAGCAGGAAGGACTCTTTGTACGTGCCCGTCAGGCTGTCGATGTACTGCTCGTCCTCGCCGGTGCCGAGGGTGGCGACGACCAGGGCCTGGGTTTCGCCGCGCGTGAACAGCGACGAACCGTGGGTGCGCGGCAGGACGCCGACTTCCGAGACGATGGCGCGGACCTTGTCCAGGGCGCGGCCGTCGACGCGGTGGCTGTTCTCGATGATGTCGCGACGCAGGACGTCGGCTTCGCATTCCTTGAACGCGGCCGAGAACTTGGACGAGTCGACGCCTTCCGGCTTCTCGTCGGTCTTCACCAGGGCCTCGGCGGCCTTCTTCTTGGCGGCGTCGACGCCCGAGCGGCGCTCATACTTGCCCGGGTGGGCGTAAGCGGCCTTGATGTCCTCGCCGACCAGCGACTTGATCGAGGCGACCACGTCCGAGTGGTCCTCAGCCTGGAAGTCGAACGGTTCCTTGGCGGCGTGCTCGGCCAGGTCGATGATGGCGTCGATGACCGGCTGCATGCCCGCGTGCGCGAACATCAGGGCCTCGAGCATCTTCTCTTCCGACAGCTCCTTGGCTTCGGATTCGACCATCATCAGGGCGTCTTGCGTGCCCGCGACGACCAGATCCAGGGCGCTCTCGCCCAGGGTGTCGATGGCCGGGTTCAGCACCAGTTCGCCGTCGATCATGCCGACGCGCGCGGCGCCGATCGGGCCCATGAAGGGCACGCCCGAGATGGTCAGGGCGGCCGAGGCGGCGACCATGCCCAGGATGTCGGGATCGTTCTCAAGGTCGTGCTGCAGCACGGTGACGATGACCTGGGTCTCGTTCTTGAAGCCCTTGACGAACAGGGGGCGGATCGGGCGGTCGATCAGGCGGGAGACCAAGGTCTCCTTCTCGGTCGGACGGCCTTCACGCTTGAAGTAGCCGCCCGGGATCTTGCCGGCGGCGAACGTCTTCTCTTGATAGTTGACGGTCAGGGGGAAGAAATCCAGGCCCGGCTTGGGCTGGCGGCCGTAGACGACGGTGGCCAGGACCACGGTCTCGCCGTAGGTCGCCAGCACGGCGCCGTCGGCCTGACGGGCGATGCGGCCCGTCTCCAGGGTCAGCGGGCGTCCGGCCCACTCGATCGTCTTGCGTTTGATATCGAACATGTTTCGTCTTTCGTCTCCCGCGGGCGTATTCCCGTCGGGGGTGTGCGGAGCGTCAGGCCGTTCAGTCCTTAACGGTCCCCGGTGACCTGACCGCAATGTCGCGGCCGGGCGGGTGATTGAGGACCGGATTCAAGGCCCTCGCGTCGGTTGCGCCGGTCAGACCCGCGGCGCGCGGGAAGCTTGCTACTAATAGCGGAACGAGGCGCGGACGTGTCCGCCCGCGCCTCGTGGAGATTATCCGATCCGCAACCGGGGCGCCTTAACGACGCAGGCCCAGCTTGGCGATCAGCGCCTGATAGCGGGCGCTGTCGGTCTTGTTCAGGTGGTCCAGAAGGCGACGACGCTGCGAAACCTGCTTCAGCAGGCCACGACGCGAGTGGTTGTCCTTCTTGTGGGTCTTGAAGTGCTCGGTCAGGTTGGCGATGCGTTCCGTCAGGATCGCGACCTGCACTTCGGCCGAACCGGTGTCGCCCGTCGAGCGAGCGTTATCGGCGATGACTTCAGCTTTACGTTCAGCTGTAATCGACATCGGAGGTCCTTTCTTGCCTAACGCTCGCCTCGCGGAGGCTCGCGTCTTGAGGGCGTTGGAGTTCCTGTCGGCAAGCGGGTAGGCCTGCTTCAAGGGAGGTTGAAAACACGGTCGGGTTCAAGCCGACCGGCCCTGAGATTGCCGAGCGCGACCAGGGTTCCGCCCTCGAAGACCGAAACCAGCCGCGAACCGGCGGTGAGCCGGGCCTTGAGCGTTTCAATCTGTCGGGGGAGCAGAACGATCGGCCGTCCCTGCCTCAAAGAGAGGGCGTCCTGATCCGTCACGGCCAACTCCGGGATGTCGTCCAGAGCGGTCGAAACGGGCAGCAAGCCCTCAAAGGCGGCGCCCTTATGCGCCAACTCCTCAAGAAAATCCAGCGTTACGGCGTTGTCGACCGAGAACGGCCCCACCCGCTCGCGTCGCAGGTCCGAGACATGGCCCTCGGCGCCCAGCATGATCGCCAGGTCGCGCGCCAGCGAACGGACATAGACGCCCTTGCCCGTCCGCATCGTGATCTCGACGTGATCGGCGTCGGGCGCGGCCGTCACCGCCGCCTCATGAATGGTCACCCGGCGCGATTGCAGCTCGACCTCCACCCCCGCCCGCGCCAGATCATAGGCGCGCTCGCCGTTGACCCTCACGGCGGAAAAAGCGGGCGGCGTCTGGTCGATCTCGCCGACAAACGACGGCAGGGCCGCCATCACCGCCTCGACCGAAGGCCGCACGTCCGACCGGGCGATGATCTCGCCCTCGCGGTCGATGCTGTCGGTCGAAATGCCCCAGTGGATGGTGAAGCGATAGACCTTCTGCGCCTCCATCATGAAGGGCACGGTCTTGGTCGCCTCGCCCAACGCGATGGGCAGAATGCCCGAGGCCAGCGGGTCCAGCGTCCCGGCATGGCCCGCCTTCTGGGCGTTGAACAGGCGACGGACCTTCGTCACCGCCTCGGTCGAGCCCATCTCATAGGGCTTGTCCAGACACACCCAGCCGTTGACGATGTCGCCCTTCTTGCGTCGCGCCATCGCTTATTCTTCCTCTGGGCCTGCCGCGCTTTGCGCTGCTTGAGGCCCGTCATCCTCATCGTCGGCCTGTTCGATATCGGCGCGCACGCGCGGATCATTGAACAGACGGTCCATGTGGCTGGCGGCGTCGAAGCTCTCATCGTGGCGGAATTTCAGATCCGGCGTGAACTTCATGTCGATGCGGCGACCCAGTTGGCCGCGCAGGAATTTGGCGTGTTCGTTCAGCGCCTTGATGATGGCGCTCTCCTGCCCGGCCGTCTCGGCCGCCTCGACGCCCGCGCCCAGCGGCTCGACGAAACAGGTCGCGTGGCGCAGGTCCGGGCTCATCCGCACCTCGGTCACGGTGACGGAGACGCCCGCCAACGCCTCGTCGTGAATCTCATGCTCGCGCATGACATCGACCAGGGCGTGGCGGATCAGTTCGCCGGCGCGCAGCTGGCGCTGCGACGGTCCCAGGGGACCGCTGGCGTTGCGGGTGTGTTGCTTGCGGGCCATCGGGGCTCCTCCTGCTCGCGCCGCCGGGGATCGGACGCCGGCTCTGAAACGCGAAGGGGCGGGGTCTAGTCGCCTGCGTCGCTCAAGTCCAGTTCCGCCACGCGCTGTTCGGCGGTTCTCGCCGCCCGCATCACCGCGCCTGAGGTCAGGCTGCGGACCATCGGCATGGGCAGGCCGCCCGCGTTCAGCACCTCGGCCGTCCAGTGATTGCACAGATGGCCGACCCAGAAGGTCTCATGGCTGGCGTAGAAGACGGCGTCGTCGCCCGGCCTGCTGGCCGCGATGACCGCCCGCCCCTCTGCATCCAGCCGCAGCGAGGACGCCACGCGCGCGCGCAAGGCTGCAAAACCGTCGGGCGACAGGCTCAGGGTCGCCCGCATCTTCTCGGACAGAAGGGCCGGATCGACCGGATCGGGGTCCAGCATGACAACGGAGGGATTGCCGCCCGGCCTGAAGAAGGCCCGCGCGCCGTCGGGAAGCCGCCCGCTGATCGGCCCCTGTTCGACATAGAAGACGGCGTCGCCCCAGCCGATCCGCACCCAGTCGCCGGGCGGCAGGGCTCGCACGGCCCGCGCCAGCGCATCGTCTCCGGCCGCCAACGCCGCGCGCGGCGCCGCCAGATCGGTGTGAAACCCGTTGTCGAGCAGATGAACGACGATCGCCGCCTGCTCTCCCTCGGGTGGAAACAGCGCCGGATCGCCCGGCCGCTGCGCCGTCCACAGACCCGCCAGCAGACCCAGAAGAACGGCGAAGCTCCAGCGGATGAGCACGCCCGCCTCGCCTTTAGTTGTTGCCGAATGCGGCCGGAACGTCGCGCGCGGGCGAAGAGCCCTGCATTGTCGCCCACTCGCCCCGATAGCTGTAGTTCAGGCTGACGCAGTGGCGGAATTGGCCGTCGGCCCAGCGGCCGACCGTCTCGATCGTCAGCGGATGGCCGGCGCGCACCCGGCCCACGACGATGAAGGCCTCATCCGCGCCGGGGCACAGGGCGCGTGACAGGGCGCGGCCGTCGCCATCGGCCGTGATGCTGTAGACTCCGCCGTCAGCCGCCCCCTGAGGCAGGACGCGCCGGACCTGATCGGGCCCGCCGCGCTCGAACCGGGCCGACCCGCGCGAAGTCGAGGAAAACAGGTTCTTCACCGAGGTGGCGCCGAACCAGCCGCGCTCCACCTCCAGCGTCACGCCGCGCGTCAGGGCCTGGGTGGCGCGATCCCTGGCGTCGAAGGACAGGAACCGCGTGTCGGCCAGCGCGGGCGTCGCCACGCTGGCGGCCACGAAGGCTATCAAGAGCAGGGACAGTCCAGGGCGTGACATTGGCGGCCTATTCTTCTGCGCCCCCCGACGCGATGGCCGAACCCTAAAGCCAACCGAACGTCAGATGAAGCCTTCGATGCTCGGCCGCTGGCGAGGCAGGCGTCCATCCGGCATGATGGGCGTCCGAGCGTATGGCCTCCTGCCCAGGCGCCCCTACGCCCGTTCCTCCCCTTCATGATCCGAGCCGCCGTGTTCAAAGACCCCTTCGACATCGACAACTACGCCCAGGACCCGGACCGCTATCTTGCCGTGCCCTTCGTCCCGACGGAGGAGGACACCGTGGCCGCCATGCTGGCGCTGGCGGAGGTAGGGCCGAAGGACCGCCTCTATGATCTAGGCTGCGGCGACGGCCGCATCGTCATCGCCGCCGCCCGCGACCGCGACGCTCACGCCATCGGTTTCGACATCGACCCGACCCGCATCGCCGACGCGATGGAATACGCCGGCTGGGCCGGGGTCGAACACATGGTCGACTTCATCGAGGAAGACCTGTTCAGCGTCGATGTCCGCGAAGCCACCGTGGTCAGCCTCTATCTGCTGCAATCGATCAATGTCGAACTGCGCCCGCGCCTGCTCAGTCAGCTGAAGCCCGGCGCCCGCATCGTCTCCCACGCCTTCGACATGGGCGACTGGGCGGCGGATGAGCGGATCAAGGTCGCCGACGGCTATATCTACAAATGGACCGTTCCCGCCCCGGTCGCCGGGCGCTGGGACTGGACCCGCGAAGACGGAACGGCCTGCCGCCTGGAGCTGGAGCAGAAGTATCAGCAGGTGACGGGCCGAGCCTGGCTGGGCGAGACCGAGGTCTCCATGACCGCCGAACTGACCGGCGAACGGCTGGAGATCGAGCTTCAGGCCGACGATGCGGCGCCGATCCAGCGCTTCATCATGACCTTCTCGGACGGCGCGCTGAAGTCTGTCGTGGAGGACTGACCCTACCCCACCCGCTTATCCCGTCGGACGCCGGGATCCAGTGAGAGCCTCGCCCCTTGCCAAAGCCTGGGGTCACCCGCGCGTTGATAGCCAAAGGACGGAATCCCGGCGTCCGCCGGGATGAGCGGAAATTGGCCGCAACGCCAAAGACAAAGGGCGCGGCTTCTTTCGAAACCGCGCCCTTCATGTTTCAGGCCGTGAGGCTCAAACGTCCAGATCCAGGCACCCTAGTCCAGGGTGCGCTTGATCTCTTCGACGGTGAAGCACTCGATGTAGTCGCCTTCCTTGATGTCCTGGAAGCCGGCGAACTGCATGCCGCACTCCTGACCCGAAGGCACTTCGTTGACCTCGTCCTTGAAGCGCTTGAGCGTGTTGAGCACGCCCAGCTCCAGCACCACCACGTCGTCGCGGATGATGCGGACGCGCGCGCCCTTGCGGACCACGCCCTCGGTGACGCGGCAGCCCGCGACCCGGCCGACCTTGGTGATGTCGAAGGTCTGCAGCACCTTGGCGTTGCCCAGGAAGGTTTCGCGCTGGAGCGGCGCCAGCATGCCCGAGAGCACGCCCTTAATGTCGTCCAGCAGGTCGTAAATGATCGAGTAGTAACGGATCTCGACGCCTTCACGCTCAGCCAGTTCGCGCGCCTGTTTCGACGCACGGACGTTGAAGCCCAGGATCGGCGCCCCGGCCGATTTGGCCAGATTGACGTCGCTCTCGGTGATGCCGCCGGCGCCGTGCATGACCACGCGGGCCCGCACTTCGTCGTTGCCCATCTTCTCCAGCGAGGTGGTGATGGCTTCGGCCGTGCCCTGCACGTCCGACTTGATGAGGACCGGCAGCTCGCTGATCTTCTTGGACCCGAGCTTGGCCATCATGTCGGCCAGCGACAGGCTGCCGCCGGAGACCTGACCCTTTTCACGCTTCACGCGCTGACGGTATTCGGTCAGTTCGCGGGCGCGGGCCTCGTTCTCGACCACAGCGAAGACGTCGCCCGGCGTCGGGGCTTCCGACAGACCCAGAATCTCGACCGGAACCGAGGGACCGGCTTCGGTCAGCTGGGCGTTGCGCTCGTCCAGCAGGGCGCGCGCCTTGCCCCAGGCGGAGCCGGCCACGACGATGTCGCCGCGCTTCAGCGTGCCGCGCTTGACCAGGACGGTCGCGACCGGGCCGCGGCCCTTGTCCAGCTGGGCCTCGATCACCACGCCCTCGGCCGAACGCTCGGCGTTGGCGCGCAGGTCCATGACTTCCGCCTGCAGCAGGATGGCGTCGGTCAGGCCGTTCAGGTTGATCTTCTCCTTGGCCGACAGCTCGATGATCTGAGTGTCGCCGCCCAGGGATTCAGCAATCACCTCATACTGCAGCAGCTCGTTGACGATCTTCTGCGGGTTGGCGTCGGGCTTATCGACCTTGTTGACCGCCACGATGATCGGCGAACCGGCCGCCTTGGCGTGCTGGATGGCCTCGACCGTCTGCGGCATGACGCCGTCATCGGCGGCCACCACGAGAACGACGATGTCGGTGACGTTGGCACCGCGCGCCCGCATCGCCGAGAAGGCCGCGTGGCCCGGCGTATCCAGGAAGGTGATGCGCTGACCATCGGCCAGGCGCACCTGATAGGCGCCGATGTGCTGGGTGATGCCGCCGGCTTCGCCCGCCGCCACATCCGTGGTGCGCAGGGCGTCCAGCAGCGAGGTCTTGCCGTGGTCGACGTGACCCATGATGGCCACGACCGGAGCGCGCAGGTCGCCGGTGTCGGCCTCGTCGGCCTCGGCGATGAAGCCTTCTTCAATGTCGGATTCCGACACGCGCTTAACGGCCATGCCGTATTCCTCGGCCACCAGTTCGGCGGTGTCGGAATCGATCACGTCGTTGATCTTCATCATCAGGCCCTGACGCATCAGGAATTTGATGATGTCGACGCCGCGCACCGCCATCCGGTTGGCCAGTTCGCCAACGGTGATGGTGTCCGGAATGATCACTTCACGCGGACGGTTCGGCGTTTCGGTCGAGCCGCCGCGGCGCTTTTCCTTCTCGCGTTCGCGAGCGCGGCGCACCGAGGCCAGCGAGCGCATCCGCTCGACGGCGTCCTCGTCGCCCCCCGCCACCGAGTGGATGGTCAGGCGGCCTTCGCGGCGCTTGGGCTCGCCGCGCGTGCGGCTGACGGCCTTGCCCGGCGCATTGTCGGCGAAACGCTTGTCGCGGTCGTCCTCACGACCGGCCGGACGGGCGAAGCCGCCGCCGGCGCGGCTGGGACGCGCCACCTCGGGCTGGGCCGGAGGCTGGTTCGGGGCCGGGCGGCCGCCAGGACGGGCCGCGCCGGGCGCGCCGGTGCGGGCGCCGGGAGCCGGACGCGGGTTCAGGGCCGAATAGCGAACCGTCTGGGCCGGACGGGCGGGACGCTCGCCGCCCTCGCGACCGCCTTCACGCGGCGCCTGTTCGCTGGCCTGCGGACGCTCGCCGCCCATCGCCTGTTCGCGAGCCGAGCGGCCCCCGAAGGCGGGACGTTCCAGCGGCGCGCGGCCTTGCGGAATCTTGGGCGCACGCTGGCCGAAGTTGACGGCCGGGCGCTTGGGCGCGGCCGGTTTGACCGGCTCAGGCTTGGCCTCCACCTTCTGGGCCTCGACCTTCGGCGCTTCCGCCTTGGGGGTCTCGACGACCTTGGGCGCAGCGGGCTTGGCCGGCGCCGGGGCGGCGGCGCCCAGCTTGGCGGCCTCGACCCGCGCCGCTTCAGCAGCAGCCTTGGCGGCGGCGGCTTCGGCGACGGCCTTGGCGGCGGCGGCTTCAGCGGCGGCCGCCTGCTGGCGCTCGGCAGCCTCGGCGGCGGCCTTGGCGGCTATGGCCTGGCGTTCCTTTTCGGCCGCCTGCTGGGTCGCCAGGGCGATGGCGCGACGACGCGCTTCCTGCTCCTCGGCCGACAGACCTCCGCCCATCGGTTGACGCGGCGCGGCAGAACGCGGCGCGCCGCCTTCGGAACGCGGACGCGCGACATCGAAGCCCTGCGGACGCTGATGCCCGCCCTGGGCGCCGGCCCGGCGCTTGGTCTCGACGACGACGGTCTTGGAACGGCCGTGGCTGAAGCTCTGTTTCACCGTGCCGGTCGAGACCGAACCCGTCGCGCGCGGCTTCAGGCTCAGCGGGGCGCGCGGCCCCGTCTGCGAAGGCGCGTTGGCAGGAGTCTTGCCGTCGTTGGAATTGTTGTTTTCGTCGCTCATCCGGTCGCTTTACTCAGGGCGGAGAATTCCGCCTTCGCCTGTCTCAATCACCCATAGCAGAATGCGGCCCCGCCTCCGTTGTTTCGGAAACAGGCCCGCAGCCGCTTAAACCCTAAGGCTCTCCATCCGGGGCGTCGCCCCGGTCGTCCTCTGCGCCGTGTTCGGGCCCCGCCCGGTTCCAGCTCTGGGGACAGAGAGGTCGAAATCCCGCCAGCCGCTGAACCTCCAGGGTCCAGCGATCAGCCCGCCCGCCTTGCAGCAGGACGGCGTGTATCGCATTTTCCAGCCCAAGGGCCAAACTCAAATCGTCCGCGCTGAAAGCCCCGCAGATTTCGGGGGCGGGCGAGGCGTGTCTGGAGAGGGCCAGAAGCTTGCCGCGCCCATCGGCCGAACCGTCGGCGGCTTCGATCAGCCATGCGGCGCGGCCGCTGCGGATCGCCGCAGCGCATTTCTCGAAGCCAGAGATAAGCACGCCTTCGCGCCGGGCAAGACCCAGCTGGTCCAGACAACGCCGGACCAGCAGATTTTCGACCAGATCGGGCAGGTCGGCGGCGGGTTTCAGCGGCGCCTTGGCGGCGCGCGCGAACATGTTCTTCTTGATCGCCGCCTCCAGAGAGGCGCGGTCGGCAGCGACCCACAGGCCCCGGCCCGGCAGCTTGCGCGCCAGATCGGGGACCACCGCGCCGTCCGGGCCGGCCACGAAACGGATCAGGCGAGATTCATCAAGGGCCTGGCGTGACGCCAGGTCCTGACGATCCCTATCGATCAACGTCTCGGACGACCTCATGGACGGCTACGGCTCCCATCACATGTCGCGGGACTGGTCGTCGAGGTCGTCAGCGGGGGCGGCCTGCGCCTCGCTGTCGTCGCTCGCATCGGCGGCCGGGGCGTCTTCGCCCTCGCCGTCGAAGTCACCATCGAACTCGCCCTCAAACGTCTCTTCTTCGACGTATTCAGGCTGGGGCAGTTCCGAAGCGTCGATCCAGCCGGCGGCCACGCGCGCCTGCAGGATCAGCATTTCGGCGTCTTCCTGGCTCAGGTTGAAGCTTTCCAGCACGCCGGCGACCTTGACCCGCTCGCCGCCGCGCACTTCGTAGCCGCCGCGGATTTCGTCGGTGGCCAGGTCGGCCAGGTCCTCGACCGTCTTCACCCCGCCTTCGCCCAGGGCGACAGCGATGGCGGCGGTCACGCCCGGAACCTCTAGCACGCCGTCTTCGACGCCCAGAGCCACGCGCTTGGCGTCCAGCTCGGCCGCCAGACGATCCAGGTGCTCGCGGGCGCGAGTCTGCAGTTCTTCGGCGGTGTCTTCGTCGAAGCCCTCGATCTCCGAGATTTCATAGGGCTCGACGAAGGCCAGGTCCTCGACCGTGGCGAAGCCTTCGGTGACCAGCAGTTGGGCGATCGTCTCGTCCACATCCAGGGCTTCCTGGAACAGGGCGGTGCGCTCGCTGAATTCCTTCTGGCGACGCTCGGAGTCCTGAGACTCGGTGATGATGTCGATCTGCCAGCCGGTCAGCTGCGAGGCGAGGCGGACATTCTGGCCGCGGCGACCGATGGCCAGCGACAGTTGCTCGTCCGGCACCACGACTTCGACGCGGTCGGCTTCTTCGTCCAGCACCACCTTGGCCACTTCGGCCGGGGCCAGGGCGTTGACGATGAAGGTCGGCTCGTCGTCGACCCACGGAATGATGTCGATCTTCTCGCCCTGCAGTTCGGCGACCACCGCCTGCACGCGCGAACCGCGCATGCCGACGCAGGCGCCGACCGGATCGATGGAGCTGTCGTTCGACAGCACGGCCATCTTGGCGCGCGAACCGGCGTCGCGGGCGGCGGCGCGGATCTCGATCACGCCGTCATAGACTTCGGGCACTTCCTGGGCGAACAGCTTGGCCATAAAGCCCGGATGGGCGCGCGACAGCATGACCTGCGGGCCCTTGGCCTCCGGCCGCACGTCGTAGATGTAGGTGCGGACGCGGTCGCCGATGTTGAACACTTCGCGCGGGATCGACTGGTCGCGGCGCATGATGCCTTCGCCACGGCCCAGGTCGACGATGGTGTTGCCGTATTCGACGCGCTTGACCGTGCCGTTGACGATCTCGCCGACGCGATCCTTGAACTCTTCGTACTGGTTTGCGCGCTCAGCCTCGCGGACCTTTCCAGTCACGACCTGGCGGGCCATCTGCGTCTGGACGCGGCCGAACTCGAACGGCGGCAGGACCTCGACGTATTCCTTGCCGACCTCGGCCTCGGCGTCGCGCTTCAGGGCGTCGCGCAGACGCACCATGGCGCTGTCGTTGAACTCTTCCAGCTCGTCTTCCGGCTGCCAGTCGTCGGCGACGATGGTGACGTGACGCGTCAGGGTCAGCTCGCCAGTCTTGTGGTCGATCTTGGCGCGGATGTCGTGGTGCGCGCCATAACGCGACTTGGCGCCCTTCTGGATCGCCTCCTCGATCGCGTCGATGACGATTTCCCGGTCGATGCTCTTCTCGCGCGCGACGGCGTCGGCGATGGAGAGCAGTTCCAGGCGGTTGGCGGAGATTCCGGTCACGGCCATCAGGCGTCGTCCTTGGTGGAGTCTTGAGTGGAGTCGGAGTTGTCAGCGTCCGGCGCGCCCCCAGACGTATCTTGGGGCAGGCCGTCGTCTTCAGGTTCGCCGCGCGCCGCGCGCAGGGCGGCGCCGCGCTTCAGCAGTTCGTCGGTCAGCACCAGCTTGGCGTCCGCCAGCCAGGCGAAGGGGATCAGGGCGGTCTCGTCCTCGCCGTCCAGGTCGATGGCGACATTCTCGCCCTCGGCGCCGGCGACAATGCCCTTGAAGCGCTTGCGGCCCTCGACCATGCGGTCGGTTTCGAGGCGAGCTTCCAGCCCTTCGAACAGGTCGAAGTCGATCAGGCGCGTCAGCGGCCGGTCGATGCCGGGCGACGAAACTTCCAGCAGATATTCGCCGGCGATCGGATCAGCGGCGTCCAGCACCTCGGACACGGCGCGCGACAGGCGGGCGCATTCCTCGACCGAGATGTCGTGGTCGACCTGGCGCTCGGCCATGATCTGCAGACGACGGCGCAGCGTCCCGCCCATCAGGCGCACGCGCACGACCGCCAGCCCCAGGCTCTCGGCCACGGGGTCGATCAGCTCAAGCAGAGCGCGGTCTTCGGCGGTCTTGGCCCGCAAGCGGATACTCCAGAAAACAAAAGCGACGGACCATCCGGGCCGCCGCTTGATACGACGCCGTTGGACGTCGGTCTAACGATGTGAGCGGTCATATAGGCCAAAGCAGGGGCCGTGTCAGCCCCCGCCGTCTTATTGGGCGAAGACCCGCCGTCAGGTCCGCTTCACGAACTCCAGGAAAATCGGATCAGTGTCGCCCAGCTTCTTTTCCTCATAGCGGGTGACGACGTGGTCTTCAGGCGCGGCGAACCAGTCGGCGCCCGTCTCGATGCGCGTCAGGCCCGGCGTGCGCGCCAGCCGCTCCAGCGCCCAGTCGGCGTAGTCCAGCCAGTCGGTGACGAAGCGCACCCTGCCGTCCGGCTTGAGCAGGCGGGCGATCTCGACCGCCGTTTCGTCCTGCAGGAAGCGACGCTTGTTGTGGCGCGCCTTGTGCCAGGGATCGGGGAAGAGGATCATCACCCGGTCCAACGAGGCGTCGGGCAGGGCCGCCATCACCGCGCGGGCGTCGTCGGCGTGCAGGCGGACATTCTGAAGCCCGCCTTCCTCGATGTGGCGCAGGGCCGAGGCCACGCCGTTCAGGAAGGGCTCGCAGCCGATCATCACCGCCTCGGGATGACGCGCCGCCTGGGCCGCCAGATGCTCGCCGCCGCCGAAGCCGATCTCCAGCCAGGCGGCGCTTGCACCCGGCATCAGGGCCAGCGGGTCGATCGGCCCCTTGGCCGGGTCCGGCACGGCGATGCGCGGCATCAGGGTGTCGAACAGGGCCGCCTGCTTCGCCTTGATCGGCCGCGACTTGATGCGCCCGAAGGAGCGCAGCGGGCCATGCGCCTTGGCCCATTCGGGGCGGTCGGCGTCGGACGGCTTGGGATCGGTCTCGTCGGTCATGGCGCGCGCTCTAGACCATTTTCGGTTCAGTCGAAATCGACTGAACCCAGAACAATGGTCCAAAATCATGCTTGGAGCGAATATCTGCGTTCAGTTGGACACTCGTCCAACTGAACCGATTTCGCTCTAGCGGCTTAAGCCCGCACACGCAAAGCCCCATCCTTGCGGAAAGTCAGCCCCACGGCCCGCGCGGCGGCGCATCGTCGGTTGTCGGCACGCTGGTTCCCCGCACCGGCGATGCGGAAGGCGCAGGCGCGACGAAGGCCGCCGTCGGACGCCCGCCCATGCCCATCTTCGCGCCAAGCTCCATCAGGGCGCGCACGCGGTTGCCGGTGGCCGGGTGGGTCGAGAACAGATTGTCCGCCCCCTTCCCGTTCAACGGGTTGATGATGAACATATGGGCCGTGGCCGGATTGCGCTCGGCCGGGGCGTTCACCGCGCCGCGCGCATAGGCCTCGATCTTCTGCAGGGCCGAGGCCAGGGCCTGCGGATCGTTGGCGATCTCGGCCCCGACGCGGTCCGCTTCGTATTCGCGCGCGCGGCTGATGGCCATCTGCACCAGACCCGCCGCCATCGGCGCCAGCAGCATCAGGGCGATGGTCCCGATCATGCCGCCCGGCCTTTCACGGTCGTTGCCGCCGAAAAACAGGGCGAAATTGGCCAGCATGGCGATGGCGCCGGCCACCGTCGCCGTGACCGTCATGGTCAGGGTGTCGCGGTTCTTCACATGGGCCAGTTCGTGCGCCATCACGCCGCGGATCTCTTCGCGGGTCAGCATGTCCAGCAGCCCCGTCGTCGCCGCCACCGCCGCGTTCTGAGGATTGCGTCCCGTGGCGAAGGCGTTGGGCTGGTCGTTCGGGATGATGGTGATGTTGGGCAGGGGAAGGCCCGCATCCTGCGCCATCTGCTTCACATCGGCGACATAGGCGCGCACCACGGCGTTGGGATGGGTCTCGTCCACCGGCTGGGCGCGATACATCTTCAGGACGATCTTGTCCGCGTTCCAATAGCTGAAGACATTCATGCCCGCCGCCACGGCCAGGGCGATGGCCATGCCGCTGGCGCCGCCGATCAGATAGCCGATCCCCATGAACAGGGCGGTCATCACGGCCAGCAGGGCAAATGTCTTCAGATGGTTCATGCGAGAGGCTTCGGACGAAGGTTTCGAGCGTCAGGGGTGGCGTGTTCGGCCGGAACGTCTATTTGAGGCCCAGCATCCCCGCTCTCAAGGCAGGCGACCTGTGACCGAACAGCCCACCCCCCCGATCGAAACCTCCCCCGAGGCCGTCTTCAACGTCGACGTGCCCCACGCCACGCCGGAGCGCCCGCTGAGCGAGGCCGCACGCCGCGCCCTGCTGGAGGCGGCTGAACGCCGCGCCGCCGAAGACGCCGCCGCCCTGCCCAATGAAGTCGGCGGCCGCAAAGGGCCTGAGCCGACCCGCTTCGGCGACTGGGAGAAGAAAGGCCTGGCGGTAGATTTTTAAGGCGCTGCCGCTCGCCGCGCGGCGGCGCTCATCCCGCATCGGTTCCCTTGCTGGGAGAATAATGAACGCTCCGGCGAAATGCGCATTAACCTTTGCGGCCGAAACAAGGAGCGCAGCCATGAAGGCTCTATTCTACGCCGCCGCCGGCGCGGCGATCCTCATCGCCGGAGCGGCCGAGGCCCACCAGGCCGGCGCCCGCTATAACGCCGCCGCAGGCTACGCCCGCGGTCCCGTGGTCCAGAGCCGCGCCCAGACTTGGTACAGCGACACCGGCTGGCAGGGCGGCTACGGCCCTGTCGAGAGCTACGGCTATGGATACGGCTACGGCGGCGCCGGGGTGCGGCCGCCCGTCGTGGTCGCTCCGTCGCAGCCACCGATCCAGCAGGGCGGCTACGGCTATTCCGGCGTCACCCGCTCCATGCCCTTCGGCTATCCGGTCGACGGCTACGGCCGCTATCCGTGGGCGCGCTACGGCTATGGCGGCTACGGCGGCCAATACAGCGGCAGCCAGTACAGCGGCGGCTATCAACAACAGGGCTATTATCAGGGCGGTTACAGCCAGGACTGCAGCCGCTGCGGCCCGCCGCCTCAACCCGTGCATTACCGCTCCGAGCCGATCTACGTCAGCCAGCCGCCAGTCTACGTCTCCCAGCCGCCCGTCTATGTGGAGTCGCCGCCGATCTATGTGCAGCCGGCCCCGGTCTACGTCGAACCGGCCCGCGTCCACGTGGCCCCGCCGCCGGTGCATGTGGCCGCCGCCGACGTGCGCGTCGCCCCGGCCCAGGTCGAAGTGGCCCGGCCCGACGTCTATGTCGAACCGCCACGCGTCGAGACGGCCCCGCCGGTCGTGAACTTCGATCAGGGCTACTACGCCGTGCCGCCGGCCCCGCCGCCTCCGCCGTCGCCGACCGAGCGGCCTTACCGCCAGGAACGCGGCGAACGCGGCTGATACGACAAGGGCGGCGTCCGCAGACGCCGCCCTTTCTGTTTCACGTGAAGCACGATCCCTTTAGCGATCAATCTCTTCAGGCGATCAAACGCCTGCGACCAATGCGATCTCCTGAGTGATCGCCTGAGCCGCTGCGCGGGGGTCGGACGCCGCCGTGATCGGACGGCCGATGACCAGATGGGTGGCGCCCGCCTCCAGCGCGCTGGCCGGGGTCGCCGCGCGCGCCTGATCGTCCATCGCCGCCCCGGCAGGCCGCACGCCCGGCGTGACGATCAGGAAGTCCCCCCTGCCTGCTTCAGCCGCAATCTGCCGCGCCCGCCCCGCCTCGTGCGGGCTGGAGACGACGCCGTGGACGCCCGCCTCCAGCGCCTGACGCACCCGCAGCTCCACCAGTTCGGCGGCCGACAGACTGTGATCATCCGCCCTCAGATCATCGTCGGTCAGGCTGGTCAGGACGGTTACGCCCAGAATCTTCAGGTCCGAGCCCGCCGCCCCGCGCGCCGCCGCCGCCATCACCTGAGGTCGGGCGTGGACGGTCAGCAGATCGCAGCCCGCGTTCGCCAGCACCGCCGCCGCCTTCTCCACCGTCGCGCCGATGTCGTGCAGCTTCCAGTCCAGAAACACCTGGGCGCCCGACGCCTTCAGCTCGCGCGCCAGCGCCATGCCGTCCGAAGCGAACAGCTGAAGCCCGACCTTGTAGAAGCCGACCGCATCGCCGATCCGCTCGACCAGAGCCCGCGCCTCATCGGTCGTCGGCACGTCCAGGGCGCAGATCACGCGCGGATCGAAGGGACGATTGGGTCGGTCTGCGGACATTTCCAGCTCTCGGCGGCTTGCAGGCGCGCGCGGATGCCCCGATAGGTGGGGCGAGGAGTCGCGGTCGCGCGGCGGGTTTTCAGGGCAAGGTGCAGCAATGAACGCGGTCGATCTGGGGGTCAACCTGTTCGTGGCGCTGTTCGCCCTGCTGGACCCCATCGGCAATGTGCCGATCTTCGCGGCGGCCACGGCGGGCGCTTCCTTACGTCAGCGGATCAGCGTCTCGGCCATGATCTGCCTGTTCGCCGTGGTCTTCCTCGGCTTCTTCTTCTTCACCGGCCTGGGCCTGCTGCAGTTCTTCGGCATTTCGCTGGCCGCCTTCCGCATCGCGGGCGGCATCCTGCTGCTGCTGCTGGGTCTGGACATGGCGCGCGAGGACTTCCTGAAGATCTTCGCCGACGCCGACGCCGTAACGGACGCCCAGGACGTGCGCGGCTACGCCAAGCGCCGCTTCAAGCGGCTGATCGTGCCCTTCGCCATTCCCCTGATGATCGGGCCGGGCGCCATCTCGGCCGTGATCATCAACGCCGGAGAGGCGGCCAAGCTGGGCCTCACCGGGACCTTGGCCTCCCTGGTCGCCATGATCGCCGCCTGCGTCGTCACCTTCCTGTGCTTCTCAGCCACTGGGCCGATCAGCCGCATCCTCGGCGACGTGGGCATGGCCATCGTCGTGCGGGTGCTGGGTCTGATCCTGTGCGCCCTGGCGATCCAGTTCATCCTGATGGGTCTGGGCGAGGCTCTGCCGGGCATGTTCAGCGCCGGAGTCACCGCCCCCTATCCGGCGGGCGGCCAGTAATCGCTAAAGCCGGTCCAGACGCCTGGCGTGACCGCCGACCATTTTCAGCGCCATCGTGTCGGGCAGAATTCCGCCCAGCGCCGCCAGCACATTGTTCATAACGCCCGGCGTCACGCGCGGACGGTTAGCCTCGACCGCGCCCCAGCCGATGCGCGCGACGCGATCGGCGTCCATCCACATCCATTTCGGATAGGCGGCCGAGACCTGCTCGCGCGAGCCGTTGACGTCGTGGAACTCCGTATAGGTGTAGCCGGGGCACAGGGCGGTGACATGCACGCCGGTCCCCCGCATCTCCAGCCACAACCCCTGCGACGCCTTGATCAGAAAGCTCTTGGTCGGACCGTAAAGGGTGTCGCCGCCAGTCGCAGGCATCTGTCCGGCCAGGGAGGCGACGTTCAGCACCCGGCCCCATCCGCGTGCGACCATACCCGGCAGCAGCAGACGCGACAGCTCGACCGGCGCGCTCAGCATGACGCGGACCATGGCGGCGTGGTCGGCCGGATCTGTGGTCAGAAAGCCTGTGGTGCGGCTGAAGCCTGCGTTGTTGATCAGGCCGTCGATGCTCAGGCCCCGCGCGGCGATCGCCTCGACCAAACGGACGGGCGCGTCAGGGTCAGCCAGATCAGCGGGAATGACGGCGATCGCGACGCCGTACGCAGCGCTCAGTTCCTCGGCCAGGCTCTGCAGCGGCCCTTCGCGACGGGCGGTCAGGATCAGGTCGTAGCCACGCCCGGCGCAGACTCGGGCCAGCGCCGCCCCTATGCCCGCCGAGGCGCCGGTGATCAGAATGGTGCGGCGCCCCTCCCCCACGGACGGCTCGTCAGGCTGCGTCGGCGTTGGGACAGGACGGATGCGGGGCGAAGGCGCGCAGCACCTCAGGGTCTTCTTCCAGCAGGTCGGCGATGGTGATCTTCGACAGGGCCGCGCCCGCCGCCTGGTCCGCCGCCGTCAGGGCCTTGGCGACCTGACGCGGAATATGTTCGCCGATCGGGCAGCCCTTGGCCCCCGCAGGCGGAGAGCCCAGATGGGCGCAACCGTTCACCGCCCGCAGCACCTCGTCCAGACAGATGGTCTCAGGCCGCCGCAGCAGCCACGACCCGCCCGAGGCGCCCGGACGCGTCGCGATCAGTCCCGCCTTGGCCAGCAGGGCGGTCACCCGACGGATCACCACCGGATTGGTCGGCACCGAGGCGGCCAGGACGGCGCTCGGCTCGGCCTCGGTCGCCGCATAGGCGCCCTTGTGGGCCAGATAGGCCAGGGCGTGGGCGGCGACGGGAAAACGTTGGCTGTCAGACATCAGTGTTCATGCTCCAGACCGATAGGTAGGCCTTCCACGCCTGTTTCACAAATCAATCTGCAATAATAACTGTTCTAGATTGTGGCCGGGTCCGTATCCTCAGCGCGCGCCGCCGCCACGGCCGCCCGCACCGCGCCGCGCCACCCTTTCAGCAACTGCGCCCTCTCAGCCTCGTCCATGTCCGGCGTCCAGACAGCGGGCGACTCGGCAGGCGCGGTCCACAGGGCGGACGTCAGGCCCACGCCATAGGCCGCCAGGCGCGCCGCTCCCATAGCCGTCATTTCCTGGAAGGCCGGCCGCTCGACCTCGACCTCGCAGATATCGGCGACGAACTGCATGGCGAAGGCGTTGGCGGTGACCCCGCCGTCGACCTTGAGCCGTTTCAGCGGCGGCGCGCCGTCTTTTTTCAAAGCATCCAGCAGGTCGCGGGTCTGGTAGGCCAGGCTCTCCAGCGCCGCGCGGACCATATGCGCCGGGCCGCTATCGCGCGTCAGACCGACGACCGTGCCACGCGCCTCCGGCTCCCACCACGGCGCGCCCAGACCAGTGAAGCCGGGGACCAGATAGACCCCGCCGTTATCCGTCAGCGACTGGGCCACGGCCTCGGACTGGCGCGAGTCCGACAGCACCTTCAGCCCGTCGCGCAGCCACTGGATCGCAGAGCCGGCCGAGAAGATGGAGCCCTCCAGCGCATAGGCGGCTTCACCTCCCGCCGCATAGCCCAGCGTCCCCAGCAGCCGCGAGGTCGAGGCCACAGGCGCCGCCCCGACATTGGCGACCAGGAAGGCGCCGGTGCCATAGGTGATCTTGGCGTCGCCTGCCGTCAGCGCGCCATGCCCGACCAGAGCCGCCTGCTGATCGCCCGCTGAACCGTGAATGGGCAGGGCGCGCCCGAACAGCGCCGGGTCCGCATTCCCCAGCAGGGCGTCGCAGTCGCGGATCCCCGGCAGGGCCTCGATCGGCACGCCGAACAGGTCGCACAGATCGGAGCGCCAGGCGCGCGTCGTCAGGTCCATCAGACTGGTGCGGCTGGCGTTGGTGGCGTCGGTGACGTGGCTTTGGCCGCCGGTCAGTTTCCAGATCAGCCAGGCGTCGATCGTGCCCAGTTTCACCTCGCCCCGCGCCGCCCGCTCGCGCGCGCCGGGCACGGCGTCCAGCAGCCAGGCGTATTTCGACGCCGAGAAATAGGGGTCGAGGATCAGGCCCGTCGCCGCCTGCACCTTCGCCTCATGCCCCTCAGCCGCAAGCTTGCCCGTCGCCTCGGCCGTGCGCCGGTCCTGCCAGACGATGGCGCGATGCAGGGGCTCGCCGGACGCCGCGTCCCACATCACCGAGGTCTCGCGCTGGTTGGTGATGCCGATGGCGGCGAAACGGCCGACGCCGCCCGCCTTTCTGACGACTTCGCGACAGGTCTGCAGCGTCGCGCGCCAGATCTCGGCCGCGTCATGCTCGACCCAGCCCGAGTGCGGAAAATGCTGCGCCAGCTCGATCTGGCTGACGGCGACAGCGCTGAACGCCCCTTCGGGTGAGACTTCAAACGCAATCGCTCGCGTCGAGGTCGTGCCCTGGTCGATGGCGAGGATCATATTTGTGTACATTCTGGCAGTTATGCAGAGGCTGCGTCTCTCCGTAAGAGGAAATCCATGCATACGCCCAGCATCGAAGGCGTCGTCGACGCCGCCCGCCAGATCGCCCCCGCCGCCGTCCGCACGCCGCTGATCGAGCATCCGGCTCTGAACGAGGCTGTCGGCGGCCGCGTCCTGATGAAGGCCGAGACGTTTCAGGTCGCGGGCGCCTTCAAGTTCCGCGGCGCCTATAACCGCATCAGCCGCCTGACGGACAAAGAGAAGACGCGCGGCGTCGTGGCCTATTCCTCCGGCAACCACGCGCAGGGCGTCGCGGCGGCCGCCCAGGCCGTCGGAACGCCCGCCCTGATCGTCATGCCGTCCGACAGCCCGGCGGTGAAGGTCGAGGGCGTACGCGCCTTCGGCGGCGAGGTGCGCTTCTACGACCGCTGGACCGAGAGCCGCGAGGCCATCGGCGCCGAGATCGCGACCGAGCGGGGCTCCGTGCTGGTCCCGCCGTTCGACGATCCCTTCATCATCGAGGGGCAGGGCACCGTCGGGCTGGAGATGCTGGAGCAGGCAGGCGTGCCGATGGGTCAGATTCTGTGCGGCGCTTCGGGCGGCGGGCTGATCGCCGGGATCAATCTGGTCATGGCTGAACAGAGCCCCGACACCCGCGTCATCGTGGTCGAGCCCGACGCTTTCGACGACACCCGCCGCTCGCTGGCGGCCGGAATCCGCGTCGGCCATCCCGAAGGCGCGCCCTCTATCTGCGACGCCCTGATGTCGCCCATGCCGGGCGAACTGACCTGGCCAATCAACCAACGCCTGGCGGGCGCCGCCACCGTGACCGACGCCGAGGTCGCGCAGGCCATGCGCTTCGCCTTCCGCTGGCTGAAGCTGGTCATCGAGCCAGGCGGCGCTGTGTCTCTGGCGGCGCTGCTGTCGGGCAAGGTCGAGGCCAAAGACCTGATCACCGGCATCGTCCTGTCCGGCGGCAATATCGACCCCGGCCTGTTCAGCACCATCATCGAGGGCCGATTCGAGGGCTAAACCTCTCTGGCGCGAGCGAGGGGCTAGCGGCTAAGCTGACGCTCGTCTGTAAGGGGAGCGTCAGCCATGACGAAGGCCAGCGAACTTCAATCTCTGATCGATCAGGAAGTCGGCGTCAGCCGCTGGTTCACGCTGGACCAGGCCCGCATCGACGCCTTCGCCGGCCTGACCGAGGACGAACAGTTCATCCACGTCGACCCCGAGCGCGCCAAGGCGACGCCCTTCGGCGGGACGATTGCGCACGGCTTCCTGACCCTCAGCCTCGCCTCCGCGATGAGCATGGATGCAGTCGCGCCGTTGGACGATCTGGTCATGGGGGTGAACTACGGCTTCGACCGCCTGCGCTTCCTCGCCCCGGCCCCGTCGGGATCGCGCGTGCGCGGCCGCTTCAAACTGCTGTCGGCCGAGGACAAGGGCAGCGGCCGGTGGCTGCTGAAGCACGAACTGACCGTCGAGATCGAAGGCGGCGACAAGCCCGCCCTGATCGCCGAGTGGCTGACGATGCAGGTGGTGAAGGCTTAAACGTCCCGCTCATCCCGGCGGACGCCGGGATCCAGTCCTTTGGCCTCAAGCGCCGCGCTTGCAGCTCTCACTGGGCCCCGGCGTCCGCGGGGGTGAGCGGAAATGTAGGGGCGTTCACTCCCCCAGACACCTCAGCGCCACTTCCAGATTGCGCAGACCGTCTTCGCCGCTGACCGCCGCCGTCTCGCCGTTGCGGATGGCGTGGATGAAGGCCTCGTGCTCCTTCTTGAGCGGCTCGGCGGGCCAGGCGTTCAACATCCGCGTCGAATAGGAGCCGTCCGGCTGCTGGCCGAAGAATTCGGTCACCTGACGGGTGATCAGATCGGCGACGATAAAGCGGCTCTTGGTCGCCACCTGCAGCACGCGGGTCTTGTACGGCGTGACCCAGTTGGTGGTGATGTGGGCGATCACCCCATTGTCCATGCGGAACTGCAGCAGGGCCGAATCCTCGCGTGAGGCGTGGGTGTGGCCCAGCAGGGACTGGACCTCGGTCATCTCCGACCCCGTCAGATGGCGGATGATGTCGATGTCGTGCACCGCCAGATCGATGACCACCCCGACCTCACCCATGCGCGGCGGGAAGGGGCCCACACGGGTGATCTGGATGGAGATGATCTCGTCGCCGTCGATGGCGCGCTTGACCGTCTCGACCGCCGGGTTGAAGCGCTCGACATGGCCGACCATCAGCACGCGGTTGTTCGCCTTGGCCGCATCGATCATGGCCTGAGCATCGGCCACCGTGGCCGCGATCGGCTTCTCCACCAGCACATGGACGCCCGCGTTCAGCAGGGCGACGCCCAGTTCGGCGTGATAGCGGTTCGGCGTGGCGATGACGGCGGCGTCCAGTCCGGCGGCGACGAAGGCCTCGGCGGTCGTCACGGCGGTCGCGCCATAGGCGGCGGCCACGCCCTCGGCCGTCACGGCGTCGGGATCGAAGACGGTCGTCAGCTCGACGTCGCGCAGCTCAGCCAGAACGCGGGCATGGTTGCGGCCCATGACGCCGGCGCCGGCGACGCCGATCTTGAGAGGGGTCTGCTGGATCATGAAGGTCAGGCCTTGAAGCTGGCGACGGCGGCGATGATGCGATCTTGCGTCTGCGCGTCCAAGTCCGCGTGCATCGGCAGACTGATCACCACATCCTTCAGCCGCTCGGTGACGGGCAGGCCGCCCGCGCCGCGCGGGAAATGCTCATAGGCGGGCTGAAGGTGCAGCGGGATCGGATAATAGACCGCCGTCGGCACGCCCTGTTCCTTCAGATGGGCGGCCAGAGCGTCGCGGTCCGAATGCTCGACCGTATATTGCGCCCAGTTGGAGACGTTGCCCGCCGGGACGTCCGGAACCTTGGCGACGTGCGGACGCAGGCCCTCGTTGTAGCGGGCGGCGATGTCGTTGCGCCATTCGATCTCCTGGCCGAAGACCTTCAGCTTCTCGATCAGGACGGCGGCCTGGATGGTGTCCAGACGGCTGTTCAGGCCGATGCGCATGTTCAGATATTTGGGGTCGTGGTCGAAGGTCCGGTCCTTCAGGTCGACCCCCACCGCCTTGCCGTGGACGCGGATGGAATCCATCAGCTGGGCCAGTTCGTCGTCGTTGGTCAGCACCGCCCCGCCGTCGCCGTAGCAGCCCAGCGGCTTGGCCGGGAAAAAGCTGGTGGTGGTCACGTCAGCCCATTTCAGCGGGTGTTCGCCGTCGATGGTGCAGCCGAAGCCCTGGGCCGAGTCCGAGATCAGCTTCAGCTCATATTTGTCGCAGATAGCCTTGATGGCCGGATAGTCGGCGGGCTGACCGAACAGGTCGACGGCGATGACCGCGCGCGGGGTGAGGCGGCCCTCGGCCTTGATCCCTTCGATGGCGCGCTCCAGCGCAGCCGGATCCATGTTGTAGGTGTTCTCGTCCACGTCGACGAAGACGGGCTCTGCGTCGAACCAGGGTACGACCTCAGCGGTAGCGGCAAAGGTGAAGCTGGGCACGAAGACCGCATCCCCCCGCCCAATGCCCCAAGCCATCAGCGGCAGGGCCAGGGCGTCGGTGCCGTTGGCGCAGCCCAGGGCGTGTTTCGCCTCGCCGAAGGCGGCCAGGTCGGCCTCGAACTGGCGCACCTGCGGGCCCATGACCCAAGCGCCGCCGACGACGGCCTCCTGAACGGCGGCCTCGATCTTGCCGCCGAGGCGAAGGCGCTGGGCCTGAAGGTCAATGAAGGGGATGGTCATTGCGATATCGCTCTCTCGATGGGGCCGGCGCGGCGGGGGATCATCTTCCGGGGCGCGGACGCGAAGGCGGGTCGTCTGTGTCAGTCTGCGTCCTACCAAAGCGGCGGGGTGCTGAACAAACCCCCCGGGGTCACTTCGCGTTGCGCGATGCAACGAAAGGGCGGCTTGGCAAAGCCATGGGCGCCGCCTAAGCCGGGGTCATGCGCTTCGATCCCGCCGCCAAGGACCAGGTTCGCGACTGGCTGTTCGGTCAGGCCCTGCCGCTGTGGGCCAGAGCCGGGATCGACGCCGACGGACGCTTCTATGAGAAGCTGGATTTCGACGGGCGGGCCGTCACGGGCGTTGCGCGTCGAACACGGGTTCAGGCGCGCCAGATCCATGTCTTCACCGAGGCGTCGGCGCTGGGCTGGACCGAAGGCGAGATCATCGCCCGCGCCGGACTGGACGCCCTGATCGACGGCGCCCGCCGCGACGACGGGCTGTGGGTGCGCGCCACCGACGACGCAGGCGCCGTCATCGACGCCACGCCGGACCTGTATGACCTGGCCTTCGTGCTGTTCGCCCTGGCCGGGGCGCATCGGGTGCTGAAGGACGGGCGGGCGCGGCCTCTGGCGCTGGAGACCCTGGCCGCCATCGAGGCCCAGATGGCCGACCGTGAACACGGCGGCTGGCAGGAGGCCCTGCCGCCCGTCCTGCCGCGCCGCCAGAACCCGCACATGCACATGCTGGAGGCCCTGCTGGCCTGGCAGGCGACGGCGCCTGATCCTGCGTTCGAGACGGCGGCCCGGTCTGTGCTGGACCTGTTCAACCGACGCTTCTTCGACCGCGAGCATCTGATGCTGGGCGAGTTCTATGGGCGCGACTGGAGCGTGCGTCCCGGCGCCGAAGGCCAGTGCATCGAGCCCGGCCACCACATGGAATGGGTCTGGCTGCTGGACCGGGCGGCGCGCCTCGGCCTGCCGGATCACAGCGCAGCGGCGCGCGCGCTTTATACCAGCGCCCTGACCTGCGGGGTTCGCGCCGATGGTCTGGCCGTGCGCGAGATCAGCCGGATCGGTCAGGTCCGCGACGGCGGCGTGCGTCTGTGGGCCCAGACCGAACTGCTGCGGGCCCTGCACCTGCGTGGCGATCAGGATCGGGCGGTCCGACTGGTGGACCGCCTGTTCGCGACCCATCTGGCCACCGATACTCCGGGCCTGTGGTTCGACGCCTTCGATGCCGAGGGGCGCGCGCAGGACGAGTCCGTGCCCGCCTCGACCTTCTATCATCTGATGACGGCCTTTTCGGCCCTGCTGACGGAGCCATCATGAGCCGACCCGCCGCTTTTCTGGATCGCGACGGCGTGCTGATCATCGACAGCGGCTATCCGCATCGACCCGACCAGCTGGTGTTGATCCCCGGCGCCGCCGAGGCGGTGAAGCGGCTGAACGCAGCGGGCTATGTCACGGTCATCGTCACCAACCAGTCCGGCGTCGCGCGCGGCATGTTCAGCGAAGAGGTCATGCACGATTTCAACCGCCAGCTGGTCCAGCGGCTGTCCGAAGGCGGGGGGCGCATCGACGCCGTCTACGCCTGTCCCTTCCACGCCGAGGCGGCGGATGAGCGCTATCGCCACCCGGACCATCCCGACCGCAAGCCCAACCCCGGCATGTTGTTGAGGGCCGCGGCCGAACATGATCTGGACCTGTCCCGCTCGCTGATGATCGGCGACCAGCCGTCGGACATGGAGGCGGCGCGGCGTGCAGGCGTGGCGGGTCACCGCTTCACCGAGGGCGACCTGGATCAATTCATGCGCGATCTGCTGCCCGACTGATCGCTATTCTGCATCCGATGAATTAACGTCGCCCGCAGTAGACTGACTGTTGGGAGACGCCCCATGCCGATGACCACCCCGCTGGCCGACCGCTTTGTCGAGCGGCGCTGGACTTCCCCAGACGGCCTCAACCTCTACGCCCGCGACTACGCCCCGGCCGAGGGGCCGGCGCGCCTGCCGGTCATCGCCATCCACGGCCTGACGCGCAACAGCGCCGATTTCGGGGTGATCGCCGGATTGATCGCCCACAGCGGTCGCCGCGTGCTGGCCGTCGACGTGCGCGGGCGCGGCCAGTCGGACCGGGCGCCCGATCCCATGACCTATACGCCCGACGTCTATGCCAAGGACGTGGTCGCGCTGATGGAGCAGTCAGGGATCGAGAAGGCGGTCTTCCTCGGCACCTCCATGGGCGGGCTGATCACCCTGGCGCTGACAGCCATCAAGCCCAAGGCCATCGCCGCCGCCATCCTGAACGACGTCGGTCCCGAGGTCGCGGTGGAGGGTCTGGCCCGCATCGCCGCCTATACCGGCCAGCCGGTCGTGATCGAGAGCTGGGACGACGCGACCGCCTACGCCCGCCGCATCAATGAGACGGCCTTCCCTGACTATACGGAGGCCGACTGGGCCGCCTTCGCCCGCCGCATCTTCCGCGAAGGGACGGAAGGGTCGCCGATGCTGGACTACGATCCCGACATCTCGGCGCCGATCAAGGCGGCCGGATCGAAGGCTCTGGTCCCCAATCTGTGGCCCGCGTTCCGGGCGCTGGCGCGCAAGAAGCCGACCCTGCTGGTGCGCGGCGGAACGTCCGACCTGCTCAGCCCCGCCATCGCCGACAAGATGAGGAAGGCGGCGCCCGCCATGGCCTATGCCGAGGTCCCCGGCGTCGGGCACGCGCCCATGCTGGACGAACCCGAAGCGCGGGCGGCCATCTTCGAATTCCTGACGGGCGTGGGCTGAGACCCCACGCCGACCGGCCTCAAATAGTGCGAGACCTTTGGGTCTGCGTCCAATGGGGCCTCAAGTAGCGCGAAGCGCGATAGGCCCCTTAAATTATGCCTTCTTAACGAACTCCGTGCGCAGGACCAGGCCGCGCACCTTTTCGACGTTGGCTTCGATTTCTTCGGGATCGCCGGTCAGGCGGATGTTCTTGACCATCGTGCCGCGCTTCAGCGTCACCCCGCCCGAGCCCTTGACCTTCAGGTCCTTGATCAGGGTCACGCTGTCGCCGTCCGACAGGATGTTGCCGTTGGTGTCCTTGGTGACGTCGTCGCTCATGATCGGTCCTGCCTGAAATAGAGAGAGGGCCGCCGCATCCGCGACGGCCCGTCCCCATGGGCCTATTCGCCCTGACGCGCCTGGGCAAGGGCGATGCGCGCCTGGAGGTGCTCGTCCTGGGCCGTGGCGGCGGAAATGGCGTTGAAACGCTCGATATCGAGGCCCGAGTTCTGGATGGCGGCGGCCATCTGGGCCTGCTGCTCCTCATTCGGCTGGGCGCCGTTCAGGGCGCGGGCGATGCCGGAAATCTCGGCCATTGCGACGGCGAACTGACCGGCTTCCGCATCGGTGACGCCCGCGCCGACCGAGCCCGGCGCGGACGGGGCGGCGCCGGCCACGGCGGCGCGCGCCTGCAGGACGGGATCGCTGGAAACGGCGGCGGAAATGGCGTTGAAGCGCTCGACGGCCAAGCCCGAGTTCTGCACGGCGCCGGCCATCTGGGCCTGCTGCTCCTCTGTGGGCGTTCCGTTCTGGACGGAGGCGGCCACGCTCTGGACCGTCTTCATGGCTGCGGCGAACTGAGCCAGTTCGGCGTCGGTGGGTTCGCCGGTCGGGGCGGGCGCGGCGGCGGGCGCCGGTTCAGCGGCGTCCTGCGCCAGAGCGGGCGCGGCGGTCAGAAATAGAGCGGCCAGAATGGCGGTCGGGGCGGCGGCCGTTGCAAAACGCATGGCGTATCCTTCTTCAGTCCCGAACGCTCAGCCCCAAGGCTGACCCGGACAGGTCCGGGCTCTCCCGCACGACCGGGCTATGTCAGTCTCACAGAGGGCGGGGAGGTCGAAACGCTAACCCGCGTCATGCAGGCGGGTAAACCCCGAAACGGCGCTTTCAACCTTCAGGGGTATTGGCGTCCAATTCGTCCAGCCACACCCGCGCCGAGGAATCCGACGGCGCGCGCCAGTCTCCGCGCGGCGACAGCGACCCGCCCGTGACCACCTTCGGCCCGTTCGGCACGGCCGAGCGCTTGAACTGGCTGGTCTGGAAGAAGCGGATCAGGAACTTCCTCAACCACCCCTTGATGGTCGCCAGGTCGTAGGCGACCCGCTCCGCCTCCGGCAAGCCCTGCGGCCAGTCTCCGCGCGCGGCGTCGCCCCAGGCCTGATGCGCCAGATAGGCGACCTTCGACGGCTTCAGGCCGAAACGGCTGATGTAGAACAGGAAGAAATCGTTCAACGCATAGGGGCCGACAATGGACTGCGTCGACTGGATCGCCCCGTCGGCGCCCGCAGGAACCAGCTCCGGCGAAATCTCCGTGGCCAGAATGGCGTGCAGGGTCGGAACCGCCGCCTCACCCACCAGGCCGCGCTCGGCCACCCAGCGGATCAGGTGCTGGATCAGGGTCTTCGCCACTCCGCCGTTGACGTTGTAGTGGCTCATGTGGTCGCCGACGCCATAGGTGCACCACCCCAGCGCCAGTTCCGACAGGTCGCCGGTCCCCAGAACGAAGCCGTTGTTCTGATTGGCCAGACGGAACAGATAGTCGGTCCGAAGACCCGCCTGCACATTCTCGAAGGTGATGTCGTGGACCGGTTGGCCATCGGCGAAGGGGTGGCCGATGTCGCGCAACATCTGTTCGGCAGCGGGACGAATGTCGATCTCGGCGCCGGTGACGCCCACCGCATCCATCAGCGCCCAGGCATTCGACCTGGTCCCGTCCGAAGTGGCGAACCCCGGCATGGTGAAGGCCAGGATGCCGGTGCGCGGCAGCTCCAGCCGGTCGAAGGCGCGGCAGGCGACCAACAGGGCCTGCGTCGAATCCAGCCCCCCCGAGACGCCGATCACCAGCGTCTTCGACCCTGTCGCCGTCATCCGCCGCATCAGGCCCTGGACCTGAATGTTGAAGGCTTCGAAACAGTCCTGATCCAGACGCGCCGCATCGTCTGGAACGAAGGGGAAGCGGTCCAGCGGACGGATCAAGGCGTCGCCCAGCCCCTCCCCCGCCTCGAAGGGAACCACCGTCGCGGCCTCGCCCTCGATCCGGGCGCAGTCGGCGAAGGTGCCGTTGCGCAGGCGGTCCAGACCGATGCGCTCCACATCCACGTCGGCGACGGTCAGATGGCTTTCCAGCGCGAACCGCTCGCCCTCGGCCAGCCGCGCGCCCAACTCGTGGATCGTCGCCTGACCGTCCCAGGCCAGGTCGGTGGTGCTCTCGCCCCAGCCCGAGGCGGCGAAGACATAGGCCGACAGGGTGCGCGCCGACTGGCTGGCGCACAGCAGGGCGCGCTCGTCCGCCTTGCCGATGACGATGTTGGAGGCCGACAGGTTGCACAGGATGCGCGCGCCCGCCAGCGCCGCCCGCGTCGAGGGCGGTTGCGGCGCCCAGAAGTCCTCGCAGATCTCGACCGCGAAGACGAAACCCGGCCGATTGTTCGCCTCGAAGATCAAGCCCGGCGCGAAGTCGACGCTCGTACCGTTCAACAGGACAGCGTCCTCGCTGCGGCTGGCGGCGGGCGCGAACCAGCGCTTCTCATAATATTCGCGATAGTTGGGCAGATAGGTCTTGGGAACCACGCCCAGCACCTCGCCCCCGCCCAGCACCACGGCGCAGTTGAACAGAGCGTCCCCGTTGCGGATCGGCGCGCCGATGACGGCGATGACGCCCGCTTCGTCCGCGACCCCGGCCAGACGGGCGATCTGGCGCTCGACCTCTTCCAGCAGGGCCGCCTGCATGTGCAGGTCGTCGATGGCGTAGGCGCTCAGCGACAGTTCGGGGAAGATCAGCAGGTCCACGCTCTGCGCCCCCGCCTGACGGATCAGCCGTTCGTGTTCTTCAGCGTTGGCGGCCGGGTCGGCGATATGAACCACAGGCGTCGCCGCGGCGACGCGCACGAAGCCGTGGCTGCTCGGGGCGTGGAAGGGATGCGTCTCGGACTTCGCCATCAATCTTTCCGCTCATCCCGGCGGACGCCGGGACCCAGTGAGAGCCATAGGGCACAGACCCTACAGCCTGCGCGATCAATATAGGGTTGCGCGGTGAAGCCCAAGGACTGCGGTTTATAGTGACCTGAGAACCGCTCTCGGCTAAGGCTCTGCGCATGAGCGATACGCCCAAAAAAGGCTGGTTTCAGCGGCTGAGCGCGGGTCTGTCCCGATCCTCCAAGCAGATGACCGATCAGGTCGTCTCGACCTTCGCGAAGGAGCCCCTCTCGGAGGAGGCGCTGGAGCGGCTGGAGGAGCATCTGATCGAGAGCGACCTCGGCCCCGCCGCCTCGGCCCGCATCGTCGAGCGCTTCCGGGCCCTGCGCTTCGGCAAGACCTCCGACGAGCGCGAGGTCAAGGAGGCGCTGGCCGAGGCCGTGGCCGCCGAACTGACGCCGCGCCAGGCGACGTTCGATCCTCTCAGCGGGCCCAAGCCCTATGTGGTCCTGTTTGTCGGCGTCAACGGCTCGGGCAAGACCACGACGCTGGGCAAGATCGCCTCGGACCTGACAGCCAAGGGCGCCAAGGTGATGATCGTCGCCGGCGACACCTTCCGCGCCGCCGCCCGTGAGCAACTCAAGGTCTGGGCCGACCGCGCCGGCGCTCATTTCGAGAGCCGTCGCGACGGCGCCGACGCCGCAGGGCTGGCCTTCGACGCCTTCACCAAGGCGAAGGAAGAAGGCTTCGACGTCGTGCTGATCGACACGGCCGGGCGGCTGCAGAACAAGTCCACCCTGATGGACGAACTGCTGAAGATCGTGCGCGTGCTGAAGAAGGTCGACGCGGACGCCCCGCACGAGACCCTGCTGGTGCTGGACGCCACCGTCGGCCGCAATGCGCTGGAGCAGGAAAAGATCTTCGGCCGCACCGCCTATGTCTCGGGCGTGGTGATGACCAAGCTGGACGGCACGGCGCGCGGCGGCGTCCTGGTGCCGGTGGCCCAGGCTTCGGACGCCCCGATCAAGCTGATCGGCGTCGGCGAAGGGGTCGAGGATCTGCAACCTTTCGACGCCCGCGCGTTTTCCCGATCCCTGGTCGGGCTTGAGGACTGATCCATGAGTGAAACGACCCAGAGCAAACGTCCGCAATGGATCCGTCAGGCCGTCGATTTCGGCGCCCTGGTCGCCTTCATGGCCGCCTATTTCATCACCCGCGACATGATCAAGGCGACATGGGTTCTGGTCATCGCCTCGATGATCGCCTTGGCTGTGGGCTTCGTGCTGGAGCGCCGCCTGGCGCCCATGCCCCTGATCACCGGCGGCTTCGCCCTGGTGTTCGGCGTGCTGACCATCGTCACAGACGACGACCTGTTCGTGAAGCTGAAGCTGACGGTGCAGAACGGCCTGCTGGCGGCTGTCCTGCTCGGCTCGATCCCGTTGAAGAAGTCTCCGTTCAAGGCCCTGCTGGGCTCGGCCCTCAAGGTGACGGATGAAGCCTGGCGCAAGCTGACCTTCCGTTACGGCCTCTACTTCCTGGCCGTCGCCATCGCCAATGAGGTGTTCCGCAGCCCGACCGCCGTCACCGCCATCTGGTCGGCCCTGAACCTTGGCACGCCCGATCCGAACGGCGTCTGGACCGCTTTCCGCGGCGTGCTGTGGATCGCCGCCTCGGTGTTCGGCCTTTCGCAAGTGCCGCTGATCATGAAGAACATGATCAAGGACGAAGAGCCCGGCCCCATCTCGCCCGACACGGGGCTCTGACGGCCGCCCCGCCTCTCACCGTCATCCTCGGGTCAAGCCTGAGGATGACGGAGGCATAGAGGGACTCCCTCATCCATGTCCGGGCCTCAAGTAGAGCGAAGCCCGGTAGCCCGCTAATAACGGCCTCAAGTAGCGCGAACGCGCGGTAGGCCCACTTAAATGTCTTCAAACCGTCAGCGTTTGCGTCGTTAAAGCGTTAAGGGCGGCTGTTAGCTGTTGCAGCATCATCCGGCCACGGCCGGTATCAGGCTGTTCGGGAATGAAGACGATGATCAAGTCGGGCAAGCAGGCGAAGATCAAGGGCGGGCTGGCGGAATCCCCCAGCCACCTGATGCACCGGGCGCTGCAGCTGGCGTTGGACATCTACGCCGAGGAAGCCGGGCCGGACGGCCTGACCCAGCGCCAGTTCGCCGTGCTGGAGGCAGTGGCCGCCCGTTCGGGCCTGACGCAGACGGATCTGGTCAAGGCCACCGGCATCGACCGCTCGACCCTGGCCGACCTGGTGGCGCGCATGACGACCAAGGGCCTGCTGGAGCGCGAGCGTTCGACGCTGGACGCCCGCGCCAAGGCGGTGCGTCTGTCGCCCGAGGGCGAGGCCGCCCTGCTGGCCGCCCGCCCGCGCGTCGAGGCCGCCGACAAGCGGATCATGGCCCTGTTGCCCAAGTCCAAACGCGACAGCTTCCTGGACCTGCTGTGCAGTCTGTCCGACGCCGCCGACGCCGTTCCCGAACAGGCTCGCGCCGAGATCAAGGCCGCAAAGAAAGCCGCCAAGGAAGCCAAGAAGGCGGAAAAGGCCGCGCGCAAGGGCGACAGCAAGAGCGAGGGTCGCGGCAAGAAGAAGAAAAAGGGCGAGTTGGCCGTGGAGCAACCGCAGACTGACGATGCCGCTGACGCCGTCGTGGTCCCGCTCAAGGATGCGGCTGAAGGCTGAGGTCTTCCTATCCCGCTCATCCGGCGGACGCCGGGATCCAGTGAGAGCCACGCGCTCTACGGGGAAAAATCGCCTAACCGGCCAGGACGGTGCTTTGCAGCCAAAGCACTGGGTCCCGGCGTCCGCCGGGATGAGCGGTGATTCTGACTGCGCTCTAAACCCGAATGTCGAGCAGGGAGCCGGGACGCTGCAGGCGCGCGCTCGGCGCCGCCGTCGCTTCAACTGGCGCAGAAGCCACCGCAGCCGAACGCATAGTCTCCTCAGCGGCAACCGGCGCCGCCAGCCCCATGGCCTGACGGAAGAAGGCCGACTGGGCCGTTCTCAGGGCATGGGCCGCGCCGCCCGCCTGAGGCGGAAAGGCCGGCCGCTCGGACGAAATCGCGGACATGGGACGAGGATGCCCGCCCTTCGTCTAAATATGGTTAACGCTCGATTCACCCTGTTTCGGGTGATCCGCTCAACGCGCGGGCGCGCTCAGGGCGTCGGTCAGTTTCTTCAGGTCAGCGTCCGTCAGCACCGGCCCCGAGGACTTGGCGACGATGGTCCCATAGGCGTCGACGGCGAAGCTTTCCGGCACGCCCGAGACGCCCAGGTCCAGCCCTGCCCGGCCCTCGCGATCAACCAGCACCAGACGATAGGGATCGCCCAGTTCCTGCAGGAAGGCGTCGGTGGCGACCGGGTCGTCCTTATAGGCCACGCCGACCACGGCGATCCCCTGCGCCTTCAGCTTCATCAGCTGCGGATGCTCCAGACGGCACGGCGCGCACCAGCTGGCGAAGACGTTGACGATCATCGGCTTGCCCACGCCCGCCGTCTTCAGGTCCAGCAGGTCGCTGCCGGCCTTGCCGCCCGACAGGATCGGCAGGACCGTCGTCTCGGGGATCGGCTGACCGACGAGGGCGTCGGGACGATAGGTCGGTCCTGCGGCGGGGTCGCCCGCCATTCGGTCCATCTGCGTCATCAGGAAGACGCCCAGCGCGACCAGAACGACGATGGGCAGCAAGGCCAGCCAGCGCTTCATTTGCGCTCGGCCTCCAGACGGGCCAGTTCGCGCTTCCAGCGACGGGCGGCGATCAGGGCGCGCGCCGACAGAGCGGCCAGCACCACGGCGCTGACGCCCCAGGCGGGCCAGACGAAGGCGCCATAGGGGCTCATGTCCAGATCAGGTATGGCGAACTCCTCAGGCTTCCAGCGCCGCGCGGGCGCGAAGGGTCAGAACACGACGGCGCCGGACCTCCGTCCTGATGGACGTCAGCCAGATCGCGCCGAACAGCACGGCGTAGGCCGCCATCATCGTCATCAGGGCAGGCAGGAAGACCGGGTCCACGCTGGTCCCGCCCGAGCGCAGCAGCGACGCGGGCTGGTGCAGGGTGTTCCACCAGTCGACCGAGAACTTCACGATCGGCAGGTTGATCAGGCCCACCAGGCCCAGGACCGCCGCCGCGCGCGCCGCCTTGGCCTCGTCGTCGATCGAGGCGCGCAGGGCCATGTAGCCGAGGTAGAAGAGGAACAGCACCAGCACGCTGGTCAGGCGTGCGTCCCACACCCACCACGTCCCCCACATCGGCTGGCCCCACAGGGAGCCGGTGACGAGGGCCAGAGCCGTGAAGGCTGCGCCCGGCACGGCGGCCGCCCGCGCCGCCGCATCGGCCAGCGGATGGCGGAACACCAGGGCGAAGAAGCTGGACACGCCCAGCGCCCCATAGGCCATCAGGCCCAGACTGGCCGCCGGGACGTGGATGAACATGATGCGGACGGTGTCGCCCTGCTGATAATCGGCGGGCGCGGTGAAGCTGAACCAGGTCCCGAGCAGCAGCAGGCCGAACGCGCAAATCCACAGCACCGGGACCAGCGGGCCGGTGAAGCGCATGAAACGGTCGGGATTGGCGAGGCCGAACATGGGCAGCCGATTACGCGGCCCTGCGCCCCACGGCAAGCGGGCGCAGCATCCGGCCGTTTGTCTGCCTTAGAGGCTCAGGCCGTGCCGGGCGGCCAGATCCTTCAGCCCGACCATCGGACGCGGCCCCCAATGGCCGATGACCTCCGACGCCGCCAGCGAGCCCAGCGCCCCGGCCTGCGCCAGAGACAGGCCGCGCGACAGGCCCAGCAGCACGCCCGCAGCGTATTGATCGCCGGCGCCGGTGGTGTCGACGACCTTCTCGACCGGATAGGCTTCGACCTCGACCCGTTCGTCGCCACGGAACAGCACCGAACCGGCGGCCCCGCGCGTCACGGCCGCCACCTCGACGATGCGGCCCAGGTGGGCGGCGGCATGGTCGAAGTCCTCGGTCTCGAACAGGGCGTGCAGCTCGGCCTCATTGGCCAGGACGATGTCGGCCGAGGTCTCGATGAACTCCAGCAGCTCGGCGCGCCAGCGATGCACGACGAAGCTGTCGGACAGGGTGATGGCGACCTTGCGGCCCGCCGCATGGGCGGCGGCGGCGGCGGCCTCGAAGGCGGCGCGGGCCGGGGCCGGGTCGAACAGATAGCCTTCCAGATAGACGATGGCGCTGTCGCCGATCACAGCGGCGTCCACGTCCGCCGTGGTCAGCTGGTTGGCGGCGCCCAGGAAGGTGCACATGGTGCGCTGGCCGTCCGGCGTGACGTTGATCAGGCAGCGGCCGGTGCCGAAGCCGTTTCCGGCGCCGTCTTCCAGCGCGGGGGTATCGAAGTGGACGCCGACGGCGCGGATGTCGTGGCTGAAGACCTCGCCCAGGGTGTCTTTCGCCACCTTGCCGATATAGGCGGCGCGCCCGCCGAACGAGCCGACGCCCGCGACGGTGTTGCCCGCCGAACCGCCGGACGCCTCGACCCCCGCCGCCATGGCGTCATACAGGGCCGCGCTCTGATCCTCGTCGACCAGTTGCATCGAGCCGGGGACCAGGCCCTTGGCCTCCAGGAAGGCCGGTTCGCACGGCGCCAGGACGTCGACGATGGCGTTGCCAAGGGCGCAGACGTCGAAGCGGGTGTTTTGGGCGAAGGCGGGCAGGGCTTGGGTCATCCGCGCCCCATAGCGGGGCAGACGGCCGCGCACCAGACTTCAGACCTTCGCCGCGAGCGAAAACCGGCCTAAAGCCGTCGGACCTGTTGCAGACGCCCCTCGCCGGGGCTTGCGGAGCCGCGCCATGACCGACGTCGCCGTCCTGACCCCCGATCCGGCCGATCCCACCTATTCGACCCTGTGGCCCGGCGTGCTGGACCGGCTGGGCGAGGCGTTGGCGACGGCGGGGATCACGGCGCGGCCCACGCCGTGGACCGACCATGTCGAGAACGCCCGCGCCCTGATGGACTTTCCCCTGGTCCTGCCGCTGCTTGTCTGGGGCTATCATCAGGATCACGACCGCTGGCTCCAGGCCTGCACGACCTGGGCCGAGGCGGACGCGCCCCTGGCCAACCCGGCCGAGACCCTGCGCTGGAACGCCGACAAGCGCTATCTGGCCCGCCTGTCGGAAAAGGGCGTCGCCGTCCCGCGGACGATCTTCGCCGACCATGTGGACGCTACGGTTATGGAAGCCGCCTTCGCCGCGATAGGCGCCGAGACCCTGATCGTCAAACCGACCGTCTCGGGCGGCGCCTGGCGCACCCTGCGGGTGACGGCGGGCGAGCCCCTGGACATGGCCCTGGCCAACGCCCCCGTCGGCGGCACGATGATCCAGCCCTACCTCAAGGCCATCGAGACCGAGGGCGAGACCTCCCTGCTCTATTTCGGCGGCGAGCTAAGCCATGTCGTCAACAAGCGACCCGGCGCAGCGGGCGAGTTCCGCATCCAGACCCAATATGGCGGTCAGTATCAGGCGCTGGACGTCGCGCCGCAGGGCGCGCTGGACCTGGCCGAGCGCACCCTGGCCGCCATCGACGAGGACCTGCTCTACGCCCGCATCGACATGACCCTGAACGACGACGGCGACTGGGTGCTGATGGAGGCGGAGCTGATCGAGCCGGACTTCTACCTGGCCGCCGCGCCGCAGGCGGGCGCCCGCTTCGGCCAAGCGGTGCGGGCCCGGCTGGCGCGCTGACGCTAGCACTCCACTTCCGTCATCCTCCGGCGAGCGGAGCGAGACCGGGGGATGACGGAAACGATTACACCCCCATGAAGCTGGCCCGCGACGGGCACAGGTCCGAGATCACGCAGCCTTCGCATTTCGGCCTCTGCGCCAGACAGGTGTAGCGGCCGTGCAGGATCAACCAGTGATGCGCCTTGGGCAGCCAGGCTTCGGGCACCACCTGGTGCAGTTGCGCCTCCACCTTGTCCGGCGTCGCGGCGTTGGCCAGCCCCAGCCGGTGCGAGACGCGGAAGACGTGGGTGTCCACCGCAATGGCCGGCTCGATCCCCAGTTCGTTCAGCACCACGCTGGCCGTCTTGCGCCCCACGCCGGGCAGGGCCTGAAGGTCGGCGCGATTCAGCGGCACCTCGCCGCCGTGTTTCTCGACCAGCATCCGCGCGGCGGCGATGACGTTCTTCGCCTTGGTGCGATACAGGCCGATGGAGGCGATCAGGGGGATCAGCCCCTCCTCGCCCAGAGCCAGCATCTTCTGCGGCGTGTCGGCGACGGCGAACAGGGCCTTGGTCGCCTTGTTGACCCCCACGTCCGTCGCCTGGGCCGACAGGGCCACCGCCACCACCAGCGTATAGGGATTGACGAAATCCAGCTCGGTCTTCGGGTCCGGCATGACGCCCGACAGACGGACAAAGATCTCCTCCACCCGATCCTCGTCCGGCGGCCAGCTGATGATCGCGCCGACCGGCGCCTTTTTCGGCTGACGCGAGCGCTTGCCCGGCGGCGGGGTCAGGGCGGCCTTGGCGGTGCGGGACGCGGCGCGCGGGCGGGCGGCGGGCGGGCGGGCGGCGGGCGCAGATAGGGTCGATTTTCGGCCAGTCATGCGTCTGGCTTCGCCTTCCACGGACGCCTCGTCAACGGGGGTGGGCCGCTTGACGCCCGCAGCGCCTTCCCCCAAGCCGCAACAGGGACAAGGGGAAAAGACGGTCATGATCCATTTATCGCGCGCGCTGACGGCAGCGGCCTTTTTGGCGTTGGCCGTGTCGGCGTCCGCCCAGACCCCCGCCGCCGACACGCCCGTCATCGCTTATCACGGCGCAGTCCTGATCGACGGCACAGGCGCCGCGCCGCGCCGCGGAACCACAATCCTTGTTCAGGGCGAACGCATCCTGGCGATCCAGCCTGACGCCGACGCCATGCCGTCAAGCGCCGAACGGGTCGATGTCTCCGGCCTTCATGTCCTGCCCGGCCTGATCGACAGCCATGTGCATATCGCCACGCCGCCGAACGCCGACAGGGCGCATGTCCACATGCGGCGCTGGCTCTACTCGGGCGTCACCGCCGTTCGCGGCATGGCCGACGACCTGCGCTCCGTCGGCGAACTGGCGCGTCAGGCGCGGGTAGGAGAGGTTCCGTCGCCCGACATCTATTACGCCGCCCTCATGGCGGGTGAAGGCTTCTTCAACGACCCGCGCACCAGGGCTGTGACGACGGGCGAGATTCCGGGCCGAACGCCCTGGATGCAGGCGATCACCACCGAAACGGACCTGCCCCTGGCCGTCGCCATGGCGCGCGGAACCTCCGCCTCCGGAATCAAGATCTACGCCGACCTGCCGGCGGAGCGGATCGGCGCGATCACGGCCGAGGCCCATCGCCAGGGCCTTCCGGTCTGGACCCACGCCATGGTCTATCCGGCGACGCCGCAGGAGGTGATCGACGCCGGTCCCGACGTCATGTCCCACGCCTGCATCCTGGCCCACCAGGCCCAGGCGCCCGCCGATCGCCCCCAGAGCTACGCCAGCCGCACGCCGATCGACCGCGCCCCCTTCCTCAATGGCGACAATCCGGTGGTGCAGGGACTGCTGAACCAGATGCGCGACAAGGGGATCGTCCTGGACGCCACCGTCTGGGTCTACGCCGATCAGGAACGCGCCGTCTCCGACCGGCCGGGCGCCCGCCAGCCGATCTGTTCGGGGCCGATGGTCTTCGCCCTGACCCGTCAGGCCTATCGCACCGGGGTCGCCATCGCCGCCGGCACCGACGGAGAGACGCCGGAGGCCGATCCCTGGCCCGCCCTGCTGGAAGAGATGGAGCTGCTGCAGAACGCTGTCGGCATGACGCCGGGCGACGTCATCGTCGCCGCCACAGCCACCGCCGCCCGCGCCCTGAATCAGGAAGCCGATATGGGGACGCTGGCGGCGGGCAAACTGGCGAACATGATCTTCGTGGCGGGCGATCCGTCCGCCGACGTGGCCAATCTGCGCCGTCTGGTCTTCACCGTGAAACGGGGACAGCGGTTCGAGCGCGCCGATTTCGCGCCAGCGCGGGACTGAACGCGTCCTCTGCGACATTTTTACGCAGTTCGCCCTTGTATTCTGGACGCCGCCGTCCATTTTACGCGCGAAATTCCAAGCGAGCTGTCTCCCCCATGGCCCTCCCCGCCCCGCTCAAGAAGCGCCTGCCCCTGATCGTCGCCGGCGTCGTCGGCCTTGGCCTCATCGTCGGAGGCGTCGTCTGGTGGCAGGGCAAGCAGCGCTGGGAAGGCACCGACAACGCCTTCGTCCAGGCCGACACCGTGGCTGTCAGTCCCCGCATCGGCGGCGAGGTGGTCGAGGTCCTGGCCAAGGACAACCAGCGCGTCGAGGCCGGTCAGATTCTGGTCCGGCTGGATGATGCGGACGCCCGCGCCGCCCTGGCTCAGGCCCAGGCCAATCTGGCGGCTCTGGACGCCGCCGTAGCCAATGTCGACGCCCGCGCCGAACAGGAACAGGCCAACATCGCCGCCCGCGCCGCCGCCGTGACCCAGGCCCAGGCCCAGTCCAATCTCGCCCGCGCCGAGGTCGACCGCTACGGCAAGCTGGCCGATCAGGGCTGGGTGTCGCAGCAGCGTATCGAGACCCAGCGCGCCTCGGCCGAGACCGCCAGCGCCTCGGTCGCCCAGGCCCAGGCCGCCCTGACCGCCCAGCAGCGCACCGCCGCCGTCCTGAGCTCGTCGCGCCAGCAAAGCGTGGCCGCCGTAGAGCAGGCGCGCGCCCTGGTCGAACAGGCGCAGCTGACGTTGGAGCGCACGGTGGTCCGCGCCCCGGTGGCGGGCGTCGTCGGCGCGCGCGGCGTGCGCGTGGGTCAGGTCGTTCAGGCGGGGGGCCAGCTGATGTCCCTGGTGCCGCTGACGGATGCCTATGTGGTCGCCAACTTCAAGGAGACGCAGGTCGGGCGGATGCGGCTGGGCCAATCGGTCGAGATCAAGGCCGACGCCTTCCCCGGCCGGTCGCTGCAAGGACGTATCGACAGCTTCGCCCCGGCCACCGGCTCTGAGTTCGCCCTGATCCCGGTCGAGAACGCCACCGGCAACTTCACCAAGATCACCCAGCGCGTGCCGGTCCGCATCGCGGTCGAGCGCGACGACAGGGGCCAGCCGATCATCCTGCGCCCCGGCCTGTCGGTCGAGGTCAAGGTCGATCTGAAGAGCCAGGGCGGCGCCGCCTTCGCCGAAGCCGCCAATACGAGTCCCGCCCCGTGACCGACGCGGCCGCGTCATCGGCCCCGGCGCCGTCAACGACCGCACCGGGCGCCCAGCCCGAGATCAACTGGACGGCCCTGCTGCTCGGCTTCGCGGGCATGGTGATCGGCCAGTTCATGGCCATTCTCGACATTCAGATCGTCGCCGCCTCCCTGCCGCAGATTCAGGCGGGGGTCGGCGCCTCGGCCGATGAGATCAGCTGGATCCAGACCGCTTATCTGATCCCCGAGGTCGTGATGATCCCCCTGTCGGGCTATCTGTCGCGGCTATGGGGCACGCGGATCGTCTTCCTGGCCTCCTGCACCGGCTTCCTGATCATGAGCGTCATGGTCGGCCTGTCGTCGTCCATCGAGATGATGATCCTGTTCCGCGCGCTGCAGGGCTTTGTCGGCGGGGCCATGATCCCCACCGTCTTCGCCGTGGCCTTCACCGCCTTCCCGCCCGAACGTCGCGTGACCGCCAGCGTCATCATGGGGCTGATCGTCACCCTGGCCCCGACCGTCGGCCCGACCCTGGGCGGCCATCTGACCGAGCAGTTGAGCTGGCACTGGCTGTTCTTCATCAACGTCTTCCCCGGCGTGATCGTCCTGTTCCTGGTCGGGCGCTACGCCCATTTCGACAAGGGCGACCCCAGCCTGGCCAAGGGGTTCGACTGGTGGGGCCTGGGCCTGATGGCCGCCTTCCTGATGAGCCTGCAGTTCGTGCTGGAGGAAGGCGCCAAGGAGGACTGGTTCGCGGACGACAACATCCTGCTGCTCAGCATTATCGCGGGAATCTGCGGCCCGGCCTTCATCTGGCGCTCGCTGACCTACCGCAATCCGATCGTCGAGCTGCGCGCCTTCGGCAACCGCAACTTCGTGGTGGGGGTGCTGATGACCTTCATCGTCGGCGCGGCCCTGTTCGGCGGCACCTTCCTGTTGCCGCTGTTTTTGGGTCGGGTGCGCGAGTATTCGGCGGCCGAGGTCGGCACCACCATGATCGTGTCTGGTCTGGCCATGTTCGCCACCGCCCCCTTCGCCGGGCGGCTGGTGCGCAAGGTCGACGCGCGCATCCTGATGTTCGTCGGTTTCATGCTGGCCGCCTGGGGCATGTGGGACGCCCGCATCGTCACGGACCAGTGGGGCTTCTGGGAGTTCGCCGGGGTCCAGGCCATGCGCGGCGCCGGCGTCATGCTGGCCATGATCGCCTCGCAGCAGGTGACGATGGCCACCCTGCCCCCGCATATGGTCAAGAACGCCTCGGGCCTGGTGAACCTGGCGCGCAACGTCGGCGGCGCCTTCGGCCTGGCCATCCTCAACACCTCCCTGACCCAGAACACCGCCCTGCACATGGCCGAACTGACCAGCGCCATCGACCAGACCCATCAGGGAGTCCGCGACATGATCGCCGGCATGGCCGTGCGTTTCTCGGGCTCCATCGACCCGCAGGCCTCGGCGATGAAGGCGATCTATGGGATGTTGCAGAAACAGGCGACGACCCTGGCCTTTGGCGACGCCTTCGCCCTGCTGGCCGTCGGCTGCGCCTGCGCCGGTTTCCTGACGCTGCTGTCCAAACCGGCCAAGCCCAATCCCGCCGCCGCTTCCTCGGACGTTCACTGATGCCCCGCGCCCGCGGCCAGATCGACGAACAGAAGAGCCAGGCCATACTGGAGGCGGCTTCAGGCCTGTTTATCGAAAAAGGCGCCAAGGCCTCGATGAGCGAGATCGCCCGGCGCGCGGGCGTCTCGAAACAGACCCTCTACAATCGCTTTGCGACCAAGACCGAGATCGGTCGGGCGCTGGCGGCCCAGCGCTCGGACGCCGTCACCGCGCCCCTGACCTCAGGCGCCGAGCCCGAAGCGGTGCTGGCCGCCATCGCCGAGACCCTGATCGGCAAGATCTGCACGGGCGGCAAGGGCGCCTCCCTGCGCGGCGTGGCCCTGGTCTCGCCCGAAGCGCCGGAGCTGGCGCGCGCCATCTATGACGCCGGTCCGGGCGAGAGCGTCCGGCGCATCGCCGCCTGGCTGAAGGCGCAGGACGAGGCGGGGCGGCTGGCGGTCCCCGACGCCCTGGCCGCCGCCGAAATGTTCACCGGCATGGCGCTGGGCCACGGCCATCTGCGCTCGGTGCTGGGCCTGCCGCATCCCGACATCGCCGACCTGCCCGCCAGGGCGCGCGAGGTCGCGCGCCGTTTCGTCCGCGCCTTCGCGCCGGAATAGACGGCCGCGCCTGATTGGCCCTGAAGTTGGCCCTGAAGGCGGATCAGCGTAAAGCCGCCCTCAATCCTTTCCCTTGCGCCCGCCGGAGCCGTTTCCCATGCTGATCCACCTGTCGTCCTGGCCCGAGATCGACGAGCGCCTGAAGTCCGGCGCCCTGCTGTCCAAGACGGTGATCGTGCCGATCGGCTCCAATGAGCAGCACGGCCCGACGGGCCTTCTCGGCACCGACTGGCTGTGCCCCGAGATCATCGCCCACGCGGCCGAGAAGGGCGACGACAGCCTGGTCGTCACGCCCACCTTCAACATCGGCATGGCCCAGCACCACCTGGCCTTTCCCGGCACCATCACCCTGCGCCCATCGACCTTCATGGCGGCGATCGCCGACTGGGTGTCGTCGCTGACGCGCCACGGCTTCGAGCGCATCTATTTCCTGAACGGCCATGGCGGCAACGTCGCCACCATCGAGGCCGCCTTCGCCGAAATCTACGCCGACTGGTCCTTCACGCCCGAGCCCTGGGCCGAGCGCCCGCCCTTCGTGCTGAAGCTGCGCAACTGGTGGGACCTGCCGGGCGTGCAGAAGCTGTGCGAGGACATCTTCCCGACGGGCCACGGCAGCCACGCCACGCCGTCCGAGATCGCCGTGACTCAGGCGGGCTATCCCGACCGGATCAAGACCGCCGACTATGAGCCGAAGATCGCCCCGTTCGGCCCGATCCGCGACGCCAACGACTATCGCGCCCGCTTCCCCGACGGCCGCATCGGCTCGGACCCGGCGCAGGCGACCCCGGAAAAAGGCCAGCGCATCATCGACGCCGCCGTCCCGGCCCTGATCCGCGATCTGACCGACTTCGCACAGGAAGTCTTGCCGGTCGCCTGAAACAGGCTCAGGGTCGCTGCATGAGCCCCATGCAGAAGACCGCCCGCAACGCCCTGCGCAACGCCCAGGCCAGTCAGGAACTGGCCGAGGCCTCGGCCGCCGTCATCACGCGGCGGCTGGGCATCATGGGCGAGGCCATGGCCAATCCGCTGCGCGCCGACCACGCCGAACTGGGCCGCATGGGAACCGAGAAAGTCGAGGCCATGGCGGCCTCGGCCGGGGCTGCCTATGCCGGAGCGATGGATCTGGCCGAACGGGCGGGCCGCGTGGCCGCACGCGAGGGGGCGGAGGCCGCCGACTGCATGGCCAAACTGGCGCGCGCCGACACCCCCTTCGCCTTCGCCGCCGCCCAGACCGACTGGGCGATGGGCGCGTGGAGCCGGGCGATGAGCGACGGCTGGGCCTTCTACGGCGCGGCGCTAAAAGCGCAGGGACAGGCCTTGGCGCCGGTCCACGCCAAGGCCACGGCTAACGCGCGGCGCCTGAAACGCTAGGCATCTCCTAGCTCGCGCGGGCGTGATGGAACGCCCTGCTCCATCCCCGGATTGCTTTTGCAGCCATGCAAAGGAGATCACGATGGCCGAGAAAGACCCCAAGGACCCTCACCCCGGCATGATGGGCGACGGCACCGAGGAACAGAACCTCAACCAGCCGGGCGATCCGTCCAAGCGGATCACCGAGGACGAGGTCGACGACGCCTTCACCAAGGACCCCAAGCTGGTGCCGAAGGAATAGGCCGCGCTTACGCGGTCCGAATAACCCCATCCCGCGCCTCGACCGGCCAGGGCGTCAGCTTGCCGCCCGCGCAGGGCCCGGCGACGCAGGCGCCCGACAGCGGCTCGAACGCCGCCCCGTGCCAGCCGCACAGGATCAGCGACCCGTCCGGCGTCAGATAACGATCCAGCTCCACCGCGATGGGAAAGCCTGCGTGCGGGCAGCGATCCACCCAGCCCGCGACCCGACCGTCCTTCCTCACCACGAAGCCGTGAAAGAAGGCCTCGCCGATCTGCAGCACGAAGCCGCGCGAGCCGGGATCGGCGATGTCCGCCTCCAGACACAGGGCCACGTTCGGCGGCGTCTTCCAGACCCGCTTGCGCTCCTGCGTCTCCGGCGCCGGAACCTCTTCGGTCACTATTCGCGCTCGGGCTTCAGCGGGCGGGTCAGCAGGCTCTCGATCGCCTGATCCACCGTCAGCTCTCCCGCCAGCACCGCCGCCGTCGCCTCGCAGATGGGCGTGTCGACGCCCAGCTTGCGGGTCAGCTCGCGCACGGCGGGCGCGCTCTCATAGCCCTCGGCTACCGAGCGTTTACCGGCCAGCGCCTGCTCAACGCTCAAACCCTGCCCCAGCGCCAGGCCCAGGCTCATGTTGCGCGACTGGGGGCTGGAGCAGGTCAGCACCAGATCGCCGACGCCGCACAGGCCCGCCACCGTCTCGGCCTTGCCGCCCAGCGCCGTCGCCACGCGCACGATCTCGGCATAGCCGCGGGTGATGACGGCGGCGTGGGCGCTTCGGCCCAGTTCGCGGCCCTCGACGATGCCGCAGGCGATGGCCAGGACGTTCTTCAGCGCCCCGCCCGTCTCGGCCCCGATCAGGTCATCAGCGTAATAGGGGCGGAAGACCGGACCCGACAGGGCGCCCGCCAGGGCCTCGGCCATCGCCGCATCGGCGCAGGCCAGGGTCACGGCGCTGGGCAGGCCGCGCGCCACCTCGGCGGCGAAGCTCGGCCCCGACAGCACGGCGGCCGTGGCTGACGGGATCGTCTCGGCCAGCACATCAGTCATCAGCTTCAGCGAGCCGCGCTCAATGCCCTTGGAGCACAGGATGATGGGCAGGCCCGGCCGGGCATAAGGCGCGAAGGCCTGCAACGTCGCCCGCATATGCTGGGCGGGCGGCACGGCCAGAATCAGATCGCAGTCCGCCAGATCCGCCAGCTCGGAAGTCACGTTGATGGCCGAATCCAGTTCGACCCCCGGCAGGAAGGCTTCGTTGACCCGCCGCGTGCGGATGCTCTCGATCACCTCGGGCTCGCGCGCCTGCAGGATGACAGCCAGACCCGCCGCCGCCGCGCTCTGCGCCAGGGCCGTGCCCCAGGCGCCGCCGCCGATTACGCCTGCCGTATGAAATTCCATGTCTTCTCCGGTCCCCCGACCCCCGCCGGGAGCCAAGCCGCTTTAAGCTTTGGCGCCCTTGCGGCCCGTTTTCTTGTGCACAGGATCAACGCTGGCGCGCGTCTCGTCCAGAGGCCATCTCGGCCGGGCGGCGACATCGATGTCGGACGTCAGCCCTTTTTCCAGCCGCTCGGCCCCCGCCAGGGCGATCATCGCCGCATTGTCGGTGCAATAGGCCATCGGCGGCGCCAGGAAGGCGAAGCCGTGCTTGGTCGCCAGATCCTCCAGCGTCCGCCGGATCGTCTTGTTCGCCGCGACCCCGCCCGCCACCACAAATAGCTTGCGCCCTACCGCCTCGCGCGCGGCGCTCGGCTGCTTGAGGGCGTCTTGGTCAAGCCCTACCGCCTCGCGCGCGGCGCTCGGCTGCTTGAGGGCGCCGTCAGCAAGTTCCGGATGCGCTTCGGCATAGGCCTTCATCGCCCGCTCGGTCCGCTCCGCCAGCTGGCGCGCGATGGCCTTCTGCACCGCATCGGCCAGATCGGCCCGATCCTGCTGCGTCTCGCAGGTCTGGGCCAGACGCGAGGCCGCCGTCTTCAGGCCCGAGAAGGAGAAGTCGCAGTCCTTGCGCCCCAGCAGCGCCCGCGGCAGCTCAAAGCGCGACCCGTCGCCTGACGCCGCCAGTTTCTCCAGCGCCGGGCCGCCCGGATAGCCCAGCCCCATGGCCTTGGCGATCTTGTCGAAGGCCTCGCCCGCCGCGTCGTCGATCGTCGTGCCCAGACGGCTCATATCGCCGATGCCGCGCACCTCCAGCAGTTGGCAATGCCCGCCCGAGACCAGCAGCAGCAGGAAGGGATAGGTCGTCTCCGCCCCCAACCGCGCCGACACCGCATGGCCTTCCAGATGGTTGACCGCGATCAGCGGCAGCCCCCGCGCCAGCGCCGCCGCCTTGCCGTAGGACAGGCCCACCATGACCCCGCCGACCAGACCCGGCCCCGCCGTCGCCGCCACCCCGTCCAGCGCGCTCCAGTCCAGCCCGGCCTCGCTCATGGCCCGGCGCGTCACCCCGTCGATCATCTCCACATGGCTGCGGGCGGCGATTTCCGGCACCACCCCGCCATAGGCCGCATGATCGTCGATCTGGCTGTGAATGACGCTGGACAGCACTTCGGCGCCCGCCGCCGACAGGCGCACCACCGAGGCGGCGGTCTCGTCGCAACTGGTCTCCAGGCCCAGCACGGTCAGGGTCGCTCCGGTTGCCCCGTCCGTCGCCCTGCTATAGTCCGCGTCCATCTTCATTGGGCGGAGTTAGCGACCCGCCCCCCCTTTCGCAACGGCGTCTCGACGTGACTCAACCTCTCCTGCGCATCGGCACCCGGCGTTCGCGCCTGGCTCTGGCCCAGTCGGGCATGATGCAGCGCGCCATCGGCCGGGCGCTCGGCGTGCCCGATCCCGAGATCGAAGCTCTTGTCCCCCTGGTCGAGATCGTCACCACCGGCGACCGCATCCAGGATCGCCGGCTGCTGGAAGTCGGCGGCAAGGCCCTGTTCACCAAGGAGATCGAAGAGGCCCTGCTGGACGGCCGCGTCGACGTCGCCGTCCACTCGATGAAGGACGTCCCCGCCGAACAGCCGCCCGGTCTGGCCATCGCCGCCGTGCCAGAGCGCGAAGACCCCCGCGACGCCTTCATCAGCGACCATTACGCGACCTTCGCCGACCTGCCGCAGGGCGCCCGTTTCGGCACCGCTTCACTGCGTCGACAGGCTCAGGCGCTGGCCCTGCGCCCCGACCTGAACATCGAGATGCTGCGCGGCAACGTCGACACCCGGCTGAAGCGCCTGCGCGACGGCGACTTCGACGCCATCCTGCTGGCCTGTTCGGGCCTCAACCGCCTGGGCCTCGACGACGTCATCCGCCAGCGCCTGCCGCTGGACGCCTTCCTGCCCGCGCCGGGTCAGGGCGCCCTGGCCCTGCAGACGCGCGAGGGCGACGTGAACGCCGCCTGGACCCGCGCCCTCAACCACGCCCCCACCGCCCTCGCCGTCGCCGCCGAGCGCGGAGCCATGGCCGCGCTGGAAGGCTCCTGCCGCACCGCCATCGGCGCTTACGCCCACATTACGGACGGCCGCCTGCACCTCAGCACTGAAATGCTCAGCCCCGATGGTTCGGGCCGCTGGACCCGCTCGGGCGATATCGCCGCCGACGTTGATCACGCCGCCGCCCGCGCCCTCGGCCTCGAGCTCGGCGGTCAGGTCCAGGCCGTTGCCGGCGACCAGAAGATCGCGCTCTAGGGCCATGACGCCGATCCGCCGCGTCTGGGTCACGCGCGCCGAGCCGGGCGCCGCCCGCACGGCGGACCGGCTGACAGCGCTGGGCTTCACCCCGATCGTCGTTCCCCTGTTGACTCTGGCGCCCCTGCCCGGCGCCCTCGACGCCGCGCCTGACCCAGCCGCCGTCACCGTTCTCGCCCTGACCAGCCCCAACGGCGTCGAAGCCTTCGCCCCCCTGATCCCACGTTTTCGCGACCACCCCGTCTTCGCCGTCGGCGACGCAACGGCCGAGGCCGCCCGCGCCGCAGGCTTCGTTGACGTGCGCTCGGCCGCAGGCGACATCCACGCCCTCGCCCGCCTGATCGCGGCCGAAGCCCCGCCCGGTCCCCTGCTGGCCCCCGGCGCGCGCGAACCGGCCGGCGACCTGCCCGCCCTGCTGCCCGACCGCCCGGTCCAGCGCCTGCCCGTCTACGCCGCCTTCGAGACCCACGCCCCGGCGCCCGCAACCTTCGACGCTGTGATGCTCCACTCCCCCCGCGCCGCCCGCGCGCTTGCTACAATCCTGGCGGCCAATCTGCCGCGCGCCGCCTCTTCCGGCCGCATCGCCATCTGCATTTCCGAAGCCGCCGCCACGCCCCTGCGCGCCTTCAATTTCACGGAAATCCGCATCGCCGCCGCCCCGGATGAGCCGGCGATGCTATCGGCTCTTGGCAAGCCTGCCGCTCCCGTATAAAGAGCCCTCCTCGCTCGCCCGCGCCTCCATACGCGGACGACGCGGGGGCCGCTTTAGCTCAGCTGGTAGAGCACCTCATTCGTAATGAGGGGGTCAGGTGTTCGAGTCACCTAAGCGGCACCACCTTTCCAGAGCATCGCTAGCTTTGACGCCCGGCCGGGATAAGCTGGAAGTCGCTTCCGCTTGGGAGCTGCGTGGGTATCCTCACGCCATCATGCAGGCGTCGACGCTGCTGTCCTGCGGTCGTTTCGGTATCTGGAGCGCGTCTAGGGCGAGGACGGTCATATTCCGCGGATAGCGGGTTGCGGCCTCATTTGCCGGGGCTTGGCCTGTTAGGGTCTCCGGGCACATGAGAGGCCAAGAACGATGAAAGAATCCAAAGGAAAGCCGAAGAAGGCTAAACCTAAGACCAATGTTTCCAATCCAAGCGTGAAGAACTTGGTCGACAAGGCAGCCGTCGGATCAAAGCAGTCGAAATAATTCGAGGCCCGCTGGTCAACGGCGGGCCCTCGTCGTGAGCCTGTTTCGATTATTATCGTCCCGACCTTGCGTTGATAGTGATCCGTCCCCACATCAAACATGTCGATCTTCTTGCGTAACGCTGCTGCCCTTTTCTGCACGACGCATAGAGGTTCAAAAGCCGATCCCATCCAGACCCGACAGGCTTCAGAGGCTTTCTCTGCCGCCAACGCTATAGGAGGTCTGAAAATGGCTACCGGCACAGTAAAATGGTACAATTCAACCAAGGGTTACGGCTTTATCGCGCCTGACGATGGAGGCAAGGACGTCTTCGTGCACGCTTCCGCGGTAGAAGCCTCCGAGTTTTCCTCTCTCAATGAGGGGCAGAAGCTCGACTTCGAGGTCGAACTGGACTCCCGCAGCGGTAAGGAATCCGCAGCCCGCCTTGTGGTGGCGGCCTAGAGGCGACATCGTCACTTTTCGTGATGGCCGGATCGCCTTCGACGGGGTCGTGACTGGCCTGCTTCCGCTGGGAGCGCGTCGGGTCCGGTTGGAAAACGGCCATACCATCACCGTTCTTCCCAGCCTTAATCGACCGCTAAAGACCAGTGTCCTGGGGGATGAAGTCAGAGTCGAGATCGGCTTCAACCAGTTGAAGGGGTGGCGCTTGACGCGTCGCCCCGAGCCTCTGGCGGAAGGAGGCGCCTGTGTCGCCTCTGGCTGAGAAACTTCCCTTAATGAGCGATACGGATCTGTCGGCTCTGCGCGTCAATGCGCAACGGTTGGTTCTGCATGGTCTGCCGCCCCAGATCGTGGCTGCATCCGACATTCTTCCGCTTATTGACGCCGAGGCCGCCAGGCGCGCCGCTGGTCCCAAACCGGCTGCGGTGAAGACAGCCCGCGCGCCCAGAAGAAAGGCGACCTCGCCTGTGTCAGGACACCAGACGGCCTTGCCGTCGTTTTCGAAAGACCCTGGATGATCGAAGAGAGTTTCGTGCGCCTGTACGCGCAGGACTTTGTCCAGATGGCCGTGAGATCGGGTCTGGGCCAGGATGTTGACGCTGCTTTGCAACGACGACTGACCGAGGCCCGGATCCATGCAGTCGTCATGGATGACCGCAAAAGCAAGGGGCATCTCGCCGCCCTGGTCCGTCGGGTTCGAGACGAGGCGGGCCGTGTCGACGGCCGCGCGATGCGTTATGGGGACGATCCAGCGCTGGCGGCCCAACGGCGGCTCCGTTTCCTCTCAGGCGTCGCCGAGGCTTTGAACGCGCCTCCGCCGTCGCGTTCGCCAGATCGCCTCTCCGCCCGACGGGCGGCAGACGACGCGAAGCCGCGCTCCAAGGCAGAGACGGATACCCCCCATGGCGATTGAAGGCCGGGCCCCCCGGCTGGCTGTGCTGATCGACGCTGAAAACGCCTCTCCGAAAATCGCCGAAGCCCTATTCACCGAGATCGCCGCTTTAGGCGAAGCATCGGCGCGACGCATCTACGGCGATTTCGCCAGTCCTCAGATTGCTGGCTGGACGAAGGTGCTCGCGCGGTTCGCCATCCAGCCCCAGCAGAATTTCGCCAACACCAAGGGCAAGAACTCGGGCGACATCGCCCTGGTCATCGACGCCATGGATCTCCTGCATTCCGGTCGGTTCGACGGTTTTTGCCTGGTCTCGTCGGACGCTGATTTCACCCGCCTTGCATCGCGCATTCGCGAAGAGGGCGTCGACGTCTATGGATTCGGAGAGCAGAAGACTCCCGAGAGTTTCCGTCAGGCCTGCACTCGCTTCATCTATACTGAAAATCTGAGCCTTCCCGGCGACGGGGATGTCGATCCATCGAAAACCGTGCGCCGCTCCAGCGACAGCAAGCGGAGGCCGGCGGAAGCTGCGCGACTGATCGCGACCGTGATCGCGGATATGGACGAGGATGGAGACGGGTGGGTCGCCGTGGGCGGTCTGGGCAACCGTCTCCGCAACGCCTACCCGGATTTCGACCAGCGAACATACGGATACCCCAAACTGTCCGATCTCATCCGCGGAACCGGACGGTTTGAGGTCCAGACCAGCAGCAGCGGCGTCATGCGCATACGCGATCTGGCCTGATCGGAGCGACGGAGACGCGGCGACAGGTTCCGATCAATGTCCGCGCGCCGGTTGAGGGGGGCTGGGGCTGGGGCCGACATCCGTACAAGCGTCGCGGATGGAGCCCTTAGGAACAGAAGACCAGCTGCGAGATGCGCTTTGGGCGGCCTCTAGGGCCAACCGCTATCCGTCAGGGGCTCAACCGGGGCGGGACTCAGGATTATTCTGGAAACCATGAGGCCGCCATGTCCGCAAAAGCCCGTCACGCGCCCTCTATCTGGAGGCTGTCGCCCTTTGAGATCTTCCTCATCTTTCTGAGCGTGTCTTGCTTCGCAGGCGCCGCCTGGACCGTTCATCCATTCTAGAAAGACGTGAACGACGCTGCTGGCGGCGTTTCAGGTCGAAACGTACGCTAGATGAACAGCGCAGGCGCATGCCTGCACATCACGCTGCGAGGGTGCGGACGAGGCAGGCCGGGGCGAGGTCGCTGGGCGCGAAGCTACGAACCTCGTGATTGCCGCGATAGAGGTCGATGCGTTCGAGGCGGGGCCAGTCGCGCGCAACCTCGGTCAGGCCGCGCACGGCCTCGACCTCGGTGGCGCCAGGCAGCACGCACAGCTCGGGCGTAATCGCCTCCGGCGTGTGGATCAGGCAGTAGAAGACGTCCATCGCGTGGTCCCAACCATGGCTCGCCGCCCTCTTGCCGAAGGAAGATGACGGAGAAGCCGTTGGAAATGCGACGCTTTGGCGAAGTCTGAGGGTCGATGATACTATCTAGCTGGTGAAGAACTGCTGGGTGCCGTGCGCCTCGATCGCGCCCGCCAGACGGCCAAGCGCGTGGATATAGGCCGCTGTTCGCAAGGTGACGCCCTTGTCCTCCGCGATGGACCATACCGCATCGCCCTCAGTCTCGATGATGGACTTGAGCCGCGACTGCACCTCGTCCAGCGTCCAGTAATAGCCCTGGCGGTTCTGGACCCATTCGAAATAGGACACCGTCACGCCGCCGGCGTTGGCCAGGATGTCCGGCAGGACGATCACGCCCTTTTCGGCCAGAATGCGGTCGCCCTCGGGCGTGATCGGGCCGTTGGCCAGTTCCAGCACGACCTTGGCCCGGACCGAGCCCGCGTTGCCGTCGTGGATCATGTCCTCCATCGCCGAGGGCGCCAGGACATCGCATTCGACAGCGATCAGTTCATCCGGCGAAATGACCTTGCCGCCGTGTTCAGCCTGAACCACCGAATGACCAGCCGCCTTGGCCGCCAGCAGGGCGTCCACGTCGAGGCCGGAGGCCGCATGAACGGCGCCGCCCGAGTCCGACACGGCGACGATCTTGGCGCCGATGCTGCGGAACAGGCGCGCCACGTGCTGGCCCGCATTGCCGAAGCCCTGAACCGCCACGCGCAGGCCTTCGGTCGGCAGGCCCAGCCGCTCGGTCAGATGACAGGTCAGGTAAAAACCGCCGCGCGCCGTGGCGTCCTCACGCCCGACCGAGCCGCCCAGGGCGATCGGCTTGCCCGTGATGACGGCGGGCGCCGCCTGCCCCTGGATGGAGGCGTACTCATCGGCCATCCAGCCCATGATCATGGCGTTGGTGTAGACGTCGGGGGCCGGAATATCGCGATCCGGGCCGATGATGCCCGCGAAAGCCTGGACATAGGCGCGCGACAGCCGTTCCAGCTCGGCCTTGGACAGACTCTTGGGGTCGACCTGCACCGCCCCCTTGCCGCCGCCATAGGGCAGATTGGTCACGGCGCACTTCACCGTCATCCAGAAGGCTAGGGTCTCGACCTCCTCGACCGTTGAGTCGGGATGAAAACGAATGCCGCCCTTGGTCGGACCGCGCGTGTCGTCATAGCGGCAACGCCACGCCAGAAAGGATTTGCGCGACCCGTCGTCCATACGGATCAGCAATCGGACCTTCATGGTCTCGCGCGGATATTTCAGCTTCTCCAGCACATCGCTATCGATCTGCACGTGGCGGGCGGCCTCGTCGAGACGGGTCAGGGCCGCGTCTAGGATGTTTGGATTCGGCATGATTATTCCAAATGTATAGGCATAAACCCGACCCCAAAGGCGGAACAGGTCTACTTCTTAAGGAAGAGCGGATTTTGCTGCCACATGAAATGCTGCAGCGCAATAGCAAGCGTGCGCTTGCGAAATCCCAGATCAGCCTCAGGATGATTGGAACAGGCCGATCCGACAGGCTAAAGTCGCCTTGCAGGTATAAGCATATCTTTATATGTCTGGCGGACCTGCCCTCACCCCAGGAGCCTGCCTTGGCCCGTTCGTCGTTCCTCTTCACCTCCGAGAGCGTTTCGGAAGGCCACCCTGACAAGGTCGCCGATCAGATTTCGGACGCCATCGTCGACCTGTTTCTGTCCAAGGACACCGAGGCGCGGGTGGCCTGTGAAACCCTGACGACGACCAATCTGGTGGTGCTGGCCGGCGAGATCCGCGGCGAAGGCATCATGGACACGGAGGGCAATTGGGCCCCCGGCGTCGAACAGGAAATCGAAGATACGGTGCGCGGCGTCGTGCGCGACATCGGCTATGAGCAGGACGGCTTCCACTGGCGGACGCTGGAGTTCCAGAACCACCTGCACCCGCAATCGGCCCACATCGCTCAGGGCGTCGACGCCGGCGAGGACAAGGACGAGGGCGCGGGCGACCAGGGCATCATGTTCGGCTACGCCTCGAACGAGACGCCTGAACTGATGCCGGCCACCCTGGCCTACAGCCACAACATCCTGAAAGCCCTGGCCGAAGCCCGCCACTCGGGCAAGGAGCCGGGCCTCGAGCCCGACGCCAAGAGCCAGGTGACCCTGCACTACGAACACGGCCGTCCGGTGCGCGCGACCTCCATCGTCGTCTCGACCCAGCACAAGGCCAACCTCAGCCAGGACCAGGTCGCCGCCATCGTGAAGCCCTATGTCGAACAGGTGCTGCCGGAAGGCTTCATCACCGCCGAGACCGAGTGGCACATCAACCCGACCGGCACCTTCGTCATCGGCGGTCCGGACGGCGACGCGGGCCTGACCGGGCGCAAGATCATCGTCGACACCTACGGCGGGGCGGCTCCCCACGGCGGCGGCGCCTTCTCCGGCAAGGACCCGACCAAGGTCGACCGCTCGGCCGCCTATGCCTGCCGCTACCTGGCCAAGAACGTCGTCGCGGCGGGTCTGGCCGACCGCTGCACCATCCAGATCAGCTACGCCATCGGCGTGTCCAAGCCCCTGTCGGTCCACGTCGACCTGCACGGCACGGGCAGGATCGACGAGGCGGTGCTGGAGCGCGAACTGCCCAAGCTGATCGGCGGCGCCTCGCCGCGCGCCATCCGCGAGCATCTGGGCCTGAACAAGCCCATCTATCGCCGCAGCGCCGCCTATGGCCACTTCGGCCGGACTCCGGACGCCGACGGCGGCTTCTCGTGGGAAAAGACCGACCTGGTGGACGCGCTCAAAGCCCTGGCCGCCTGAACTTGCTAAACGGCTGAAAAAACAGCCTGAAATAAGGGCGTTGCGGGCTGGCTCGCGGCGCCCTTTCTGCTTAGAGCGGCGGTTCGAGGCGCGACGCCGCAATCATGCCCTTGCATCACGGCGCGTCTGGTCCTTTAAGCGCGCCGAATGCGCCGATACGCATCCTGTTGAAAGGAATTCCCGACCGATGAGCAAGCCCGCCCCCAAGAAAGTCGTCCTCGCCTATTCGGGCGGGCTGGACACGTCGATCATCCTGAAGTGGCTGCAGACGGAATATAACGCCGAGGTGGTGACCTTTACCGCCGATCTGGGGCAGGGCGAGGAGCTCGCCCCCGCCAAGGAAAAGGCGCTGAAGCTGGGCATCAAGCCCGAGAACATCTTCATCGACGACCTGCGCGAAGAGTTCGTGCGCGACTTCGTCTTCCCGATGTTCCGCGCCAACACCGTCTATGAAGGTCAGTATCTGCTGGGCACCTCGATCGCGCGTCCGCTGATCTCCAAGCGCCAGATCGAGATCGCCCGCATGGTCGGCGCCGACGCCGTCTGTCACGGCGCGACCGGCAAGGGCAACGACCAGGTCCGTTTCGAGCTGGGCTATTATGCGCTGGAGCCCGACATCCGTGTCGTCGCCCCCTGGCGCGAGTGGGACTTCAAGTCCCGCGAGGCCCTGCTGGACTTCGCCGAGAAGCACCAGATCCCCATCGCCAAGGACAAGCGCGGCGAGGCCCCCTTCTCGGTCGACGCCAACCTTCTGCACTCCTCGTCCGAGGGCAAGGTGCTGGAAGACCCGGCGGTCGAGGCGCCCGAGTTCGTGCACCAGCGCACCATCGCGCCCGAAGACGCCCCTGATACGCCGACCGTCATCACTATCGCCTATGAAAAGGGCGATCCGGTCGCCATCGACGGCGAGGCCCTGTCGCCGGCCGCCCTGCTGACCAAGCTGAACCAGCTGGGCCACGACAACGGCATCGGCCGTCTGGACATGGTCGAGAACCGCTTCATCGGCATGAAGTCGCGCGGCGTCTATGAGACCCCCGGCGGCACCATCATGCTGGCCGCCCACCGCGGCATGGAGTCGATCACGCTCGATCGCGGCGCCATGCACCTGAAGGACGAGCTGATGCCGAAATACGCCTCGCTCATCTACAACGGCTTCTGGTTCAGCCCGGAGCGCGAGATGCTGCAGGCCGCCATCGACCACAGCCAGCAGAAGGTCTCGGGCGTGGTTCGCGTCAAGCTCTACAAGGGCAACGTCACCATCATCGGCCGCGAGAGCCCCAACAGCCTGTACGATCAGGATCTGGTGACCTTCGAGGAAGGCGTTCAGGCCTATGACCACAAGGACGCGGAAGGGTTCATCAAGCTGAACGCCCTGCGCCTGCGCGTCCTGGCCAAGCGGGACGGCCAGAAGGGCTGAGCCGCCCTCTTAAAACCCAAGCCTACCGGGGCCGGGCGATTCTCAGGATCGCCCGGCTTCTGTCATCCGTGACCCAGATGGAGCCGTCCGGCGCCGTCGCCATCGTCACGGGAGAGCCGCGCGGGTGGCGGCCGGCGATCCTGTCCCAGCCCGGCGTCAGCACCTTGCCGTTCACGCTGGGCGCGCCAGCGGGGTAGGGCAGGGCGCCGCGCGGATAGATGGCGTAACGTCCGCCGATATCGGTCAGGGGCCGTCCCGCCTCGTCCGTCTCGACCGCCACGATACGGCCCGCTGTCCGGCGAAAACCGTGCCAGGTCATCAGCAGCCGCCCCTGAAGCTCAGGGAACATCGCCCCCTCATAGTAGATCAGGTCCAGCGGCGCCGCGTGCGGGGGCAGCAGGGCGATCGGCTTCTCGCGCTCATTGCAGCGCGCCTGACGCGCAGGCCAGCCCGGCAGGGGCGTGACCAGATCGACGCAATAGGGCCAGCCGTACTGGCGCCCCTGCGTCAGGACGTTGATCTCGTCATAGGGATGGTCCGGGGTCTCCAGATCGACCGAATTCTCGGCCTGAAGCACCGTTCCTGACGGGTGCCGCACCAGGGCGATGGAGTTCCTCAGTCCGCTGGCGAAGACGGTGCTGTCCTCGGCCCAGCGGCCGTTCCCCCGATAGGCGTGGCGCCGCACCTGCGCCGTCGCGGCGTCCTCGACGCAGGCCCCGCGCGCATCGACCTTCGGCTTGCCCGCCGCGTCCAGACAGCGGTCGCTGGGCGCCCCGACATTGACCAACAGGTCGCCGTTCCCGTCGAAGACGAAGCTCGACAGCGGATGGCGATTGTCGTGCAGCCGATTGTCCGGCAGGTCGCCGATGACGGTGCGGACGCTGGCCTGCGCGTCGACGGCGTCGGGGTCCAGCGTCAGGATGCGGTTCATCTCGGACACATAGATGCGTCCGTCCGGCCCGCGCTTGACCGTGTGCGGCATGGACAGCCCGCCCGCCAGTCGTCGCCAGCGCGCCGCGCCGTCAGCCGCAAACGACAGGCGCCACACCGCCCCCTTGCCCGCCTCCCACGCGCCCAGATCGGTGACCAGCCAGTCGCCGTTCTCCAGCGGCATCAGGCCGCGCGGCATACGCGGGCCGTCCTGCCCGCCCCCCTGCCATACCAATCCGAGACAATAGCCCGGCGCCATGCGCACCTGCGTCGCCGGGCGGCCGTCGCAGTCGCCCTGGACCGCATAGCTTCGCGCCCCCGACTGCGCCCGGGCGTCGGGCGCGAACGCCGCCAGCGACAACAGGACGGCGGCGGCGATCAGACGGATTTTCATGACGGTCAGGCCAGGTCCTGAATCTCTTCGTCGGTCAGTTCGCCGGGCACGATGGTGACGGGCAGTTTGCGGCCGGTGAAGGCCGCGCCCTGTTTCAGCACCGCCGAGATCAGCGGGCCGGGACCGCGACCGTTGGCCCCGGCGGCCAGGATCAGGATCTTGATGTCGGGGTCGTCGCCGACAGCCTTGCGGATGGCGGCCTGGGGATCGCCCTCCTCAATCAGATAGACGGGCGGGGCGCCCGACGTTTCGGCCACCTTCTCGCCGAGCCGGGTCAGCAGGCTTTCCGCCTCTTCGCGCTGCTGACGGCGGATTTCATCACGGACGCCGGACCAGTGCTCGTCCGATCCGCCGGGCAGGGCGCGCAGCAGCACCACATGGCCCCCGGTCGAGCGCGCCCGCCGCGAGGCGTAGGCCAGGGCGGCGCCCAGCTCGGGACTGTCGTCTACGACGACGAGGAACTTCCTGGGCATGGGCCCTCCGGTTCACTGAACAGCAAGGCGCCACCTAAACCGACCCCGCCCCAAACGCCAAGGCCCGCCCGCCTCGCCAGACGACGAAACGGACGGGCCCTGATTTTACCGAAGCCGCCAATAGCACTCCAAGAAGCGCTCAAGCAGCGAGCGACCGCGTCGCGAGCGTAGCGCGTGACGCCGGGCTCTCGCCCGGCGTCACTTGCTTAAGAAGCCGAAGCCAGCACCTCGCGGATGGCGCCGTTGGCGATGGTCAGCTTGGCGAAGGTCCAGCCGGAGCCCGAGGTCTCGATCTCGTCGACCGAGCCGCGCAGGGCCTCCACCTGATCCATGCGAGCGCCGATCCAGGCGTCGACCGCCTGTTCCGCGCTGTCCTCGCCGGCGCCGGCTGCCTGGGCCGAGGCGGTGGCCACGGCGCGGGCCAGCTGCTGCTGCTCGGTCATCAGGTCCTGGATCAGGCGACGCACGGCCAGGCGATCGAAGTGATCGCCCGACGGCACGGACCCGGCCGCCACGCGCAGGCGGTCGAAGTCGAAGGCGGCGCCGACCTGGTGGTAGACGCGGGCCATAGCCGGAGCGTCCCAACCCAGTTCGCCGGCCAGGTCGCCGATGTCGGCCGTGGCCACCATCGGACGCAGCATGGCGATGTCGCGGGCCAGCTCTTCGGGCGCGCCCAGACCGATGAAGGTCTGGACCCGGCTTTCGTAGCGGGCGTGCTCGTAACGCGACAGCACGTCCGGACCGGCGGCGCGCAGGGCGTCGGCGGCGGGCTGATAGGCGGCGATCATGCCGCCCACCGTCGTCTCGGTGCGGGCCGCGCGGCGCGCCAGCCAGAAGGTCTGGCGACGCAGGACCAGGGCGATCTCCTGATACAGGGCCGTCTGGGCCTCCGCCGGGATCTTCAGGTCCAGGGCCTCGACCGCCTTCCAGGCCTCATCGAGGCGGAAGACGTGGCGCGCGGTCTCGAAGGCCGTGACCATGGCGGCGGTGTCGCATTCCGCCGCCGCGCGCAGGCGGTCGGGGAAGGTCGGCCCGGCCATGTTGACGATCTCGTTCGACAGCACGGTGGCGATGATGTCGCGACGCAGGCGGTGACCCTTCATGTCCTCTTCGAACTGGGCCAGCGGGGTCGGGAAGTAGTCGACCAGCATCCGCTCGAAGAAGGCGTCGTCCGGCGCCGCCGAAGCGACGATCTCGTCGAACAGTTCCAGCTTGGAATAGGCGGTCAGGACCGCCAGCTCCGGCCGCGACAGGGCCTGGCCCTGCAGCTTCATCTCGGCCATGCGGGCGTCGTCGGGCAGGTATTCCACCGCCCGGTTCAGCTTACCGATCGAGACCAGGTGCTGCATGAACGCCTGCTGGGCATCCAGCGCTGCGGCGCCTTCGGCCTGTTGCAGGGTCAGGGCCAGGGTCTGGTCGTAGTTGTGGCGCAGGACGTTGTGCGCCACCTCGTCGGTCATCGACTTCAGCAGGGCGTTGCGGTCTTCGGCCTTCAAGTGGCCCGAGGCGATGGCGCCGCCCAGCAGGATCTTGATGTTCACCTCCTGGTCGGAGGAGTCCACGCCGGCCGAGTTGTCGATGGCGTCGGTGTTCAGACGCACGCCTGCGCGGGCGGCCTCGATGCGGCCCAGTTGGGTCATGCCCAGGTTGGCGCCTTCGCCGATGATCTGGGCGCGGATATCGCCGCCGTTGATCCGGATGGCGTCATTGGCCTTGTCGCCGACCTGCAGGTTGGTCTCGCCCGAACCCTTGATGTAGGTGCCGATGCCGCCGAAGTAGAGCAGCTCGGCGCGGGCCTTGAGGATGGCCTGCATCAGGGTGACCGGGTCCACCGTGTCGGCCTCGATGTCCAGCAGGTCCTTGATCTGCGGGGTCAGGGTGATCGACTTGGCCGAGCGCGAGAAGACGCCGCCGCCCTCCGAGATCAGGCTCTTGTCATAGTCCTGCCAGCTGGTGCGCGGGGTCTCGAACAGACGCATGCGCTCTTCCCACGACCTGGCCGGATCCGGGTTCGGGTCGATGAAGATGTCGCGGTGATCGAAGGCGGCCACGACCTTGGTCGCCTTGGACAGCAGCATGCCGTTGCCGAAGACGTCGCCGGACATGTCGCCGACGCCGACCACGGTGAAGGGCTCGGTCTGAATGTCCTTGCCGACTTCGCGGAAGTGGCGCTTGGCCGCCTCCCAGGCGCCGCGCGCGGTGATGCCCATCTCCTTGTGGTCGTATCCGGCCGAGCCGCCCGAGGCGAAGGCGTCGTCCAGCCAGAAGCCATAGGACTGGCTCACGCCGTTAGCGATGTCCGAGAAGGTCGCCGTGCCCTTGTCGGCGGCCACGACCAGATAGGGATCGTCGCCTTCCCAGGCCACGACGTCAGCCGGGCGCACCGGGGCGGCGTCGCCGACGATGTTGTCGGTGATGTCCAGCATGCCCGACAGGAAGGTCTTATAGGCGCGAATGGCCTCGGCCTGCATTTCCTCGCGCGTGCCGCCGACCGGCAGCTGCTTGGGATAGAAGCCGCCCTTGGAGCCGACCGGCACGATGACCGAATTCTTGACCTGCTGCGCCTTCACCAGACCCAGGACCTCGGTGCGGAAATCGTCGCGACGATCCGACCAGCGCAGGCCGCCGCGCGCCACCGGGCCGAAGCGCAGGTGCGAACCCTCGATGTGCGGCGCCCAGACGAAGATTTCGCGGAACGGCTTGGGCAGGGGCAGGTCGGCCAGTTCCTGACCGGCGATCTTGATCGAGATGTGCGCCTTCGGGTGACCCTCGGCGTCGACCTGATAGAAGTTGGTGCGCTTGATCCCGTCGATCAGCCCGGCGATCCGGCGCAGGGCGCGGTCGTGATCCAGGCTCTTCACGTCCTGAAGCAGGGTCTCGATCTTGGCGTCCAGCTCGGCCACGGCCGCTTCACGCTCGGCGACCGAGCCGCCGTGGGCCGGATCGAACTTGGCCTTGAACAGCGACAGGATGGCGCGCGCCACGTCGGGATATTCGCGCAGGGCCGCTTCCTGCACCGCCTGCGACGGATCCAGACCGGTCTGCTGACGATAGCGGGCCAGGGTGCGGATCAGGGCCGCCTCGCGCCAGTCGACGCCCAGCTCCAGCACCAGACGGTTGAAGCCGTCGCTCTCGGTGCGGCCGTTCCAGACGGCCTTGAAGGCCTCTTCGAACGGGGTCTTGAGGTCGGCGAAGACCAGGTCGGCGCCATGCGGGTCTTCCAGCAGGAAGTCGTGGATATAGATCGGCTCCTGACCGATCGCGCGTACAACGTGGTCGGATTCCTCCAGCGTCTTCAGGCCCATGTCGGCCAGGATCGGCAGGACGTCCGACAGCGGCACGGCCGAGCCGCGACGATACAGTTTGAAGCGGAACTGCAGCTTGGTCTCGTCCGCCGTGCGGAAGGCGCGCACCGCCACCGGCTCGGCATGGACGCCATCGGCCGCCGAGCCGTCGTTCAGACGGTCGAACTGCTCCAGATCGGCCACGGCCTCGGCCGCGTCATAACGGTCGCGGAAGGCGACGCCGAAGCCCTCGGCCCAGCGGGCGCTGGTCGGGCCGACGGCGGCTTCGTCCACCCCGGCCTGGCGCAGGGCGCGCTCGAAGCGGTCGATCCAGCTGCGGCCGGCCTCGGCCACCTCGGCCTCCAGCGCCTTGAGGTCGGGAACCGGATGCTCGCCCGGCGTCACGCCGATGATGTAGTGGACGCGGGTCAGCGGCTGGTCCGACATCTGCGGATAGGCGGCCGATACCCGGCCGCCCCAGGCCTGGGCCAGAATGGCGCCGATACGCTGGCGCAGACCGGCGTCGTAGCGTTCGCGCGGCACGAAGCACAGCACCGAAACGAACCGGTCGAACGGATCACGGCGCGTGAACAGGCGGATGCGCGGGCGGTCATACAGGTGCAGGATGCCCAGCGCCGTATCCAGCAGCTCGTCCTCGCCGATCTGGAACAGCTCGTCGCGCGGATAGTTTTCCAGGATGGTGCGCAGGCGCTTGTGGTTGTGGCTGCCCGGCGCCTTGTCGGCGCGCGCCAGGGCGTTCTCGACCTTGCGACGCAGCAGCGGCACCTCATGGGCCATGACGTCATAGGCTTCATGGGTGAACAGGCCGACGAAACGGGTCTCGCCCACGGCCCGGCCCTGATCGTCGAAACGCTTGACGCCGATGTAGTCCATATAGGCGCGGCGGTGCACGCGAGAGCGCATATTGCCCTTGGCCACCGTGACCGGCTCGCTCTCGTTCAGTTGCGCCTGCATGGCGGGCGTCAGCACGGCCGGCTCATTGGCGCGGCGCAGGACACGGCGTTCGGGGTCGCTGAGGACGCCCAGACCGTCGGTCGACTGGCTCAGAGGCGCCTCGGCCTCATAGGCGCCGTCGGCGCGGCGCGGATAGTCGTACTGACGCGCGCCCAGGAAGACGAAATGATCGTCCTTGACCCAGCGCAGGAAGGCCAGGTTTTCGGCCAGGACCTCGCTCGCCACGCCGACCGGCGGATGGGCTTCCAGGCGAGCGATCTCGGCGCCCATCGCCTCCAGCATGGAGGCGTGGTCGCGCACGGCGACGCGGACATCGGCCAGGGCGGCCGCCAGCCCTTCGCCCAGGGCGTCGCGGCGCTCCTGAGGCAGGGGGTCGATGACGGCGATGATCAGGGAGTCGCGGCGTCCGGCCTCGACCTCGACGATCGGGTGGAACAGGGCGCGCACGGTGACGCCCGCCTCAGCCAGTTCGCCCAGCACGCTGTCGACCAGGAAGGGGCCGTCGTCCTGCAGGATCAGGACCTGATCATAGCCCGTGTTGACGCCGTGTTCGTCGACCAGAGGACCGACGGTGATGCGGGCAGGCTCGCCCGGCTTGCGGGCCTGGGCGCCGCGCCAGGCGCCAGCCAGCAGGATCGCCAGATCGTCGCCGCCCAGTTCAGGCGTCTCATCGGCGGCGTAGTCGTCGAAGGCCTGGGCCAGCAGCGCCTTTTCGGGCGCTCCCGGCGGCGCTGCAATCCGCGCATAGGCCGCTTCCAGCGCTCCCAGGTCAGCGGGAACGGCGGGAACGATGCGCGAAGCAGCGGACATGACGACAGTCTCAAACGGCGCGGTTGAAAACCGCTGGGGAAAACTGCGGCACCTTAGCGCGCCCGGCGAGAACGGCTAGGCCGCTTGAGCCCCGAAATGCATGGATTTTCAGTGTGCAGCGCACCATGTGGCGCTAGAGGCCCAGTTGTGGACGGTTTTCCGCGTCAGCCCCGCGCATCGCAGCAGCAAAAGCCCCATTTCCGCCGCCTTCTGACAGAAACCGGCCCGGCGACAGACTGTCAGACTGGCCCCAAAAACGAACAAGGCCGTCGAACGATGTCCGACGGCCTGCTCGGTCCGGCGCTCAGGAGGGGGAGGGGAAGCGCCGGCCTCAGACGCCGCGGCCCGGGAGGGGGAGGGGAGGGCCGCGTCGTGTGAGGATGAGATAGGCGTCGATTGCGGCCTTTCAAGGACAATTGAAGGATTATTTCAGGCTTCCATCCTGCGGCGGGACGTCGCGGCCCAAAATCCGTCCGAGCCAGGAAGAACCGCCCTTTGGTTTCGGCGCCTTGTCCGGCTTGCGGGCATAGGGCTCGCCATCGCCCGACAGCAGGACGGCGATCCACCGCGAGCCCTTGAACTCGGCCAGGATAGCCATCGCCATCACGGCCAGAGGCGTCGACAGGAACATCCCCGCCACGCCCCACAGCTTGCCCCAGAAGGCCAGGGCCAGCAGCACGACGATGGGGTCGATGTTCTGATTGTCGCCCTGCATCCGCGGCTGCACCAGATTGCCGACCAGGAACAGCAGCACCTGAAGCCCGACGAACAGGACCGCCGCCGGCCAGTAGCTCTCGAACTGCACCAGGGCGAACAGGGGCGGAGCGCAGCCTGCGACCGCCCCGCCGAGCACCGGGATAAAGCCGACGATGAAGATGACGAAGGTCCAGAACTCGGCGTTCTGGAGCCCCACAGCCCGCATCAGCACCCAGGCTACGGCGCAGATCATCGCCCCGGTCACAGCCTGGACCCACAGATAGCCCTCGACCCCGCCGCGCACGCGCTCGAACACCTCCAGCGCCTCCTGACGCGGGCCGCGCTCGGGGAACATGCCGACCATCTTCTTGCGGAAGCCCGCCTGAGACGCCAGCAGGAAGCCCAGGTAGATCATGACGAAGAAGGCGCCGGTCGCAGCTCCCTGCACCTGGAAGGCGGCGCTGGTCAGCCAGCCGCGCACGTCGATGCCGGCGATCATGTCGTGAAAGGTCGGCGGATCGCTGACTCCGACCAGACCCGACACGTCGCGGCTGATCTGGTCGATGCGCGGGCCGATGCTGCCCGCCACGCCCGAGGCGTCGGTGAAGAAGCCCGCCGCCCCGTCGACGATGATCCAGATCGACAGCAGGAAGCCCAGCACCACGACGATCAGGGCCGCAGCGCCGGCGAAACGCGGCGGGATGGGCGTGCGGCGCTCGATGGCCCGCTTCACCCCGTCGATCATGATCATCAGGAACATGGCCATGGCCAGGGGGGTCAGGATGTCCCTGAGCCAATAAAGGGCCGCTCCTGCCGCCACGACAGCGATCAACACCACCGCATTGGAGGCTGGCGAAGAATGATTGACGGTGATCGGAAGCTTCATGTCGGGACTGTCGTCGTGGCTTGAACCCGCGTCAATCGCTGTAAACCGCCGAGGTTCCGCCTTGCAGCCGCGGCGCGGTCGATTAAGCATGGCTTGTCACGCAGGAGACCCGCTTCATGACCGACGCCCCCGCCCTGTTTCTCGGCCAGTCCTTTGAAGGCGCGCCTGAACGGCTGCTGCTGAACCGGGCCAATCGCCACGGCGTCGTGGCGGGCGCCACCGGCACCGGCAAGACCGTAACCCTGCAGATCATGGCCCAGGGCTTTTCCGAGGCGGGCGTGCCGGTCTTCTGCGCCGATGTGAAGGGCGACCTGTCCGGCATCAGCCAGGACGGCGGGCTTGAGAAGTTCGCCGAGCGCGCGGGCAAGATGGGGCTGACGCTGAACGGCAAGGCGGCGCCCGTCGTCTTCTGGGACCTGTACGGCCAGAAGGGCCATCCGATCCGCGCTACCATTTCCGACGTCGGCCCGACCCTGCTGGCCCGGATGCTGGAGCTGAACGACGTGCAGGAGGGGGTGCTGACCGTCGCCTTCCACGTCGCCGACAAGGAAGGTCTGCTGCTGCTGGACCTGGAGGACCTGCGCGCCCTGCTGGCCTATGTCGGCGAGAACGCCCAGACCATCGGCCGAGAGGTCGGCAACGTCTCGCCAACCTCCATCGCCGCCATCCAGCGGGCCCTGCTTCAGCTTGAGCAGCAGGGAGGCAAGGCCTTCTTCGGCGAACCGGCCCTGCGGCTTGAGGACATGATGCGCACCGCCCTGGACGGCCGGGGCCAGGTGAACGTGCTGGACGCCACGCGGCTGATGAACAGCCCGCGCCTGTACGCCGCCTTCCTGCTGTGGCTGCTGAGCGAGCTGTTCGAGCAGCTGCCCGAGATCGGCGACCCGGAGAAGCCGCGCCTGGTCTTCTTCTTCGACGAGGCGCACCTGTTGTTCAACGACGCGCCCAAGGGTCTGCTGGAGAAGGTCGAGCAGGTCGTCCGCCTGATCCGCTCCAAGGGCGTCGGCGTCTATTTCGTCACCCAGAACCCGGCCGACATTCCCGACAGCGTCCTGGCCCAGCTGGGCAATCGGGTGCAGCACGCGCTGCGCGCCTATACCCCCGCCGAACAGAAGGGTCTGCGCGCCGCCGCCCAGAGTTTCCGCGCCAATCCCGCCTTCGACACGGCTGAGGCCATTCAGGCGCTGGGCGTGGGCGAAGCGCTCGTTTCAACTCTGGATGAGAAGGGCGCCCCCACCGTGGTGGCCCAGACCAAGATCCGTCCGCCCGACTCGCGCCTCGGCCCGGCGACCGAAGCCGAGCGCGCCGCGACCATGGCCGCCAGCCCCGTGCGCGGGGTCTATGACACCGCCGTCAACCGCGAGTCCGCCGAAGAGGTGCTGAAGGCGCGCCGCGCCCAGGCCGACCGCCTCGAAGCCGAAACTGCCGCCGCCGCGGCAGAGGCCAAGGCGGCCGAAAAGGCCGCGCGTTCGGCGCCGGCTCCGCGCGCTCCGGCCACGCCCCGCCCTCGCGCGCCGTCCAACCGGCAGACCCCGGTCGAAGCCCTCACCAAGTCCGTGCTGCGCACCGCCGGATCGACCATCACCCGCGAACTGCTGCGCGGCGTGCTGGGCAGTCTGAAGAAGCGATAGGCGTCCTCAGCCGCGCGGGATCAGGCGCCACATCCGCAAGGGGTGGCGCACCGCGCCCGCCTCATGCCCCGCCGCGTCGCCCCGCCCGATATAGAGGTCCGCGCGCACCGGGCCGCGAATGGCCGAGCCGGTGTCCAGCGTCATGACCAGACCGCGATAGCTGGCGCGGGCGCCGCGCAGATTGCCGCCGTCCGCCTCGATCCAGGCCGCCTCGCCGTAGGTCCAGCGCGAGGGGTCCACCGCGACCGAGCGTCGGGCAGGCAGGGGGACGCCTGCGGCGCCCGTCGCCTCATCGCCGTCATCGGGCTTGGTGGTGAAGAAGATATAGCGCGGGTTCAGCGCCATCACGCGGCGCGCCTCGGCCCCGCGATGCGCGGCCAGCCAGGCGCGGATGGCCTCGCCCGACGTGCCGTCGCGCGGCAGCAGGCCTTCGTCGGCCATGGGGCGGGCGATGCCCACGAACTTCGCCCCGTTGTCGGCGGCGTAGGCGGCGCGCAGGCGGGCGCCGTCGGGGAAGGTCAGGGTTCCCGAGCCCTGAATCTGCAGGAAGAACAGATCTTCCGCCTTCATCCAGGCCAGAACCGACGACTGAGCGGATCCGGCCTCGATGGCGGCGCGATCGCCGACGCTGGACAGATTGGCCGGGCGGCTGAGCACAGGCGCGTCGAACTCGGCGTCGGGCGTGCGGCGAGCCGGATATTCAGGCGCGAAATAGGCCGTCAGCAACCCCCGATCGCCATCATCGGTCTGGACCTCGGTCGCGGCGAAACGGCTTTCCAGGAAGGCGCGGGCGTCGCTGGGATTGGCGCGCGAGACAAGGGCGTTGGCGTCGCGACAGGTCTGGATCGCGATGCGCGACGGACCGCAACCGGCGGCATAGGCGCGCAGGGCCGCCAGATGGTCTTCCTCGGCCCAGCCGGGCAGGGCCGCCAGGTTGAGCTCGCCCGCAACCGGCGGGGGCGTCGGCCTATCCACGGGCGGCGTAGGGACGGGGGTCGGAATCGGGCGGGGCGTAGAGGCGCAGGCCGCCGCCAGCAGGGTCAGGGCCGCAACGCCCGCCCATGAAAGCGGAGCCGTAAGGGGACGGGCCGCGCCCGTCTGATCGAGGGACGCGGACCGGACGATCATCAGGCGGTCGCCGGCTCGACGCGGGCCAGGGCCCAGTTGGGGTCGGACGTTCCCAGTCGCCGCTCAAAGGTCCAGATTTCGGCGGTGCGGCGCTCCTCGGTCACGGTCTCGCCGCCAGACGGGGTCAGGGAGCCGCGCACCTCGGCCAGGAAGCGCACCTTGGCCAGGGCGCGGTCGCCCTCGGCCGTGGCCAGCTCCAGATCGGCGCGCGGGGCGTGGACCAGTTCGGCGCTCTCGGCGTCGCCGCGCGCCTCACGGGCGGCGATGCCCGCCTCGAACGAGCCCATGACCTTGTCGGTCAACAGGGGACGCAGAGCCTCTCGGTCGCCCTTGGCGTAGGCGCCCACAATGGTCTCATAGGCCTGACGCGCGCCCTCCAGAAAGCGGTGGGGGTCGAAGTTCGGATCACGCGCCTTCAGCCCCGCGATCGCCGCCGTCAAAGCCGGATCGGCGACAGGCCCCTTGGGCGCCTCGGCCGCGCCGCCCAGCGCCGCCGGAACCGCAATCGGTTTCGGATTGTCCTCGGGCTGACGGCCGACCTTCTTGCCCAGCACATTATAGAGCTGGAACAGCAGAACCGCCGCGATAACGGCGAAGATCACGATCTGAAAGGTCACCGGCACGGTGGGTTCCTCGATTTTAGTCAGGCCGCCTATCGCACGTCAGAAGACGCCCGGCGGGCTCTCCCCCAAGCGAAAAGGCTGGGCGTACAATGTGATTAGGGGTCGATCCGGGCGGGCGCAAGGCGAAGCAGGGGGCGAACGCCGGTCTCGACGTTGCGACACAGGGTCTCGCCATGCTACCGCCGCCCCTCATGCCTGCTCGACGAACGAGCGGGACGCCTCATTTCTGCAAGACGGTTTCCATACCCATGACCGACGCCACGCCGCCCGCCGACGCCAACGGCCAGACGCCCGACCAAGCCCAGCCGCAGGACGGCCAGCCGCAAGGCCCCGGCTTCCGCATCCTGGCCCAGTACGTCCGCGACCTGTCGTTCGAGAACCCCAAGGCGCCGGACAGCCTGCGCATCGACGGCAAGCCCGCCATCGACATGGGCGTCGAGATGAACGCCCAGGGCCGCCCCGACGGCCTGTTCGAAGTCGACCTGAAGCTGTCGATCAAGGCCACGGCCGACGACAAGTCGCCGGTGTTTCACGTGGAACTGCTCTACGGCGGCCTGTTCGCCCTGCAGGGCGTCCAGCCCCAGGACATCGAGCCCCTGCTGCTGATCGAATGCCCGCGCTACCTCTTCCCCTTCGCGCGCCAGATCATCGCCCAGGCGACGGCCGACGGGGGCTTCTACCCGCCCTTCATGGTCGACCCGATTGACTTCGCCGCCATCTACATCGCCCGCCAGCAACAGATCGCCGGCGCCCCGGCCGAAACCGGCCAGGCTTGACGCCTGGGTCGCTAACGCAGGACGCACGGCGTCCTGCTGCTTGAGCGACATTTTATGTGGAGGGGGCGTCCTAAGGGGCGCCCCTTTCTTTTCAGGGATGGGTTGATGCTCAAGGTCATCGCCGAGGACTTCATCAAGCCTGAACATATCGAGACAGTGCGGCCTCTCTACGCCGAATTGGTGCGGCTGACGCGGCGGGAGCCGCTGTGCCTGGCCTATGATCTGTTCGAGGATCACAACCAGCCGGGACACTTCATTTTCATCGAGGAATGGCCCGATCAGGCCGCGCTCGACGCCCATTGCGCCAGCGAACATTTCCGCCGCCTGGTTCCCCAGATCGACGCCCGCCAGACCAGGCCCGGAACCTATATTCTGATGAAGCCCGTCCTGGCGGAATCCGCGGATCAAGCGGCTTCTTCAGCCTCAGCCTCGACCGTCACGCCATAGGCCGCCCACAGGCTGAAATCCTTGATCGTCGCCTTGAGGAAGGCCAGGTGGGCCGCCTGTTCCTCGGCCGTGACGAAGGAGGGCAGGGGGCGCGGCCGGGCGCCATAGGCGGCGCGCACCGCAGTCTCCGCAGGACCGCCGCGCGTCGAGGTCAGGTCCAGCGCCCGCTCCTTGCCGCCGCGCAGCTCCAGATAGACCTCGGCCAGCAGGCGGGCGTCGATCAGGGCGCCGTGCAGGGTGCGCTCGACCAGGCTGATCTTGTAGCGCTTGCACAGGGCGTCCAGCGAGTTGGCCATGCCCGGGAACCGCTTCTGGGCCAGGGCCAGGGTGTCGATCCAACGGTCCTGCGGCGGCGGCCTGCGGCCGACGCGGCCGATCTCGAAGTCGATGAAGTTGCGGTCGAAGTTGGCGTTGTGCGCGATCAGGGGCGCATCGCCCAGGAACTCCATCAGGTCATCGACGACCTCATGAAATTTGGGCGCGTCCTTCACCTTGTCGTCGGTGATGCCGTGCACCTTGATGGCGTCCGGCGGGATCAACCGTTCGGGGTTGATGAAGCGGTGAAAGGTCCGGCCCGTCGGCAGCAGATCCTCGATCTCGATACAGCCCACCTCGATCAGCCGGTCGCCGGTTTTGGGATCAAAGCCGGTGGTTTCAGTATCAAGGACGATTTCGCGGGCCATGTCCCTTAATGCCGGGGTTCGCTCCTGAACGAAAGAGCGCCGCGCGGCGGCGTCCACGACGGCGACAGCACTGTCCCCACGATCCGGCGCACCTGATCGCGCGCCGCTTCCAGCCCTTGCCCCGTGTCGATGAGAAAGTCGGCGCGCGCGCGTTTTTCGGCGTCCGGGGTCTGGCGCGACAGAATGGCGTCGAAGCGCTCGCGCGTCATGCCGGTGCGGGCCAGCACACGCCGGGCCTGCACCTCGGGTTCGGCGGTGACCACCACCACGGCGTCGACAGCGGCGTCGCCGCCCGTCTCGAACAGCAAAGGAATGTCCACGACCGCCAGGCGCGCGCCCTGCGCCTGCGCCGCCTTCAGCCCCTGCGCGCGATCCGTGGCGACCAGGGGATGGACGATGGCTTCCAGTCGCTGAAAAGCGGTCTCGTCGCGCCCCAGAACCTCAGCCAGCCGAGCTCGATCTACGGCGCCGTCCACGATCACGCCGGGAAAGCTCTGTTCCAGCGGCGCCACGGCCGCTCCGCCCGTTCCATAGAGCCGATGAACGGCGGCGTCGGCGTCCCAGACCACCGCGCCTTCCTCGGCGAACATCTTCGCCGTCGTGGACTTTCCCATGCCTATGGAGCCGGTCAGCCCCAGAACGATCATGCGGCGGCGTCCATGTCCATCGCGCTCGCCAAATGGGCCATAGCCACGGCGCGCAGATCCAGCGGCGGGGGCGGGACGCCGAAAATAGCCTCAAACGACGGTCCCGCCTGACCGATCAGCATGGCCAGGCCGTCGACGACGATCAGCCCTCGCGCCTGAGCCGCAGCCAAAAAGGGCGTGAGCACCGGCTTATAGGTCATATCCATGACGACCGCGTCGGCCTTCAGGACACCGAGGTCTATGCTCGGCGGCGCGCTCAGGGCGTTGATGACCAGATCGGCCCCAGCCAGCGCGCCTTCGTCTTCGGCGACCGTCACCCCCGCGCCCAGGTCGGCGGCCAGAGCCTCGGCGCGGCTGCGCGTGCGATTCAGGATGGACAGGCGCGCCCCGGCCTCGACCAGGGCGCCCGCGACCGCGCGAGCGGCGCCGCCCGCGCCCAGCATGACGACATGGGCCCCCTTCAGATCAAACGACGGCGCCTGTTCCGCCAGGGCGTAGAGCACGCCCGCCCCATCGGCGCTGTCGGCCCGGACCCGGCCGTTATCAAACACCAGGATATTGGCTGAGCCGGTCGCCTTGGCCGCCGGGGCGATGTCGTCAGCCAGGGCGAAGGCCTGCTCCTTGAACGGCGCCGTGACGTTGAGTCCATGGATCAGGCCCGCCCGCCCGGCGGCGACCAGGGTACGGAAACCATTGGGGTCCTTCGGCTGAAAGGCGACATAGGAGCCGTCGACCGCTCCCGCTTCCAGCCAGGCGTTATGCAGCACCGGACTCAGGGAATGACCGATCGGATTGCCCACGACCCCGCCCAGACGGACCCGCCCCGTGATGCGCGCCTGACGGATCGCCGGTTCCGTTTCTATCTTCATGACGCAATAACCCCCGCACGCCTCAACTCTGTGAGGACGGGCCATAACGGCAATCCGAGAACAGTGAAATAGTCGCCGTGCACGGCGTCGAAAAGTTGCGCCCCCATCCCCTCAAGCCGGTAAGAGCCGACGCAGGCCAGCAGGCCTTCACCTTCCACCGTCAGATAGGCGTCCAGAAAGGCGTCGGAGAAGGCGCGGACCTTCATTTCGGCTGTATCCAGCCCGCTCCACACAACCTGGCCCTTGTGCGCCAGAGCCGCGCCTGAATGCAGCTGATGCGAGCGGCCCCGCATGGCCGCCAGGCGCGCGCGCGCCGCACCCAAGGTCGGCGCCTTGGACACCAGCCCGCCGTCAAAAGCCAAAGTCTGGTCCGCCCCCAGCACCCAGGCCTCAGGATCATGACGCGACACCGCCAGCGCCTTGGCCCGGGCCAGTTCCACCGCCAGCTCAGCCGGATCGACGCCCGGCGTCTTCAGCGCGTCTTCGTCCACATCAGCGACCTGGACGACGAAGGGCACGCCAGCGTTTTCCAGCATGGCGCGTCGGGCGGCGCTCTTGGAGGCCAGGATCAACCGTTCGTTAGGGGCCTCGGTCACATCGGCGCTCCCAGCCTGCGGCTGCGCCGCTCGCTCAACAGGTTGATGATGGCGGCGGCCGTCTCCTCAACCGAGCGACGGGTCACGTCGATGGTCGGCCAGCCGCGCCGTTCGAAGGCGCGACGCGCCTTGATGGTCTCTTCGCGAACGGAGTCATGGTCGACATAGGCCGAGGCGTGGCCTGCGTTCAGCCCATCCAGGCGATTGCGGCGGATCTGCACCAGACGGTCCGGCGAGACGGTCAGGCCGACCACCAGAGGATTCTTCAGCGCCGTCAGCCGCTCGCCGTCTTCCTGACCCGGAACCAGCGGCACATTGGCCGCCCGGATGCCCCGGTGAGCCAGATAGATGCAGGTTGGCGTCTTGGACGTCCGGCTGACGCCGCACAGAACGACATCGGCCTGTTCCAGCTGCTCCAGCGTTCCTTGCCCGTCATCGTGGGCGATGGCGTAGTCCAGCGCACTCATCCGGTTGAAATAGCCGGTATCCAGGGCGTGCTGGGCGCCCACCCGCGCCGAAACATCCGCCCCCAGATAGCGCGACAGGGCGCCGACCAGCGGGTCCAGCGCCCCAATCTGCGGCATCTGCAGCTGACGGCAGCCTTCCTCCAGTTGCTCGCGCAGCTCCCGATCGACCAGCGTATGCAGAACCACGCCGGGCGCCGCGGCGATTTCTTCCAGCACCCGCTCCATCTGCTTGTTGGACCGCACCAGGGCGTAGATGTGCTCGATGGGAATGACGCCGTCGAACCGGGCGATCACCGCCTTGGCCATCGCGTTCAAGGTCTCGCCTGTCGAATCCGAGACGAGATGAACATGAAAATAGGTGGCCAGACGCGAAGCGCCGGGAGGACGGGCAGGGCTCATAAGGACGGCGTCTCCTTCTGGGCGACGGTCGGATCATCCCCGCGCCCTGTTGAAAAGCCGGGGCGCCGTTCGTGAAAGACCGGGCGCCGAATCCTGTAGCAAGCCCCGTCGTCGGTCGCGAGCGGGGATCGCGGGCGCCGTTGCCATGATCGGCGCCGGAGTCGTCCGCCTGGGCGCCGAGGTTTCATCCCATGCTGTGGGCAGGAGCGCCTGTCCAAATTCGGCACCCGTGGATTCACCCACAACGGCGCCCAGAGGCAAACCCGAGTCCCGCGGGTGTTTCACGGCTTATCCCCATGACTCACACCCCCGCTGGCGACTGCGCGGATTCGTTCGCCGCGAAACGGGGACAAGAGGGAGTCCGACCGGGACGGGCCAGGGTTATCCCCGCGCTCCCCGGCCCTGCTTCCAACCTCTAATTCTTTCAATTCTTAAATCTGAATAGGGATTGAGGCTTGGGGGTGTGCATCCTAAAGCCCAAGACATGAGCACGCCCCTTCTGATCCAGGCTCTCCAGGGCCAAACCCTTTCCCGCCCGCCCGTGTGGTTCATGCGTCAAGCCGGGCGCTACCTCCCGGAGTACCGGGCCTTGCGGGCCCAGGCGCCGGATTTCATCGCCTTCTGCCTGAACCCGGAGATGGCGGCGGAGGCGACCCTGCAGCCAATGCGCCGTTTCGGCTTCGACGCCGCCATCGTCTTCGCCGACATCCTGCTGATCCCCGGCGCCCTGGGGCAGAAGGTGTGGTTCGAGGCGGGGGAGGGGCCGCGTCTGGGCGCCCTGCCGTCAGTGCAGTCGATGGCCGACAAGGCTCAGCAGGCTGGAGAAGCCCTCAAGGCTGTGGGCCAGACGCTCAGCCTGGTGCGCGCGGAACTGGAGCCTGAACGCGCCCTGATCGGCTTTGCGGGCGCGCCCTGGACCGTGGCGACCTATATGCTGGACGGCGAGCACCGGACGATGGGCAAGGGCGAGCGCGGTTTGGCGCGGACCTACGCCTATACCCAGCCCGAGATCGTCTACGGCCTTCTGGACGTGCTGGTGGAGTCCACCGCCCACTATCTGAAGATGCAGCAGGACGCAGGCGCCCAGGTGCTGAAGATCTTCGAGAGCTGGGCCGAGGGCCTGCCCGACGATCTGTTCGAAAGCCTGGTGCTGAAGCCGCATCAGAAGCTGGTGGCCCGCGCCCGCGAACTGGGCGTCACCGTGCCCCTGATCGGCTTCCCGAGAGGCTCGGCGGCCCTGGCTGAACGCTATGCGCGCGAATGCGAGGTGCAGGGCGTGGCGCTGGACACCGCCTGTCCGCTGGAAGTCGGCCAGCGCGTGCAGAAGATCAAACCCATCCAGGGCGCGCTGGACCCTCTGCTGCTGCGCGCAGGCGGCGAGGCGCTGGACCGCCGCGTCGATCAGCTGATGGAGGCCTGGGGCCAGGGGCCGTGGATCTTCAACCTGGGCCACGGCATCCTGCCGGACGTGCCGATCGCCCATGTCGAGCAGGTTCTGAAGCGGATCGGCGCCCAATGACCGGGACCGCCACGAACGACGAGGGACGACCCAACCGGCGCGTGGCGGTCGTCCTGACAAATCTGGGCGGTCCTGATCGTCCGGAAGCGGTCAAACCCTTCCTGTTCAACCTCTTCAACGATCCGGCCATCATCGGCCTGCCGGGGATTTTCCGCACGCCGCTGGCCAAGCTGATCTCCAGCCGTCGCGAGACCTCGGCCCAGGCCAACTACGCCCTGATGGGCGGCGGCTCGCCCTTGTTGCCCGAGACGCAGAAACAGGCCGAGGCCCTGTCGCGCGCCCTGGCGAACGCTTCGCCGGGCGACGACAGCCGGGTCTTCATCGCCATGCGATACTGGCATCCCCTGACGGAAGAGACGGCGGCGGCGGTCAAGGCCTTCCAGCCCGACCAGATCATCCTTCTGCCCCTCTATCCGCAGTTCTCGACCACTACGACGGCCTCGTCGCTGAAAAAGTGGACCGAGTGCTACGACGGCCCCGGCGAGACCCACGTCGTCTGCTGCTATCCCGACGCGGAGGGACTGATCGAGGCCCAGGTCCGCCTGATCCAGCAGACGTTGGACAAGGCGCAAGGCAAGCCGGTTCGGGTGCTGTTCTCGGCCCACGGCATCCCCGAGAAACTGGTCGCGGCCGGCGATCCCTATCAGGCCCAGGTCGAGGCGACCGTGGCCGCCGTGGTCGAGCGCATGGGCCTGACCGATTGGGCCATCTGCTATCAGAGCCGTGTCGGACCGCTGAAATGGCTAGGCCCCGCCACCCCTGACGCCATCGAACAGGCGGCCAGAGACGGCATGGGCGCGCTGGTGGTGCCGATCGCCTTCGTCTCCGAACACATCGAGACCCTGGTCGAACTGGACATGGAATACGGCGAACTGGCCCACAAGGTCGGTTGCGCCCCTTATCTGCGCGCGCCGACGGTCAGCGCCGACCCGGTTTTCATCACCGCCCTGGCCGATGCGGTCGGGCGGGCGCTGGAGACGTCGGGGACGGCGCCGCAGGGCGCTTCTCTGGGTGGACCATGCGCCCACTTGAAAGCCTGCCCGTCCGGCTGTTCAAAGGGCTCTAGGGCGGCCTGAGGGGATCGACATGGACTATTACAACCTGGCCCGCGGGCTTCACATTCTGGCGGTGATCGCCTGGATGGCCGGAATGCTCTTCCTGCCGCGTCTGTTCGCCTATGACGCCGAGCAGAACGCCAAGCCTGAACCCCTGCGCAGCGAGATGCAGGCGCTGTTGCGCGTCTGGCAGACGCGACTGCTGCGCATCATAATCAACCCGGCCATGATCCTGGCCTTCGTCTTCGGCGGCTGGCTGCTGTGGCTGCGCAGCGGCGACGGCGCCGACTGGTCCTTCGCCCATCAGCCGTGGATGATGACCAAGCTGATCGGCGTCTTCCTGCTGGCCGGTTGGCACGGCTTTCTGGCGGGGCAGCGCAAGAAGATCGCGGCGGGCACGTCGAAATACTCCGGTCGTTTCTGGCGCATGACCAATGAGATTCCTTTCGTTCTGGCCATCATCATGGTGCTGTCGGTGACGATGGAGTGGACGTTCTAGAGGCCCTAACGCGAGCGACGCGGTTGCTCGCTGTTTGAGGGCGATAGGGGGCGCCTTCTTCTTTCGCTTGACCCGTGCGGGTCTTTCGTGGTTCCGCTTCGGTGAACCGTGCGGCCGATCCGTGCAGCGCGGTCCCTCTCTTTTCGCGACGCCTGCCGGTTTGAACCTGCGGGAGCCCGTCGCCCTCCCTCCCAGCCCCTGCGGCTGAAGCCATTACGACCTTTCTGCCCCTGGCCGCCTTGCCGCGTCCGGGCGCGCGAACGAGCACGCCATCATGACCGATACGCCTGAGACGCCGGACACAGAAGTTACTGAAAACGCAGCGGAAACACCCGTTGAGCGACCGCGTCGCACCCTGAGCCTGGGCGGCAGCCGCGCGGCGGCGCCGGTCGAGGAGGCCGAGCCTGAAGTCGCCATTCACCCCGCCTCCGACGATGACGATCACGGCGTCGACACCACGGCGGAAGATGACGATGAGGACGACGACGGCGAGCCCATCGTTCCCAACGGCCGCATCACGCTTCAGGAACTGAACGAGAAGACGCCGGAAGACCTGGTCGCCTTCGCCGAGGGTCTGGACATTGAGAACGCCGGCAATCTGCGCAAGCAGGACCTGCTGTTCGCCATCCTGAAGACCCTGGCCGATGAAGAGGTCGAGATCATCGCCTCGGGCGTTCTGGAGATTCTGCCGGACGGCTTCGGCTTCCTGCGCAGCCCCGACGCCAACTACCTGCCGGGTCCGGACGACGTCTATGTCTCGCCGTCGCAGATTCGCCGCTTCGGCCTGCGTTCGGGCGACACGGTGCACGGCGCCGTGCGCGGCCCGCGCGAGGGCGAGCGCTATTTCGCCCTGCTCAAGGTCGACACGATCAACTTCGAAGATCCGGAGATGGTCAAGACCAAGGTCCTGTTCGACAACCTGACGCCGCTCTATCCCGAAGAGCGTCTGCACATGGAAATCCAGGACCCGACGCTGAAAGACCGCTCGGGCCGGGTCATCGACATCGTCGCCCCGCTGGGCAAGGGCCAGCGCTGCCTGATCGTCGCCCCGCCGCGTGTCGGTAAGACGGTGATGCTGCAGAACATCGCCAAGTCGATCGAGCGCAACCACCCCGAAGTCTTCCTGATCGTCCTGCTGATCGACGAACGCCCCGAAGAAGTCACCGACATGCAGCGCACCGTGAAGGGCGAAGTCGTCGCCTCGACCTTTGACGAGCCCGCCTCGCGCCACGTCGCCGTGGCCGAAATGGTGATTGAAAAGGCCAAACGCCTGGTCGAGCACAAGAAGGACGTGGTGATCCTGCTGGACTCCATCACCCGCCTGGGCCGCGCCTACAACGCCACCGTCCCCTCGTCGGGCAAGGTGCTGACGGGCGGCGTCGATGCCAACGCCCTGCAGCGGCCCAAGCGCTTCTTCGGCGCCGCGCGCAATGTGGAGCAGGGCGGCTCGCTGACCATCATCGCCACGGCCCTGATCGACACCGGCAGCCGTATGGACGAGGTGATCTTCGAAGAGTTCAAGGGCACCGGCAACTCGGAAATCGTGCTGGACCGCAAGGTCGCCGACAAGCGCATCTTCCCGGCCATCGACGTGCTCAAGTCCGGCACCCGCAAGGAAGACCTCATCACGCCGAAGGATCAGCTGGCCAAGACCTATGTCCTGCGCCGCATCCTCAACCCGATGGGCCCGCAGGACGCGATCGAGTTCCTGCTCGACAAACTGCGCCAGTCCAAGAACAACGGCGACTTCTTCCAGTCGATGAACACATAATGGCGTCCCTATCGCCTCGCACGTGGTGCGAGGCTGCTTGAGGGACGTTCTCTGAAGCAGCCGCACGCCGCGCGTGCGGCGGTAGAGAACAAGAATGTGTTTCACGTGAAACAGGAGCGTGGGTCATGAAGCTGAATATCGAGATCGACTGCACTCCGGCCGAAGCCCGCGCCTTTCTGGGTCTGCCGGACGTGATGCCGCTCAACGATCATCTGGTGGCCGAGATGCAGAAGCGCATGGACGCCAACATGGCCGCCATGCAGCCCGACGAACTGATGAAGACCTGGACCAGCTTCGGCGTTCAGGCCCAGGACCAGTTCCGCCGCCTGATGGAAGCCGCCGTCACGGGCGCGGCCAAGCCCTGACTCTGACGACGTGGGCCTGACGACGTGAGCGACACTATTTTTGCCCTAGCCACCCCGCCGGGGCGGGGCGCCATCGCGGTGCTTCGACTGTCAGGACCGGCCACGGAGACGGCTTTGACGGCGCTGGGGGCAGGGGGGCTTGCCCCGCGTCTGGCCTCGGTGCGCAGCCTGCGCCACGACGGCCGCTTGATTGACGAAGCCCTGGTGTTGCGCTTCATCGCCCCGCGTTCCTACACGGGCGAGGACTCGGCCGAGCTGCACTTGCACGGCGGGCGCGCCGTGGTCGAGGCGGCCAGCACCGCTCTGATCGCCCTCGGCTTGCGTCCGGCGGACCCGGGCGAGTTCACCCGCCGCGCTTTCCAGAACGGGCGCATGGACCTGGCGCAGGCCGAGGCCGTCGCCGACCTCATCGACGCTGAAACCGAAGCCCAGAAATCTCAGGCCCTGGGCCAACTAGACGGCGCCCTGTCCGCCGCCTACGCTGGATTTCGCCGCGACCTGTTGAAGGCCCTGTCCCTGGTCGAGGCCGAGATCGACTTTCCCGACGAGGAAGTGCCTGACAATCTGGCGCGCACGGCCGGGCCGGTGCTGGACGCTCTGGCGACCGATCTTCGCGCGGCGCTGGCCGATTCCGATCGCGGGCGGCGGGTGCGCGAGGGCTATCGCATCGTTCTGATCGGCGAGACCAACGCGGGCAAGTCGTCGTTGTTCAACGCTCTTGTCGCGCGCGAGGCGGCCATCGTCACGCCGATCGCCGGAACGACGCGCGACGTGCTGGATGCAGACATCATGATCGGCGGTTACGCCGTCACCCTGTCAGACACGGCCGGTCTGCGCGACAGCGACGATCCGGTCGAGGCCGAGGGCATCCGTCGCGCCCGCCTGCGCGCCGAGGGCGCCGACCTGCGTCTGTGGGTGCGTTCGCCCTCTACCGAGGGCGATACGGATCCGGCTTTCGGCTTCATTCGTTCCTCTGACCTTCAGGTGTTGAACAAGTCCGACCTGGGCGCAGTGGCGTCGGCGCCGGATTTCGAAGCCTTGAGCGTCAGCACGATGACGGGGCAGGGGCTGTCTGAACTGCATGACTGGATCGCCGCTCGCCTGGCGCGAGACCTGTCCGGCGCCGACTTCCCCACCGTGACCCGCGAACGCCATCGTCGTCGCCTGGCGGAAGCTCTGGCTGGGGTTGAAGCGGGGCGTCGTGCGCTAGACCTGGCGCCGGAGATGGCGGGCGATGATCTACGACGCGCTGCCGACGCCCTGACCCGCGTCACCGGGGCTATTGGCGTCGAGGATATCCTGGGCGAGGTCTTCTCTTCCTTCTGTATCGGCAAATAGGCCGGGCTTTCACCTGTTTCACGTGAAACAACCGTTCTCGAGCCGGTGGCGATTCCGGCCCGGATGGACTATGTGAACCCCATGAGTTCGAGCCCCGATCATACCTTTGATGTCGTCGTTATCGGCGGCGGCCACGCAGGATGCGAAGCGGCGACGGCCGCCGCGCGCGCGGGCTCCCGCACCCTGCTTCTGACCCAGAAGCTGGAGACTATAGGCGAGATGAGCTGCAACCCGGCCATCGGCGGCCTGGGCAAGGGGCATCTTGTGCGCGAGATCGACGCTCTGGACGGCGTCATGGGCCGTCTGGCCGACGTGTCCGGCATTCAGTTCCGCATGCTGAACCGATCCAAGGGCGCCGCCGTGCGCGGCCCGCGCAGCCAGATCGACCGCCGCCTGTATCGCGAGGCCATGCAGGCCGAGTTGGCGGACTATTCAAACCTGACCCTGATGGCGGGCACGGCTGAGGGCCTGATACTGAACGGCGATCGCGTCGTCGGCGTGAAGACCGGGGCAGGGGAAGCGATCCGCGCCGGGGCAGTCGTGTTGACGACCGGCACCTTCCTCAACGGCGTCATCCATCGTGGCGATCTGCGCATCCCGGCCGGGCGCTATGGCGAGGATCCATCGACGGGCTTGGCCGGCGACCTGCATGCCGCGGAGCTAATGATGGGTCGGCTGAAAACCGGCACGCCCGCGCGCCTGGACGGTCGCACCATCGCCTGGGACCGACTGGAGATGCAGGCGGCGGACGACCAGCCCGTGCCCTTCAGCTTCATGACGGACCGTATCGAGGTGCCGCAGATCGCCTGCGGCGTCACCCACACGACCGAAGAGACGCATCGCATCATCGCCGACAACCTCGGCGAAAGCGCCGTATATGGCGGGCGGCTTTCGGGTCGTGGCCCGCGCTACTGCCCCTCGATCGAGGACAAGGTTGTGCGGTTCGCCGACAAGACTAGCCATCAGGTCTTCCTGGAGCCGGAAGGTCTGGATGATCCCAGCGTCTATCCGAACGGGATTTCGACCTCGGTGTCCGATGTGACGCAGTTGGCCTTCCTTCACACCATGCCGGGTTTGGAGAAGGTCGAGGTTTTCCGTTTCGGCTACGCCATCGAATACGACTATGTCGATCCGCGTGAGCTGACACCGGCGCTGGAGGTCAAGAAGCGACCCGGCCTGTATCTGGCGGGCCAGATCAACGGCACGACCGGCTATGAGGAGGCGGGCGCGCAAGGGCTGATCGCCGGCCTGAACGCCGCCCGCGCAGCCGCCGGTTCTGATCCGCTGATCCTCGGCCGCGATCAGGCCTATATCGGCGTGATGATCGACGACCTGGTGACGCGCGGCGTTACCGAACCCTATCGCATGTTCACCAGCCGTGCCGAATATCGTCTGACCCTGCGCGCCGACAACGCCGATCAGCGGCTGACGCCGATCGGAATTGAAGCGGGTATCGTCGGCGCAGAGCGGGCGAAGATCTGGCTGGAGAAGGCGGACCTTCTGGACGCGGCCAATCGTGTTTCACGTGAAACGCTGTTCACGCCCAAGGAGGCGGGGGCGCTGGGGATCACGGTCAACGCCGATGGTCAGCGTCGCTCGATCCGCGACCTGCTGGCCTTCCCGAACGTGACGCTGGATCAGTTCATTGCGATCCGCCCCGAAATCGCAGACTGGTCCGCCGCGGTGCGCGAACAGGTCGAGATCGACGCCGTCTACGCTGGCTATCTGGACCGTCAGGCCCAGGACGCCGAGGCGTTGCGACGGGAGGAGGGGCTGACCTTGCCCGCTGACCTCGACTACGCGGCCATCGGGGCTCTGTCGAACGAAGTGCGCGAGAAGCTGTCCATGATCCGTCCCCTGACGCTGGGGCAGGCTGGCCGTATTGAAGGCATGACGCCGGGCGCCCTGACCGCGCTTTTGGCTCATGTGAAGAAGGTGAAGGGCGTGGAAGCAGATCTCGCGGCGGTCGTCGCCTGATGTCGGACGCCATCGACGCCTTTCGCGCCCAGACTGGGGCCAGTGACGCCAACATCGCCGACCTGACGACCTTTCTGGCCATGCTGACCGAGGCCAATGAGGTGATGAACCTGGTCGGGCCGGACACCATTCCCGATTTCTGGAACCGCCACGCCTGGGACAGCGCCCAGCTTCTGGACCTGGCGCCGGAGGCGAAGACCTGGGCCGACCTGGGCGCGGGGGCCGGTTTTCCCGGCGTTGTTCTGGCCATCCTTTTGAAGGGACGGCCCGGGGCCCATGTTTGGCTGGTGGACAGCCTTGGCAAGCGCTGCCGCTTCCTTCAGACGATTGTCGATGCGCTCGACCTGCCAGCGACCGTGGTCAACGGGCGGGCCGAGGAACAGTCGATCACGGTCGACGTCGTCACAGCACGAGCGGTGGCGGCGATGGAGAAACTACTGGGTTATGCACAGCCCTACTTCGAGCGCGGTGCAAAAGGCCTGTTCCTCAAGGGAGAGAAGGCCGAGGCTGAGTTGAGAGAGGCCCGTCGGGTCTGGCAGTTTGAAGCCGAGCTTACGGTCTCGCGTAGCGATCCGCGCGGCCGCATCGTTTCACTGGGGGGCCTTCGCCGTGTCCGTTGAGTCCGTAAAGTCGTCTGCTTCTCGTGACACCCGCGTTCTGGCGGTCTCAAACCAGAAGGGCGGAGTGGGCAAGACCACGACCGCCATCAACCTCGGCACGGCCCTCGCTGCGATCGGCGAAAAAGTGCTGATCGTGGACATGGACCCACAGGGCAATGCCTCCACCGGACTGGGTGTTCCACGTGAAACACGACGGGTGACCATCTACGACGTGATCGTCGACGGACGGCCGGTCGATGAGGCGGCGATCGAGACCGCCGTGCCGGGCCTGTTTATCGTCGCCGCCGACCCGGACATGTCGGGGGTCGAAATCGAGTTGAGCCAAGCGGATCGGCGCTCCTATCGTCTGCGCGACGCCCTGGCGAAGCAGGGGAGCAATGGTCATTCCCGGTATGACTATGTCCTGATCGACTGCCCGCCGTCGCTGAACTTGTTGACGTTGAACGCCATGGCGGCGGCAGACGCCGTTCTGGTGCCGCTGCAGTGCGAATTCTTCGCTTTGGAAGGCCTGACCCAGCTGATGCGGACCATCGACATGGTGCGTCAGAGCCTGAACCCGGCGCTGGAGATTCAGGGTCTGGTCCTGACCATGTATGACCGCCGCAACGCCCTGTCGGGCCAGGTGGCGGCCGATGTGCGCGCCCACTTCGGCGACAAGGTCTATGACAGCGTCATTCCCCGGAATGTGCGGGTGTCCGAGGCGCCGTCGTTCGGCAAGCCGGCTCTGATCTATGATCTGAAGTGCGCAGGCAGTCAGGCCTATCTGAAGCTGGCGCGTGAACTGGTGGCGCGCGAGCGCCAACGTCGTCAGGCCGTCGCGGCCTGATTAACCTGATAAGTAAACGGAAACAGCATCTTGTCCGAACGTCAGCGTGGTCTGGGCCGGGGTCTCTCGGCGCTTTTGGGTGAAAACGCGCAGGAAGCGGTCGCTGTCGATGCGGCCGGTCCGGCTCCCGCTGGCGTACAACGCGCCCCGATCGAGGCGCTGAAACCCAACCCGGATCAGCCGCGCAAGATCTTCGCCAAGACCGATCTGGACGAGCTGACGGCGTCGATCCGCGACAAGGGCGTCCTGCAACCCATCCTCGTGCGGTCGCAGCCGGGGGAAGCGGGCGTGTGGCAGATCATCGCCGGAGAACGCCGCTGGCGCGCCGCCCAGGCCGCCCGCCTTACTCAGGTGCCGATCGTCGTGCGCGAGATGGACGACATCGAGGTGCTGGAAGTCGGCGTCATCGAGAACGTCCAGCGCGCCGATCTGAACCCGATGGAAGAGGCCAACGCCTACGCCGTCCTGATGGAGCGTTTCGGCCGTACTCAGGACGCCTTGGCTGGGGTCGTGGGCAAGAGTCGCAGCCACGTGGCCAACACCCTGCGCCTGCTGCAACTGCCCGAGGCGGTGCGCGACCATGTAGTGCGCGGCGAACTGTCGGCGGGCCACGCTCGCGCCCTGATCACGGCGCCGAACGCCGAACAACTGGCGGCAGAGGTCATCGCCAAGGGCCTGAACGTTCGCCAGACCGAGGCCCTGGCCCGTCGTTCGGCCGAGGGACCGAAAACGCCCAAGGCCCGGCCCATGCCGAACGGGGAGGGCGCGGCCGACATCGCCGCCCTGGAGCAGGATCTGTCTGACGCTCTGGGTCTGAAGGTGTCGCTGGCCGACAAGGGCGGCAAGGGCGAGATCACCGTCAAATACGGCACTCTGGAGCAACTCGACGACCTGTGCCGGCGTCTGATGCGCGGTTGAGCAACTGAGCGAAAAAAGCCCGTCCAGGGCTGAGCCAGGACGGGCAAGTCGGGGATGAGAGCGGGGCCGACACGCCAGCAGGTGGGAGCGCGCCGGATGATCCGATCAATGATCGAGGACCGATCCTCCCTATAGGAAACGCCTATATACGTTTCTGTCAATACTGCGTGTCTGACGTGATCGGTAGCCCCTACGGCCCTAGGGAGGACTGGCTGATGCATGGACTGAGGCCTCTTTCTGGCCTCATGATGGGGGGACGCTCATGACCCATAAATGTGAGAGAGCGAGCGCGTTACAGCCCCATGCGTTTGGCGCGGGCGGCGATCTCCAGCAGCAGGCGTTCGGCGATCAGGGCCTCGGGCATGCCTGTGGTCTTGGTCATGACGTCGGCGGTGTTGACGCTGTCCTGCACCTCGTCGAGCAGTTCGAGCCGCCAGCCGCGCGCCTGGCGCAGCATTTCCACCTCCTGTTTCCAGAAGACGCCCGCAGCCTTGGCGGCTTCCTTGGCGCCGGCGCCGTTGGCTTGCAGGATATTGATCCGGCGCAGCTTTCCGAGATGAAGCGAGGTCATGCGCACAGCCATGACGGCGCTTTCGCCCTCGGCCAGGGCGCGGCGCAGTCCCGCCTGGGCGGGGGCGGGACGGCCGCCGAAGGCCTGTAAGGCGGCGTCGGACAGCGAGGCGTCGGGTTCGACCCCAAGGTGGGCGTCCAGCTCCTCCACGTCGATAGTGCGGCCCGAGCCGGGGCCGATGTAGAGGATCAGCCGTTCGATCTCCTGACGCATCAGGCCGCGCTCGCGGGGCAGTCGGGCGACGAAGCGGTCCAGGGCGTCCGAGGTCAGGCCCACCTTATCGGCGCCCAAGGCCTCGCGCGTCATGCGGGCGACGTCGCCGACCTCGTCCTCATAACAGGCGATGGCCACCGCGCCCTGGGCCTTTTCGGCGGCCTTGCGCAGGACGGATTCGCGACCCAGCGCCCCGGCCTCGATCACCAGCATGGCGTCGGGGTTGTAGGCGCCCTCGGCGTGGGCGCTCAGGGCGGCGGCCACGGCCTTGTCGACGCCGCCCTTGGCGTCGCCCATGCGCACCCGCACCAGACGCCGCCCGCCGATCATGCTCAGCGCCGTCAGGGCCTCTTCCAGCCGGACGGGATCGCTGTCGATGTCGGCTTCGGTCAGCAGGGTGACGTTGAAGGGGTCGTTCAGATCCGGCGTGATCGTCCTGCACAGCGTCAGGGCGCGTTCGGTCACGCCCGAGCGGTCCTTGCCGTGAATGACGGCGGCGCGGACGCCGGCGTCCGGGGCCTTGAGGAAGCGGTCGACGTCGGGCCGCCGGGACAGGATCATGCGGCGGCCTTCAACGCCCCGCCAGGACGCGCATCATGTCCAGGCGGATCAGGCGCGCCAAATCGGCGGCGGCGCGGTCCTCGCCGTCCTGTTGGGCGGCGATGGCGGCGTAGGGCTGGTCGGCGGCGGCGTAGGTGATGGTGGTGGTCTGCACGCCCTTGAGGGTTTCGCCGCCCGCCACGGGGGTCAGGGACCAGGCGGCCCTGACCGTCAGTTCATAGCGGCTGGCCGTGTCGTCGATGCGGCGGCCCAGCGGGCGGCGTTTGTGCTCGACCTCGGTCGCCAGACGGTACAGCGGCGCCTGGGCGCCGTCGCGCCCGAAGGCGTCCTCCAGTTGTTCGCGCAGACGATAGCCCAGCCGGTCGTCGGGCGTCGTTACGGCGATGCGCGACAGGGCGCCGCTGACCCCTGCATCGCCATACAGGGGCGTGAAGCCGCAGCCGGACAGCAGTGCCGCGCCAACCAGCGCCAGCAGGAGACGACGCCCGCCGGGCATCATCCGGCCACCAGATTGACGATACGATCGGGCACGACGACCACCTTGCGGATGCTGAGGTTGTTGGCTGCAAGGTAGGCCTGAACCGTCGGATTGGCGAGAGCGGCGGCCTCGACCGTCGCATTATCCGAACCGCGCGGCAGGACGACCTCGCCGCGACGCTTGCCGCCGATCTGGACGGGCAGGGTGACTTGATCGTCGGCGGCCAGGGCCGGGTCATAGACGGGCCAGGGCGCGTCCAGAACCATTCCGGCCTCGCCCAGTTGGGTCCAGCATTCCTCGGCTAGGTGCGGGGTGAAGGGGGCCATCAGCCGCGCCAGGGCGGACAGGGCGGTCTTCTTCGCCTCGGCGCCCGCCTTGTCGTGTTGTCGGATGGTCGCCAGGAAGGCGTAGAGCTTGGCCACGGCCGAGTTGAAGCGGAAGTGTTCGACGCCTTCGCTGACGGCCTTGATGGCCTTGTGCGTCTCGCGGACAAGATGGGCGTCGACCTCGGCGTCGGCGTGCGCGGCGGCGTCGAACGAGGCGTATTCGCCCCAGACGCGCTGGACGAAGCGGGCGGCGCCCTCGACGCCCCCCGTCGACCACTGGATATCACGCTCGGGCGGGCTGTCCGACAGGATGAACAGGCGGCCTGCGTCTACGCCATAGGCGGCGATGATGTCCTGCGGCGCGACCACGTTCTTCTTGGACTTGGACATCTTTTCGATGTCGCCGATCGTCACTGCGGCGCCGGTGGACAGGCGGGTGGCGACTCTCTTGCCGTCCACGGTTTCGATGCGCACGTCCGACGGCTCGACCCAGCGCGGCTTGCCGCTGTCTTCATGGCCGTCGAAATAGGTCTCGTGGACCACCATCCCTTGCGTGAAGAGGCCCGCGAAGGGCTCCTTCACGTCCATCAGGCCGGCGTCCGACAGGGCGCGGGTGATGAAGCGGGCGTAGAGCAGGTGCAGGACCGCGTGCTCGACGCCGCCGATGTATTGATCCACGGGCAGCCATTTGGCGGCGGCGGCCTTGTTGATCGGCTCGGCCGCCTTGGGATCGGCGAAGCGGGCGAAATACCAGGAGCTGTCGACGAAGGTATCCAGCGTGTCCGTCTCGCGTCGGGCGGCGCCGCCGCACGACGGACAGTTGACGTGTTTCCACGTGGGGTGACGGTCCAGCGGGTTGCCCGGTACGTCGAAGGTGACGTCCTTGGGCAGTTCGACCGGCAACTGGTCGGCCGGAACCGGCACGACGCCGCAGGCCTCGCAGTGGATGACCGGGATGGGGCAGCCCCAGTAGCGCTGGCGGCTGACGCCCCAGTCGCGCAGGCGATAGATGGTCGCGCCCTGGCCCGTTCCGGCGGCCTCGATGCGGCGGATGGCCTCGGCCTTGGCGGCCTCAATGTCCAGACCGTTCAGGAAGTCGGAATGGAAGATCGAGCCGGGGCCGGTATAGGCCTCGTCGGCCACGGCGAAGTCGTCGCCCGCGCCTTCGGGGCGGACGACCGGGATCACCGGCAGATCGTATTTGCGGGCGAAGTCCAGATCGCGCTGGTCATGCGCCGGGCAGGCGAAAATGGCGCCCGTTCCGTAGTCGGACAGAATGAAGTTGGCGATCCACACCGAAACCTCGGCGCCGGTGAAGGGGTGGACGACCTTTAGCCCCGTATCCCAGCCGATTTTCTCGGCCTGTTCGATGTCGGCCTGGCTGGCGCCGCCCTTGCGGCATTCGGCGACGAAGGCGGCGACCTTGGGGTCGGCCTCGGCCAGTTGCTTCGAGATCGGATGATCCGGGGCCAGACCCATGAAGCTGGCGCCGAACAATGTGTCCGGGCGGGTGGTGTAGATCTCCAGTCCGTCATCGAAACCAGCCGGGGCGGCGCCCGCCCAGGCCCATTTCATCTGCAGGCCCTTGGACCGGCCGATCCAGTTTTCCTGCATCAGGCGGACCTTCTCGGGCCAGCGGCCTTCAAGCTCGGCCAGGCCGTCGATCAGATCGTCCGCATACTGAGTAATGCGCAGGAACCACTGGTTCAGCTTGCGTTTCTCGACCACGGCGCCCGAGCGCCAGCCGCGCCCGTCGATGACCTGCTCATTGGCCAGGACGGTGTTGTCGACCGGGTCCCAGTTGACCACGCCGTCCTTGCGATAGACCAGGCCCCGCTTGAACAGTTCGAGGAACCATTCCTGCTGCTTGCCATAGTATTCGGGGTCGCAGGTGGCGAACTCGCGGCTCCAGTCCAGCGACAGGCCCAGAAGCTTGAGTTGGTCGCGCATCGTCGCGATGTTGGACCAGGTCCAGTCGCCGGGGTGGACGCCGCGCTCCATCGCCGCGTTCTCGGCCGGCATGCCGAAGGCGTCCCAGCCCATCGGATGCAGCACGTCATAGCCGCTGGCCCGCTTCCAGCGCGCCACCACATCGCCCATCACATAGTTGCGGGCGTGGCCCATGTGGATGTTGCCCGACGGATAGGGGAACATCTCCAGGACGTAGTATTTCGGGCGGCCGGTGTCGGCGTTGGACACCGAAAAGGCGTCGGCCTCGGCCCATCGGGCCTGTTGGCGGGGTTCGGCGGTCTTAGGCTCGTAACGGGCCACGGCGTATCCTGAGGCGGCGCCTCAGGCGCAAAGCTTGAGGCGGGCCTGAGGACGCATTTGAGACGAAAGGTGAGGCGCGGCCGGTCCTTAGCGACGGGCCGCGTTGGCGAGGTTGAGCTGGCGCGCCTTGGTCAGGATGGCGTTCTCCAGATCGGTTTCGGTCTGGGCCGCGACCGGAGCCGAGACCCAGGCGCCCGAGGCGTCCTTGACTTCCTTGGTCACGGCGACGTTGAGGGCGTCGGCGCGCAGTCGGCGGTCCAGGATGAAGACGGTCGCCTTGAAACGCTCATTCGGCGTCTGCGGATTGACGTACCAGTCATAGTTCACCACGCCGCCCCAGGGGTCGGCGCTGGCCAGAGGCATGAAGGACAGGGTGTCCAAGGTGGCGCGCCACAGATAGGCGTTCACGCCGATGCCCAGCTGGGCTTCCATGCTGGGCGCCTTGGCCTTGGAGCCGCCGCCGACGAAGGGCAGGCTGGAGCAGCCGCCGAGCAGCAGTCCCGAGGCGATCAGGGCGACCGCAGCGCCGCGAACAAGAGCCATTCCATAGTCTCCGTAAAGGGGTGGACGACGTACGCCGGGCGCTTCCGAGGGGCCCCCGAGGGGCGATCATCGAAAGAGACCGCGCGCGCACGCGCCGCAGCGACGCTCTATAACACGCTGAAAAGGGGCTATGACAAGGCGAACCGGCGTTCCTCGCCGCCAATATCGACGGCAAAAGGTCGGAACGGCGTGACGCAGGCGCCACAGGGGCCGCCGGAGTCGCCTCTAACCGTGATCGCTTGGCTTCCATGCGTTGACCGTGAGGCTCGAGTCCATATCTTATCCCCAGGTCGGATGGTTCCGGCTCGTCAATAACGGATCGGCGGCTCAAGTCGGTCTTTTGGGTAGGTGGAATGCGTTTCGTCGCCGTCATCGCTGGATGCGTGGGCGCCCTGGCCTTGGCCGGGATGACGAACGACGCCTCGGCTCAGACGCGCGCCCGCACCCCCTCCGTCAATCTCAGCGATATCGCCGCCCAGTCCTCGACCACGCCTGCGACCCCGGCCCAGCGTCGCGGCCTGCGCTGGAACGAGAACGGCCGCTGGGGTCTGAACTTCAACCTGAACCAACCGGTCGGCCGCGAAGCCGACTGGGGCGATGTCGAGGCCGGGGCCTATTACCGCCTCAGCCCGCGCCTGCGCGTCGGCGCCGCCGCGAACCTGGCCTCGCCTGAAGTCGACCCGGCCCGGGCGCCCGAAAGCGCCGCCGACCGCCGCGCCGCGCCGCGCGTTCGGCTAGAGACCATCTTCAAGTTCTGAGCCCTAAAGTGAAATCGACAAACGGTCTAATCGGCGAAAGCCGTCTGGATCGCTTCCACGCCCGCAAGGCCGCACGCGCCCGACGCCGCTAATAACGGCGCATTGGCCGCCGTGATCCCCCCCAGAGTGTAGACCGGGCAGGGGGCCAGGGCGGCGAGGGCTGAAAACCTCTCTACGCCCAGCGGCGGTTTGATCGATGAGGCGCCGCCCGCCGGGAAGACCGGCGACAACACAAGGGCGTGCACGTCCCGCGCCGCCCGCACTGCTTCCGGGGAATGGGCCGCGCCGGTCAGCAACCAGTCCGGCCGCCGTCCCGACAGGGCCCAGGCGGCCGACAGCGCCCGTTCGGGCAGGTGCACGCCGTCCGCCCCGATCTGCTCGGCCAATTCGGCGTCCAGCCCCACCAGCAGCCGAACTCCGGCCCTGTGCGTCGCCTCGCGCAGGCGCTGTCCGGTCTCCACTCGATCCGCGGCGCCGAAGTGACGGAAGACCACGCCTGCTCCGGCAGGCAGTCGGGCGGCCGTCTCCCACGGTCGGGGCGTGCGCGCCGGGTCGGTGAAGAACAGCAGGGGGGGCAGGGTGCGGCCGCCCTGCGGCGCCGTGCGCGCCAAGGCGCGGGCGGCGTCCCACAGACTTTGCGCTTCTTCGGACAGGGTGTCAGACAGGGGCATCATGACCGTCCCTAATCCCGCCGCCGCCGTTTCGTCCATCGCTGACCGCTTCGCCCAGGTGCGGGGCCGCATCGCCGAGGCGACAAAGGCGGCGGGCCGCGACCCGGCCTCAGTGGTGCTGACCGCCGTGTCCAAGACGCAAGGGGCACAGGCGCTGCAGGCGGCGCTGGACGCCGGCCAGCGCGTGTTCGGCGAGAACCGGGTGCAGGAGGCGCAAGGCCACTGGGCGGCCCGTCGCGGCGCCCTGCCGGATCTGGAACTGCGCCTGATCGGCCCTTTGCAGACCAATAAGGCGCTGGAAGCGGTCGAACTGTTCGACGTCATCGAGACGCTGGACCGTGAACGGCTCGCCGCCGCTCTGGCGGCCGCCATGACGCGGGCGGGACGGCGCCCCAGCGTGCTGGTTCAGGTCAACACTGGCGCCGAGCCGCAGAAGGCGGGGGTGCTGCCCGGCGACGCCGACGCCCTGATCGCCGCCGCCTGCGACCGATACGGCCTGAAGGTCGAGGGCCTGATGTGCATTCCGCCCGCCGATGAAGACCCGGCGCCGCATTTCGCCCTGCTGGCCGCCATCGCCGCGCGTAACGGCCTGGGCGTGCTGTCGATGGGCATGAGTGGGGATTATCAGACGGCGATTGCGGCGGGCGCGACCCATGTTCGGGTCGGTTCGGCCCTGTTTGGGGAACGAAATACGGCGCCTGCGACCTCTTAGGGCGCAATATCCTGTCCGGCGCCCTTGGCGTTCGGCCCAAGCCTCGCCATTCTAAAGAGACCATGCGCACGCCCAAGACCATTCTGATCATCGACGACGACGACGACCTGCGCGAGGCCTTGGCCGAGCAGCTGGCGCTTCACGAGGAATTCCGCCCGGCTCAGGCCGCGACGGCGACCGATGGGGTGCGTCAGGCCAAGGAGGCGCGCGCCGACCTCATCCTGCTGGACGTCGACCTTCCAGACATGGACGGCCGCGAGGCCTGTCGCCTGATCCGCAAGGCCGGGATTTCGACCCCGGTCATCATGCTGACGGCGCAGTCGTCGGACTCCGACGCCATTCTGGGCCTCGATTCCGGCGCCAATGACTATGTCACCAAGCCGTTCCGGTTCGCCGTCCTGCTGGCGCGCATCCGCGCCCACCTGCGCAGCCATGAACAGTCCGAGGACGCCGTCTTCCAGGTCGGCCCCTATGAGTTCCGCCCGGCCTCCAAGCTGATGGTGGACGACAAGGGCAAGAAGGTCCGGCTGACGGAAAAGGAAACCAATATCCTGAAGTACCTCTATCGCGCCGGGGCCAAGCCAGTGTCGCGCGAAGAGCTGCTGACGGAGGTCTGGGGCTACAACGCCGGGGTCACCACCCATACGCTGGAAACCCACATCTACCGCCTGCGTCAGAAGATCGAGGCCGAGCCGGGTCAGGCGCGGCTGCTGCTGACCGACGCCGGCGGCTACCGCCTCCAGCCTTGATCTGCCGATGAGCGAACGCCGCCCGACCCCGCCGCTGGTGGCGCTTCGGGCGTTCGACGCGGCGGCCCGCCACGGCAGCTTCCGCGAGGCGGCTGAGGAGCTGGGCGTCACCCCTGGCGCCGTCAGTCGCCATGTGAAGGCGCTGGAGATGCGCCTGGGCCTGCGCCTGTTCGACCGCTTCAACCGCTCGGTGCGGTTGACCGCCGACGGCGTCCGCCTGGCCCAGGGCGTTGCCGACGCCTTCGAGCGGCTGGAAAGCGCCCTGGACGCCGTGCGGCCTGGCCGCTCGCGTCAGTTGCGGATCAGCGCCCTGCCGTCCCTGGCCAGCAAATGGCTGTCCCCGCGTCTGCATCGGTTCAGCGAGGACAATCCCGACCTCGACCTGATCGTCTTCGCCGAGGACCGCATCGCCGACCTGTCGAACGGCGAGGCGGATGTGGCGTTGCGCTATGGCGAAGGCCCTTATCCGGGCCAGGTGGCGCGGCGGCTGGTCAATGAGCGGCTGATCCCGGTCTGCGCTCCGTCCTTCGCCGCTGCGCGGCGGTTGAACCAGCCTTCCGATCTGCTGGACGTGGTGCTGATCCACGAGACCTGGCATGACATGCCTTATGCGAACCGACTGGGCTGGAAGGCCTGGTTCGAAAGCGCCGGAGTCGAGGATCCGCGCGTGAACCATCTGCGCGGCCCTCACTTCAGCCATAGCCATCTGGCGCTGGAGGCCGCCCTTTCAGGGCGGGGCGTGGCCCTGACCTCGGCGCCCCTGGCGGCGGAGGAGCTTCGCGAGGGGCGGCTGATCCAGCCGGTCGACCACGCCCTCACGAATGACCTGGCCTATTGGGCCGTGGTGCTGCCGGAGCGCGCCGATGAGCCCAAGCTGCGCCGCTTCCTCAACTGGATCGTGGCGGAATCGCGGCCGGATCGGGACGCAGAAGCGGATCAGGTGTCTTAAGCTCACTCGATGCGGCCGAACCGTGGTTTGTCCTTCACGGTCGCGCTTCCTATCTTGAGGCTGTTCGGAACTCCCTCGCCGAAAGGAACTCAATCATGAAACTCGTGCATCCCCGCGCTTCGGGCTTCTCGTTCGAAGGCGTCGTCGTCTTCACCGGCAGCGTCACCCTGATCCTGCTGGGCGTCCTGGCCGGCGCCGCCCTGTTGGGCGCTGCCTGACATCAGCTCAACGCGGGCGCCATTCGCTGAGAAGGGCGCCCGTGGCTCCATCCTCGAAGGCCAGCCGGTCCAGCCGCAGGGCGGCGACGCAGACCGGACGGCTTTCGGTGTCCTTCTGGACGCAGTGGACGGCCTTTCCGTCCGCAAAGGCGGTCAACCGCCCCTCCAGACGCACCGCATAGCCTCCCGGCGCCGGCGTCGGAGCGACGCCCCTGTCTCCTCGAATGACATGGACATAGGCCTGGCCCTGGCGGCGGCCCAGGCGCGAGCCGCCCGTCTCGAACACGGCCGCCAGTCCTGAGGTGCGCTCCGTCTGAACGGACGGCTGAGGCGCAGGCGAAACGACACCCTCGGCCTCGGATTTGCTTTCTACTTCAGCTTCTTGCGCTGGCTGGAGAGCCGTCTGCGCGGCCTCGCTTGGGCGACAGGTTTCCAGCCCGCTCCAGGGACGGGCGATCCAGAATCCTTCGACCGCCTCCCAGGGACTGGAAGTCGCCGCGTCGTCAGCGCCCGCCATGACGACCAGGCCGGACGCGGCGAGATTTTCAGGCAGAACTCTCAGCATCAGGCTGCCGTCGTCTCCGCGCGCCAGCGTCGGCAGGCCCGGCTGCGCCTGCTCGGTTGATCCTGCGCCTTCGCAACCGAAAGGCAGACGCACCGATACGGTCCGTCCGCTCAGAGCCGCGTCGCGCGGGCGGCCGTCGGCCGTGGCGGTTCTCGCTTCGGTCAGGGCGGCCAGCAGGGCGGCGCGGTTCAGGGTGGAGTCCAGCACAACCGTCGGCGGGGCGGGCGCCGGAGCTTCGGGCGCGGCGGGCTCGGACGGCTTCTGGCACGACGCCAGAAGGGGCAGGACGGCCGCCAGGGCGATCGGCGCGGCGAGACGGGTCGTTGTGATCGACATGGAAGCAGCCTAACACGGGAATGACGGATTGGCGCCCCGGCCCGTGAACGGGTCCGGCGTCTGGCGGAACAGGGGCTCTTGCGCGGGTGACGCTGGACCAGATTATCGCTCTCGTCGTCCTGATCGTCGTGGTCGGGGTGATGATCCATGGACGGCTGCGGTCCGATGTGGTGGCGCTCAGCGGCGCGGCGGCCCTGCTGCTGTTCGGCGTGGTGCGCCCGGTGGAGGTTCAGGGCGCCTTCGCCAGCCCGGCCATCATGGCCCTGGCGGGGCTGTTCGTCATCGCCTACGCGATGGAGCTGTCGGGCCTGCTGGCCTGGCTGATCCGCAAGGCCAAGGGCATGACCCGGGTGTTCGGGCGACACGCCGTGTGGATCGTGATCGGCCTGTGCGGCTCGGTCGGCGGCTTTCTGAACAACACGCCGGTGGTGGTGCTGGCGGCGCCGGTGGTCCGCGACATGGCCCTGTCGCTGGGCCTGTCGCCCAAGCGGTTCCTGATGCCGCTCAGTTATGCGGTCATCATGGGCGGTCTGCTGACCCTGATCGGCACCTCGACCAATTTGTTGGTCAGCGATATGGCCCGCAATACGGGTCAGCCGGTCTTCTCTCTGTTTGAAATCACGGGCGTGGGTCTGTGCATCGCCACGGTCGGCGGCCTTTATCTGTATTTCATCGGCTCGCGGGTGCTGGAGAAGACCGCCGCGCGCGATGAAGCCGAAATGGCGGCGCGCCGGGAAGCCGAGGAGGCCGGTAAGGGCAAGCGCAGCCTGCTGTCGTCCTTCCGCCTGCCGTGGCTGATGGAACAGCGCGCCAGCCCCGGCGGGTCGGGCGATGCGGTGCTGGGCAATGTCGACCTGTATGAAAAAGGGGCCGAGCGGCCGCTGGAGCTGAAACGCGCCCTGGCGTCTCTGGCCGTTTTCGTCGCCGTAGTCGTCGCCTCGGCCTTCGGCCTGGCGCCCATTGCAGCCTCAGCCTTCGCTGGGGCGGTGGCTCTCATATTGATGCGGGTGATCACCGCCGAGGAAGCCTATGCCGGGCTGAGGCCTGAAATCCTGCTGCTGGTGGCGGGCATGGTGGTCATCGGCTCGTCGCTGGAGGTGACGGGGCTGGCGCAGGCCGGCGCCGACGCCCTGATCGACGTGATCCGCCCCTATGGGCCGTGGGCGGCGCTGTTCGTGTTTTACGGCGTGACGTTGTTCTCGACCGACATTCTGTCGAACGCCACGGTGGCGGTGCTGTTTTCGCCCATCGCCGTGGCCATCGCAGCGGCGCTGGGCGTGGATGCGCGACCGTTTCTGGTGGCGGTGATGATGGCGGCGTCGGCCGCCTTCGCTACGCCCTTCAGCTATCAGACGAATGTGCTGGTCTATCAGATGGGCAATTACAGCTACATGGACTTCGTAAAGGTCGGCCTGCCGCTGAACCTGATCACCTGGGCCACAGGCATGGCGGCGATCCCGATCTTCTTCCCGTTCTGAGGCGGGTTCAGACGTCCAGATCCATCACGACCGGGGCGTGGTCGCTGGGCCGTTCCCATTCGCGCACCGTGTCGAGGATGCGGGCGCTGCCCTTGACCACGGCGGGCGTCAGGCCGGGCGAGGTCCACAGGTGATCGAGGCGCAGGCCGCGGTTCGACTTGCGGAAATCCTTGGCGCGATAGCTCCACCAGCTGGCCAGTTTGACCGGATCCGGGATCTGGTCGCGCACCACATCGGCGAAGCCCCCGGCGTCCTGAAGCCGGTAGAGGGTCTCGACTTCGACAGGGGTGTGGCTGACCACCTTGGACATGAAGCGATGGTTCCAGACGTCGTTCTCGCCCGGCGCGATGTTGAAGTCGCCGGCCAGGACCAGAGGCCGCTGGCGGTCGCGGGTCTTCATCTCGGCGGTCAGCCGTTCATAGAAGTCCATCTTGTGATCGAACTTGGGGTTCAGCGCCCGGTCCGGCAGATCCCCGCCCGCCGGAATGTAGAAGTTCTGCACCTCCACGCCTTCGACCACGGCCGAGACGCAGCGGGCGTGACCCTCGCGGCAGACGTCCAGCCTGGGGCTGTCAAGGATGGGCAGGCGGCTGGCGATGGCTACCCCGTGCCATCCCTTCTGGCCGCCGATCCGCAGGTAGGGCAGGCCCATGTCGATGAAGGCCTGACGCGGGAACTGATCCTCGGTGCATTTGATCTCCTGCAGGCACAGGACGTCCGGGGCGTTCTCGGCGACGAAACGGGCGACCTGATCAATGCGCAGGCGGACCGAGTTGATGTTCCAGGTGACGATGCGAAGGCTCATGCCACGGGCCTTAGCAGCTTGGCGGGGCAGGGTCTAAGCCGACGATCGGGCAGGGCCGTCGTCTTATTAAAAAGACGCCCGGAGCAAGGCTCCGGGCGCTTGAAGTTCGTCTCTCTCGCCGCCAGGCGGGGATGAATCCGTGGCGGGCGGGACGGCCGCCGCCGTCCTGTGCCCAAAGTGTCACGGGCAACAAAAAAGGTCAAACTGTCATCGTTGTAATTTATGTGTGCCGATCACGTCACGTTTGTGACGTCAGTTGCGGCGGTTGCGACGGGTCGGATCGCGCAGCTGGAACAGGCTGGCGGCTAGGCCGGGCGCAGGCTCCAGCGTGGTCAGCTGCACCCGGGTGCGCGAGCCTTGGGCATCGGTGATGGTCCACTCCTGAAGGCGGACAGGCGACCCGGCGAAGGCCAGGATGACAGAGCCCTCGTTCGGCCGTTTGGCGTCGCGGGCGGTGATGGCGAAGGCGCCCGAATCCATGCGCGTCACCCGGTCGATGGTCACGCCCTGATCCAGCCGGACCTCGCGCGCCAGGAAGGTCGACAGCGGCGTCTGGCCCAGCGGCGCCTGGCGGAAGACGTTCAGGCGCGGGTCCCAGCGGCTGACGTTATTGCCGTCGGCCACCACCAGCAGGCCCGCAGGCTCGGTGTATTCGAACCGCATCTTGCCGGGGCGCTGCAGATAATAGCGGCCGGTGCGGCGTTGATTGTTCGGCCCGGTTTCGACGAAGGTTCCCTGCGCCGTCGTCATGCCGGTCAGATAGGTCTGGGCCTGACGCAGAACGGCCTGATCGTCGGCCGACAGCCCGGCTTGAGCCATCACGGCGGCGGGGGCGGCGGCGAGCGCCAGGACGACGGCGGAGCCGAGGCCGAAGGCGCGGCGGGAAATGCTCATGTCTTTTCTTCTCCCGTTCTGAACGGTTTTCGACCTGGTGAGGATGAGGACTTCATCCGGCAGGCTGATGACGCCAGCCTGACCATATTCCGGCGCTCCGATGAAGCGGCGTTCATTGTTTTAGTGTCCTAGCGCTCGCGACGCGGTCGCTCGCTGCTTGAGGACGTGAGGCGTTTAAGTGTCGGCCGAGGCGGGTTGTTCCCTGGTCTCGCGGGATTGGGTGCTGAAGCAGCGAGCCGCCGCGCGGCGAGCGATAGCGCCCGGCGGCAAAGCCGCCGCCTCGGCGAAGCCGATCACACCATAGGAGGCGGCCCGGCCAGCACCTCGCGCTTGCCCGCATGATTCGCCGGGCTGACGACGCCTTCCTGCTCCATGCGTTCGATCAGGGTGGCGGCGCGGTTGTAGCCGATCTGAAGGCGGCGCTGGACGTAAGAAGTTGAGGCCTTGCGGTCGCGCGTGACCACGGCCACGGCGCGGTCATACAGGTCGTCCCCGGTGCCGCCGCCGTCTTCGCCCATGGCGCCGTCGCCGTCGCCGTCCGGTTCGTCGGTGATCAGGTCGAGGTATTCGGGCTCGGCCTGGGCGCGCAGGTGTTTACAGACTTCTTCAACTTCCTGATCGCCGACGAAGGGGCCGTGCAGACGGGTGATGCGTCCGCCGCCCGCCATGTAGAGCATATCGCCCTGACCCAGCAGCTGCTCGCCGCCCTGTTCGCCCAGGATGGTGCGGCTGTCGATCTTGGAGGTGACCTGGAAAGAAATCCGGGTCGGGAAGTTGGCCTTGATGGTGCCGGTGATGACGTCCACCGACGGGCGCTGCGTCGCCATGATCAGGTGGATGCCCGCAGCGCGCGCCATCTGGGCCAGACGCTGGACGGCGCCTTCCACGTCCTTGCCCGCGACCAGCATCAGGTCGGCCATCTCGTCCATGACCACGACCAGATAGGGCATGGGCTCGGGGCGGATCTTCTCGCTCTCGTAGACGGGGCGGCCCTGTTCGTCGAAGCCGGTCTGGACGGTGCGCTCGAAATGCTCGCCCTTTTCCTGCGCCTCGTGGGCGCGGTCGTTGTAGCTGGCGACGTTGCGGACGCCGAGCTTGGACATGCGGCGATAGCGGTCCTCCATCTCGCGCACGGTCCACTTCAGGGCCACGACCGCCTTCTTGGGATCGGTCACGACCGGCGCCAGCAGGTGCGGGATGCCGTCATAGACCGACAGCTCCAGCATCTTGGGGTCGATCATGATGAAGCGGCACTCGGCGGGCGAGTGGCGATACAGGATCGACAGGATCATGGCGTTGACGCCGACCGACTTGCCCGAGCCGGTGGTGCCCGCGATCAGCAGGTGGGGCATTCGCGCCAGATCCGCCACATAGGGCTCGCCGCCGATGGTCTCGCCCAGCGCCAGCGGCAGCAGATGACTCTTCTTGTCGTATTCGCCCGACGCCAGCAGGTCGCGCAGGAAGACGGTCTCCCGCTTGGCGTTGGGCAGTTCGATGCCGATGGCGTTGCGGCCTTGAACCACGCTGATGCGGCAGGCGCGGGCGGACATGGAGCGGGCGATGTCGTCCGCCAGGGCCACGACGCGGCCGTGCTTCACGCCGGGCGCAGGCACCAGTTCATACAGGGTGACGACGGGGCCGGGGCGGATCTGGTCGATCTGGCCGCGCACGCCGAACTCCTGAAGCACGCCCTCCAGCATCTTGGCGTTGGCCTTCAGCGATTCCTCGTCGACGGCGCCGCCGCGCTGGCCGGGCTTGGCCAGAATGCCCAGCGGCGGCAGTTCGAAGCCGCCCTCATTGGCGAAGTCGAAGGCCTGCTGGTCCGCGTCGCTGCGGACGGGCTTGGGCGCCTTGACCGCCGCCACCTTGGGTTCGGCCGGTCGGTTCGCGCGGGCCGAGGGCGGGGCGATGGGGGCGGGCGCCGCGTCCTCCCACGGCGGAGTATAGGCGTCGGCTTCGTCGGTCTCATCATAGGCGGCTGCAACCGAAGCCGAAGCAGCCGGGGCGGGTGCAGACAGAGGACCGTCGGCTTCCATCTCGTCGGCGTCCGGCAGGCGATGGCGCGGCTTGCGGGCCGGGGCGGCGGCCTCGGCGGCAGCGCGCGGGGTCTTGCCCGGTTTGGCGGCCTTGGCAGGACGGGCGGCGCGGGCCTCGGCGCCCTTCTGGGCGGCCCAGCCTGCGGTGTCGGTGAAGTCGCGCAGGCGCAGGCCCACGGTATAGGCCAGGCTCCACAGCGCCAGCGCCAGGAACAGCAGGCCCAGAATAATGCGCGCGGCCGGTACCTTCAGCGCGCCCAGACCGTTGGCGGCCAGGCCGGTGACGGCGTCGCCCCACAGCCCGCCCATACCCGCCGCCAGCGGCCATTTCGCGGGCGCCGCCGGGGCCGACAGGGCGGCCGACAGCAGCAGCACGCCCGCGACGGCGCAGAAAATCTTGAACGGCGTCGGCTGCAGCCGGTGCTGCAGGGCGTCGCCGATCGCCACCGCCAGCCCGAAGGCGATCAGCAGCAGGACGGCGGGCCATGCGGCCAGTCCCAGCGACTGCATGATCAGATCGGCGAAGGTCGCGCCCGCGCCGCCCAGCCAGTTGGTCGGCGCCTGCGCCGATGCGGCGTTCCAGCTGGGATCCGCCGGATTCCATGAGATCAGGGCCACCAGCAGAAGGGCGGCCAGCATGGCCTGCAGCACTCCCCTGAACCGCACGGCGAAGGGCGCCGCCCAGACGATGCGGACGGTGCTCCAGACGCGTTGGCCGAGCGCGAGGGCGGCGGACATGAAGACGGACCCCCAGAAATGGGACGGAAAGCAGGACGCCGGTCCTTAGTGCCTCGCATAAGGTTAAAGCGGCATTTACCAGCCCGGTCTTTGCGGGCGGGATGAGCCCTTATGTCCCATTCGGCGGGCGGGCTTGAGGTGGCGTGACGCGCGATAGGGGCCTAGAACGACAGCATGAGCGGATCGGACGACTACGACATCATCATCGCCGGCGCCGGGCTGGTCGGGGCGACCTTTGCGCTGGCGGCGGCGCAGGGCGGCCTGCGCCCTGTCATGGTGGACCCTCAGCCCTTTGACGCCCAGATGGCGCCGACCTTCGACGGGCGGGCGACGGCCATCTCCTACGCGAACTTCCGCATGTTGAAGGCTCTGGGGCTGGGCGAGGCGCTGGAGCCGCACGCCTGCCGTATGGACCGCATTCTGGTGACGGACGGCCGCCGTCCGGGCGCCGCCAGCCGCAAGCCCTCGGCGTCCTATATCCGCTTTGATGCGGACGAGATCGGCGACCGCAATGGCGGAGAGCCGCTGGGCTATATGGTCGAGAACCGCCGCCTGCGCGCCGCCTTGGCCGAGTTGGTGAACGCTCAGGGGCTGGAGGTCCGCGCTCCCGCCGCCGTGGCCGATGTGGCCGTCGGGCCGGGTCGTGCGACGGTGACGCTGAAGGACGGGTCGACCCTGTCGGCGCCGCTGGTGATCGGGGCGGAGGGCCGCAACTCGACCGTGCGCCGCGCGGCGGGCATCGACGTCTTCGGCTGGACCTATCAGCAGAGCGGCGTGGTCTGCACCGTCCGCATGGAGAAGCCGCACGGCAACGTCGCCCATGAGTATTTCCTGCCGGACGGCCCCTTCGCCATCCTGCCGCTGACGGAGAACCGGGCCAATCTGGTGTGGACCGAGAGCGCTCGCCGGGGCGAGGCCCTGCGCTCGGCCTCGGACGAGGCCTTCCATGCCCATTTGACGCGCCGGTTCGGCGACTTTCTGGGCGGGCTCACGATCGAGGGGCCGCGCTTCGTCTATCCCCTGTCGCTGCAGCTGGCCGAGCGCCTGACCGCGCCGCGCATGGCCATCATCGGCGACGCCGCCCACGGGGTGCACCCGGTGGCGGGGCAGGGGCTGAACATGGGCCTGAAGGACGTCGCCGCCCTGTCCGAGGTGCTGGCCGAGGCCGCCCGCATCGGCGAGGACATCGGCTCGGAGCTGGTGCTGGAGCGTTACGCCCGCTGGCGCCGGTTCGACACGGCGGCGCTGGCGGCGGGCTTCGACGGCTTCGTGCGCCTGTTCTCCAACGACATCGCCCCGGTGCGGTTGGCCCGCGATCTGGGCATGGCGGCGGTCAACCGCATCGCCCCTCTGCGCCGCGCCTTCATGCACGAGGCGGGCGGAGCGACGGGGGATCTGCCGAGGCTTCTCCGAGGAGAAGCGCTTTAAAGAGGCCCTATCGCTCGCCGCGCGGCTTCTCCTCCCCATGAAATGGGGAGGTGGATCGGCGGCGCAGCCGACGAGACGGAGGGGCTGCTTGGTTCCGCCGTGCCAAAGCCCCTCCACCACTTCGTGGTCCCCCTCCCCACAGGTGGGGAGGAAAGCAGAGGCTCACTCCAGCGGGCGGGCGTCTTCGGCCAGCATGATCGGCACGCCGTCGCGGATGGGGAAGGCCAGTTTGGCGCCCGCCGAGACCAGCTCATTACGCTCGCGGTCATAGGTCAGGCGGCCGCGCGTGACCGGGCAGACCAGCACCTCCAGCAGGCGGGGGTCGACCGAGACGGGGGTGTTGAAGGCGTCGCTCATGATTTTTAGTTTCCTATCGTTCGCGCCGCGGGCGCTCGCTTCTTGAGGAAGTTAGTGCCCTATCGCTCGCCGCGCGGCGGCTCGCTGCTTGAGGGCGCCGTGCGCCCGTGTCTGGGTTGCGCTTTTATCTTTGGATGCGGTTGGACGCTACTGCATCGCCGGTCCGGGTTCGTCGTCGTCGGGGGCGATGGCTTCGATGCGGAGAAGGGCGGTCAGGGCGGCTTCGCGGTCGATCAGGGTCAGGGCCTCCAGCAGGGCCTGTTTCTCGGGCGCCTCGAAGGGCAGGCCCATCGCCAGGCTGTTGACCAGCGCCTCCTGCGGCGCGGCGCGGGCGGTGTCCCAGTCGATGTCCAGACCGCGCCCGGACAGATAGGGTGCCAGGGCCGACAGGAAGGGCTCGCGATCGAAGGCCTCGTCGGGATCGGGCGCGCGCAGGTCGGCTTCATAAGGCAGGAAGTCGGCGCGCACCTGCCGATAAGGGGTGCGTACCTGCATCTCGGTCGCCACGACGAAACGGCACACCCCGGTCAGGGTGATCAGATAGCGCCCGTCCGAGGTCTCGGCGAAGCTGGTGATCCGCCCGGCGCAGCCGACGCGGGTCAGGGGCGGATTGACCCCGGCGGGGCCGACCGGCTGGATCAGGCCGATCATCCGGTCGCCCGCCATCGCATCATCCACCATGTTCAGATAGCGCGGCTCGAACACGTTCAGCGGCAGCTGGCCTCGCGCCAGAAGGATGGACCCCGGCAAGGGAAAGACCGGGATCACCTGCGGAAGTTCGCTGGCCTTGACGTAGCCCTGAGCCATGATCGCGCCGTTACGAGAACAGGATGGAGGACAGGCGCCGTCGTCCGTCGCGGGCGACTTCGCTGTTGGGGCCGGCGGCCTCGAACACGGTCAGCAACTGCTTGCGGGCGGCCTGTTCGTTCCAGTCGCGGTCGGCCTGGACGATGGTCAGCAGGTGATCCACCGCCCCCTTCAGGTCGCCCGACGAGGCCAGGGCCTGGGCCAGGTCGAAGCGGGCCTCGTGGTCGTTCTTGTCGGCGGCCAGCCGAGCTTCGAGCTCGGCGCTCGCGCCGGACGGAGCGGCCGAGGCCAGGGACAGCTGGGCGCGCACGGCCTGAACCGTCGGCTCGGTCGAGTCAGCCGGGGCCATGGCGATGGTCTGGGCCGCCTGCTCGGCGTCGCCCTCGGCCAGATAGACGCGGGCCATGCCGGCGATGGCCTTCTGATTGTCCGGCTCCATCGTCAGCACGTGGGCGAAGGCCTGGGCGGCGCCGCCCAGATCATTGAGGGTCAGCGACTCCTCGCCCAGCGACAGCAGTTGCTCGACGTCGGTGTTGACGCCTTCGCCGCCGGTCAGCTTGTCGATGAAGGCCTTGATCTGGCTGTCGGGCACGGCGCCCTGAAAGCCGTCGACCGGCTGGCCGTTGACGAAGGCGTAGACGGTGGGGATCGACTGCACGCGCAGCTGGCCCGCATAGGCCGGGTTGGCGTCGACGTCGATCTTGACCATCTTCACCGCGCCCTTGGCGGCGCGCACGGCCTTCTCCAGCGCGGGGCCCAGCGTGCGGCACGGGCCGCACCATGTGGCCCAGAAATCGACGATGACCGGCTGATGCTTCGAGGCCTCGACCACGTCCTGCATGAAGGAGGCGTCTGTGCCGTCCTTGATCAGGTCGGGCGGGGTGGTCAGGGACGGGTCGGCGAAGGTCATGGTCGGGTCCGCAAGGCAAGACGAAGGGAGATAACGGATCAGATGGCGTCGGGATGCGTGCGCATCAAGCCGCAAGCGCGCCTTGCCACATGGGAAGGGGCGGGAAGCGGAAAAAGAGAGTCCAATTCGTCTGAATCGTCTGAAATCTCCCTGTGAGAGGGAGCAAGTCTAACACAGGGGCGGAGGGGGATGGCTGATTGCCCTGCCGCACCCTTCTCCCACAAGGGGAGAAGACAACTACAGCCGGTCCATTCTCAGCCAGCGGGCGTCGCCCAGCCAGGCGGTCTTCAGCGCCTGATCGGCGGCGGCGGCTTCGGCGGCGCGGCCCTGGGCGGCTTCGGCGCGGGCCAGGCCGTAGAGGGCCCAGCCGTTGTTCGGGGTCTGGGCCAGGGCGAGGCGGAAGGCCTCGGCGGCCTGATCCGGACGACCGGCCTGATACAGGGCGGCGCCCAGCGACTGAAGCACCGGATAATACCAGTAGGCCGGTTCGGTATAGGGCAGGGCGGCTTCCAGATCGGCGGCGCGGCGATAGTGGCCGGCCGCCTCGGCCGGACGGCCGCGCGCCATCGCCATGCGGCCTCGCGCCACGGCCTCGGCCAAGGTCAGCAGTTCGGGCGCCGGGACGCCCTGTTCCACCATGTCGGCGAAGGCGCCGGAGGATCGCAGGGCGGCCAACTGCGACAGTTCGCGGTCGAAGCCCCGCGGATCCCTTAGCCGGGCATAGGCGACGGCGCGGGCGTAGTGGCGCATGGCGACGGCGTAGGGCAGGCGGGCGTCGGCTTCAGGCGCGGCCAGGATGGCGCGCGGTTCGGCGAACTGGGCCAGGGCCTGATAGGGGGCGGCGTCGATCAACTGCACCCAGGCGATGCGGGCCGAAGTGTCAGGGTCCAGCACGGTGCGCAGGCGCCGCGCCTCGCTCAGGGCCGTGTCCATGTCGCCGGCCATCTGGGCCGAGGCGACGATGAAGTGGATGTTGTGCGGATAATAGCCGTAGCGGACCAGGCTCTCGTCGCCCGTATCGCGGATGAAGGCCTCGTCCGCCCGCGCCGCCGCGACGTTCAGGCGGATGGAGTCGGCGTAACGGCCGCGCCGGACGTAGATGTGGCCCGGCATATGCACCAGGTGGCCGGCGCTGGCGGGGCGGGAAACGGCCATGCGGTCGGCCGCCGCCTCGGCGCGCGCGGGATCGGCGGCCTCCATCAGGTGGATGTAGAGGTGGGCCGCCTGCGGGTGATCGGGCGCGCGCGCCAGCACGGTCTCGATCAGGCGGATCGCCTCGCCGATGCGGCCGACGGGGGTGCGCTGGTCCGCCGCCCAATAGTTCCACGGCGTGGTGTCCATCGCCGCCTCGGCGGCCAGGACGGCGATGTCGTCATCGGCGGCGAAGCGAGCGGCGACCGCCAGCATGGCGTCGGCGTATGCGGCGTCGAGCGCGGCGCGATCGGCCGCCGGATCGTTCGAATAGCGCAGCGCCAGCGCCTCGATCAGCGCCTGTTCGCGCGGCGAGGCCCGGTCGCGCAGGACCAGGGCGTGGTTCAAGGCCCTGAGCGCCGCCTCCCGGTCGCGCTCATCCATCGGCGCATTGATGTTGGGGCCTAACGCCATCGCCTCGCCTCACCAGCAGGCGGCGCAGTCGGGATCGCGGCCTTGCGCCTCGCGGAAGGAGCGCACGGCTCCGGCGTGGTTGAAGCCGTAGGCCAGGGTCAGTCCCTGGCTGAAATAGCGTTGCGCCTCGGCGTCGTCGGTGGTCGCCCTGAACGGCGAGGCGGTCAGGTCGGGATAAAGGGGGATGGGTTGCGTCTGGCTGGCGGGCGCCGCTACGGCCGAGGCGACCAGCAGGCTGCGGGTCAGGCCGCCGCCGCCCCGGCCTGCCCCGCAGACGCCGCCGAAAAGGCCTTTGGGGCGTAGCATCATTGCGGCGTCCGACGATGGAAGGGCGGTCATCGGCCCGGCCAACACCAGACCGGCGCCGCCCACGGCGAAGGCTTTCCAGAACAGTCTCATGCACCGTCCCCTTCCAGGGCCTGACGCGATGGAACCGCCTTGCATGCGGCGTGTGATCGAACGTTGATCTTACGCTTCGCCGCTCCCGAGAAATAGTGCGGAAACAGAGCTTTCCGTGTCGAGCGCTGGCTAAGCGTTCAGACGTCGCTCGTCGGGGCGAAGAGTCAGGACGCGGACGCCGTCGCGGGTGACGGCGACGGTGTGCTCGAACTGGGCCGACAGCTTGCCGTCGGCTGTGACCACGGTCCAGCCGTCATCCTCGGTGCGGATGGTGCGGCGCCCCTGGTTCAGCATGGGCTCTATGGTGAAGACCATGCCTTCGCGCAGGGTCAGGCCGGCGCCGGGGCGGCCGAAGTGCAGCACCTGAGGCGCCTCGTGCATCTCGCGGCCGATGCCGTGGCCGCAGAAGTCGCGCACGATGGAATAGCCGCGCCGCGTCGCGTGCCGCTCGATGGCGTAGCCGACGTCGCCCAGGGTCGCGCCGGGACGCACGGCGCGGATGCCCTTCCACATGGCCTGATAGGTCGTCTCGACCAGACGTCGGGCGGGACCGGCGACCTGACCGATCAGATAGGTCTTGCTGGAGTCGGCGATGAAGCCGTTCTTTTCCAGGGTGATATCCAGATTGACGATGTCGCCGTCCTTCAGCACGTCGTCGCGCGACGGCACGCCGTGGCAGACGACCTGATTGGGCGAGACATTCAGCACGAAGCCATAGCCGTACTGACCCTTGCTGGCGGGACGGGCGGCCAGGTCGTGGGTGATGAAGGCCTCGACCCGGTCATTGATCTCCAGCGTATTCATGCCCGCCAGCGGCAGGCCGTCCAGCCAGGTGAAGACCGAGGCCAGCAGGCGCCCGGACTCGGCCATCAGTTCGATCTCGGCCGGGGTCTTGGTCATGCGGCGGCCTGATCCGTCGTCTGGTCGGGGGCGGAGACGCCCGCCGCCTTCAGCTCGCGCGCGGCCAGTTCCTGAAAGGACAGGCCGGGGTTCAGTTCGCCCAACATGCCGATCCTGATCCAGAAGGCGGCCTGGGCGTTGATCGAGCGGCACGAGACGCGGCTGGCGCGGCGCAGCTGTTCGTGCAGTTCGTCCTCGATGTTGACGATGCCCATGGGGGCTTCTCCATATACGATATGTATATGGTTCATATAGAAGGCGCTGGTTTCAGTCCAGCGTGTCGAAGTCCACGACAATCGGCTGCCGCTCCAGCAGCGCCAGCACCTTGCGGAAGTCGTTCTGGCTCAGGGCGGTGGTGGCGGTATTGGTCAGGGGGTGGAAGTTGACGATGTCGGTCTCCCACAGGCGCTGGTCCAGCACGAAGGTCACGCGGCGGTCCGTGTCGTTGATGAGGCCTAGCGCCGTGACCGACCCGGGGCGCACGCCCAGCGTCTCCCACAACAGGGTCTCATTGCCGAAAGACAGGCGGTCCGAGCCCATCGCGCGGTGCGCCCGCTTCAGGTCGATGACCGTGTCCTGAGCGGCCGAGATCAGCCACAGGCGGCCCTTTTTGTCCTTGAGGAACAGGTTCTTGGTGTGGACGCCGGGCAGGGCGGCCTTCAGCTCCAGTCCTTCCTCGACGCGGAAGACGGCGGGGTGATCGTGGGTGGTCTGCGCGATCCCTTGCTCGGCCATCCAGGCCAGCAGGCGGGCGCGATCATAGGCGGGTTCGGGGGCGGGCGAAGTGGGGGTTTGCGCGGCGAGGTCGGTGTTGGCGATCATCTCGGTCTTGTCGGGCGGGCGGCGAGGGCGATAGGGGAGTGGGGCGACCCTCAGGGTCGTCACTTCATTCGTCAAGCTTGGGGAGCCGCGTCTTGGAACTGGAATGCTATCCGATGAATGCGCGTCCGTGCGACCTGGTGCCGGGCCGCCAGTCGCGCAACTGGATGGACGCCTTCGCCAGTCGACACCCCTATCGCTGTCTGCCTCTGACGATGGCCAACACCACGGGCTGGGAGATCCTGTGCCCGTTCGGCTTCACCGCCGAGTGGAACGGCGGGCCGTCGCAGAACGACATCACCATCACGCCCGACCGGCATCAGCCGGAGATGGACCACTTCGTCAGCTCGCACTTTTCGCGCGGGGTGCTGACGATGCACCCGCAGTATCTGTTCCGCACGCCGCCGGGCTGGGGCCTGATCGCGCAGGGCTCGCCCAACCACGTCAAGGACGGCATCCAGCCGCTGAGCGGCCTGATCGAGACGGACTGGCTGCCGTTTCCCTTCACCATGAACTGGATCTTCACGCGGCCGGGACGGGTGAAGTTCGAGAAGGGCGAGCCCTTCTGCTTCATCCTGCCGGTCGAACACCGCAAGGTGGAGCAGTTCGAGCCGGTGATCCGCTCGCTGGAGTCCAACCCCGGCATGAAGGGGCAGTTCGACGCCTGGAACCGGTCGCGGACGGACTTCAACACTCGCCTGGCTTCGGGCGATCCCGACGCGGCCAAGGAGGCGTGGCAGCGCTTCTACTTCAAGGGCGAGGTGCCCGAGGCCCTGGGCACGGCGCCGGCCACCCACTCGAACAAGCGCCGTTTGAAAAACCCCCGCGTCGGCTGACGCAGAAACGCCCGCCCCCGGTGACGGAAGCGGGCGTTGTCTTGTTTGGCGTCCTTCGCCGCTCAAGCAGCGAGCCGCCGTGCGGCGAACGCTAGCGGTCTCTATTCAACGCCGCTCAAGCAGCGAGCGACCGCGTCGCGAGCGTTAGCGGCGCCCTCTTAAGACCCAGGCCGCATCACGCGCGGGCCGAGGTTGTTGATGACCTCGCGGGCGTCGAAGGCGTTCATGTCGCCGGCGGGCTTGGGACCACGCCCCATGACGATTTCGGCCGTGGCCTCATAGCGGTCGACCTGGCGGATGTCGCGGTCCCGGCCCCAGTAGGGGTCCCAGGTGCTCCAGTAGCCGCGCTGGTAGAAGCGCCAGGACGGACCCCAGTAGGGGCCGTAGCGGTCGTAGTAGAAGGGGTCCGGCGTCGTGTAGAAGCGCGTGTCGCGGTCGGTGGCGCGGGTGACGGTGGCGAACCAGTCATAGCCGTTTTCAACCGTTAGTTCGGCCGAGCGCAGCAGCAGGGACATCTCGACCTGATCACGCGAGGTGACGGAATTGCCCGAGAAGCTGACGGCGTAGCGGTTGGCCTCCAGGCGCTGCTCGGCGTAGCCGCCGCGCTGGCCGTTCACGCCGGCGGGCTGATAAGGGGTGGCCGTGGCGCATGCGCTGAGGGCGAGCGCGCCCGCCAGGGCGATCAGCACCGGGGTCTTGCGAAGCTTGATCATGGAAAACTCTCCTTGAGCGTTCAGTGAACGCTCTTCGGTCTGAACGACGGGTGAACGGCCAAGTTCCAAATCGCGCTTCACAGACGTGAGACGATCAGGACGGCGGCCAGCAGCAGAAGACATCCGACGACTATGCCGAAGCCCTTGCGGAAACGCGGCGCGGTCATCTGTCGCGCCAGCGCCGCCCCGCCCAGGCCGTAGCCGCACATCGACAGGCCGTCCATGCCGATGGTGGTGACGGCGAACAGGGCCAACTGGGGCGTCAGCGGGCGGTTGATGTCCAGGAAGGGCGGCAGGACGGCGGTGAAGAAGAGGATGGCCTTGGGATTGGCGATCTGAACCATGAAGCCGTCGATCAGGGCGCTGCGCCCGCGCTTGACCTCGATGTGCGAAGGCTCGGCGGCGGTGGCGAAGGCGCCGCGCAGGGCCTTTACGCCCAGCCAGGCGACATAGAGGGCGCCCAGGACGGCGATGACGCGGAAGACCTGGGGGAAGGCCATCACCAAGGCGCCCAGGCCCAGGGCGGCGGCGGCGAACCAGACCAGGGTGGCCGAGTTCATGCCCACGACAGCGGTCAGGGCGGCGGCCTTGCCCTTCTCCATGCCCGTGGCGACGGCGAAGATGTTGGCGGGGCCGGGCGTCACCGCCATCACGGCCATGACGCCGACAAAAGCCAGATACAGATGCGGATCGACAGGAAGCGCGGCCATGAGGCCCTTTCGAGCGCGCCGGGCGCTGCGTCAAGCCGTCGCGGTCATCGGATCAGGTTTCAGAGGGAATCGGCGGGACGGGCGGCGAGGGCGGGACAGCCAGGGCGGCTTCGACCTCGTCCATCGCATCCAGGGCCTGGTCCATGCCGTACTGGGCGATCAGACCATAGGTGACCATGTGGTCGGGGTCGGCCTGAGCCCAGGCGCCGTTGGTCGACACGCTCTCGACCATCGGCGCGATCCCGGCGGTCGCCTCGCGTACGATGGCTTCGATGTCGATTTCGGCCAGGGCGGCCTGGGCGATCTGTCCGGCCTGGCGCGTCGCCTCGGCGGTGAAGTCGGCCACGTGCGGCTGATAGTCCGACCAGAGGGCGGCGATGCGCAGGCCCTTCTGGGTTTCGTTCAGGCTGTCGTCGGCCTGGATGCGTTCCACCCTTGCGCCGAACTCCTCCATCTTCTGTTCGAAGACGGCGGCAGCGGATTCAAGGCGCAGTTCGGCTGAGGTCTTCTGCGTCTCGGCCACGGCGGTCGAGACCGGCAGCAGGGCCAGGGCGGCGGCCAGGGACAGGGGGGCCAGAGACAGGGGAACAAGAGAGAGGGCGCGGACCATGACGAGGCTCCTTCAGCGGATGTCGGCAGGGTCCGCCGAAGGGCGCGCGCGCTCAAGTGAAATCGCGGTAAGGCGCCGGGAAGGGCGCCCTCTCTCCCGTTTGATCAGTCCTGGGCGTCGGGGGCGGCCGGGGCGGTCACGGCCTGGGCCACGGCCTGACGGATCTGGGCCGGAACGGCGCGGATCTGGGCCGGGGCGGCCTCGGCGGCGGCCAGGATCTGGTCCTTGTTCTCGGCGTTCTCGGGCTTCTCGGCGAAGGTGCGGAAGAAGGCGGCCAGTTCGTCGGCGAAGGCGTTGAAGGTCGGCTCATAGCGCGTGATGATGGCGTCGGCGCGCGTCTGCTTGGCGGCGGGATCCAGAGCCGGGTCCTCGATCACGGCGTCCAGTTCGGCCTTCATGCGCTCAGCCTCAGCGTTGAAAGCTTCGCCCTTGGCCTCGAAGGCGGCTTCCTCGGGCGAGGGGGCGGGCTGGGCGGCGGGCGCGGCGGGAGCGGCGTCCTGAGCAGCGACGACGGCGGGGGCGGCGCAGACGGCCAGGGCCGCAGCGGCGGCGGCGAGGGTCAGGCGGGACATGTCGGGGGCTCCGGCAGGCGACGGGCGCGGCGCCCGTCAGACTAAGAACTCGCCGGCCGGGAGCGACCGGAGATGGCCGCCACGGTGAGGGCGCCGTCGACGAAGCGCAAGCGTGACCTTGTATGAAAGCGCATTTGGGCATGAAAGTGCACGAGCACGGCCCGGCCGGCCTCTTGAACCCGTGCGCGACAGGGCGCATCTGCGGGTCATGTTCATCCAGACCGAAGCCACCCCCAATCCGAACGCCCTGAAGTTCCTGCCCGGCCGCGATGTCGCGGGCGAACAGACGCTGGAATACCGCAGCATCGACGAGGCGGCGGCCTCGCCCCTGGCCGAGGCTTTGTTCGAGCTGGAAGGCGTCGAGGGCGTCTTCTTCGGCGCCGACTATGTTTCGGTCACGCGCGCGGCGGACGGGCCGGATTGGACGGCGATGAAGGCGCCGATCCTGTCGGTGGTGATGGATCACTTCGTCTCGGGCGCGCCGCTGATGCGGGCGGGGGCGGAAGCGGCGCCGGAAAATGGAGCGCCCGACAGCGAGATCGTGGCCGAGATCAAGGGGTTGCTGGACACCCGCATCCGCCCGGCCGTGGCCCAGGACGGCGGCGACATCCTGTTCGACCACTTTGACGAAGAGACCGGGGTGTTGCGCCTGCGGATGCGCGGCGCCTGCGCCGGCTGCCCGTCCTCCTCGGCGACGCTGAAGGCCGGGGTCGAGCAGATGATGCGCCACTATGTTCCCGAAGTGACCAGCGTCGAACAGGTCATCTGACGCCTTCGCCGATCTGTTTCACATGAAACGCTCGCGCCCGGCGGGTCGGCGGGGCATGATGGCGCGATGGCAGGTTCAGGCGAGACATCCGAGGCGCGGGCTCTGGGCGAGGCGCTGGCGGCGCTGCGGCGCGACTGCGGGCTGAGCCAGGCCGAAGCCGGCGCCCGGATCGGCATGACCGGCCAGGGCTGGGGCCTCTATGAGGCGGGCAAGCGTCCCGGTCTGTTTCGTCCCGATGTTCAGCGACGTCTGACCGGCGCCCTGGACGCGACGCCCGAGGCGCTGGTGCTGCAATCGCAGGACGATCCAGCCGTGTCCAGGCAGCCACGCCGCCCAGAATCCTCTCCTGAAGTCGCCGCGCCGCAAGGGCTTTCGGCGCGCGGCCGCGCCTTCGAAGACGCCCCCGCTCAGGCCCGGCGCTTGCGGCTTGAGACCGATGAACTGGCGCCCTGGGCCTCGGCAGGCACGGTGTTGGAATATGTGCTGGGGCGCTGGCCGCGTCGGGGGCAGGGCTGCGTCATCCAGATGGAAGACGGGGTGCGGAAGGTTCGCCTCTATGACCGGGCCGATGATGCGGAGGTGGTAGTCCTCGGCGCTGGCGCGCTGGATCAGTCGGAACGGATCGCGCGCTCGCGCATCCAGTCAATGTCCGCGGTCACCAGCCGTCTTGATGATGAGTGAAACAAAATAGTTGTAATGAGGGCTTGATCGTGAAACTTTCTGGTTGAAATCGGAGGGGTCATGTCGCGTCGCAGTCATCCTATCGACCAGGCCGTCGGCCTGCGGATCGCCGCGCGCCGGTCGGCCCTGGGCTGGTCGCAATCGGTTCTCGGGCGGAAACTGGGCGTCAGTTTCCAACAGGTTCAGAAATATGAAACCGGGGCCAATCGCGTCTCCGCTTCCCGCCTGCATCAGGCGGCCGTCGCCATGGGATGTTCTGTGGCCGATTTCTTTCCCGCGCGTTCGAGCGTCGAGGGGGAGGGCGCCATGCTGCACCCGGTGCTGATCAGCGCAGAGGGGCGAGGCCTGGCCGAGGCTTTCGCCCGTATTCCCGATGTCGCCGCGCGACGGGCCTTGACCCGTGTAGCCCAGGCGATGGCGGCGGCCTGACGGACGCAAGACGCTGAGCGGTCGCATCGGCGCCGGTTTGGCGTTAGGGACAGGATCATGAAGGTCATGGTCATTGATACGGCGCTGGGCGCCTGCGTCGCCGGGGTGTTCGCGGACGATGCAGCGAGCGGCGCGTTGCGCGGTCTGGGCCTGCGCCGGGAGCTGATGACCAAGGGCCATCAGGAGCGGCTGGGCGGATTGGCGCGCGATGCGGCGGCCGAGGCGGGCGGTTTCGACGGCGTGGACCGGATCGGCGTGACGGTGGGGCCGGGCTCCTTCACGGGCCTGAGGGTCGGACTGGCCTTCGCCCTCGGGTTGGGCGCGGCGCTGGGTCGGCCGGTGGTCGGGATCTCGACGCTGGACGGCCTGGCCGCTTCGGTTGCGGCGCCGGGCCTGGTCGCCGCCGTGATCGACGCCCGCCGGGGCCAGGTCTATGGGCGGCTGTTCCGCGACGGGGCGCCTCTGGGCGAGGCCGAGGCCTGGCCGCTGGAGACGGCGCGCGACCGGATTCTGGCCGAGGCCGGGCAGGGAGGCGGCGTCCTTCTGGTCGGCAGCGGGGCGACGCTTCTGGCCGAGACCTTTCCAGAACTGGCCGGGGCCGGGCTTGAACCGCTGGCCGCGCCAAATCCCGAAGCGCTGGCGCGCCTGACGATAGCCGCCGATCCGGCGACCTCGCCGCCGTCGCCCCTGTATCTGCGGGCTCCCGACGCCACGCCGCCCAGCCGCTTGCCGGGCCAGCCGCGCCAACCCGCCGCGTGAGCGAGGCTCCGATTTTTCCGCCGGTCGATCCCGTCCATCTGGCGATCATCCACGCTGAGGCGTTTGAGACGCCGTGGGACTCTGCGGCGCTGGCCGAGCTTCTGGCCTCGCCGGGCGTTTTTGCAGTGGCTGAGGTCGAAGGTTTCATCCTCGTCCGCGTCGTGGTCGATGAGGCGGAGATCCTGACCCTGGCGGTTCGCCCGACGGCGCGGCGGGCGGGGCTGGGCAGGCGTCTGGTCGAGGCGGCGGTGGTGCGCGCCGCTGCTCTGGGGGCTGAGCGCATGTTCCTGGAGGTGGCTGAAGGCAACGTCGCCGCCCGCGCCCTGTACGCCCGAAGCGGTTTCGTCGAGATGGGCCGCAGGCGCGGCTATTATTCGCATACGGACGGCCGCCGCGAGGACGCCCTGACGCTTGTCCTGAACTTCTCTGGGTAGCTTCCATAAGGCGACGGTCCATCCTATCTTCGCCGCATGGACCGGATCGAAAAACTCTGCGCCGAGCGCGGCATGCGCATGACTGAGCAACGTCGGGTGATCGCCCGCGTCCTGTCGAACGCCGAAGACCACCCCGATGTGGAAGAACTGTATCGCCGCGCTTCGGCGATCGACCCGCACATCTCCATCGCCACCGTCTATCGCACCGTGCGCCTGTTCGAAGAGGCGGGCGTGGTCGAGAAGCACGACTTCGGCGACGGCCGCAGCCGTTATGAAGAGGCCGGCGAGGATCACCACGACCACCTGATCGACACCAAGACGGGCGAGGTCATCGAATTCTTCGACGCCGAGATCGAGCGCCTGAAGACCGAGATCGCGCGCAAGCTGGGCTATGAGCTGGTCGGTCACAAGCTGGAGCTGTACGGTCACGTCATCCCCGGCGCCGAACCGGTCGAGCGCGAGGGCCTGATCTACAAGCGCCGCCCGCGCGACGAGGTCGAAGACTGATCCCGCCTGATCCTGACCGGGGTCCCCGCTTGCCGTCGCCGGTTTCGGCGATCATAAGCCGAGCATGATCGATACGCTCGAAACGCCCGTCCTGGAGGATGGCGGCGCGCCGGAAGGCGGGGCCGCGCCCAAGCGCCTGTTCATCAAGACCTACGGGTGCCAGATGAACGTCTATGACTCTGAACGCATGGCCGATGTCCTGCGGCCGCTGGGCTATGCGCCGACAGACACGCCGGAAGGCGCCGACTTCGTCATCCTGAACACCTGCCACATCCGCGAGAAGGCGGCCGAGAAGGTCTATTCCGAACTCGGCAAGCTGCGACAGATGAAGGATGAGAAGGCGGCGGCGGGGCAGGGCGGCATGACCATCGCCGTGGCCGGCTGCGTCGCCCAGGCCGAGGGCGAGGAGATCATGAAGCGCCAGCCGGCGGTCGATCTGGTCGTCGGGCCGCAGGCCTATCACCAGCTGCCGGAACTGCTGACCCGCACGGCGCGGGCGCGCGGCGAGCGCATCGGCGCCGACTTCGCCCCCAATGAGAAGTTCGACGCCCTTCCGGCGACGCGCGGAACCGAGGGGGTGACGGCCTTCCTGACGGTGCAGGAGGGCTGCGACAAGTTCTGCACCTTCTGCGTCGTGCCCTATACGCGCGGCGCCGAATGGTCGCGGCCGGTCGCGGCGGTGCTGGACGAAGCGCGGGCGCTGGCCGACCGGGGCGTGCGCGAAGTCACCCTGCTGGGCCAGAACGTCAACGCCTATGACGGCGAGGGGCCGGACGGGAAGCCCTTTACGCTGGCGAAGCTGGCCTATGCCCTGGCCGACATCCCCGGCATCGAGCGCATCCGCTATACCACCAGCCATCCGAACGACATGTCGGACGATCTGATCGCGGCGCATGGCGATCTGGACGCCCTGATGCCCTATCTGCACCTGCCGGTGCAGTCGGGATCGGATCGCATCCTGCGGCTGATGAACCGCAAGCACGGGCGTCAGAAGTATTTCGAGCTGATCGACCGCATTCGCGAGGCCCGGCCGGACATGGCGCTGTCGGGCGACTTCATCGTCGGCTTCCCCGGCGAGACAGACCGCGACTTCGAGGACACCATGGATCTGGTGCGGCGGGTGAACTATGCCAGCGCCTTCTCCTTCATGTATTCGCCGCGCCCCGGCACCCCCGCCGCGACGATGGCGGTCCAGGTGCCCGACGACGTCGCCAAAACGCGTCTGCACGCCCTTCAGGCCCTGCTGACCGAGCAGCAGGTGGCCTTCAACCAGTCGCTGGCCGGGCGCGTCCTGCCGGTGCTGTTCGAGAAGAAGGGCCGTCACGGCGCCCAGGCCATCGGCCGCTCGCCCTATCTGCAATCGGTCCACGTCGAGGATGCGGATCACCTGATCGGCCGGAGCGTTCCGGTCGAGATCATCAGCGGCCAGCAGAACAGCCTGACCGGCCGCCTGATCCAGACCAACTGACGGATATCTCTCAACGCATGCGGCGCGAGCGGCGTTAGGGATGCTCACCATTCCCCTCAAGCAGCCTCGCAACGCGTGCGAGGCGATAGGGGACCCAACAAGGAGACCTCATGGCGCGAGAGTCCGAGTTCCTGTCCCTCAGCGATGCGGCGTTGCGCGCCGTCATCGGGCCGCAGAGCCGCCACCTGGCCCTGATCGAGGACGCCTTCAAGGTTCTGGTCGAGACGCCGGGCGGCGGGGTGTCGATCAACGGCTCTACGCGGGACCGGGCGCAGGCGCGCCGGGTGATCGAGGCCCTATCCAACCGGGCCGAAGCGGGGGCCGAGATCACCGAGGCGGACGTGCGCACCGCGCTCGGCGCCGCCGTCACCCAGCCGCGCGCCGAACCGGCCAGCCGCAGTGTCGGGCGCAGCGTGCCGGAAGGCGCCGCTCTGCCGGTGGGGCGTCGCGGCGCCATCGCCCCCAAGACAGCGTCTCAGGCGCGTTATCTGGAGATGCTGGGCCGGTGCGAACTGACCTTCGGGGTCGGCCCGGCGGGCACGGGCAAGACCTTTCTGGCGGCGGCCTACGGCGCCTCCCTGCTCAAACGGGGGCAGGTGGATCGGCTGGTCATCACCCGCCCGGCGGTCGAGGCGGGCGAGAAGCTGGGCTTCCTGCCCGGCGACCTGAACGAGAAGGTCGACCCCTATCTGGCGCCGATCTGGGAGTCGCTGAACGATATCCTGGGCGTCGACGACGTGCGCCGCCGCCGAGAGAAGGGCGAGATCGAGGCCGCCCCCATCGCCTTCATGCGCGGCCGCACCCTCAGCCACGCCTTCATCATCGTCGATGAGGCGCAGAACACCTCGCGCATGCAGATGAAGATGGTGCTGACCCGTCTGGGCGAGGGCGCGCGCATGGTGGTGACGGGCGACCCGTCGCAGGTCGACCTGCTGAACCCGCGCGATTCCGGCCTGGCTCACGCCCTGCGCATCCTGAAGGACGTGGAGGGCGTCGGCGTCCAGCAGTTCAAGTCCGAGGACGTAGTCCGCCACGCCATGGTCGAGCGTATCGTGCGCGCCTATGACAGCGACGCCGCACGCAGCCGTCCCTTCCCCGACCTTGAGGACGACGCCTGATGATCGAGGTCGAGATCGACAGCGAGGGCTGGACGCAGGCTTTGCCCGAGGCGACGGCGATCGTGGAAAGCGCCGCAGCGGCGGCCCTCGGAACGGTCGAGGGCGATGTCGTGGTGCTGCTGGCCGACGACGCGGCGGTGCAGGATCTGAACGCGCGTTTCCGCGACAAGGACCGGCCGACGAACGTGCTGTCCTTCCCGGCCGCCGAGAGCGCCTTTCCGCATCTGGGCGACGTGGTGCTGGGCTACGCCTATTGCGCGGCGGAGGCGACGGCGCAGAGCAAGACCCTGTCGGATCATCTGAGCCATCTGGTCGTCCACGGCGTGCTGCATCTGCTGGGCCGCGACCACGAGGACGACGCCGAGGCCGAGGAGATGGAGGCCGAGGAACGCGAGATTCTGGCCGAACTGGGCGTCGCCGACCCCTATGCTGCGGAGAATGGCGCGGCCGAGCATGAGGGCGCCGCGTGAGCGGGGCGCAGGCCGCCCGGTTCTCGGGCCTGCTGAACAACCGCTGGGGTCGGATCGGTCTGGCGCTTCTGGCCGGGGCGGGCGCCGCCCTGGTGCATCCGCCGTTCGGTTTCCTGCCGGGGCTGCTGGGTTATCCGCTGCTGTTGCTGCTGGCGGATCGGGCCAGCGGGATGAAGGGCGGCTTCTGGGTCGGCTGGCTGGCGGGTTTCGCCTATTTCTTCATCGGCTGCTGGTGGGTGGCCGAGGCCTTTCTGGTCAATCCGGCCCAGGCGTGGATGGCGCCGTTTGCGGCCAGTCTGCTGCCGGCGGGCATGGGGTTGTTCTGGGGGCTGGCGACGCTGGCCTATCGCTGGCTCCGCCCGGCCGGCGTGCGGCGGGTCCTGCTGTTCGCCGCCCTGTTCGCCCTGCTGGAGTGGACGCGCGGTCATGTGCTGACCGGCTTTCCGTGGAACCCGGCGGGCGCGGGGTGGGCGGCTGGGTCGGCCATGTCGCAGTTCGCCTCGGTCGCCGGGGTCTATGGGCTGGGTCTGATCACAGTGGCGGCGGTCAGCGCTTTTGCGCCTTTGGCCGACGCCGGTCCGCGTCGTCCGCGCCTGATCGCGGCGGGGCTGGGCGTGCTGACGCTGGGCGGTCTGTTCGCCTTCGGGGCCGCGCGCCTGTCCTCGGCGCAGGTTGTCGAGACGCCGACCCTGGTGCGGCTGGTTCAGGCCGATATTCCGCAGGACTATAAGTGGAGCCCCGAAGCCTATCAGGCCATTCTGGGGCGTTATCTGGAACTGACGTCGCGCCCGGGCGAGGCTCTGCCGGACGTGGTGATCTGGCCCGAGGGCGCCCTGCCGACCACGGCCAACGACCTGTTCGCCTCGCCCGATGCCCAGGCGGTGGCGGCGGCGCTTCAGACGGGCCAGACCCTGCTGGCGGGGCTGAGCCGAGCTGAAGCGGACCCGAGCGCTGAAACCGGCGCCCGCTATTACAACAGCCTGTTCGCCCTGCATGACGAAGGGGCGGCGGGCCTGCGCATCGGCCCGATCTACGACAAGCACCGGCTGGTGCCGTTCGGCGAATACCTGCCGCTGGGCGATCTGATGAGCAAGATCGGCGTGCGCAGTCTGGTGCATGTGCCGGCCGACTTCAGCGCCGGGCCGGCGCCCGCGCCGATCAGTCTGGTCAACGCGCCGAGCGTGCAGCCGTTGATCTGTTACGAGGCCCTCTATCCCGGCTTCACCCCGGCGACGGCGGCGACGCGCCCGGCGTGGATCGTCAACGTCTCCAACGACGCCTGGTTCGGTAAGACTTCGGGTCCGCGCCAGCACCTGAACCTGGCCTCCTATCGGGCGCTGGAGACAGGCCTGCCGGTGGCGCGGGCGACGCCGACGGGCGTGTCAGCCATGATCGATCCGTGGGGGCGGATCGTCGAGGGCAGGCGGCTGGATCCTGGTCAGGCGGGGATCATCGACGTGCGTCTGCCGCAGCCCGCGCCGCCCACCCTCTATGGTCGCTGGGGCGATCTGGGGTTTGCGATCCTGATGATGATCATGCTGACGGCGGGCCGTCGCCGCGCCGGAAATACGGGAGCGGATCGTTAAGCATGATAAGATGCGCGATCCCGACGGCGCCCCTGTGACGCGAAAACGCATGACAGGGGAGGGGGCGCGCGGCATGTGGATACCAGTGCAACCGGGAAGGGGCTGGAGATGATCAGGGGTTCGGGGACGGAAGGTCCTCATTTGGTGGACCGGCATGTCGGGCGGCGCGTGTGCGAGAAGCGCATCGCCCTGGGCTATAATCAGACCGATCTGGGCCAGGCGCTGGGCGTCACCTTCCAGCAGGTGCAGAAGTATGAAAAGGGCGCCAACCGCATCTCGGCGTCCAAGCTGTGGGACATCGCCCGCTTCTTCCGCGTGGACATCGGTTATTTCTTCGAAGGGCTGACCGCCTCGGCCCAGCCGGGCATGGCCGAGGGCGAGGCCGAGCCCTTCGTGCATGACTTTCCCGCTACGCGTCAGACGATCGAGATCGGGCGTCTGGCGCCGCGCCTGTCGTCGCGTCAGCAGAAGCTGGTGGTGGATCTGATGCGCGAGCTGGTCGAAGAGGGCTCCGAGGCCGACTGAGCGTTTCGCGGGAGGGCGGACAAGAAAAAAGGCGCGGGAAGCGATCCGCGCCTTTTCCTTATCGGGGTGGGGACTGGCGATCAGGCGCGCAGGGCCGTCTCCGAGGCGACGATCCGGCTGGCGGCGTGGACCACGGCGCCGATGCGCAGGGCGGCCTGAATCTGGACGTTCGGCACGGCGTGCTTGCGCAGTTCGCCTTCGTGGGCGTCCATGCAGGCGCCGCAGCCGTTGATGGCCGACACGGCGGTGGACCATAGCTCGAAGTCCAGCTTGTCGACGCCGGGATTGCCGATGACGTTCATCCGCAGCTTGGCCGGCAGGGTGGTGTATTCCTGATTTTTCATCAGGTGCAGCGAACGATAGTAGATGTTGTTCATGCCCATGATGGCGGCGGCTGCCTTGGCGGCGTTCATCGCCTCGGGCGACAGGACCGTCTCGGCCTGGGCCTCGATCAGCTTGACCACGGGGCCGACGCCGATGGCGTGAGCCGAGGCCAGGAAGCAGCCCCACTTCTGCTGGTCGTTCAACACCGTCTCATTGGCGAGCGAGGACAGGTTCAGCGAGATGTCCTTGCCATAGGCCGGGATCAGATCGCGAAGGGCGTCGATGGACATTTTCGTGTTCCTTTCAGGAAGCGGCTATCGCGCGCGACGCGGTCGCTTGCTGCTTGAGCCGCAATGGCGTGAAGGGCGCTCAAGCAGTCCGGACGATAGCGCTCCAAATGCGCTCAAGCAGTCCGAAGGACGATAGCGCCCAAAAACTAACAAAGGCGGCGACAGTCGCCCGCCGCCGCCTCTGTCGAGGGGCGGCCCGGACCCTACTCACGCGGTCCGGGCCTGGTCGTTTTCGACCTTTGGGCCAGTCTTTAGGCGGCCAGGGTGTCGCCGCCGACCGGACGGTTGCAGGCGCACAGTTCGTCGGTCTGCAGGGCGTCGACGACACGCAGGGTGTCTTCCGGCGAACGGCCGACGTTCAGGTTGGTGACGTAGACGTGCTGGACGACGTTGTGCGGGTCGACGACGAAGGTCGCGCGCAGGGCTACGCCTTCTTCTTCGTCCAGCACGCCCAGGGCGCGAGCCAGCTTGCCGCCGTTGTCGGCGAACTGCCAGATCGGCAGCTTGTTCAGGTCGGCATGGTCGCGGCGCCAGGCCAGCTTGGTGAACTCATTGTCGGTCGAACCGCCCAGAACCACGGTGTCGCGGTCCTCGAAGTCCTTGCCCAGTTTGGCGAAGGCGGCGATTTCCGTCGGGCAGACGAAGGTGAAGTCCTTCGGGTAGAAGAAGATGACCTTCCACTTGCCCTCGAAGCTGTCCTGGGTGATCGGCTCGAACGCCGAGGCGCCGTTTTCTTCGTGGCTGTTGAAGCCCGGCTTCACACCGATAATTTTGAAATCAGGCAGTTTTTGACCGACGCCGAGCATCGCGCTTCTCCTAAAAGGCTTGGTTCAAGAAAGGGGTCGGCGGATCGGGGTGAGCGACCCGCCGTGGGTCTCAGATGGGCTCTGCCAGACGTAAAGTCAAATCGATCATTTTGCTAAGTTGAATAGATTTGATTTATGTCTGTCCCCGACGCCCGCCAGGGCTTATCCGGCCCCCTGAAGTCGGGCGGCGACTTTCAGGTGCATGGGCAAGGCCGACGGTTCTTCGCCCGCCTGACGGCGATCCTTTTCGACCGCAGCGCGGACGCCCGCGCCATAGTCCGGGTGGACGCGATCGAAGTGGGCGAACTGACGCTCCAGGATGAAGTCCGGCACGCCCTGCATGGCGGCGGCCAGGTTGGCGAACAGCCGGGCCTTCTGATCGGCGTCGAACAGTTCGAACAGGGCGCGCGGCTGGCTGTAGTCGTCGTTGCCCTCGCGGTGATCATAGCGGTCGGCGTCGCCCGAGATGCGCAGCGGCGGCTCGCGGTACTGCGGCGCCTCCTTGGGGCCCGAGAAGGAATTGGGCTCGTAATAGGCGTCCGGGTTGGGGTTATTGGGCATGAAATGCATGGCCCCGTCCTTGTGGTAGGTGTGCACCGGACTGCGCGGCCGGTTCACCGGCAGGCTTTCATAGTGGGTGCCCAGACGGTGGCGATGGGCGTCGGCGTAGGAGAAGACCCGCGCCTGCAGCATCTTGTCGGGCGAGAAGCCGATGCCGGGCACGATGTTGGACGGGCTGAAGGCGGCCTGTTCGATCTCGTTGAAATAGTTGTCGGCGTTGCGGTTCAGCTCCATCACCCCGATCTCGATCGGCGGATAGTCGCCGTGCGGCCAGACCTTGGTCAGGTCGAAGGGGTTGTAGGGCGTCTTCTCGGCGTCCAGCTCGGGCATGATCTGGACCTGGACGGTCCAGCGCGGGAATCGGCCGTTCTCGATCGTGCCGAACAGGGCCTCCTGATAGCCTTCGCGGCTCTGGCCCACGACGGTCTCGGCCTGGGCGTTGGTGTAGTGGGCGTGGCCCTGCTGGGTCTTGAAGTGGAATTTCACCCAGAACCGTTCGCCCGCCTCGTTCCACAGGGAATAGGTGTGCGAGCCATAGCCGTTCATGTGCATCGGCGTGATCGGCAGACCGCGATCCGAGAACAGGGTGGTGACCTGGTGCAGACTCTCCGGGCTCTGCGACCAGAAGTCCCACATGGCCGTGGGGCTGCGCAGATTGGTGCGCGGGTGGCGTTTCTGTGTGTGGATGAAGTCAGGGAACTTCAGCGGGTCGCGCACGAAGAAGACCGGGGTGTTGTTGCCGACCAGGTCCCAATTGCCTTCCTCGGTATAGAATTTCAGCGAGAAGCCGCGCACGTCGCGTTCATGGTCGGCGGCCCCGGCCTCGCCCGCCACGGTCGAGAAGCGGGCCAGCATCGGCGTTACGGCGCCCGGCTGCAGCGCCCTGGCGCGGGTGTATTTCGAGATGTCGCCGGTGATGGTCAGGGTCCCGAAGGCGCCCCAGCCCTTGGCGTGAACGGCGCGCTCGGGAATGCGCTCGCGGTTCTGGTGCGCCAGTTTTTCGATCAGCTGATAGTCCTGCATCAGGACAGGGCCGCGCGGGCCCGCCGTCAGGCTGTTCTGGTTGTCGGCGATCGGGGCGCCGGCCGTCGTGGTGAGGGTCGGGGCCTGAGTCGGGGTCAGGGCAGGGGACTTGGAATCCGTGGTCATGGGCTCTCCTCCGTAGCGTTCGACAGGATTAGGCTCGACGCTTTGATATAAAGCCAATCGATTGTTTTTGGCGAGTTCATAAAAGTGTTCTATATATAGGGCTGTCTTCCCGCTTTCCAACGGCGCCCATGTCCGTCCTGCCTACTCTGCGTCAGCTACAGTATCTGAAACTCCTGGCCGAGCACGGTTCGTTCAGTCGCGCGGCCGAGGCCGCCCACGTCAGCCAGCCCGCCCTGTCGTCGGGGGTGCAGGAGCTGGAGCGCGTGCTGGGCGCCCCCGTGGTCGAGCGTACGCGCGGGGCCGTGATCCTGACAGCCGTCGGCGCCGAGGCCGTGCGCCGGGCCGAGGACGTGCTGGCCCGCACCGAGGATCTGGTCGAGGCCGCCCAGAACGCCGGCAAGCCCCTGTCGGGCCGTTTCCGGCTGGGGATCATCCCGACAGTGGCGCCCTTCCTGCTGCCGCGCACCCTGCCGGGGCTGAAGGCCCTGTATCCGGGCCTGCGCCTGTTCATCCGCGAAGACCTGACGCCGCGCCTGATCGCCGGCCTGAAGGCGGGCCAGCTGGACGCCGCCGTCATCGCCCTGCCTTACGACGCGCCGGGGATCGACCACGCCCATATCGCCGACGACGAGATTTTGGCCGCGGCCCCGGTTGGCCACCCGCTGGCCGGTCTGGGCCCGATCCCTGAAGGGATGCTGAAGGCCGACGACCTGATCCTGCTGGAAGACGGACACTGCCTGCGCGATCAGGCCCTGGCGGCGGTCAATATCGAGGCCCCGCGCGGCGAGGACGTCTTCGCCGCCACCTCCCTGCACACGCTGGTGCAGATGGTGTCCTCGGGGCTGGGCGTCAGCTTTCTGCCGCAGATGGCGGTGAAGGCGGGGCTGGCCGACAGTCCGGGCGTGGTGGTGCGCCCGATCTCCGAAGACGCTCCGCGTCGCGAGATCGTGGTCGCCTGGCGCGCAGGCTCCAGCCGCGCCGCCGAGGCGCGTCTGCTGGCCGAGGCGCTCAAGCTGGATTGAGGCGGGCGGCCCTTGGGCCGCCAAGCCTTTCTCTGCGCTGCTTCTCCCTCGCCGGGCAGGTAGGGTGCGGAGGCAAAGAAAAAGGCCGGCGGAGCGATCCGCCGGCCTTCATTTTTAGTGGTCTAACGCGCTTACGCGCTGCTTGAGACCTTACTTCTCGTCGCCGCGCGCCAGGTTGCGCAGGACGTAGGGCATGACGCCGCCGGCCTTGAAGTAGTCCAGCTCGGTCTGGTTATCGATGCGGCAGCGGACCGGGAAACGGGCCATCTTGCCGTCCGACGGGCGGAACAGCTCGACCCACAGGTCCTGACGCGGCTTCAGCTTGCCGACGTTGGCGTCGGTCAGGCCGCGGATGGTGACGATCTCTTCGCCCGTCAGGCCCAGCTTCTGCCAGCCGTCTTCCTTGAACTGCAGCGGGACGACGCCCATGCCGACCAGGTTCGAGCGGTGGATGCGCTCATAGCTTTCGGCGATGACGGCGCGGACGCCCAGCAGGCGGGTGCCCTTGGCCGCCCAGTCGCGCGACGAGCCGGTACCGTATTCCTTGCCGGCGAAGACGACCAGCGGGCGACCTTCCGACTGATAGCGCATGGCCGCGTCGTAGATCGACATCGTGTCTTCCGAGGGGAAGTGCTTGGTGACGCCGCCCTCGATGTCGGGGGTGATGCGGTTGCGGATGCGGATGTTGGCGAAGGTGCCGCGCATCATGACTTCGTGGTTGCCGCGGCGGGCGCCGTAGCTGTTGAAGTCCAGGGCGTCGACGCCGTGGTTGGTCAGGTACTGACCGGCCGGCGAGGCCTTCTTGATCGAACCGGCCGGAGAGATGTGGTCGGTGGTGATCGAGTCGCCGAAGATGCCCAGGATGCGCGCCTCGACGATGTCCGTGACCGGAGCGGGCTCCATGGTCAGACCTTCGAAGTAGGGCGGGTTCTGGACGTAGGTGGAGGTGTCCTGCCACTCATAGGTCTGGCCGCCGGTGACCTGGATGGCCTGCCAGTGCTCGTCGCCCTTGAAGACGTCGGCGTAGCGCTTGGCGAACATCTTGGGCGTGACGGACTTGCGCTGGATGTCGGCGACTTCCTGTGCGGTCGGCCACACGTCCTTCAGGAAGACGTCATTGCCCTTCTTGTCCTGACCGATCGGCTCCTTGGTGATGTCGATGCGCATCGAGCCGGCGATGGCGTAGGCCACGACCAGCGGCGGCGAGGCCAGGTAGTTGGCCTGAACGTCCGGGTTCACGCGGCCTTCGAAGTTGCGGTTGCCCGACAGCACCGAGGTGGCGACCAGGGCGTTGTCGTTGATCGCCTTGGACACGGCCGGGTCCAGCGGGCCCGAGTTGCCGATGCAGGTGGTGCAGCCGTAGCCGACCAGGTTGAAGCCCAGGGCGTCCAGATCCTTCTGCAGACCGGCGTCGGTCAGATAGTCGGTGACGACCTGCGAACCGGGGGCCAGCGAGGTCTTGACCCACGGCTTGGCTTTCAGGCCCAGGGCGTGGGCCTTGCGCGCCACCAGACCGGCGGCGATCAGCACCGACGGGTTGGAGGTGTTGGTGCAGGAGGTGATGGCGGCGATGACGACGTCGCCGTCGCCCAGGTCGAACTTTTCACCCTCGACGGCGACGCGGGCGGCGTCGGTCGGGCGCGAGAAGACTTCGCCCAGAGCAGTCTCGAACGCCGGGGCGGCGGTGGTCAGCTCGACGCGGTCCTGCGGACGCTTGGGACCCGCCAGCGACGGCACGACCGTCGAGATGTCCAGTTCCAGCACGTCGGTGAAGATCGGGTCTTCCGAGGTCTCGTCGATCCACAACCCTTGAGCCTTGGCGTAGGCTTCGACCAGGGCGACGCGCGCCTTCTCGCGGCCGGTGGCCGTCAGATAGTCGATGGTGGCCTGCGACACGGGGAAGAAGCCGCAGGTGGCGCCGTACTCCGGGGCCATGTTGGCGATGGTGGCCTGGTCTTCGATGGTCATGCCGGCGATGGCGGGACCGAAGAATTCCACGAACTTGCCGACCACGCCCTTCTTGCGCAGCATCTGGGTGACGGTCAGCACCAGGTCGGTGGCCGTCGCGCCTTCGGGCAGCTTGCCGGTCAGCTTGAAGCCGACGACTTCGGGGATCAGCATCGGGATCGGCTGGCCCAGCATGGCGGCCTCGGCCTCGATGCCGCCGACGCCCCAGCCCAGAACGGCCAGGCCGTTGATCATGGTGGTGTGGCTGTCGGTGCCGACGACGGTGTCGGGATAGGCGACGGTCTTGCGGCCTTCCTCGGCCGTCCAGACGGTCTGGGCCAGGTGCTCAAGGTTGACCTGGTGGCAGATGCCGGTGCCCGGCGGCACGACGCGGAAGTTGTTGAAGGCCGACGAGCCCCAGCGCAGGAAGTTGTAGCGCTCGATGTTGCGCTCATACTCGCGCTCGACGTTCTGACCGAAAGCCTTGGAGTCGCCGAAGTGGTCGACCATGACCGAGTGGTCGATGACCAGATCGACCGGGACCAGCGGGTTGATCTTCTTGGCGTCGGCGCCGAGCTTGTCCATCGCGTCGCGCATGGCGGCCAGGTCGACGACGGCCGGAACGCCGGTGAAGTCCTGCATCAGCACGCGGGCCGGACGGAAGGCGATCTCGTGCTCGACGGCGCCCTTGTTCTCGATCCAGGCGGCGACGGCCTTCAGGTCGTCCTCGGTGACGGAGACGCCGTCTTCGTTGCGCAGCAGGTTCTCCAGCAGCACCTTCATCGAGCGCGGCAGGCGGGAAATCCCGGCCAGACCGGCTTCCTCGGCGGCGGGAAGGCTGTAATAGGCGTATTTCTTGCGCCCGACCGCGAGGTCCTGGCGGGTTTTGAGGCTGTCGATCGACGGCATGGAGATGAGTCCTCTGACAAACGCCGCCCGACAATTCGGTTGCGCCTTCGCGCGCTGGACGTCGGGGCGCACAGGTCCCCGGCGCGCGCGGCGAAGGCCTGCTGCGGCGCTTGCGCATATAGTCCCGCGCGCGTGGGTCGTCCATGTATCCACACCCCTGACGTGGACATTGAGAGAGACTCGCAAGTGCTGACCCGGCTCGACATCGAGGCCCTGAGCCTGTCGCGCGGCGAGCGGCGGCTGTTCAACGGCCTGAGCTTTTGCCTGTCGGCGGGCGAGGCGGCGGCTCTGACGGGGGCCAATGGGGCAGGCAAGACCAGCCTGTTGCGCGCGGTGGCGGGCTTCATCCGGCCCGATGCGGGGACGATCGTTTTTCATGGGCCCGAGGGCGTGATGGAGGCAGAGACGGCGCGGCGTTCGGCGCTGCATCTGCTGGGCCACCACGAGGGCCTGAAGCCTCAGCGCACGGTGCGGCAGGAGCTGGGCTTTCAGATCGAGTGGCTGGGCGGGTCGGCCGAAGCGATGGACGCGGCCGTCGCTCGATTGAAACTTGCGCCCCTGCTGGATCTGGAGACGCGCAAGCTGTCGGCGGGGCAGAGGCGGCGGCTGTCGCTGGCCCGTCTGGTCGCCGCCCCGCGCGCCCTGTGGCTGCTGGACGAGCCCTTGGCGCCGCTGGACGAGGTCTGGCGCAGCGTGGCCGCTGAGCTGATGGCCGAACACCTGGCGGGCGGGGGCATGGTCCTGGCCGCCGTGCATGATCCGCTGCCGGTTGCGGCGCGGTCCTTGGATTTGGGGGGCGTGCGATGAAGGCCGCCCGCGCCCTGTTCGCGCGCGAGCTGTCGCTGGCCTGGGGCGGCGGCGGCGGACCGTTGCTGGCCTGCGGCTTCCTGTTGTGCCTGACCGCCATCCTGCCGCTGGCGGCGGGGGGTGATCCGCGTGTTCTGGCGCCCGCCGCCTCGGGGGCCAGCTGGATGGCGCTGGCGCTGGCGTCGTTGCTGTCGCTGGAGCGGATGTTCGAGCGCGATCTGGAAGACGGGGCGCTGGACCTCCTGGCGACCGGCCCTCTGCCGCTGGAGGCGGTGGTCGGGATCAAGGCGCTGGCGCAGTGGCTGGCCACGGGTCTGCCGCTGGCGGTCGCGGCGCCGGTGGCGGCTCTGGCGCTGGGCCAGCCGCCTGAATTGATCGGTCTGACAGGAGCCTCGGCGGCGCTGGGCGGGCTGGGCTTCGCCTTTACCGGCGCGTTAGGCGCGGCGCTGGCGCTGGGCGCGCGGCGCGGCGGCCTGCTGATCGCCGTGGTGGTGCTGCCGCTGTTCATTCCGCCGGTGGTTTTCGGGGCGGGCGCCCTGACCCGCGCCGCCAGCGGCCAGAGCCCGGCCTCGGCGCTGGCCCTGCTGGGCGCCTATGTCCTGTTCGCCCTTGTGATCGCGCCCGTCGCAGGGGCGGCGGCGGTTCGGAACGCGCAGGGTTAGCGCCCCTTCAGCGTCACATACAGCGCCCCGTCGCCGCCGTGGCGGCGGTGGGCGGGGGCGAAGCCGGAGACGACGCCGCGCAGGTGCGGTCCGGTCAGCCACTCGTGGACCGAGGCGCGGATGATCCCGCCGCCGCGCCGGCCCTGCCCGGTGATCACCAGAACCGAGCGCAGGCCGCGCATCTGGCAGCCGATCAGGAAGCCGCGCAGCTGGTCTTCGGCTTCGAAGCGACCGAAGCCGTGCAGGTCGATGCGCGCCTCGATCGGATCGCGCTCGCGGGTCAGGCGGCGTTTGCGGCCGGGCTCAAGCTCTTCCGGCGCGGGTTGGGCGCGCGGGGCGATGGGCGGCCGCGCGGCCTCGGGCGCGCGCGGCAACGACGCTGGGGTCGTCGAGCGCCCGGCGGAGGCCGGGGTCAGGGCGGCGGTGCGCTTCTTGCCCGCGACGCCGCGCGCCAGGGGAGGCGCGACCGGCTCGGTCTCGGCGGCGGGCAGGACGGCGCTGGGCAGGACTGCGCCGGGCGTCACGCGGGCGGCCTTGCGCTGGGCGGGCGGCGTCACCGTGGCGGTCACCCGGCCCCAGATGCGCTTGTCGTCTTCGCTGGTCGCGGAGCCTGCTTTAGGCGCTCCCTTGCCCGAAGGGGGGCGGGCCACGCTCAGTCCTCGTCGTCGACGGCGTCCGGCGGGCCGGGCTCATGGGCCAGCAGGTCGCCGGGCTGGCAGTCCAGCTCGCGACACAGGGCGTCCAGGGTGGTGAAGCGCACGGCGCGCGCCTTGCCCGTCTTGAGGATCGACAGGTTGGCGACGGTAACGCCGACGCGGTCGGCGAGCTCGGTCAGCGACATGCGGCGCTGGGCGAGGATGCGGTCAAGTTGGACGCGAATGGCCATGAGGTGAGCTTTAGCCTGTCCCGGTCAGATCGTCAGTTCGGATTCGCGACGAAGGCGCGCGCCCTCGCGGAACACCTCGGCCAGGACGAAGACGACCAGGACCGAGAAGACGGGGGTGAGCAGGTCGCTGATCCCCTGCGGCTCCATCACGCCGGGCGCCAGACGCGCGGCGACCAGGCCCTGCACGATCCAGACGCCGCCGGTGACGACGGCCAGGATCAGGCCGATCTGGCGCAGGCGGCGGACGTTGTCGGGCTGGAACGGATCGCCAAGGGTCAGGGTGCGGAAAATCTTACGCAGATAACGCAGGATCAGCAGGAAGCCGCTGAAATAGGCGGTCAGGGCGCCCAGGCCGAACAATAGCAGCGGGCGCGACAGCGGCATCTCGCGGCCGTCGGCTCCGTCCGAAACCGTCACGTTCAGATTGTCGAGCGGAATGAAGATGGAGGCGACCCAAAGCAGCAGCAGCAGGCCGGTGACGAGGATCATCACCACATAGGCGACGTCCAGGGCGATCTTCAGCACGCTGGCGACCGAACCGGGGCCTAAGGTCCGAAGATTGGGCGTGAGCAGATTGGGGTTGCGCCGATGGCGCGGCTTGGACTTCCCGGCGGGATTCAGATTCGGGAAGCGCATGGGCGGCGTCTCAGGCCGGGGGAAGAGGCGCGGTCGCCGCGGCGGGTCCGGCCGACCCGCGCGCGGCGTTATTCTTCGCGGCGTTCATGGCGATCGTCAAAGTCCCCCTCCCGTTCAGCGCGATCAGAAGCTCTGAACGATCAGGGCGATCGCCGCGGCCGGCAGGGCGGCCAGCAGGAAGGCGTTGCCCAGGCTGTGGGCCAGACGGTCCATCATGTTGGTTTTTCGCATGGCTTGCATATCGGTCTCTCCGTCAAAGCACATTTTTTGTGCGTTTATGTTGTACCGCTGGATTATTGTTGCGATTTGTTTCTCGCATTTGAACGGCGCGGCCTTCGTTCTTGATAATGAAGATAGGCCATGCCCCGATGAAAGCCAACTTACATATCGTTTAACGATGTTACCATTTCGCAATGGATTCGACGGGAGTAAGGTCGGGCCATGAATCTCAAGCTCATCAAGGGGATGCGGCTCGTCGCCGCCACCCACAATCCCGGCAAGGCGCGCGAGATCGAAGCGCTGCTGGACGGACATTACCGGATCGTCACGGCGGGAGAGCTGAATCTGCCCGAGCCGGAGGAGACGGAGAGCACCTTCGCCGGCAACGCCATGCTGAAGGCGCGCCATGCGGCCCAGGCTTCGGGCGAGGTCGCCCTGGCCGATGATTCCGGCCTGTCGGTGGCCGCGCTGGACGGGGCGCCGGGCATCTATTCGGCGCGCTGGGCCGGACCGGACAAGGACTTCGCCCTGGCCATGCAAAAGGTCGAGCAGCGGCTGGAGGAGACAGGTTCGCGCGATCGCTCGGCCTGGTTCACCTCGGCCCTGGCGGTGGCCTGGCCGGACGGGCCCTGCGTCGTGGTCGAGGGCCGGGTCGACGGCCAGCTGGTCTTCCCGCCGCGCGGCGACGGCGGCCACGGCTACGACCCCGTGTTCCAGCCGGAAGGGTCGGACAAGACCTTCGCCGAGATGGACGCCGCCGAAAAGGACGCCGTCAGCCATCGCGGCCGGGCCTTCGACAAACTCAAGGCGGCGCTGATTGATTGAGGCGCTCGCCCCTCAAGCAGCCGCCCTTCGCGAGGGCGGCGGTAGGGGCGAAACCCGGCCTGCCCCTCAAGCAGCCGCCCTTCGCGAGGGCGGCGGTAGGGGTGAAACCCGACCTGCCCCTCAAGCAGCCGCCTTCCGCGAAGGCGGCGATAGGGGCGAAAAAGACTCCATCGCCCTCTACGTCCACTGGCCCTATTGCGCGCGCATTTGCCCCTATTGCGACTTCAACGTCGTGCGCGACCGGGGGCGGACCGAGGAGCAGGCGGGGCTGGCGCAGGCCATTCTTGACGACCTGGAGGCGCAGGCGGCGTTGGTCGGCCCGCGCGCCTTGGCCTCGATCTTCTTCGGGGGAGGCACGCCGTCGCTGATGCCGCCGGACGCTGTGGCGGCGGTGGTGGAGCGCGCGCACGCCCTGTTCCCGCCGACCGGCGCCATAGAGGTCAGCCTTGAGGCCAATCCGACCGACGCCGAGGCCGGGCGTTACGCCGCCCTGGCGCAGGCAGGCGTCAACCGGCTGTCGATGGGCGTGCAGTCGTTCGACGACGCGGCGCTGAAGTTTCTGGGCCGCGACCATTCGGCCGAGGAGGCGCGCCGGGCGATCGGTCTGGCGGGGCGGGCGTTCTCGCGCCTGTCGATCGACCTGATCTACGCCCGGCCGGGGCAGGGCGTCGCCGACTGGAAAGCGGAACTGTCCACCGCGCTCGATCTGGGGTTCGAGCACGTCTCGCCTTATCAACTGACCATCGAGGGGACGACGGCGTTCGGGCGGGCCGTTGCGCGCGGGGCCTGGGCGCCGCCGGACGAGGATCTGGCCGCCGAACTCTATGAGGCCACGCAAGCGACGCTCGAAGCGGCGGGGTTCGAGGCCTATGAGGTGTCCAACCACGCCCGCGACGTCGCCGCTCGCTCCAGCCACAACCTGCACGTCTGGCGCGGCGGGGACTATCTGGGTCTGGGGCCGGGCGCGCATGGGCGGATGACGCTGGCGGAGGGCCGGGTCGCCACCGTCGCGCACCGTCGCATCGGCGACTATGTTCAGGGCGTGGCCGCTGGATCGCCTTGGGCCGAGCGAGAGGCCCTGAGCCTACAGGACGCTGCCGAGGAGAAGGTTCTTCTGGGTCTGCGCACGGTTGAGGGGGTGTCGCTGGCGACGTTGGCGGTTCTGGAGCGCTCTCTGGCATCGGGGCCTCTCGCCGAACTGATCGCCGGTGGATTCCTGGAGCCGGCAGGGGACCGTGTTCGCGCCACCGTCCGCGGGCGCCCCCTGCTGGACGCTGTGCTCAAGGCGTTATTGGTATGATCGGTCGATAAGCCTGTCGGGCCGGTAAGAGTGACGCTGGGCCGCTTTCGTACTAGAACGCCGGTATGGAAGATTCATCACTACCTAAGCGCCCGGCTCGTGTCCGCGCCGACGCGATCAAGCCGTTTCGTTGCAAAAACTTGATAGCGGTGATCGAAGACCCCGCCGATGTGAAGAACATTGGAACCGTGATCCGCAACGTGAACGCCTTGGGTGTTGAGAAGGTCTATGTTGTGGACCCTCGCCGCTCGCTGCCAGACGACTGGCAGGAGTTGCGTGGCGACAAAGCCATATCAAAAATCTCGGTGTCTGCTGTGAAGTGGACGTTCGTGAAGCGTTTCGACAGTACCGATGAGTGCTTCGACTACCTTGAAGCCAAGGGCTTTGTTTCGATCGTCACATCCCCCCATGTGAAGGGCAAGACGTGCGTGTTCCTGGATGAGGGCGACTATTCCGTTCACGCCAAGCTTGCGGTCTGGTTCGGCAGTGAAAACACCGGGATCAGCGAGCGGGCGATTGAACGAAGCCAGATGTGTGTCAGCGTTCCCATGTTCGGGATGATCGAGAGCCTCAATCTCGGCACCAGTTCAGGCATCGTCCTGTATGAGGTCACGAAACAGCGCCGTGAATATCAAAGCCGATACAGGTTCCGTAACCGCAGGGGCGAACGTCAAACGCCGTTGCCAACCGTGATGACGCCGAGCGAACAGGCGGCTCCACGGGAGTGAGCGACAGACGATATCGACGTTGAACCCACTCGACCCGTGATGCGCGGACTGGCAGGGTCCGGCCGATGTCCGACGCCCCGCTTTTCCCGCCGACCGCCCCGCCCGCGCGCCCCGTTTCGCCGGGCCTTTATCTGGTGGCGACGCCGATCGGGAACCTGCGCGACATGACGCTGAGGGCGCTGGACGTGCTGGCGGCGGCCGATCTGGTGCTGGCCGAGGACACGCGGGTGACGGCCAAGCTGCTGACCGCCTATGGGCTGAAGGCGAAGCTGGAGCGCTGCGACGACCACGCCTCGGCCCGCGCCGCCGAGACCGCCGTCGAGCGGTTGAAGGCGGGCGAGGTAGTGGCTCTGGTGTCGGACGCGGGCACGCCTCTGGTGTCCGACCCCGGCTATGTCGTGGCGCGGGCGGCGGTGGCCGAGGGCCTGCCGGTGCATCCCGTGCCGGGACCGTCCAGCCTGCTGGCGGCCCTGTGCATCGCCGGCCTGCCTGCCGACCGGATCCTGTTCGCGGGCTTCCTGCCGCCCAAGTCGGGCGCGCGCCGCACGGCGCTGGAGGAACTGCGGACGGGTCGTCAGACGCTGGTCTTCTTTGAAAGCGGGCCGCGTCTGAGGGACAGCCTGACCGATATGGCGCAGGTGCTGGGGCCGCGCCCCGCCGCCGTGGCCCGCGAACTGACCAAGCTTTATGAGGAATGCGTGCGGGGCGATCTGGTCGAACTGGCCGCCGATCCGCGTCTGGACGCGCCCAAGGGCGAGATCGTGGTGGTGGTCGGCCCCGGCGAGGCGGAAACGGCCAGCGCCGCCGACGCCGACGCCGCCCTGTCCGAAGCCCTCACCCGCCTGCCGCCCGGCGAGGCGGCGGCCGAGGTGTCCAAGGCCCTGAATCTGCCGCGCAAGCCGCTCTACAAGCGGGCGCTGGAGTTGAAGGCGCGGTGAGCCTGGCCCGCCCGCAGCCGCCGCCGAAGAGGCCCAAGGCGGGCTGGCGCAGGGCGCTCGGCGGACGGTCGCACCGTCAGGGGCATGACGCCGAGTGGATCGCCGCCCTGTGGCTGATGCTCAAGGGCTATCAGGTGCTGGCTTTCCGGCTGAAGGGCCGGGACGGAGAGATCGACATCCTGGCCCGGCGCGGGCGGGTTCTGGCCGCTGTCGAGGTCAAGCGCCGCGCCACGCTGGAGGCGGCGGCGCTGGCTCTGGGGCCGGATCAGCACCAGCGTCTGATCCGCGCGGCCGAGGCGGCGGCGCGCGGGCGGCCGGCTCTGGCGGGGCTGGATCTGAGAATCGACATGGTGACGCTGGCCCCCGGACGCTTTCCGCGTCATCTTCGCGGCGTGATCTCCAGGGGAGCGGATCGGCCTTGACGCGCGAGGAAGCAGAGGCGGTGCTGGCGCAGGCGGGCGAGGGGCCGGACGAGGCCTTTCCCCTGCTGGATTGCGCCATCGCCTGCGCCATCCATGACTATCCGTTCCGCGACGCCGACGGGGTGCGCATCCTGGCCGACCACGCCGCCCAGCGGCTGAAGGAGCGGGCGGCCAATGAAAGCCCCGATGAGGCCCTGACCGAGGCCTTGGCCGGCGACCTGCGGCTGAACGGCGACCTTTTGAACTATGACCATCCGGCCAATACGGACGTGATCGACGTGGCCGAGCGGCGGCGCGGCCTGTCGGCGGTGCTGGTCATCTTCTATCTGGACGCCGCGCGCCGGGCGGGACTGAGCGCGGCGCCGGTGGACTTTCCCGGCCACGTCCTGTTGCGGGTGGAGACGCCCGAGGGGCCGGTGGCGCTGGACCCGTTCAGCCAGGGACGGTTGGTGCTGCCGTCGGAGCTGACGCGCCGGGCCCTGCTGGCGGGGCTGACGCCGCACGTGGCCGACCGGCTGGACCTGCTGATGGCGCCGGTCAGCGAGCGTCAGGCTTTGATCCGGTTGCAGAACATCCTGTTCAACCGCGCGCTTCAGGCCCGAGATTATGAAGGCGCCGAGCGCTCGGCCCTGCGCCGCGCCCTGCTGGACCCGGAGGATCACCGCCCCTGGCTGGACGTCGCCGCCGCCCGCGAGAAGCAGGGCGCCCTGACCGGCGCCATGCACGCCCTGTCCCGCGCCCGCACCCTGGGCGAGCCCTTGGCCGCCTGCGACGTCCGGCTGGACCGGATGCGGTTGCAACTGAACTGAAGCGCGGCCTTGCGGCGCGCAGCTTCGCGCCTCAAGTAGGCACTGACGGCGCTTCGGCGCTCAAGCAGCGCGCGCCTGCGGGGCGAACGTTAGCGCCACTAAAACCAGCTCAAGCAGCGAGCGCCCGCGGCGCGAGCGATAGCGCCCACCAAGAAGGACTCCCCATGCTCAAGGTCGCCATCCAGATGGACCCGCTCGAGGCGGTCAATGTCGAGTCGGACACCACCTTCCTGATGGCCCTGACCGGGCAGGCGCGCGGCCACAAGCTGTGGGTCTATGACTTCCGCACCCTGGCCTTGGAGGACGGCCGCCTGTTCTGCCGCGCCCGTCCGGTGACGGTGCAACGCAAGCAGGGCGATCATGCCGATTTCGGCCCCGAGCAGCGGCTGGATCTGGCTGAGGACGTGGACGTCATCCTGATGCGCCAGGACCCGCCTTTCGACATGGCCTATGTCACCGCCACCTATCTGCTGGAGCGGGTTCATCCCAGGACCCTGGTGGTCAATGATCCGGCTGAGGTGCGTTCGGCGCCCGAGAAGCTGATCGCCACCCTGTTTCCCGGCCTGCAGCCCCCGACCCTGGTGTCGTCCGATCCCGAGGCTCTGGTCGACTTCCACCGCCGTCATGGCGATGTGGTGCTGAAGCCCCTGCATGGCGCGGCCGGCTCGGGCGTGGTGCGGCTGAAGGCGGATGACCCCAACCTTGAAGCCCTGATCGAAATCCACGCCGCCGGGTCGCGCGATCCGCTGGTGATCCAGAAATTCATCCCGGCCGTCTCGGCGGGCGACAAGCGCATTATCCTGGTCGACGGCGAGCCGGTCGGCGCCATCAACCGCATTCCGGCCAAGGATCAGGTGCGCTCCAATCTGCGTGTCGGCGGCACGGCGGCGCCGGTCGAACTGACGCCGCGCGACCTGGAGATCTGCGCCGCCATCGGCCCCTATCTGAAGGAGCGGGGCCTGATCTTCGTCGGCATCGACGTGATCGGCGACTATCTGACCGAGATCAACGTGACCTCGCCCACCGGCGCCCAGCAACTGCTCAACTTCGCCGGGATCGACGCCACCGAGCGCATGTGGGCGGTTATCGAGCAGAGGAAGGCGGCGGCCGCCTGACGCGCTGAGCCTTAGGGGAGGAGAGCCTATGACCGCACTCATCAAGACTGTCGGCTTCGCCGCCTTGGCGCTGGTGATCGCCGGCCCGGCGACGGCGCAGGAAATCGCCGCGCCGAAACGTCCGTCGCTGGAGGTGCTGGAGCGGATCATCGAGACCCGCACGCCGCAGACGCGGGTCGAAACGCCCGATCACGACCGCATCACCGCACGGCGTATCGACATCGTCGACGCCGACGGGACCATCCGCATGACCCTGTCGGGGGAGACCCCGCCGCCGATCATCGACGGCGTCCAGTACAAGCGCGCCTTCAACGTCGCGGGTCTGATCCTTTACGACGACAAGGGCAGCGAGCGCGGCGGCTTCGGCACCGCCGACATCGAGGGGGGCATGGCCGTTCTGGCGCTGGATCATCCGGCGATGGATGCGGTCGGCTGGCGGGTGTCGCCGGACGGCTCGATCAGCTTCGTCTTCAACCAGGCGCCGCCGCTGGTGCGCGAGCCAGGACTGGGCGGGGCGCTGGTTCCCGGCGTTGAGACGCCTACACGGATGCGTCTGTCGCTGGCCGCCGACGGCGCGCCGGCGGTGGAGCTGTCGGACCGGAACGATCAGCCGCGCCTGCGCCTGACGGTGACGGAAGAAGGCTTCGGCGCCATCCAGTTCCTCAACGCCCAGGGCCAGGTCATCCATACCCTGGCGCCCGAGGCCGACCTGCAACCCTGATCGAACGACGCTCTTGCAGTCTGCATGAGTTCGTGATTTGTTCTCCTTGCTGAGGGAGAGAACACGATGGTCGCGCGGGTGGTGACGGTGGCGTTCGACGGCGTCGAGGCGCGCCGGGTCGATGTCGAGGTGCAGCAGGTCGGCTCGCCCGCCGGGGCTTTCGCCATCGTCGGCCTGCCGGACAAGGCGGTGGCCGAAAGCCGCGAACGGGTGCGCGGCGCCTTCGCCGGCATCGGCCTGGCTCTGCCCGCCAAGAAGGTGATCGCCAATCTGGCTCCTGCCGACCTGCCCAAGGAGGGCAGCCATTTCGACCTGCCCATCGCCCTGGCCGTGCTGGCTTCGATGGGAGTGATCGGGCCGGACGCGCTGGACGGCTGGGCGGCGGTCGGGGAATTAGGTCTGGACGGTCGGATCGCAGGCGTCGGCGGAACCCTGCCCGCCGCGATGGCGGTGAACGCCATGGGGCTGGGTCTGATCTGCCCCGAGGCGAACGGGCCGGAGGCGGCGTGGGCGGGGGATGTGCGGCTGCTGGCGCCGCGTTCCCTCATCGGCCTGATCAATCATTTTCGCGGGACTCAGGTGCTGCGCCCGCCCCAGCCGGGGCCGGTGGTGGAGGGGGGCGTCGTGCCCGACCTGCGCGAGGTCAAGGGGCAGGAGGGCGCCAAGCGGGCGCTGGAGATCGCCGCCGCCGGGGGGCACAATCTGCTGTTCGTGGGTCCGCCGGGTTCGGGCAAGTCGATGATGGCGGCGCGCCTGCCGGGCCTGTTGCCGCCGCTGACGCCGCTGGAGCGGCTGGAGACCTCGATGGTCTGGTCGGTGGCGGGGCTGATCGAGCGCGGCGCCCTGACGCGCGAGCGGCCGTTCCGGGCGCCGCATTATTCGGCGTCGATGGCCGCCCTGACGGGGGGCGGGCACAAGGCCAAACCGGGCGAGGCGTCGCTGGCGCACAACGGCGTCCTGTTCCTTGACGAACTGCCGGAATATTCGGCCCAGGCGCTCGACAGCCTGCGTCAACCGCTGGAGACCGGCGAGATCGTGGTGGCGCGGGCCAACGCCCATGTGCGCTATCCGGCGCGCTTTCAGCTGGTGGCGGCGATGAACCCTTGCCGCTGCGGCGTGGGCGGACCGGGCAGAGGCGCCTGCGGCAAAGCTCCGCGCTGTCAAAGGGACTATCAGAACCGCATCTCCGGACCGATGTTCGACCGCATCGACCTGACGGTCGAGACGCCGCCGGTCACGGCCGCCGATATGATCCTGCCGCCTCCGGCCGAGGGTACGGCCGAAGCCGCCGCCCGGGTCTTCGCCGCCATGCAGATGCAGGAGGCCCGCCAGGCCGAGGCCGGGCTGACGGGGATGCAGGCGCTCAACGCCCGGGCGTCGGGCGAGGCTCTGGAGCGTTTCGCCGCGCCGGATCAGGCCGGTCGCGCCCTGCTGATGAAGGCCGGGGAGGCTGGCGGGCTGACGGCGCGAGGCTGGACCCGCACCCTGCGTCTGGCCCGCACCATCGCCGATCTGGACGGCGCGGACGGGGTGCTGCGCCGCCATGTGGCCGAGGCCCTGATGTACCGACGCAGCACCGTCGGCGCTCATGAGGATTTCGACCGTCAGGTCAGCCGACGCGGCCTGTTTCCCGTGAAGGAAGGCGCAGACGGGCCGAGGCCGTTCGTGTTGAATTAACCCCAGGAGGCCTAGCGTGGCCTTATGGGACAGACCCGCCGCAAACCGTCGCAGAACGCGCTTCTTCCCGCCATGTCCGGCGGACCCGAACCGTCATCCGGGGCGCCTGCGGACGGCGCTTCGCCCGAGCAGCAGTTCCTGCGGCTGATGAGTCATGAGATGCGCACGCCCCTGAACGGGGTGATCGGCATGTTGGGCCTGTTGTCGCGCACGCGTCTGGATGGGGCGCAGCGCGCCTATGCCGAGGCGGCGCAGAAGTCGGCCGAACATCTGTTGGGCCTTGTCAACGACCTGTTGGATTACGCCCGGCTTGAGGCCGAAGCGCTGGAGTTCGATCCGGCGCCCGTCGATCTGGAAGGCCTGGTCCGGGGCGTGGCCGAACTGCTCAGCCCGCGCGCCCACGACAAGGGGCTGGAGATCGTCTGGTCGGTGGCCGCCGACGCTGCCGACATCGTCGCCGACGAGGGGCGCCTGCGCCAGATCCTGTTCAACCTGGCTGGAAACGCCGTGAAGTTCACCGATCGGGGCGGGGTGCGTCTGGCGGTCGAGGCGGTAGGAGAACAGCGGGACGGCGCGCCTGTGCGTCTGGCCTTCATCGTCGACGACACCGGGCCGGGCGTGCCCGAAGCGGCGCGCAGCCGCATCTTCGATGAGTTCGGCCACGCCGACGCCTCCGACGCCGCGCGCTTCGACGGCGCCGGTCTGGGCCTGGCGGTGGTGCGGCGCCTGGCCCGCGCCATGGAAGGAACCGTCGTCGTCGAAGATCGGCCTGAAGGCGCCGGGGCCCGTTTCCGTTTTGAGGCCGCCTTCCCCATCGCGCCTGACGCTTCGCCGCGCGCTCGTCCGCTGGATCGGCTGGCGGTGGCCATCCGCACGCCGGATCCCTTCGTGCGCCGCGCCGCAGCCGATCAGATCGAGGCGTCCGGCGGTCGGGTGGCGCGTCAGGCCGCGGTGACTCTGATCGATCATGCGGGCGCCGACGACGGCGCGCTGGCGACCAGATCTGCTCAGGGCCAGTCCATCATCCTGCTGCGTCCGAGCGAGCGCGATCTGATCAGCCGTTATCGCACGGCGGGTTTCTGCGGCTATCTGATCAAGCCGTTGCGCCGGACTTCTCTCGCCGAGCAGGTGCTGGGAGCGCTTGCGCCGCGCCGGGGCGTCAAGGCTCCGCCCGTTCGATCCGGGGATGATGATCGCGTGGCCCATGTCGCTTTCAAGGGGGTGCGGGTCCTGCTGGTCGAGGACAATCCGGTGGGCGCCCTGTTGGCCAAGACCCTGTTGCGCCGCGAGGGTTGCGTGGTCCAGACGGCCGCCGACGGGCAGGAAGCGCTGGAGGCGATGAAGGCGGCGCGCTTCGACCTGGTCTTTATGGACATGCGGATGCCGCGCCTGGATGGGCCCGGCGCTGCGCGCGTTCTACGCGCGCGAGGGGATCAGACGCCGATCATAGCCCTGACCGCCAACGCCTTCGCCGAAGATCGCGTCGCCTGCCTGGCGGCGGGCATGGACGACCACCTGTCCAAGCCGCTGGAGGCGGACGCCCTGCGTGTCGCCCTGGCCCGCTGGACGAACGCCGCCAACCGCGCCAAGGTCGCGGCTTCCTGATCTGCCAGTAGTCCGTCGTCCGTATCGCCCGGCGGCGCCCGCCGGAGCCACGCATGACCGATTCCAAGACGCCCGCTTCCGAGGTTGCGGCGCTGCAGCCGTCTCCGAAAGGGCTGGGCGTGCTCAAGGCGGCGTTCCGAGAGCGACGCACCCTGGCCATGCTGCTGCTCGGATTCTCAGCCGGTCTGCCTTTCGCCATGCTGTTCGGCACCCTGAACGCCTGGCTGTCTGATGCGGGCGTGTCTGTGGCTACGATCGGGGTCCTGTCGTGGGTCGGTTTGTTCGGCGCGTTCAAGTTTTTGTGGTCGCCTGCGGTCGGGCTGACGCCGCCGCTGGTGGGGCGGATGGGGCGACGCCGCTCATGGCTGATCCTGTGCCAGATCGTTCTGGCGGGCGCGCTGTTGGCCATTGCTCTTTCGCATCCGGGTACAGGCGCCATCGCTGTTCTGGCGGGCGCAGCGGCGCTGGGAGCCTTCGCCTCGGCGACGCAGGACATCGTCATCGACACCTGGCGGATCGAAGTGGCTGACGAGCGCACGCCGGTGGATCTGTTGTCGACCGTCTACCAACTGGGATTTCGCACGGCGGCGCTGGTCGGAGGGGCGGGCGCTCTGGTGCTGGCTGATCAACTGGGCTGGTCGGCGACCTTCGTCATCGGCGCGGGGCTGATGGGGCTGGGCGTCCTGGGCACGCTGATCGCGCCGGAACCCAAGGCCGCGCCGCGCGCCGCGATTGCCCGTGAACGGCTGGGCTCGCCGCGCCTGCGCATGACCGCCCTGGTCCTGACCCTGGCCGCATGGGCCTGGGCGGCCTTTATGCTGGTGCGCTTCATGGTTACGGCTTTGACGGTCAAGCCCGCGCCCAGCGCGGGAGAATTCACCGCCCTGTGGGGACCCTGGATCGTCGGCATGGCGGTCATCCTTCCGGCGGTGCTGGCAGGGATCATCGTCTGGCGTAGCGGTAAGGCCGGGCCGGCCGCTCCGTCGGATCAGGGGCCCGCCTTCGCCAACACCTTGTATGACGCCATCCTGGCGCCTCTGGTCGAACTGATGGGGCGTCTGGGTTGGGGCGCCGTGATCGTCCTGGGGCTTATCCTGTCTTACCGCATCACTGACGGCGTCTGGGGGCCGTTCGCCTTCCCCTTCTATATGGGCGACACGGGCGGGGCCCTGGGGCACACCAAGACCGAGATCGCGCTGGCGTCCAAGACGTTCGGCGTGGTCATGACCATCATCGGCATCGCCTTGGGCGGTTGGGCGCTTCTGGTGATCGGGCGAATGGCCAGCCTCCTGCTGGGCGCTGTTCTGTCAGCAGGGACCAATCTGCTGATGATGGACCTGGCCCTGGGCGCGCCGGTCATCGGCGGCTTCATGAGCGCGACGGGTCTGTACAAGCTGTTCGGCGCTTTCGGGGTCGGTGAGCCTCTGGCGCGGCTGATGCTGGCCATCGCGGGCGAAAACATAGCGGGGGGTTTCGCAGGCGCGGCCTTCGTCGCCTATCTGTCGGCGTTGTCGAACAAGATGTTCGGGGCGGTGCAGTTCGCCGTCTTTACCTCCTTGGCCCTGTTGATCGGGACCCTCGGGCGAGGCGCTCTGGGGGAGTTGATCGAGCGTCAGGGCTATGCCGCCATGTTCGTCATCGCTGCATTGTTGGGCGTGGTGGCGGTGGTGTTCTGCGCCTTGGAATGGGTGCGGCAGACGCTGGAGCGTCGTCGCCTCACTCTCGAAGCCTAGCGTCCGAACATAAAAGAGGCGGCCCGAAGGCCGCCTCTGAATGACGTCGCGATGGCGAGGGGTCAGTCCTCGATTTCCACCCCTTCGGCGTAGGCGGCGAAGGTGGCGGCGGTCATGATCTCGCCGACCGAGGCGCCCAGGGGCACGATCTGCACCGACTTCTCCAGACCGACCAGCAGCGGGCCGATCACCGTGGCGCCGCCCAGCGCCTGAACCAGGCGGGTCGAGATGGCGGCCGAGTGGATGGCCGGCATGACCAGGACGTTGGCGTCGCCGGTCAGGCGCATGAAGGGATAGTTGGCCCGCGCCTCGGAGTTCAGCGCCAGGGCCGGCGGCATTTCGCCTTCATATTCGAAATCGACATCCATGCCGTCCAGGATGCGGATGGCCTCGCGCACCTTCTCGCCGCGGTTGCCCGGCGGATCGCCGAAGGTGGAGTAGCTGAGGAAGGCGACGCGCGGCTTGCGGCCGAGGGTCTTGACCGTGGCGGCGGCCTTGACCGCGATCTCGGCCAGTTCGGCCGCGTCAGGCAGTTCGTGGATCGAGGTGTCGGCCACGAACAGGGTGCGCCCCTTGGCCAGAAGGATCGACAGGCCGATCATCCGGTCCTTGACGTCCAGGACGCGGCGGACCTCCTTCAGGGCCATGTTGAAGTTGCGGGTCACGCCGGTGACCATGCAGTCCGCCTCGCCGCGCGCGACCATGGCGGCGGCGAAGTAGTTGCGGTCCTGATTGATCATGCGCTGAACGTCGCGACGCAGATAGCCGCGACGTTGCAGGCGCGCGTAGAGCCAGTCGACGTAGTCGGTGTTCCGCTCGGAAATCCGGGCGTTCATGATCTGAATGCCCAACTCATCGAAGCTCAGACCGGCCTCGGCGGCGTTCTGACGGATCAGCTCTTCGCGGCCGACCAGGATGGGCGTGCCCAGTTCGGCCTGTTTGAAGGCCCAGGCGGCGCGGATGACCGACTGCTCCTCGCCCTCGGCGAAGACGACGCGCTGCTTCGGACCCGAGCGCACGCTGGCCTGGATCTTCTGCATCAGGGCGGCGGACGGATCGACGCGCTGGCGCAGGCTGATGCGATAGGCGTCCATGTCCTTGATCGGCTTGCGCGCCACGCCGGAGTCCATCGCCGTCTGGGCGATGAAGGGCGGGATGTACCAGATCAGGCGCGGGTCGAACGGCGTCGGGATGATGTATTCCGGGCCGAACTTCAGCTTGCGGCCGCGATAAGCGGCGGCGACCTCGTCCGGCACGTCCTCGCGCGCCAGCGCCGCCAGGGCGTGGGCGCAGGCGATCTTCATCTCGTGGTTGATCTGGCGCGCACGCACGTCCAGCGCGCCCCGGAACAGATAGGGGAAGGCCAGGACGTTGTTGATCTGGTTGACGTAGTCCGAACGGCCCGTCGCCATGATGGCGTCCGAACGCACGGATTTGACGTCTTCGGGCGTGATTTCGGGGTCCGGATTGGCCATGGCGAAGATGATCGGATTGGGCGCCATGGAGGCGACCATCTCCTTGGTGATCGCGCCCTTGGCCGACAGGCCCAGCACGACGTCGGCGCCGACCATGGCGTCGGCCAGTGTGCGGTGCGGGGTGTCGGTGGCGTGCGCCGCCTGCCATTGGGAGACGTTGTCGCGGCCCTTGTAGATGACGCCCTGACGGTCGCAGATGGTGGTGTTCTCGGCCTTTACGCCGGCGGCCTTCATCAGGGCGATCGACGACAGGCCCGCGGCACCGGCGCCGGACAGGACGACCTTGATGTCCTCCAGCTTCTTGCCGACGATGTGGCAGGCGTTGATCAGGCCGGCGGTCGAGATGATGGCGGTGCCGTGCTGGTCGTCGTGGAAGACGGGGATGTCCAGCAGGTCCTGCAGCTGGGCTTCGATCTCGAAGCATTCGGGGGACTTGATGTCCTCCAGATTGATGCCGCCCCAGGTGTCGCCGATGTTCTTGACCACGGTGACGAACTCGTCCGGGTCGGTGGTCTTCACCTCGACGTCGAAGCTGTCGACATCAGCGAAGCGTTTGAACAGGACCGACTTGCCTTCCATCACCGGCTTGGAGGCCATATGGCCCAGATTGCCCAGGCCCAGGATGGCGGTGCCGTTCGAGATGACGGCGACCAGATTGCCCTTGGCGGTGTAGTCGTAAGCCTTGTCCGCATCCTCGGCGATGGCCAGGACCGGCACGGCGACGCCCGGCGAATAGGCCAGCGACAGGTCGCGCTGGGTCGCCATCGGCTTGGTCGGGGCCATGGAGATCTTGCCCGGGATCGGATCGCTGTGGAACTCCAGAGCGTCGTCGTCAGAGAAGGTCTGTTTGTCGGTCAATTCGGGCATTTCTATCTCGGGAAGGGCAGGCGCATTTCGTTCCTAGAACCTGGAACCTTCGCCGACAACCGTTGACGCTGGGTCAGGCGGCCCTGGTCAGGCCGCCGGGAAGGTTCCCGTGCCTTCGATCTGCACCGGGCCGGTCATGAAGACGTGGTTCGTCGCCTCGTCCCAGGCGATGGTCAGTTCGCCGCCATCGACCGTCACGGCGGCCTTTCGCCCGGTCAGGCCGCGACGCGCGGCCGCTACCAGGGCGGCGCAGGCGCCGGTGCCGCAGGCCAGGGTCAAGCCCGCCCCGCGCTCCCAGACCCGCAACCTAATGTGATCGGGCGACAGGACATGGGCGAAGCCGACATTGACTCCTTCAGGGAACAACGGGTGGTGCTCGACCAGCGAGCCCGAGCCGCGCACGAAGGCGTCGTCCTGACGATCGGTGAAGAAGACGACGTGGGGATTGCCCATTGAAACGGCGCCGGGCGTGTGCAGCACGGGTGCGTCGATCGGTCCGACCTGAAGTTCGATCCCGCGCGTGTCCATCTCTTCGGACAGGGGCACCTGATCCCAATCCAGACGGGGGGCGCCCATATCCACCGCGACTTGATGCTGGGCCGCGGTCGAAGATTTTTGCTGGGCCGCGGTCGTCGACCCTGCGGGATCTCCCGATCCGACGCGGCCTGGCGCGCGACGGGCGGTGGTCGGCCCGCTCAGGGTGTCGATGACCACCTCTTCCTTGTCGGTCGCCTCCAGCATCAGCCAGCCGACGCAGCGCAGGGCGTTGCCGCAGGTTTCGACCATCGAGCCGTCGGCGTTCCACACCCGCATGAAGGCGTCGGCCGTCTCGGACGGTTCGATGCCGATCAGCTGGTCGAAGCCGCCCAGGCCCGCCGCCGGATCGGCCAGGGCGCGCACCTGATCCGCCGTCGGGTGGAAGGGTTGCTCGAAGGCCTGAACGACAATGAAGGCGTTTCCGGCGCCGTTCATGCGGATGTAGGGGCGGGCGGGTTCACTCATGATGCGCTTCATATAGGATTTTGCGCCGGTTCATGTATCGCTGACGGCGATGACTTCCGATCAGAGCCAAACCGCCAGACCCGATGGCCTGAGGCTGAGGGCGCGCCTGCGTTACCTCTATCACGGCGCCCAGCCGGCGGCGGTGAAGTTTCGCCTGATGGTCATTCTGGTCGATCTGATCATCATCGGCTTCTTTCTGGCCGCGCCGATCCTGAAGGAGGCGGGCTGGGTCTTCTATGTCGCCGACTATTTCATCGCCGCCATCCTGGGACTGGACCTGGCGGCGCGCGCCTATGCCTATTCCGATATCCGCGACTGGCTGAAGAAGCCGATCGTCTGGGTCGATCTGTTCGTGCTGGCGACCCTGCTGTTTCCGGCCTGGCTCGCCAACTTCGGCTTCCTGCGCCTGCTGCGGTTCTGGAGTCTGCTGAACAGCGACCTGTTCTGGCGCACCATCGGCCGCCGGTTCGACGACACCCGCGTCGAGGAAATCACCCGCGCTCTGGCCGCCCTGATCACCTTCGTCTTTGTCGTGACCGGCTTCGTCTACGCCTATTTCCGCGGCAAGGCCGAGCACATCAACGGCTATCTGGACGCGCTTTATTTCACCGTCGCCACCCTGACGACGACGGGGTTCGGCGACATCACCCTGCCGGGCAACTGGGGCCGGGTGATCTCCATCGTTGTCATGCTGGTAGGCATCACCCTGTTCATCCGCCTGGCCCAGACCCTGCTGCGGCCGCACAAGGTGAAGTTTCCCTGTCCGACCTGCGGCCTGCAGAAGCATGATCCGGACGCCGTCCACTGCAAGGCCTGCGGTCAGATCCTGTGCATCCCGGACGACGGCGACTGAGTTCGGCCCTGCGGCCAAAGATTACGGGTCGATAGGACGACTGACGCTTGCTCCCCGTCGCCGCCGTCGCCAAGGTGCCGGTCGAAACATTCGTCCGTTGGGGGACACCCATGATCATCCGCACCCTGGCGTCCGTCGCCGTCCTTTCCCTTGCTGCCGGAGCCGCACCCGTCGCCATGGCCCAAGCTTCCGTTTCCACCAGCGTCGCCTCTGCCGCGCCGGGCTTCGCGACCAGCGACGCGACCGACCCCTATCTGTGGCTGGAGGAGGTCGAGGGCGAGCGCGCCATGGACTGGGTCAAGGCGCATAATGAAACCTCGCTGGGCGTGCTGCAGGGCGATCCGCGCTATGAAGCGCTGCATCAGCAGGCGCTGGAGCTGGTGCAGTCGCGCGACCGCATCCCTTCGCCCGGCTTCACCCACGATGGCCACATCGACAACTTCTGGCAGGACGCCGAGCATGTGCGCGGCGTCTGGCGCCGCACGACGCTGGACAGCTATCGCTCCGACACGCCGCAGTGGGAGACCATCCTGGACTTCGACGCCCTGTCGGCGGCCGAGGGCGCCAACTGGGTCTATAAGGGCGCGACCTGCCTGGCCCCCGAGGAACGCTACTGCCTGATAAACCTGTCCAACGGCGGCAAGGATGCGGTCACCCTGCGCGAGTTCGACAGCGTGACCCGCACCTTCGTCGCTCCAGGCGAGGGGGGCGGCTTCAGCCTGCCGGAATCCAAGGGCGGCGCCAGCTGGATCGACAAGGACACCCTGCTGATCGCGCGCGACTTCGGCGAAGGCTCGCTGACGGACTCGGGCTATCCGCGCACCGTGCGGCTGCTGAAGCGCGGCCAGACGATCGACCAGGCGGTCGAGGTCTTCGCCGGTCAGAAGACCGACGTCTCGGTGTCCGGCTACACCCTGCGCGACGCCGACGGCGTGGTGCAGGCGGTGCTGTTGAACCGGGGCATCAACTTCTATGAGAGCGAGACCTGGCGCCTGAACGCCGACGGTTCGACCACCAAGCTGGAGCTGCCGCTCAAGTCCAGCATCAACGCCCTGGTCGCAGGCCAGCTGGTGGTGACGACGGACCAGGACTGGACCGCGCCGTCGGGCCAGCAGTTCAAGACCGGCGACGTCATCGCCTGGGACCTGCAGGCGTGGCTGGCCGATCCGAAGGCGCCCGCCCGCCTGGTCATCCGCCCCGGCGAGCGCGAGGCGGTCGAGGGGATCAACGCCACCCGCAACAAGCTGGTCGTGGCGCTTTATGAAAATGTGCGCGGCTCGGTCTATGTCTACGACCCGGCCGACTGGAGCCGCACCCGTCTGGACCTGCCGCAGAACGTCTCGGTCGGGGTCGGCTCGGCCTCGGAGCAGGACGACAAAATCTTCGTCAGCGTCACCGGCTATCTGAACCCGTCCAGCCTCTATCTGGCCGATGCGGCGACCGGGGCGGTCGATCTGACCAAGGCCCTGCCGGACAAGTTCGACGCCAGCGGCATGCGCGTGGATCAGTTCGAGGCCCGTTCGACCGACGGGACGATGATCCCCTATTTCGTCGTCCATAAGGACGCGATGGCGATGGACGGGTCGAACCCGACGCTGCTGTACGGCTACGGCGGCTTCCAGTCGTCGCTGCTGCCCGGCTATTCGCCGACGGTGGGCAAGCTGTGGCTGGAGCGGGGCGGCGTCTACGTCATCGCCAATACGCGCGGCGGCGGCGAGTTCGGTCCCAAATGGCACCAGGCGGCCCAGCAGGAAAATCGCCAGCGCGCGCATGAGGACTTCCAGGCGGTGGCCCAGGACCTGATCACGCGCGGGATCACCAGCCAGCCGCACCTGGGCGTCATGGGCGGCTCGCAGGGCGGGCTGTTCATGGGCGCCATGCTGACCCAGCGCCCGGACCTGATCAACGCGGCGGTCATCCAGGTGCCTCTGTTCGACATGCTGCGTTTCCACAAGCTGCTGGCGGGCGCCTCCTGGATCGGCGAATACGGCGACCCGGACATCCCGGAACAGCGCGCCTGGATCGAGCAGTACTCGCCCTATCAGAAGCTGGCGGCGGGCCAGCCCTATCCGGAAGTCTTCATCCACACCTCGACCAAGGACGACCGCGTCCACCCCGGCCACGCCCGCAAGGCGGCGGCGCGGATGGAAGAGCTGGGCTATCCGGTGCTCTTCTATGAAAACACCGACGGCGGCCACGCGGCGGGCGCCAATCTGCGCGAGACGGCCCGCCGCATCGCGCTGGAATACACCTATCTGACCCGCAGGCTGATGGATCAGCCGGCGCAGCGGTAAAACCATGCCCGCTCATTCCCGCGGAGGCGGGACCCGGGTTTGAGCCTCGCGCTCGACCTGAAAATATGAGCGATAATTCTGAAGGCGGCTGATTGAGCCAAAGCACTGGGTCCCCGCCTCCGCGGGGATGAACGGAGAAGATTGTGAAAACCCTGTTCCTGTCAGCGGCCCTGCCAGCTCTCATTCTCGCCGCCGCACCCGCCCTGGCGCAGGGCGCCCCTGTCGATCCGACGGCCGCCTCGGCTGCGACCCCGCCGCCGCATTTCCCGCGCGACCTGTCGCCCGAGGGGGTCAAGGCCGCCGACGACCGCTTGGCGCTGGAAGAGGTGGACGGCGCCGAGGCGCGCGCCTTTGTCGCCGCCGAGAATGAAAAGTCGCTGGCCGCCCTGACCGGCGACCGTCGCTATGAGCCTTTCCGCCAGCAGGCCGAGGCCATTCTGACAGCCACCGACCGCATCCCCGGCGTCAGCTTCCTGGGCGAGGGCCTCGGCAATTTCTGGCAGGACGCGGCCAATCCGAAGGGCGTCTGGCGCCGGACGACTCTGGCCTCCTATCGCACGGCCCAGCCGCAGTGGGAGACCCTGCTGGACATCGACGCCCTGGCCAAGGCCGAGGGCAAGGACTGGGTGTTCAAGGGCGCCAACTGCCTGGCGCCGGACGAGACCCGCTGCCTGGTCAATCTGTCGAACGGCGGCATGGACGCCGTGACGGTGCGCGAGTTCGACCTGACGACCAAGACCTTCGTGGACGGCGGCTTCGTCATCCCCGAAGGCAAGCACCGCATCAGCTGGCTGGACCGCGACACCCTGCTGATCGCCACCGACTTCGGCCCCGGCAGCCTGACGGAGTCGGGCTATCCCTTCATCATCAAGTCGCTGAAGCGCGGTCATCCGCTGGAACACGCGACCGAGGTCTATCGCGGCCAGCAGGGGGACGGCGGCTATGGCGTCTCGCCGATGGTGTTCCGCGACAAGGCGGGAGCGGTCGAAGCCGTGCTGTTCAGCCGCCCGCTGGACACCTTCCGGTCAGAAATCTGGTGGCTGAAGGATGGACGCCCGGTTCAATTGAATCTGCCGTCGCGGGTGTCGATTTTCGGTACGAGAGGAGGCGAACTGGTCTTCTCCAACGATGAGGTTTGGCGCTGGCGTCAACCGGAGTACGCACCGGGTTCGTTGTTGATTGTGGGGCTGGCTGAGCTAGCTTCGCCCCCCGCAGCCGTACCGCCGAAGCCTATGACGGGAGGGGGGGATTCTCGTCGAGTTTTCTCTCCATCAGAACGCCAGTCCGTGCAGAACGTGTCGATCGTCGGGGACTCGCTGATCGTCGCTCTGGCCGACAATGTCGTTGGCCGACTGATCAAGTATGATGCGACAGGTGAGGGCGAATATCGACTTTGGGGGGCGACCGATATCGCGGTCCCCGCCAACAGCGCCGTGGGTCTGGGCGACAGCTCCAAGGCCAAGGGTCAGGTCTTCGTCTCGACCCAGGGCTTCCTGACGCCGCCGACCCTCAGCCTGGCCGATGTCTCGACCGGCGCCCTGACCGAGCTGAAATCGGCGCCGGCCAAGTTCGACGCCTCGACCCATGTGGTCGAGCAGTTCGAGGCGACCTCGACCGATGGCGTCAAGATTCCCTATTTCGTCACCCGGCCGAAGAACCTGGCGATGGACGGAACCGGCCCGACCATCCTGTTCGGTTATGGCGGCTTCCAGGCCAGCTTCCCGCCCGCCTACAAGCCCGAGATGGGCAAGCTGTGGCTGGAGAACGGCGGCGTCTTCGTTCAGGCCAACATCCGCGGCGGCGGCGAGTTCGGACCCGGCTGGCACCAGGCGGCCCTGCGCGAAAACCGCCAGCGCGCCTTTGACGACTTCGCCGCCGTGGCGCGCGATCTGGAGCAGCGCCGCATCACCAGCCCGCGCCACCTGGGCATCTATGGCCGGTCCAACGGCGGGGTGCTGACCAGCGTGTCCATCACCCAGCATCCGGAGCTGTTCAATGCGGCGGTGATCGAAAGCCCGCTGATCGACATGATGCGCTATCAGGAGCTGCCGGCAGGCGCCTCGTGGATGGGCGAGTACGGCGATCCGCGCATTCCGCGCGACGCCGAATTCATCGCCCGCTATTCGGCCTATCAGCAGCTGCGGCCCGAGGTGAAATATCCGCGCGTCTACATCACGACCAACACGCGCGACGACCGCGTCCACCCCGGCCACGCCCGCAAGTTCGCGGCGCGACTGGGCGATCAGGGCCACGACCACCTCTATTTCGAGGATACGGCGGGCGGACACTCCAACGACGCCGATCCGGTCGCCAACGCTCGCCGCTGGGCGCGCCACTATGTCTACCTGGCCCAACAACTGATGGATTAAAGAGCTTTTTTAGTGCGCTAACGGCCTTCGGCCTGCTTGAGCGCGAAGGCGGGTCGAAGGCGTGTGGCGCCGCTCACGCATTTATGAGCGACGCCTTTGCGGCGAAGGGATAGGATCGCCGCCATGATGGCACGGGGCCTGTTCAGATACGGGATAGCGGCGACGGCGGTCGCGGGCGCAGGCCTGCTGGCCGTCGCCGCCGCGCCGTCGCGCGAGCGTGACGCTCCGATCCAGCCGGTGGTGGTCGAACTCTTCACCGCCCAGGGCTGCTCGGGCTGTCCCGACGCCAACCGCACGGTCGAGACCGTGGCGACCGAGCCGGGCGTGATCGTCCTGACCTACGGCGTCGACTACTGGGACTATCTGGGCTGGCCCGACACCTTCGCCCGGCCCGAGTTCGCCGAGCGCCAGCGCGCCTATCGCCAAGCTTTGAGGCTGCGGAACGTCTCGACGCCGCAGGTGGTGATCGACGGGCGCCGTCATGTCTCGGGCGCCCGTTCGCCTGAGCTGAAGGCCGCCGTCGAGGCCGAGGCGCGAGGTCGCGGCTGGCCGCCCGAGATCGAGTTCCGCGAGACCGGCGACCGCGTCGGCGTCGGCTCGGGCCGGGCGCCGCAGGGCGGGGCGGAGGTCGTCGCCGTGGTCTATCGGCCCGGTCAGCAGACGGTCGAGGTCAAGGGCGGCGACAACCGGGGCCGCGCGGTGACCCACGTCAATGTCGTGCGCGAGGTGCGGCGGCTGGGCGACTGGAATGGACGACCGGTGCTGTTTCCCCTGCCTGTCGAGGCGGGCGCTGATGAAGGCGTGGTGATCCTGCTTCAGGCCAAGGACGACCGCAGCATCCTGTCATCGGCCGCGCGGCCGGAACCGGGGCGCGATTGAACCGCTGACGGAAAAGGTCTAAAGGCCCGCGGCTCTTGATGGGCACGCCTCCTCGCGCGACCCGGAGAACATTGCATGGTCGGGGACACGCCCCGCGGCGACGCCGCGCCAACCGCCAACGCCTCTTCCGCCGCCAACGCCCAGCCTCCCGCCTCGGGGGGCTCGCCGGGGACTGGCGGCAAGACCGGCCGCCGCGCCCTGATCCTGGGCGCCATCGGCGTGGTTTTCGGCGACATCGGCACCAGCCCCATCTACGCCCTGCGCGAGGCCATCGGCCACGCCCAGAAGGGCGTCGAAGGCGACCTGGCCGTCATCGGCGTGGTGTCGCTGGCCTTCTGGGCGCTGATGGTGGTGGTGACGTTTAAATACGTCATGTTCCTGATGCGGGCCGACAACAAGGGAGAGGGCGGCACCCTGTCGCTGATGGCCCTGGCCCAGCACGCCATCGGTCGACGCAGCGCCTGGCTGTTCATTCTGGGGGTCTGCGGCGCAGCCCTGTTCTACAGCGACGGCGTCATCACCCCGGCCATTTCCGTTCTGTCGGCCATCGAGGGTCTGCAGGAGGCGCCGGGCCTGAACGGCCGCCTCGATCCCTTCATCGTGCCGTTGGCGGCGGGCATACTGATCGCGCTGTTCATGGTCCAGTCCCGAGGCACGGCCGGACTGGCCAAATTCTTCGGCCCCATCACGCTTGTCTGGTTCCTGTCGCTGGGCGTGATGGGCGTGGCGCACATCTTCGACGACCTTTCGATCCTGAAGGCCCTGTCGCCCTATTACGGGATCAAGCTGCTGATCGCCGACGGCTTCCTGGGCTTCGTCATCCTGGGCAGCGTCTTTCTGGCGGTCACCGGAGCCGAGGCGCTGTATGCGGACATGGGCCATTTCGGCAAGTCGCCGATCCGTCGGGGCTGGCTGTTCATCGTCCTGCCCTGCCTGACGCTGAACTATCTGGGGCAGGGCGCCTTCCTGCTGTCGCACCCCGGCGCGGCCAACAATCCCTTCTGGAACATGGTGCCGCAGCTGGTCTACTGGCCCATGCTGCTGCTGGCGACGGCGGCCACGGTGATCGCCAGCCAGGCGGTCATCACCGGCGCCTTCTCGGTGACCCAACAGGCGGTCCAGCTGGGCCTGCTGCCGCGACTGGATATCCGCAACACCTCCGAGACGCAGGCGGGCCAGATCTATGTGCCTGCGATCAACAGCCTGCTGATGGTCGGGGTGCTGTTCGTGCTGGTGACCTTCCAGTCGTCGCACAATCTGACGGCGGCCTATGGGGTGGCCGTGACCGGCACCATGATGGTCAACACCCTGATGTCCTTCACCGTCGTGCGGCACAAGTGGAAGTGGCCGATGTGGGCGGTGCTGCTGACCCTGGTGCCGTTCGGATTCATCGACGCGGTCTTCCTGACCTCCAACCTGCTCAAGATCCCGGCAGGGGCGTGGATGCCGCTGGTGCTGGGCGGCGGTCTGGTCATGCTGATGTGGACCTGGGTGCGCGGCACCCAGATCCTGACCGACAAGACGCGCAAGGACAGCCTGCCGCTGACCGATCTGATCGAGATGCTGCGCGCCCGTCCGCCGCACCGCGCGCCGGGCACGGCCATCTTCCTGACCTCGGACGCCGATGTCGCGCCGGTGGCCCTGATGCACAACCTCAAGCATAACAAGGTGCTGCACGAGAAGAACATCATCCTGACGGTGCATACGTCCGACCGGCCGCGCGTGCCGGACCTGCAAAGGGTGGCGGTCGAGCCGATCAGCGATGATTTCAAGCGCCTTACCTTGACCTTCGGCTATATGGAGACGCCGAACGTGCCGCGCGCGCTTGGCCTGTGTCGCAAGCAGGGGCTGAAGTTCGACATCATGTCGACCAGCTTCTTCCTGGGGCGCCGCTCCGTCGTTCCCACCGCCCGGCAGGGCATGCCTCTTTGGCAGGACAAGCTGTTTATCTTCCTGATGCGTAACGCCGCCAATCCGACCGACTTCTTCCGCATTCCGCCCGGCCGCGTGGTCGAGCTTGGCACCCAGGTGTCGGTGTGAGCGGGGGGACGCCTAAGGGCAAAAGCTCCGCCGCGCGCGGTCGCCGCATCGCCGAAAAGGCGCGCGGTCCGCGTCGTGAACCCGAGCCGCGTCCGGTCGCCGACGACCCCCACGCCGACATCGGCGTCGAGGCGCGTCTGGTTGCGGGCCTGCTGCTGAACGCGGCGCTGGAGAAGCGCACCGGTCTGGACGAGGCCCTGTCGCAGTCGCCCGCGCGCGACCTGCCGCCGCAGGACCGGGCCTTCGCCCGCGCCGTGGCCATGGCGGCCCTGCGCCGTCTGGGCGAGATCGACCAGATCCTCGAGCGTCGCCTGCAGAAGGCGCCGCCGCTGGCGGTGATGACCATATTGCGCATCGCCCTGGCCCAGACCCTGGTGCTGGAGACGCCCGCCTTTGCGGCGGTGTCGACGGCGGTGAAGCTGGCCGAGCGCGACCCCAAGACGCGGCCTTACAAGAATCTGGTCAACGCCGTGCTGCGCGGCGTCAGCCGCGACGGTCCCGGCCTGACGACCGCCGAAGCCAACCTGCCCGACTGGCTGGCCCAGCGCTGGAAGGCCACCTATGGCGAGGCGGCCCTGATCGGTCTGGCCCTGGCGACGCGCGAGGAACCCGCCACCGACCTCACGGCCAAACCGGGCGTCGATCCCGCCGAATTGGCGGCCTCAGTCGACGGCGAGGCCTTGCCCGGCGGCACGGTCCGCACCGGCAAGCGCGGCGATGTCGCCTCATGGCCCGGCTTTGAGGCCGGCGACTGGTGGGTGCAGGATGCGGCCGCCGCCGTGCCCGCCCGCCTGCTGGCGGTTAAGGCGGGCGAGACGGCGCTGGACCTGTGCGCCGCGCCGGGCGGCAAGACGCTGCAACTGGCCGCCGCCGGGGCGGAGGTCGTCGCGCTGGACCGTTCCGAGGCGCGGTTGAAGCGCCTGCGTCAGAACTTCGAACGCATGGCCCTCAAGGCCGAGGTGGTCGCCGTCCCGGCCGAGGACTGGGAAGACGACCGCACCTTCGACGCCGTGTTGCTGGATGCGCCCTGCACGGCGACCGGCACGTATCGCCGCAACCCCGAGGTGCTGCGCGCCACCCGCCCTGCCGACGTCGCCAAGCTGGCCGATGTTCAGCACCGCCTGCTGGACGTCGCCGCCGAGAAGGTGAAACCGGGCGGCCGTCTGGTCTATTGCGTCTGCTCGCTGGAGCGCGAAGAGGGCGAGACGCAGGTGATCGCCTTCCTGCGCCGCAACCCGGCCTTCCGCACCATCGCCGCCGTTCCCGCTGACGTCGGCGCGCCGGAAGACGCCCTGACTCCCGAAGGCTGGCTGCGCATCCTGCCGTCGCAATGGGCGGAAAAGGGCGGTCTGGACGGCTTCTTCGCGACGAAGCTGGAGCGGATTGCGGACTGAAGGCCGATGACGGACGCCTTGAGCAATCGCTACGCTGGTCTGGCCGCGCGGGTCTATGAACTGGACAAGCCGATTGGCCGCTCTTTCGGCGATGTGGAGTTCTACGTCGCTCGTCTGAAGGACTGTGGCGGCCCCGTGCTGGAACCGGCGGTCGGGTCTGGGCGCGTGATGGTTCCCGTGCTGGAGGCCGGGCTTGAGGTCGTCGGCTTCGACGCCTCACCGGCCATGCTGGAGCTGTGCCGCAGGGCGTGTGCAGCGCGGGGCCTGACGGCGGACTTGTCCGTCGCCCGCTTCGACGATTTCGACTGCCCGACCCGGTTCGCCGCCGTCATCCTGCCCGCCGGATCGTTTCAGCTGATCGCCACTGCGCAAGAAGGGCTGAACGCTTTGAAGCGTTTTCACGATCATCTGGCGCCGGGCGGCCGCCTGATCCTCGACCTTGATCCGGTCAGCGCCGTTCTCGCGCCGCCCGGGCCGACGCGCCGCTGGGTCGACGCCGCTGGCGAAGTGCTGACCCTGACTGAGGAACGGGTCGATTCCGACCTGCTGAACCAGAGCGTCGTCTCGCATCTGCGCTATGACCTGTGGACGGACGGTCGCCTGACGGGGTCAGAGCTGGAGCTGTTCGCCCTGCGCTGGTGGGGCGCCGAGGAGATGCGGCTGGCCCTGTCGGCGGCGGGCTTTACCGACATCATCGTCTCGGGCGGTTACGAACATGGACGCCCGCCGCGCCGCGATGACGAGGTCATCACCTTTGAGGCCACGCGGCCCTGATCCGGCGTCTCTAATCCAGCCGCGCGCTGCGCCAGCCGTCGCGCCCCACGTCCACGCGGATGGGCAGGCCGAACAGGTCGGTCAGGGCGGCGTCGGTCAGCATCTCGGCCTTGGCGCCGTCGCGGGCGACGCGGCCGTCCTTCATCATGATGACGCGGCCGATCTCGGGCAGGATCTCCTCGATGTGGTGGGTCACCAGGATCAGGGTGGCGCCGCCCTGCGCCAGCGGCCTGAGGCTGTCGAGGAACAGGCGGCGCGTCGCCGGGTCCAGCCCGCCGCATGGCTCGTCCAGCAGGATGGCGTCGGGCTGATGAGCCAGTGCGCGGGCGATCAGCACCCGCCGCGCCTCGCCGGAGGACAGGGTGGCCATGGAGCGGCCGATCAGATGCTCGACCCCCATGCGGTGCAGGGCTTCGGCGGCGGCGTCGCGCATGGCGGGCGTGATCGTTTCGCGCCGCCAGACCCCGCGCGAAGCGAAGAAGCCTGAGACGACCGCGTCCATCACCTCCAGCGCGTCCTCGCCGGTCAGGTCCGACTGGGCGGCGGGCGAGACGAAGCCGAGACGGCGGCGCAGGGAGAAGACGTCCCACGGACTCTGGCCGAACACCTCGACCCGCGCGCCGTGCACGGGATAGAGCTGGTGCAGGATCAGCTTGACCAGCGTCGACTTGCCCGAGCCGTTGCGGCCCAGGATCGCCGTGTGGTCGCCCGCCGCGATGGTCAGGCTGACATCATCCAGAATGCGTCGCTCGCCGCGCACCACGCTGGCGTTCTCGATGCGCAGCAGCGGCTCAGTCATCATCGTCTTCGATGGCGTGGATCTGATCGTCGTCCAGGCCCAGGTGGTGGCCGATCTCGTGGATCAGCACATGGGCGATGATCTCGGACAGGCCGACGTCGCCGCGCTCGCACCATTCATCGAGGATCGGGCGGCGATACAGGAAGACGCGCGAAGGCTCCGGCGCCGGACCCATGGCGTCGCGCTCGCCGATGTGGACGCCGGAATACAGGCCGGTCAGCTCGAACGGATCCTCGATCTCAAGGTCGCGCAGGGTCTCTTCGTCGGCGAAGTCGTCGATGCGGATGACGACGTCCCCGGCCGCCTGACGGAACAGGTCGGGCAGGGCGGCGAAGGCCTCTTCGGCCAGGCGGGCGAAGTCGTCGAGGGAGGGGGCGGTCTGATCGGTCCAGGTCTGGCTCATGGTCAAAGGATATCGCCCGGCGCGCGCCCTCCCGCAATCGGCGGCGACGCCGCATCGCAAATCGCGCAATCAGGTTATGGTAAACGCGAATCGGTCGGCGGGCTGACGCTTTCAGCGGCCGCCGCAGCGACGCATCATCCGGGGACCTATGGCCGAGGCCGACATCGCTTATGCAGCCACCGCAGGGGCGGCCGGTCTGGCGCTGGCGATCAGCGCCTGGACCTGGCGGCTGCGCGCGCGGCTGGGTGCGCGCGAGGTCGAGATCGAGCGCTGGCTGGGCGGGGCGCAGGCCTCGGCCGCCGCCAGCGAGGGCGCCCTGACGGCGTTCGACGACGTGCGGGTGGCCCTGAGCCCGCAGGGCGAGGCGCAGGCGGTGTTCGGCTCGGCCGAGGCCCTGTCGGCGCTGGCGCCCGGGCTCGAGGGGCTGGCGGCGGCGCAAGGCGTGGTCGCGGTGCTGACCGGTCTGCACACCGGGCGTATGGAGGCGCTGGTTGAGGCCGGAGAGGCCTTCGAGACCCTGATGGAGACGCCGCAGGGCGCCTGGGCGGTCGAGGGGCGGCCGCACGGCGGATCGGCCTGGCTGCGGCTGTCGCGTCTGGCCGGGGTGGGCGGCGAGGGCGGACTGGACGGCGGCGCGGGCGCGGGGGTTCTGGCCGAACAGTCTCCGGCGCCGACCTGGGTCGTGGACGGGGCCGGGCGGCTGGTCTGGGCCAACAGCGCCTGGCTGGTCGAGACGGGCGCCGAGACCCTGGCCGAGGCGCGCGAGCGGGGGCTCAGTTTCGATCGCGGCGCCGACGGGGTGGTGGCGGAGGCGCTGCGCCTGAACGCGCGCCAGGACGGCTTCCGCTGGACCACGGCGGGCGGACGGCGCCGGGCGTGGAAGATCCTGGCCGAACCGCTGGCGGGCGGACGCGGCGCCGTGATCGCCTTCGCCATCGAGATGACCGAGGCCGAGGAGACGCGCGACACCCTGCGCCGTCACGTCGAGGCCCATGACGAGACGCTGAATCACCTGGCGGACGCCGTCGCCATCTTCGGCCCGTCCAAGCGGCTGGCCTTCCACAACACCGCCTTCCAGTCGCTGTTCGGGGTCGATCCGGCGTGGCTGGACGAACGGCCGACCCACGCTGAACTTCTGGACCGGCTGCGCCAGAAACGACTGCTGCCCGAGGTCGTCGACTACGCCCGCTGGAAGGCGGATGAACTGGATTTCTACGGCGCCGCCCAGGCCTCGCCGGACGACAGCTGGTCCCTGCCCGACGGGCGGACGCTGCGGGTGGTGCGCCAGCCGCACCCGCTGGGCGGCATCCTGCTGATCTTTTCGGACATCACCGGCGAACTGCAGCTGCGCAGCCGCTACAACGCCCAGATTCAGGTCCAGCGCGCGACGCTGGACAAGCTGAACGACGCCGTGGCCGTGTTCGGCTCGGACGGGCGGCTGCGGCTGCACAATGAAGCGTTCGAGACCTTCTGGGGCGTGGCGGGCGAACGGCTGAACGAGGCGGGCGACTTCGACGCCGTGGCCGCCCTGTGCCGCCCGGTCCTGCCCGACGCTGCCCTGTGGCTGGGGCTGAAGGCGCGGGTGGCCGACCCTGACCCGGAAAGCCGGGTGCCGATCGCCGGCGAGGGGCGCACCGAGGACGGCCGCAGCGCCGCCTGGCAGACCCGTCCCCTGCCGGACGGTGCCACCCTGGTCGCCTTCTCGGACGTGACGGCCCGCCGCGGGCTGGAGCAGGCGCTGGCGGCCAAGGAAGCCGCTTTGGCCGAGAGCCAGGCGCTGAAACGCGAGTTCGTGGGCAGCGTCTCCTATGAGCTGCGCACCCCGCTGACGACCATCGTCGGCTATTCCGAACTGCTGGAGGCGATGGGCGACCTGCCCGAGCGCAGCCGCCAGCACGCCGGGGCCATCCGCGTGGCGGCCAGCCATCTGGCCCGCTCCATCGACGACGTGCTGGACATGGCCCAGATCGACGCGGGCGAGATGGAGCTGACGCTGGGCGATGTGCGCGTCTGCGATCTGCTGGGAGAGGCGGCCGAGCGGATCAGGCCCAAGGTGGAGGGACGCGGGGCGACGCTGAATCTGGCCTGCCCGGCGGGGCTGCAGCCGATCCGCGCCGACGCGCGCCGCATCGCCCAGGCGGTCGATCACCTGCTGGAGCACGCCTGCCGGGCGGTGTCCGAAGGCGGCGCCGTCAGCCTGAGCGCCGAGGCCGGGCCGAATGAAGTCCGCATCCGCGTCGAGGACACCGGCCGGGGCATCCCCTATCACCTGCAGGCCCACGTCTTCGACCGCTTCGTGAGGCGCGAGCGCGGCGGGCCGGGCGTGGCCCTGGCTCTGGTCAAGGCCCTGATCGAACTGCATGGCGGCTGGGCCGAGGTCCAGTCCGAACCGGGCAAGGGGGCGGCCTTCATCCTGCACCTGCCGATCGAGGCCGAGGCGCCGACGGCGGCGCCCGAGCTGCTGCTGGGCTGATATGGCCGTCCAGCCGTGCTAGAGGGCGTGTCCAAGCCTTCCCAGGACGCTTTCATGGCCGACACGCCCCGCCCCCTGCTCAAGACCGCCATCATCTATGATTTCGACGGGACGCTGGCCCGGGGGAACATGCAGGAGGTCAGCTTCATCCCCTCGATCGGAATGACGCCGGCCCAGTTCTGGAACGAGACCGTCCGTCCCCGGACTATAGCCGCTGATGGCGACGGCATCCTGATGTATATGCAGATGATGCTGCTGGCGGCGCGCGAGCAGGGCACGCCGGTGACGCGGCAGACGCTGCGCGACCACGGGCGCGACGTGGCCCTGTTCGAAGGCCTGCGGGACGGCAGCTGGTTCGACCGCATGAACGCCTTCGGCGCCCAATATGGTCTGGAGATCGAGCACTACATCATCTCGGCGGGCCTGACCGAGATGATCGAGGGCTGTCCCATCGCCGAGGCCTTCACCCACGTCTTCGCCTCGAAATACGCCTATGACGCGGACGATGTGGCGGTGTGGCCCGCCGTGGGCGTCAACTACACCACCAAGACTCAGTATCTGTTCCGCATCAACAAGGGGGTGCACAACCACTGGGAGGACGAGCGCATCAACCGCTTCATCCCGGACGAGGAGCGCCCCATCCCCTTCGACCGGATGATCTTCCTGGGCGACGGCGACACCGATGTACCGACCATGAAGATGATGCACACCAAGGGCGGCTTCTCCATCGCCGTCTACGACCCCGACAGCACCCCGCGCGACCACGACAAGATCCATCGTCTGATCTCGGAGGATCGGGTTAACTTCGTCGCGGCGGGCGACTATCGCGAAGGCTCGCCCGTCGACCTGATCGTCAAGGGTCTGATCGGCCGCATGGCGGTCAACTACAGCCGCATGCCGGCGGACTGACCGCGCCCTTCTCCCCTTGTGGGAGAAGGTGGGCGCCGGAGGCGCTCGGATGAGGGGTGTGGGCGCGACAATCAAAAGTCATCAACGCAGACCCGCGCCCGTCTAGAAATTCAGGCGCTGACACCCCTCATCCGTCAGGCTCCGCCTGCCACCTTCTCCCACAAGGGGAGAAGGGACGACGCTGCTTATCCAGCGCCACCGTCACATCCGTCCGCACCCCGCCGGTCAGCATGTGGCGGGTGATGCGTTCGAAATGCTGGATGAAGACGGCCAGTTCGGCGCGTCTCTCGGGCGGCAGGTCGGCGGGGGGCAGGCCTATCAGACCCGCCTCCTGTTCGCAGCGCCAGTCCAGCACCGCGTCGAACGACGGCGCCTTCAGGAACAGGATGGCGTCGAAGCGGGCGAAGGTTTCGGCGTAGGGGCCGGTCAGAGCGGCGTTGACGTCGCGCCGCCATGTCCCGTCGCCATCGCGTTCGATTTCCAGAGCGTTGATCGGCAGGCCCAGCTCCGCCTCAGCCTGAGGCGTTGCGCCCAGACACCAGCCGTCGATCAGCACAGCCGACGGGCGGCCCGCAAACACAGGCCACGATGCTTCCGGCGCCCGGTCGTCCGTCAGCTTGTCGAAGGCGGGTAGGCGCGTGCGGCTGTCAGGCCCGGTGGCGCGCAGGGCGGCGACCGTGGCTTCCAGCAAGGCCAGATCATGCGTTCCTGGCGGGCCGCGCACGGCGAACAGGGGATGGACCTCGCGAGCGAGGGTCTGGCGTTCCGTTTTCGTCAGATAGACGTCGTCGAGCGACAGATGCGCTGCGCCGAAGCGTTCCGCCGCAGCGCGCGCCAGTGTCGTCTTGCCGGAGCCTTGCGCCCCGGCGATCCCGACGAGGGGGATGTGGTCTGGCCGCGCATGGGCCGCGACCAGAGACCCGACCGCGTCCAGCAGCCGGGCGTCGATCATCTCAATGCTGGCTTTGCGGCAGGCGGACGATCAGGCCGTCCAGATCGTCGGTGACGCGGATTTGGCAGGACAGGCGGCTGTTCGGTTCCACGTTCTCGGCGAAGTCGAGCATGGACTCCTCCATCGCCGAGGCGCGCCCCGTCTCGGCGGCGAAGTCGGGGTCGACATAGACGTGGCAGGTGGCGCAGGCGCAGGCGCCGCCGCAGTCGGCGTCGATGCCCGGCACATTGTTGCGGATCGCGCCTTCCATGACGGACAGGCCCTTCTTGACCTCGACCGTATGCTCGGTCCCATCGTGTTCAATGTAGGTGATCTTGGGCATGGAAGCGGTCTTAACCCTGCAAATGGGCTTGGCAAGCCTCGGGACGAGGCGGTCAGCAAAAGCCCCCGGCGTCAGCGGCGCCGGGGGCTTTCAGTTGCGGCCTGATCGGCTGGATCAGGCGGCGGTCTTCTTGCGCGACGGCGAGACCATCAGCTTCTTGGTCTCGGCGATCGCCTTGGCCGGGTTCAGCCCCTTGGGGCAGACCTGGGCGCAGTTCATGATCGTGTGGCAGCGATACAGCTTGAAGGGGTCCTCGAGGTCGTCGAGGCGCTTCTGGGTGGCGTCGTCGCGGCTGTCGGCGATCCAGCGATACGACTGCAGTAGGGCCGCCGGGCCGAGGTATTCTTCCTGGTTCCACCAGTAGCTCGGGCACGAGGTCGAGCAGCAGGCGCACAGGATGCACTCGTAAAGGCCGTCCAGCTTTTCGCGGTCTTCGGGCGATTGCAGGCGCTCCTTTTCCGGGTCCGGCAGATCGGACTGGAGGTAGGGCTGGATGGAGTCGTACTGGGCGTAGAAGAGCGACAGGTCCGTCACCAGGTCCTTCACCACCGGCTGGTGGGGCAGGGGGGCGATGGTGATGTTGTGCGACGAGCACTCGGCCCAGCCCTTGGTGCAGGCCAGGGCGTTGCGGCCGTCGACGTTCATCGAGCACGAGCCGCAGATGCCTTCACGGCACGAACGGCGGAACGACAGGGTGGGGTCGATCTCGTTCTTGATGTGGATCAGGGCGTCCAGAAGCATCGGTCCGTGATCGTCGGCCGAGACCTCATAGACGTCCCAGCGCGGATCGGCGTCCGTTTCCGGGTCGTAGCGATAGACCTTGTAGGTCTTGACGTTCTGGGCGCCGGCCGGGGCCTTGTGCACCTTGCCGGTGGTGGGCTTGGAGCCCCGCGGGAGGTTGAGCTGAACCATCTGCAATCCTCCTTAGTACACCCGAGCCCGGGGCTCGATGTAAGAGACCTCGTCGGTCATCGTGTATTTGTGCACCGGGCGGTAGTCGATCTGGACGCCTTCGCCCGGACGCTTCCACGCCAGGGTGTGCTTCATCCAGTTTTCGTCGTCGCGGTCGGGGAAGTCCTCGCGGGCGTGGGCGCCGCGCGATTCCGTGCGGTTCAGCGCGCCTTCGATGGTCACCAGGGCCTGCGAGATCAGGTTGTCGTATTCCAGCGTCTCGACCAGGTCGGTATTCCAGATCAGACCACGATCCGTGGTCTTGATGTCGGCACCGGCGGCCTCGATCGAACGCAGCTTGGCCACGCCTTCTTCAAGGGTCTTGCCGGTGCGGAACACGGCTGCGTCGGCCTGCATGGCGCGCTGCATGTCCAGACGCAGGTGCGACGTCGGGGTCGAGCCCGAGGCGTTGCGGAAGCGGTCCAGGCGCGCGATGTGCTGGTCGGTCTGGGCCTTGGAGGCCGACGGCACGGCCGAGTTCTTGTCCACGACCTCGCCGCAGCGCAGGCCGACGGCGCGGCCAAACACCACCAGGTCGGTCAGGGAGTTGGAGCCCAGACGATTGGCGCCGTGCACCGAGACGCAGCCCGCCTCGCCCACGGCCATCAGGCCCGGCACCACGCTGTCGGGGTTGCCGTCGCGCAGCGTCAGCACCTCGCCGTGATAGTTCGTCGGGATGCCGCCCATGTTGTAGTGGACGGTCGGAATGACCGGGATCGGCTCCTTGGTCACATCGACGCCGGCGAAGATCTTGGCCGATTCCGAGATGCCCGGCAGGCGCGCGTGCAGCACGGCCGGATCGAGGTGATCCAAGTGCAGGAAGATGTGGTCCTTGTTCGGGCCCACGCCGCGGCCTTCGCGGATTTCGATGGTCATGGAGCGGCTGACCATGTCGCGCGGGGCCAGATCCTTCACGGTCGGCGCATAGCGCTCCATGAAGCGTTCGCCTTCGGAGTTGGTCAGATAGCCGCCTTCACCGCGTGCGCCCTCGGTGATCAGGCAGCCGGCGCCGTAGATGCCGGTCGGGTGGAACTGCACGAACTCCATGTCCTGCAGCGGCAGGCCGGCGCGCAGCACCATGGCGTTGCCGTCGCCGGTGCAGGTGTGGGCCGAGGTGGCCGAGAAATAGGCGCGGCCGTAACCGCCGGTGGCCAGCACCACCATCTTGGCGCGGAACTGGTGCAGTTGGCCGGTGTCGAGCTGAAGCGCGGTGACGCCCGTGCAGGCGCCGTCCTGCATGATCAGGTCGAGCGCGAAATATTCGACGAAGAACTTCACCTCGCGACGGACCGACTGGCCGTACAGGGTGTGCAGGATGGCGTGACCGGTGCGGTCGGCGGCGGCGCAGGTGCGCTGCACCGGGCCTTCGCCGAAGTTGCGGGTCATGCCGCCGAAGGCGCGCTGGTAGATCTTGCCTTCGTCGGTGCGGCTGAAGGGCACGCCCCAGTGCTCCAGCTCATAGACGGCCTGGGGCGCGTTGCGGACCAGATATTCGATGGCGTCCTGGTCGCCCAGCCAGTCCGACCCCTTGACGGTGTCGTACATGTGCCACTGCCAGGAGTCCTCGCCCATGTTGCCGAGCGAGGCGGAGATGCCGCCCTGGGCCGCCACGGTGTGCGAGCGGGTCGGGAAGACCTTGGTGACGCAGGCGACCTTCAGGCCCTGCTGGGCGGCGCCGAGGGCGGCGCGCAGGCCGGAGCCTCCGGCGCCGACGACGACGACGTCGTATTCGTGATCGATAAGCTCGTATGCAGCCATGGCGGGATCAGACTCCGGCCGGCAGCGGGGCCGAACCCAGCGCCAGACGTACGATGAAGAAGACGCTGGCGGCCGCCAGCACGAGGAAGACCAGGTTCGACACCAGGACCAGGCCAGAACGGGACGAGGCGGGGACGTAGTCCTCGATGATCACCTTCCAGGCCAGGCTGGCGAACAGGCAGAAGACCACCGCCGTCACGGCCAGCAGGCCGGCGTTCAGCGTGCTGCCGAACCAGGCGACGACCGCGCCGTAGTCGGCGCCGGCCAGGGTGAAGCCCGACGACAGGACCCACAGGCCCAGCGGCATTAGGGCCAGCAGCGCCAGCTTTTCGAGTTTCCATTCCCCGGCGCCGTGACGCTCGGAAATTTTCACATTGTTCTTGAACTTGGGCGCGGCGCTCACAGCGAAACCTTTCCAGCAGCGAACAGCACGACCCAGAACAGGACGGCCAGGACGATCGGGCCCCAGACGGCGATCTGGGCCATCAGGTTGGCGGACTTCAGATCCAGCCCCTTGCCGGCGTCGTTGATCAGGTGGCGCGCGCCGTTCAGCAGGAAGGAGAACAGCACCCAGGTCAGGCCGAACCAGATGAACAGGCCGAACGGCGAGCCCGAGAAGGCGGCGACCGAGGCGAAGGCGTCCGGACCGCAGGCGACGATCGCGACCCAGCCCAGCAGCAGGACGGCGCCCACGCTGGCCGCGCCGATGGTGACGCGGAACAGGATCGACGCGACCATGGTCATGTGCCAGCGCCAGATATCGGTGAAGGGCGACATCGGTGCGACGTGCCCGTTGGGATGACGGACGTAGCGGCCCGTCCGGTCGCCAGTTTCGCCCGCAGCCGGGGGAGTGTTCGACATGCGAATGATTCTCAAAAAACCCGAGGAATTTCAGGGCCGGATTGCAGTGCAACAGGCTTTAGTGACGCAGACGGGGGGGTGTCAACGAAGCGGGCCGATTCCCGTCAAGTTCTACCTGCGAACGCCAATCAAAAGGCTGCGATATGCGACAGCGCCGTTTGGCGCGTCGCCGTCGTGCACGGAACCGCCCCCGGCCGCCCCCAGACCGGGTCAGGCCACAGCGGATCGTCGCGCCGACGCCCGACCACATGAATGTGAAGCTGGGCGGTGACATTGCCCAGAGCGGCGACGTTCAGCTTGTCCGCCGGTTGATCGCGCAGAGCGCCCAGTTCGCGCACCAAGGCCCCGGCCCGCACGATTTCTTCGGTGAGCAGGGCGCGCTGGGCGGGCGACAGGTCCTCCAGTTCCACCGCCCCGGCCACGCGAGGCAGCAGGATCAGCCAAGGGAAACGGGCGTCGTCCTGAAAGCGGATCTGGCACAGGGGCCAGTCGGCGGCGAAGACGGAGGCCGCCTCAAAGGCGGGATCGGCGCGGAAGTCAGCCTGTAGGTCCGGGTGCGAGGTCATGGCGAACCGTGACAGCCGCCAGCGGGGGGCGCAACGACGAAAGCCGTATCGCGGAACGCTTGCCGCGACCCGCCGACAGGTCTAGACCGCCGTTCCAGCGACTACCGTTTCGCACACGCAATATCGACTGGAGAGACCTGAATGGCTCGCGCGAAGATCGCCCTCATCGGCGCCGGAATGATCGGCGGAACCCTGGCCCACGTGGCCGCGCGCGAAGCGCTGGGCGACGTCATCCTGTTCGACATCGCCGAAGGCACCCCCCAGGGCAAGGCTCTGGACATCGCTGAAGCCTCGGCCGTCTTCGGTCAGGACGTGGCCCTGAAGGGCGCCAACGACTACGCCGACATCGCGGGCGCCGACGTCTGCATCGTCACCGCGGGCGTGCCGCGCAAGCCCGGCATGAGCCGCGACGACCTGATCGGCATCAACCTGAAGGTCATGAAGGCCGTCGGCGAGGGCATCAAGCAGCACGCCCCCAACGCCTTCGTCATCTGCATCACCAACCCGCTCGACGCCATGGTCTGGGCCCTGCAGAAATTCTCGGGTCTGCCCAAGGAGAAGGTCATCGGCATGGCCGGCGTGCTGGACTCGGCGCGCTTCGCCTACTTCCTGGCTGAAAAGACCGGCGTGTCGGTGCAGGACATCCACGCCTGGACCCTGGGCGGTCACGGCGACGACATGGTGCCGATGGTGCGCCACTCGACCGTTGGCGGCCTGCCGCTGCCGGACGCGGTCGCTGCAGGCTTCCTGTCGCAGGCCGACCTGGACGCCATCGTCGAGCGTACCCGCAAGGGCGGCGGCGAGATCGTGGCCCTGCTGAAGACCGGCTCGGCCTTCTACGCACCGGCTGAATCGGCCATCGCCATGGCCAAGTCCTACCTGCTGGACCAGAAGCGCGTCCTGCCGTGCGCCGTGTGGCTGTCGGGCGAATACGGCCTGTCGGACCTCTACGTCGGCGTCCCGGCCCTGATCGGCGCGAACGGCGTCGAGAAGGTCATCGAGTTCACCACCAACGACGACGAAAAGGCGATGTTCGCCAAGTCGGTCGCCTCGGTCCAGGGCCTGATCCAGGCCTGTAAGGATATTGAGCCTTCCTTGGCTTAAGGGCGCTAACGCGAGCCGCGCGGCGGCTCGCTGCTTGAGCGTCTAGGCGTCCGAGTTGGAAAGGGGTCGTGCTGGAAGGCGCGGCCCTTTTTCGTGCGCCATACGTAGGATGAGCGGAAAGGAGTTTACGCCGCCTCGGCTACCTCGCGCTGCTCCAGCCAGTCCTCGCTCTGCATCTCGTTGAAGCGCGACACCGTCCGCTCGAACTCGAAGGCGCCGACGCCCTCGGTGTAGAGGGCCTCCGGCGCGGCTTCGGCCAGGACGACCAGACGGGTCTTGGCCTCATAGAGGGCGTCCACCAGCGTCACCAGGCGGCGCGCCTCGTGGTGATTGGCCGGGCTGAGCAGCGGCACATCGGCCAGGAACAGGGTGTGGAAGCGCCGGGCGATGGCCAGATAGTCCTGCGGTCCCAGCGGGCGGCCGCACAGTTCGTCAAAGGTCGCGCGCGCCATGCCGCCGACCGTGCGCTCCAGCTTCACCTCGCGGCCCAGCACGGGCAGGACGATGGGGCTTTCCGGCTCGCCGCCCTTCAGGTCGGCCCACAGGGTCTCGAATCCCTGCCGCGCCTCGGCGTCCAGAGGCGAGAACCACACCTTGGCCCCGCTCATGCGGTCCAGACGGAAGTCGCGGGCGCCCGACGTTTCGACCACGTCGCAGCGTTGGCGCAGAATATCGATGAAGGGCAGGAAGAGCTGGCGGTTGATGCCGTTCTTGTAGAGGTCCTCGGGCGCGCGGTTCGAGGTGACGGCCAGCACCACCTTCTTCTCGAACAGGGCTTCGAACAGGCGGCCCAGGATCATGGCGTCGGCGATGTCGGTGACCTGAAGCTCATCGAAGCACAGCAGCCGCGCCTCCGAGGCGATCAGGGCGGCGATCGGCGGGATGGGGTCGTCGCCCTTGTGCGTGCCGAAGACCTCCTTGCGGCTGCGCGACGTGCCTTCGCGCCACTGTTTCACCAGATCGTGGATGCGCGCCATGAAGGCGTGGAAGTGGGCGCGGACCTTCTTCTGCTCGGGCGTCGAGGAATAGAACAGGTCCATCAGCATGGACTTGCCGCGTCCGGGCGGACCCCAGATGTAGATGCCGCGCACGGCGGGCTGGGCGCCGAACAGGCCCTTTTTCGACAGATCGATCTCGAGTCGTTCAAGCGCGCCGATCAGGGCGGCCTGGGCCGGTTCGGGCGTGATCACGCCTTCTTCCACGCGGATGTCGTAGGCGTTGCGGATGCGGGAGGTCATGGCCAGCAGATAGCTCCCCGATGAGGCCGGGGGAAGGCGTTCGCGGATTCTGGCGCCGAATTGGAGGATTCTGGTTGCTTCGCGGCTGCGAAGGACCCAAATGCAGAAGCGTTTCTCCCAAACGCCCCCGAACAAAGGATGATTTCATCATGGGCTATCGCGTCGCCGTCGTAGGCGCCACAGGCAATGTCGGCCGGGAAATCCTGGCCATCCTCGAGGAAGTGAACTTCCCCGTCGAGAAAATGCACGCGATCGCCTCCCGAAAATCCAAAGGCGTCGAGGTCTCCTTCGGCGACCGCACCATCAAGTGCGAGGACATTGAGCAGTTCGACTTCTCGAGCGTCGACCTGGTGCTGATGAGCGCCGGCGGCGGGGTGTCGCGCGAATGGTCGGAAAAAATCGGCAAGGCCGGTCCCATCGTCATCGACAACTCCTCGGCCTTCCGCCAGGACCCGGACGTGCCCTTGATCGTGCCGGAAGTGAACCCGGACGACGCCAGGCTGGCGCGCAAGAAGAACATCGTCGCCAACCCCAACTGCTCGACCGCCCAACTGGTGGTGGCGCTGAAGCCGCTGCATGACGCGGCCAAGATCAAGCGCGTCGTCGTCTCGACCTATCAGTCCGTCTCGGGCGCGGGGAAGGAAGGCATGGACGAGCTGTGGAACCAGACCAAGGCCATCTACGGTCTGGGCGACGCCACGCCGAAGAAGTTCCCCAAGCAGATCGCCTTCAACGTCATCCCCTACATCGGCTCGTTCCGCGACGACGGCTATACCGACGAAGAGGCCAAGATGTGGGAGGAGACGCACAAGATGCTCGATCCCGCGATCAAGTTGACCGTAACCTGCGTACGCGTGCCTGTCTTCGTCGGCCACTCCGAAGCGGTGACGGTGGAATTCGACCGCCCGATCGCGCCGGACGAAGCTCGCGAAATCCTGCGCGAGGCGCCGGGCGTTCAGGTCATCGATAAGCAGGAACACGACGGCTACATCACCCCGGTCGACGCTGCGGGCGAGCACGCGGTCTATGTGTCGCGTATCCGCAAGGACCCGACCGTCGAGCACGGCCTGTCGTTCTGGGTGGTGTCGGACAACCTGCGTAAGGGCGCGGCCCTGAACGCCGTGCAGATCGCCCAGCTGCTGGACGAGACCGGTGTGATCTCGCCCAAGAGCGGTTATCGTACTTTGACGGTCTAAGAAGAGGCCCCTGACGCCCCGCACGCGGTGCGGGGCTGCTTTAGGGGCTGTTGAGCACTCCATGATCCCGCCGCGTCGCCAGCGCGATGCGGCGGGGATCGAAAGGTTCCAGCGTGAGCGCGTCTCCTGCTCCATCCGCCGCCTCGGCGCCCGAAGCCCGCACCGCCCTGGCGGCGGGGATCATCTGCTATCTGATCTGGGGTTTCGTGCCTCTGGTCTTCCAGCAGATGGGCCAGCAGGGGGCGGACGCCTGGGAGATCATGGGGCACCGCGCGGTCTGGGGGCTGGTGTGGGCGGCTCTTCTGGTGGTGCTGTCGCGTCAGTGGACGCAGGTCATGGCCGTTCTGCGCCAGCCCAAGGTGCTGGGCTGGCTGGCCCTTTCGGCCATCCTGATCGCCGGCAACTGGACCACCTATATCGTCGCCGTGAACGATGGGCGGACGCTGGACGCCTCGCTGGGCTATTATCTGAATCCGCTGCTGAACATGGCGGCGGGCGCCTGGCTGTTCCGCGAGAAGATCGACTGGGCGGGAAAGATCGCCATGGCCCTGGCGGCTGTAGGCGTGCTGTTGCAGACCATCGCCCTGGGTCATGCTCCGTGGGTTTCGCTCATCCTGGCGCTGACGTTCGCGGCCTATGGCATCATCAGGAAGCGCGTTTCGGTCGACGCCCAGACGGGCCTGTTCCTGGAATGCCTGCTGCTGGCCCTGCCGGGGCTGATCTGGCTGATCCATATCGAAACCAGCGGCGCAGGCCACTTCACCCAGTCGGGCGCTTCGGTCTTCTGGCTCCTGTTCGCCGGACCGGCGACGGTCATTCCTCTGGCCCTGTTCGCCTGGGCCGCGCGGCGGATGCCCCTGTCCAGCATGGGCTTTCTGCAGTTTCTGGCGCCGACCATCGTCTTCATCATCGGCGCGCTTCAGGGCGAGGCCCTGGGGCCGCTGCGCATCGCCTCCTTCGTTTTCATCTGGATCGCCGTGGCCGTGTTCGCGGTCGGCGCCGTGCTGAAGGTGCGCCGCGCCTCCGCCACGGCCGAGACCATCGTCGCGCCTGAACCGGGCCTGCTGGACGACCCGGCCGAGGACCGGATGGACGCCATCGGCGATAATCCGCCCGCTGCGCGTTGAGGTCGGGCGCCGTCCCGTCCTAAAGAAGGGGTGATGATGATCCCCTCCCGCCTGCTCTCCGCCCTCGCCGCGTCCATCCTGCTCACCGGGGGGACCTCGGCCTGCGCCCACGGCGCGCTTGAGGGAGGCGGTCAGAACGACGACGTCATCCGCACGGCCCGCGTGGGGGTCAGCCGTGAGGCGGCGCCGTCCATCGCGCCCGGCGCCCCGGCGGCCGTCGCCGCGCCGCCGACCACGGCCGAGACCTTCGATGCGGTCAGCGACGCCCTGGACGCCGCCGCCGCCGCCTGGACCTCGGGTCAGGTGGATGCGGTCATGGCCACCTATGTCCACGACGAGCCGCTGCTGGTTTTCCTGGGCGACACGCCGCTGAAGGGGCCGGACAGCGTGCGCGCGGCCCTGGACGCCCGTGCGGCCGAGCCCGGCGGGCTGGGCGCCCTGTCCTATGAGTGGTTCGAGACCCTGCAGTTCGACGTCAATACGGCGGTGGTCTCTGGCCGGGCGGTGATGATGCGGGGCGGCAAGACTCATCGCGGCCTGTTCACCCGCATCCTGCGCCGCACCGCCGACGGCTGGCTGATCGTCCACGACCAGCTGGCCTGGGGGCCGGAGGCCTAAAGCGCCCCGTAAAGAGCGTCGATCAGCCTCAGCGCGCGCGGATCGCCGATCAGATGCGGCGACTGGCGCGTCATGACATAGGCGGCCGAGACGCCCGCCGCCTGATCTGCAAACGCCATCGAGCCGCCCCAGCCGCAATGGCCGACCGCTTCGGGGTTGGGGCCGAAGATGTTCAGGCCCTGATTGCGGGTGAAGCCCGCCGCCCAGCTCATGTCGAAAGGCAGCACCTTGTCGGGCCCGTGGATGCGCTCGCGCGTGGCCTGGGCCAGGGTTTCCTCCGACAGCACCGTCAGGTGGTCCAGAGCCCCGCCGGTGGCGACGACGGACATCATGCGCGCCAGATCCTTGGCGGTGGCGTGCAGATTGGCGGAAGGAATCTCCGCCATGCGCCACTCAGTCGAACCGCGTCCGCCGGGCGCCGAGCCGCGATCGAGGAAGGCGGCTTTCTTGATCGCGTCGATGGGGCCGAGGTCCGGCGCGGCGGCGGGCTTGCGCAGTTGGGCGACGCGGCCGTGCTCGGCCTCGGGCAGGCCGATCCACAGGTCCAGATCGAACGGCTGGGCGAAATCTTCGCGCAGGGCCGTCCCCATGGTCCGCCCGTCGACAATGCGGAACAGCTCGCCCGCCAGATAACCGATCGTGATGGGGTGATAGCCGGACGCTGTGCCCGGCGCCCACATCGGCGTCTGGGCCGCCAGCTTGTCCAGCACCGCCTGACGGTCGAACCAGATGGCCGGTTCGGCCCCGCCGTCGAAGCCGGGAAGGCCGGACTGGTGGCTCATCAACTGGCCGACGGTCAGCTGGTCCTTGCCCGCCGCGCCGAAGGCGGGCCAGTGGTCGGCGACCCGGTCCTCATAGGACAGCAGCCCCTTGTCCACGCAGCGCGCGATCATCAGGGCCATGACCGCCTTGCCGGTCGAGAAGACGGGGACCAGCGTGTCCTCGGCGAAGGGCTTGGTCCCCGCCAGATCGGCTGACCCGGCCCACAGGTCCACGACCGCCTCGCCGTCGATGGTCACGCTGAAACGCGCGGCCAGTTCGTTCAGCCCTTCGGGCGCGTCGGTGAAGTTGGCGGCGAAGGCGTCCTTCACCGCATTGAAACGCGGCGGGCAGACGCCGTGGAGGTCGGGGAGGCTGGTCATGGGGTCCATCAGACTCTCCTACACCGTCATCCCGGCCGAAGCGAAGCGGAGAGCCGGGATCGCCAGGGGCGCCGACCTTCCGCTGTCTGAGAGTCCGGCGGTCCCGGATAGCGGCTGCGCCGCTTCCGGGATGACGGGAGGGCGCTATTTCCGCGCCGAGGCCGAGGCGTTGCGGGCGCCTTCGAACTCGTCGCCCGGCTTCCACGCGGGCCAGTCGCGCGAATTGGCCAGGTCGCGGCCGACTTCATACAGCAGCTGCACATCGGCGGCGGCGGCGTCCATCTTCCAGTCGGGCGTCCATTCGTCCGTCGGCTGATGATAGCGGTTGGCGACGTAATCACGGCTCGCTTCATTATGCCCGGTGAAGCCGGCGGCGGCGAACAGGGCGGGCACGCCCTTGCGCGCCAGGGGGAAGTGGTCCGAGCGGTAGAAGGCGCCCGCGTGCGGCGCCGGGTCGGGGATCAGGCGGCGTCCCTCGCGCGCGGCCAGAACCGCCAGCCGGTCGTCCAGATCATTCTTGCCCGCGCCGATGACGACGATGTTCGGGTCGATCTCGGTGCCTGGCAGCAGGCTGTCCATGTTGATGTTGGCCACCGTCGTCTCCAGCGGCCAGACGGGATTGGCGGCATAGTATTCGGCGCCCAGCAGACCGGTCTCTTCCGCCGCCCAGCTGATGAAGACGGTCGAGCGTTCGGGGCGCGGCCCCTCGGCGAACAGGCGGGCGATTTCCATGACGCCCGCGACGCCGGTCGCATTGTCGACGGCGCCGTTATAGATGTCGTCGCCGTTCTTGGGCGTGGCGCGGCCGTAGGCGTCCCAGTGGGCGCCGAACATGACCGTCTCGTCCGGGTATTTCGTTCCGGGGAGACGACCGATGACGTTGCGCGTCTCGACCCGGTCGGCCTTCTGGCCGAAGTCGATGGACATGGTCACGCCGTCCAGCGCCACGGGTCGGAAGTCCGGCGTGCGCGCCTGATCCTTCAGTGCGGCGAAGTCCAGCCCGGCGTCCTTGAACAGCTGTTCGGCGATCGCGCCCTGAATCCAGCCCTGTGCCGCCACACGCTCCTTGTCCGGGTCGGCGCGGACGATGTCGAACTTGGGCGCGGTCGAGGAATTCTCCAGCGTCGACCAGGGATAGCCCGCGCCGGGCGTGTCGTGGATGACCAGAACGCCCGCCGCCCCATGCTCGGCGGCGACCTGGAACTTATAGGTCCAGCGGCCATAGAAGGTCATGGCCTGACCGTCGAACCTGCCGTTGACCGGATGGCCTTCGGGCGCGCCGAAATCGGGGTCGTTGACCAGAACCAGCATGATCTTGCCGGTCAGATCGACGCCCTTGTAGTCGTCCCAGCCGCGTTCGGGCGCGTCCACGCCATAGCCGACGAAGACCAGAGGCGCATCGGTCAGGGTGATGCGCTCCACCGGCCGGTCGGACGAGACGATGACGTCCTTGGCCCGTTGCAGTTCGGTGGTGCGGCCCCTGGCCGAGACGCTGATGGCGGCGGGGCCGTCCTGACTGGTGCGGCTGACCTGGGCGACCTGCACCCACGAGCCGTTCGGGCCGCAGGGTTCGAGACCCAGCGCCTGAAACTGCTGCGACAGCCAGGCGATGGTGCGGTCCTCGCCGGGCGTGACCGGGGCGCGGCCTTCGAACTCATCGGAGGCTAGAACGCGGGTCGCCTCGTTCAGCCGGGCCGGGTCGATGCGGCCGGTCTGGGCCCCGGTTTGGGCGAGCGCGGAGGTCGAACACATCAAGGCGGCGATCAGGCCGACGGCGGCGGAACGGGCGAAGGTCATGGGCAGGCTCGGCTCTTGAACGATTTGCGCCACGCTGCCCCCTGAGGCCGCCTCTGTCGACCCCCGAAAGGCTTCAGCGCCCGTCCAGCCAGACGCGCACGCCCTCCGCCGCAACAACGCCCGAGGCGAAGGAGGCCTGCAGCAGATAGCCGCCGGTCGGCGCCTCCCAATCCAGCATCTCGCCGGCGACAAAGACTCCAGGCCGCGCCTTCAGCATCAGCCGTTCATCCACGGCGTCCAGCGCGACTCCCCCGGCCGAGGAGATGGCGCGGGCCAGGCCCTGCACCCCGGTCAGGGTCAGGGCGACGCCCTTGATCCGGGCGGCCAGTTCGGCCGGGTCGGCGGGCAAGGAGCCGCCTTCGCGCAACAGGGCGACGGCCGTGGCGTCCAGCCGGGCGGCCTTGCGCAGCCAGTTCGACAGGCTGTCCTTACCGCGCGGTTTCGACAGGCGTTGCGTCAGCGCCTCGATGCTCAGATCGGGCCGCAGGTCGAGCGTCAGCGTGGTCGATCCGTCGCGCTCCACCGCTTCGCGCAGACCGGCGGACAGGGCGTAAACGCCGCCGCCCTCGATCCCATAGGCGGCGATCATGGCCTCGCCGCGCATGGTGCGGCCGCCGTGCGTCAGGGCGACGCCTTTCAGCGGCGTTCCGGCGAAGCGATCGCGGAACAGGGGCGACCACGCGACGTCAAAGCCGACATTGGCGGGCCGGAAATCTGTCACCTCGGCGCCTGCCTGTTCCAGCGCCGGAACCCAGGCGGCGTCCGACCCCAGCTTGGCCCAGCTGGCGCCGCCGAGCGCGAGGATCACGGCGTCCGGCCGCTCGATGCGTTCGCCCTCGGGCGTGTCGAAGGTCAGGGCTTCGCCCTGCCAGTCGGTCCAGCGCGAGCGGGTGCGGATCTCGACGCCCAGTTCCTCCAGCCGAGCCAGCCAGGCGCGCAGCAGGGGCGAGGCCTTCATCGCCTTCGGGAACACCCGGCCGGACGAACCGACGAAGGTCGGCTGGCCCAGCCCCTCGACCCATGCGATCAGATCGGCGGGAGAAAAGGCGTCCAGCCAGCCTTTGGTGCGCCCCTGCGCGGCGGCGTCATAGCGGTTCAGGAACGGCGCCGGCGGCTCCGAATGGGTCAGGTTCAGCCCGCCGCGTCCGGCCATCAGGAATTTGCGCGCGACCGAGGGCATCCGCTCATGCACCACGACGCGCACGCCCGCCTGGGCCAGACGTTCGGCGGCCATCAGCCCGGCGGGACCGGCGCCGATCACGGCGACTGTGGAGGGGGAGGGCGTCATCGCCGCCTTCCTAGCGGGAATGGGCGCCGGGGCCTATGTTGATGGTCATGAGCGTCGCCTTTACCCGAGAAGAAGATCTGGAAGCCACGGCGGCGGACCTGCCGGACCGGCCGATCTCGCCCCATCCGAACCTCGTCACCCCGCAGGGGCTGGCCCAGATCGAGGCCGAACTGACGGCCGCACGGGCGGCCTATACGGCGGCTCAGGCGGCGGGCTCCATCGAGGCCGACCGCACCGCCATGGCGCGGGCGACGCGCGACCTGCGCTACTGGTCGGCGCGGCGTAGCACGGCCCAGCTGGTCGAGACGCCGCCGGACGGCCAGGTGCGCTTCGGCGACACGGTGACGATTGAGCGCGAGGACGGCCGCACCCAGACCTGGCGCATCGTCGGCGAGGACGAGGCCGATCCGACTAAAGGTAGCGTCAGCCACGTCTCGCCCCTGGCCCGCGCCCTGATGGGCAGGCGCGAGGGAGATGAGGCGACGGTCGCGGGCCAGTCGGTCGAGATCGTCGCCATCAAGGAAGGCTGAGGCTGAAGGGGGCTTCAGTAGCCGCCCGTTCCCTTCTCCTTGGGCACAGGCTGGAAGTCGAGCACGAACCGCTCCAGCAGGCGGACGCTGTAGCCCGCCGAGCCCGCCGGTTTCACGTCATTGGCGCCGCCGAAGGCCATGTTGGCGATGTCCAGATGCGCCCAGGGCGTCTCGGGCCGCGCGAAATAGCCGATGAAGTGGGCGCCGGTGCCCGCCCCCGCCCCGCCGTCGCCCGAGTTCTTGATGTCGGCGATGGTCGAGGAGGTGGCCCGCACATAGGAGGGGTGCAGCGGTAGCTGCCACAGGGTCTCGCCGGTGGCGTCGCCCGCCGTCTTCAGCTGAGCGGCCAGGGCGTCGTGACGGCTGAACAGGCCCGCATAGTCACCGCCCAAGGCGCCGCCGACCGAGCCGGTCAGGGTGGCCACATCGACGATGGCGGCCGGGTTCATCGTCGTGTCGGCCCAGACCACGGCGTCGGCCAGAACCAGACGACCTTCGGCGTCGGTCGAGACGATCTCGATGGTCTTGCCGTTCATGGCGGTCAGGACATCGGCGGGGCGGATGGCGTTCCCGCCCGGCATGTTTTCCGACAGGGCGGCGACGGCGACCACATCCACCGGCGCCCCGCCCTTGGCCAGGGCCAGGACGGCGCCGACGACGCTGGCGGCGCCGGACATGTCCATCTTCATATTGCCCATGTTCGAGCCGGGCTTCAGCGAGATGCCGCCGGAATCAAAGGTGATGCCCTTGCCCAGCAGGGCCACCGGCCCGGCCGACGGCGCGCCCTGACCGCGATAGTGCACGGCCAGCATGCGCGGCGGACGGGCCGATCCCTGACCCGAGCCGAGGATGGCGCCCATGCCCAGCCGCTCCATCGCCGGCACGTCCAGCACGGTGATCTCGACCCCCGGCACGCCGGCGAAGGCGGCGCGGGCGCGCTCGACGAAGGTTTCCGGATAGATGACGTTGGCCGGTTCATTGGACACGTCGCGGGTCCAGGCCATCGCCTCGACCAGGGCCGCGCCGCGACGATAGTGCGCCTGAGCGCTCGCGGCGTCGTCGGCCATGACGGTCAGGGCGCCCGGCGCCGCACGGTCGCGGCCGGTGGTGACATAGAGGTCCGAGCGGTAGTGGCCGATGCCCAGCCCCGTCGCCAGTTCCGAGGCCATGTCGGCGGACAGGCCGGCCGTCAGGGCCGTCAGGGCGCCCGGCTGGCTGTTCAGGGCGCGGCCGGCGACGATGCCGGCGGTCTGGATGTCGGCGGCCTTGGGCGCCTCGCCCAGACCCACGATCAGGATGCGGTCCCAGCCGCCGACGCCGTGCAGGTTCAGGGTCTGGCGCGGCTTATAGTCGAAACGGGCGGCGGTGACGGCCGAAGCGATCGCCTGACGCGTGGCGGCGTCCAGCGATGCGCCGCGCGTGTCGAGCTCAGCCTCCGACCCCAGCGGCAGGACCAGAGAGCCGGACGGCGCAGCAGCGGCGGCGAAGGTCACGGCGCGGGCCTGGGCCGGGGCGGCGCGGGCGGGCCAATCCGAACGCTCGGCCGCGGGCGCGGCGCGGCGCGATTGCGCCTCGGCCGGAACGGCGACGGTCAGACCGGCGGCGGCGATCAACGCGGCTGCGGCGAAGGACGGAATACGGGTGGTGCGGCGCATCGATCAGGGCCCCCTCTGCGACGATGAAGGCGCCTTTATGGGCGGGGGGCCTGCGCCGGGGCAACTGCTCCGCTGACGGAAGCCCGCCGGGCGCGACGCCTTGTCGCGCCCGGCGGGCGTTTAGGGTCGCGCCCGGCGCAGCAATGGCCGTCAGCAGGCCGCCCGACGCGGGGGCGTCGGGCAGGGTCGGGCCCTGATGCGGGCATCGCCTGGCTTGGAGGTCGCCGGGGGAGGCGAAAGGGGGCGTGCGCTGAACAGGGCGCCGACCCATCCCCACGCGGGTTCCTTATGAGTGCGGTGAATGTCTTCCATGTCCATCCTCCTTTCTGAGAGCTTGAAGATGGGCCATGTTGGTCGCCGTCACAAACGAGATGACGACGCTTCGGTATAAGGCTGGCTTATGGTTGATCTTCTTGCGCGGATCCCGGTGGACGCCTTGCGGGTGTTTGAAGCCGCGGCGCGCCTGCTCAGCTTCACCCGCGCCGCCGAAGCTCTGGGCATGACGCAGGCGGCGGTCAGCTGGCGTATCCGCGACCTGGAGGAAAAGCTTGAGCGTCCTCTTTTCACACGTGGAGCGCGGCAGGTGAGTCTGACCCCGGAGGGGGAGCGTCTGGCGACAGCGGCGACCGAGGCCATGACCCTGCTGCGACGAGCTGTGGCCGAGGTGGTCGAGGCGGATCAGGGCGTCTTGGCCGTCACCACGCTGCAGACGCTGGCGACCCAGTGGCTGGCGACGCGGCTTGGAGCGTTTCAATTGGCCAACCCCGATCTGGCGGTGCGCGTGGACACCAGTTCGGTTCTGTCCAGCCTGGGGGCGGATGGGCTGGATGTCGCCCTGCGCTTCGGTTCAGGCGACTGGCCTGGACTGGAGAGCCGGTTCCTGATGCCCGCCGTCTTCACCCCCCTTTGCACCCCGGCGATGCGCGACCGTCTGGATCTGAAGACGCCCGCCGACCTGAAGCGGGCGCATCTGATCGGCGAGCCGCGCGAGTGGCGGGCCTGGTTCGCCGCCGCCGGCGTGGCGCCGGCTGACGCCGCCCCGCCGCCGCGTCTGACGGCCGACAATCAGGCGATGGAGGTGGCGGCGGCTCTGGGCGATCAGGGCGTGGCCCTGGGCTCGCCCATTCTCTACGGCCGAGAGATCGAGCGGGGCCTGCTGGTTCGGCCGTTCGAAGCGACGGTCGCCCTGGCCGAGGGCTATTGGCTCTGCTACCCGCCCGGCCGCCGTCTGACCTCCAAGATCGCCCGCTTTAGGGACTGGGTGCTGGACACGGCGCGGACCGACCCGGCGGTGGTCGAGGGCGCGCGGCTGGCAGGGCGTGAGGTGGGGGAGGCGGGCAACTAGCGCGCGGGTTCTCCCTCCCCTTCATGGGGAGGGTGGTCGACGCGAAGCGGAGACCGGGTGGGGAGGACCGGGTGATCCTGGCCTCGGCGCCTGCATCGCCTTGCCGCCCCCACCCGGTTTCGGCCTGTCGGCCTCAGCCACCCTCCCCATGAAGGGGAGGGAGAAGCCGTGCGCAAAAAGAAAGGGCGGGACCTTTCGATCCCGCCCTTCCGTAGTCTGAGCTTTGAGAAGCCGGACTTAGAAGTCCATGCCGCCCATACCGCCCATGCCGCCCATGTCGGGGGCGCCGCCGGCCGAAGCCTTCTTCGGCGCGTCGGCGATGGCGGCTTCGGTCGTGATCATGATGCCTGCGACCGAGCCGGCCGAGGCCAGAGCCGAGCGGACGACCTTGGCCGGGTCGATGACGCCCATTTCCACCAGGTCGCCGTACTCTTCGGTCTGGGCGTTGAAGCCGAACTCGGCCTTGTCCGATTCCAGCACCTTGCCGACCACGATCGAGCCTTCGACGCCCGAGTTTTCCGAGATCTGACGGATCGGAGCCTGCAGGGCGCGGCGGACGATGTTGACGCCGGCGGTCTGGTCGGCGTTGTCGACCTTCAGCGCGGCCAGCACCTTGGAGGCCTTCAGCAGGGCCACGCCGCCGCCCGGGACGATGCCTTCATCGGCAGCAGCGCGGGTTGCGTTCAGGGCGTCGTCGACGCGGTCCTTCTTTTCCTTCACTTCGACTTCGGTCGAGCCGCCGACGCGCAGGACGGCGACGCCGCCGGCCAGCTTGGCCAGACGCTCTTGCAGCTTTTCCTTGTCGTAGTCGGAGGTGGTGTCTTCGATCTGACGCTTGATCTGACCGACGCGGGCCTCGATGCCGTCCTTCTCACCCGAACCTTCGACGATGGTGGTGTCGTCCTTGGTGATCTGGACCTTCTTGGCCTTGCCCAGCATGTCGAGCGTGACCGTTTCCAGCTTGATGCCGAGGTCTTCAGAGATGACCTGGCCGCCCGTCAGGATGGCGATGTCTTCCAGCATGGCCTTGCGGCGATCGCCGAAGCCCGGAGCCTTGACGGCGGCGACGCGCAGACCACCGCGTAGTTTGTTGACCACCAGGGTGGCCAGGGCTTCGCCTTCGATGTCCTCGGCGATGATCAGCAGGGGACGACCCGACTGAACCACGGCTTCCAGCACCGGCAGCATCGGCTGCAGCGAGGTCAGCTTCTTCTCGTGGAGCAGGATGAGCGGCTCTTCGAGGGAGACCTCCATCTTGTCCGGGTTGGTGATGAAGTAGGGCGACAGGTAGCCGCGGTCGAACTGCATGCCCTCGACGATGTCGACGGTGGTTTCGGCGGTCTTGGCTTCTTCGACGGTGATGACGCCTTCGTTGCCGACCTTGGCCATCGCCTGGGCGATCAGGTCGCCGATTTCAGCGTCGCCGTTGGCCGAGATGGTGCCGACCTGGGCGATTTCCGAGTTGTTCGAGACCGGCTTGGAGTTCGACTTGACCTCTTCCAGCACCGCTTCGACAGCCTTGTCGATGCCGCGCTTCAGGTCCATCGGGTTCATGCCGGCGGCCACGGCCTTCAGGCCTTCCTGGACGATGGCCTGGGCCAGGACGGTGGCGGTGGTGGTGCCGTCGCCCGCCTTGTCGTTCGCCTTGGAGGCGACTTCGCGGATCATCTGGGCGCCCATGTTCTCGAAGGCGTCTTCCAGCTCGATTTCCTTGGCCACCGAGACGCCGTCCTTGGTCGAGCGCGGGGCGCCGAAGGACTTCTGGATCACGACGTTGCGGCCCTTCGGCCCCAGGGTCACCTTGACGGCGTCAGCCAGGACGTTGACGCCCTTCAGCATCTTGTCGCGGGCGTCGGTGTTGAACTTTACGATTTTAGCGGCCATGCGGGCTGCTCCTATCTAGATGTTTTTACGAGAGAAACCGGAAACCCAGGACGTGTCTTACGACAGCACGCCCAGGACGTCGGTTTCCTTCATGATGATCAGGTCTTCGCCGTCGATCTTCACTTCGCTGCCCGACCACTTGCCGAACAGGACGCGGTCGCCGGCCTTCAGCTCCAGGGCGACGAACTTGCCGTCTTCGTCACGGACGCCGGGGCCCACGGCGACGACTTCGCCTTCCTGGGGCTTTTCCTTGGCCGTGTCGGGGATGATGATCCCGCCCTTGGTCTTGGATTCTTCTTCAACGCGCTTGACCAGCACGCGGTCGCCGAGCGGACGAAACGCCATCTGAGTAACTCCTGTCAGGATGTTGGTTCCAGCCCTCGGAGCCCACGACTTTGGCAGTCGCCCTCCCCGAGTGCTAACGACCGGGGAGTTAGGCAGGGGGGCGGGGGGCGTCAAGGGCGGGGCGGCGCGAAATTAGGCGCCTGGATGAAGCGAAAATGAACAGGCGCCCCCGGGGTCGTTCAGACAGGCTTCGCTAAAAGGGGGACAACGGATCAACCGGCTTTCGAAAGGAGCCCGCCATGAAGACCCTGTTCAAGATCGGCGCCGGCGCTATCGCCCCTGCTCTGGTTGTGACGATGCTGGCCACGACTCCGGCCGCCGCCCAGAATTATCGCGACCGCGATCGCGACAACACCGGCCGTGACGCCGTGCTGGGCGCGGTGGTCGGCGGCGTCGCCGGGGCCCTGATCGGCCAGGGCGATGGACGCTATGTCGCGGGGGGCGCCCTGGCGGGTGCGGCCCTGGGCGCGGCCTCGTCCTCGAACAACGACAGCTGCGGCTATTATCGCGGCGGCCGCTGCTACCGGAACCAGGGCCACTGGGAGCGGGAGCACGGCATCAACAGCCGCGACGGCTATTACAACGGTCGCTATGAGCGCAATGACGGTCGCTATTATCGCGATGGTCGTTACTGGAAGAACCAGGGCGAGTGGCGCAGCTATCAGAACCGCCGCGACCGCGACTACCGCTATGACCGCCGCTGGTAAGCGGCCGGTGACATAAAGAAAGGCCCGGTTTCACGACCGGGCCTTTTTCGTGTGCGCGCTCAGGCGGATAGGCCTCTGCGGGCCTTGCCGATCAGGCCCAGGTGGGTGACGCCGAAGTCCAGCGGGGACTTCAATCCGTAGCCCAGCGCCCGGTCGAACCCGATATGGGCCAGCCAGATCAGGGCGAGCGCGACAGCCAGCGACTGATCCGCGACCAGGCCCGCGCCCGCAAGCAGCAGCGGCGCGATCAGGCTGTGCGCCAGATTATAGGTCAGGGCGCCGAGGCGCGGTCCGGCCAGATAGCCGGCGAAAGACAGATCGGGCGCCAGAAACAGAACGGCGAACAGGCCCCATCCCTGACCGAACCGGGCATAGGCGAAGGCGGCGATAGCCAGCAGGGCCAGCCCCTCCAGCCTTTGCCAGCCCGATGCGACGACCGTCACGCTGTCAGCCGGCGCAGCAGGTCGGCCGTGGACGGGTCCAGATCGGGCGAGGGCGCGCCACTGGCGGCGTCCTTGAGCAGCGCCCTGGCCAGAACCTTGCCCAGTTCCACGCCCCACTGGTCGAAACTGTTGATGTCCCAGATTACGCCCTCGACGAAGGTCTTGTGCTCATAAAGGGCGATCAGGGCGCCCAGGGTCTGCGGCGTCAGCCGCTTCATCAGAACGGTCGTCGACGGACGGTTGCCGGGGAAGGCCTTGTGCGGGGCCAGTCGATCCGCCTCGGCTTCCGACGCGCCCGAAGCGATCAGTTCGGCACGGGCCTGAGCCTCGCTCTTGCCCTGCATCAGGGCCTGGGCCTGAGCCAGGGCGTTGGCCCATAGGGCTGTTGCAGATGTTCCCCCGCAGGTGTGGCCGACCACGATGAATTCGACCGGAACGACCTCCAGTCCCTGGTGCAACTGCTGGAAAAAGGCGTGCTGGCCGTTGGATCCCGGCTCGCCGAAGACGACTGGACAGGTCTGGCGCCCGACCGGCGAGCCGTCGCGGCGCACCTGCTTGCCGTTCGATTCCATCTCCAGCTGCTGCAGGAAGGCGGGCAGGCGGCGCAGGGCATGGGCGTAGGGCGCCACGCTGCGGGCCCCGCGATGCAGGCCGTCGACATTGTAGATCTCGGCCAGGGCCAGCAGCACCGGCGCATTCTTCTCCAGCGGGGCCTCGAGGAAGTGGCGGTCCATGTCGGCGGCGCCGTCCAGAAACGCCTGAAACGGCTCCCACCCCAGGGCGATGACGCAGGACAGGCTGACCGCAGACCAGAGGGAATAGCGCCCGCCGACCCAGTCCCGGAAGGCGAAGGTGCGGCCGCAGCCGAAGGCCTGCGCTTTTTCCGGCGCGGCGGTTACGCCGGTGAAGTGTTTGGCCAGCCCCTCAGCCGGCAGGGAGGCCGCCAGCCACGCCTTGGCGGCCTCGGCGTTGGTCAAGGTTTCTTGGGTGGTGAAGGTCTTGGAGACGACGATGGCCAGCGTCGTTTCCGGATCCAGCCCGGCCAGGGCCTCGGCCATGTCGCGTGGGTCGATGTTGGCGACGAAGCGCAGGTCGATGTCCGGGTCCAGCGGGCGCAGGGCGTCCCAGATCAGACGCGGCCCCAGGTCCGAGCCGCCGATGCCGATATGGAGCACCGTGCTGAAACGGCGCCCCGTGGCGCCTGTCTCATTTCCGCACCGCAAAGCTTCGGCATAGGCCTTCATTTCGGCGCGCACCGCCTCGACCTCGGCCGACACCGGCTCGCCCAGCGCATGGAATGACGCGCCGTCCGGCGCGCGCAGGGCCGGATGCAGCACCGCCCGCCCTTCGGTCAGATTGACGGCCTCGCCCGCGAACAGGGCGGCGCGACGCCCCTCGACGTCGCACGCCCGCGCCAGGGACAGGGCGGCCTCGAACCCGGCCTGAGACCAGCTCTGCTTGGACAGGTCCAGGTGCAGACCTGCGGCGTCCAGCGTCAGCCGCGACAGTCGGTCAGGGTCGGCGGCGAACTGATCCTGGATGCGGGACTGCGCGTCCCGACGGGCGGCGGCCTCCAGTTCAGTCCAGGCGACATGCGGCATCTTGGTCTCCCATAGGGGGCCGTGTTCGGAAGCGATCCGCATTCTGGCCCGGTGTTTGCTGGCTCAGGTTTACGGCTCAGGCCGAGAAGAGTTCAATCCAAGACTGGGTCAAGCTGGATTTCCAGCCGGAAGCCGATTGTCCCCCGGTCCTTTGTGAAAGGCACGCCATGTCCTGCGGAATAGCCCTCGCCGTCGCCCTGATGCTGGCCGATCCCGCCGTCGCCGAAGCCGCCGCCCTGCCGCCCGTCGCCCCCTCGGCCCCGGTGTCGGTGGCGCAGGAGCCCCTGTTCGCTGATCTGGTCGCCCGCTCGGGCGCGCTGAAGTCGATCGTCGACGGCTGGATGGCCTCGGGCGAGGCGGACAACTCCGGCTTCTTCACCGGCGCGGCCTGGGCGGCGTTCAAGGGCCAGGCGACGGAACTGGCCCAGCGCGACATGCAGGGCCATCTGATCCTGAAGGAACGCGGCACGGACAACGACCTGAAATGCATCCTGCGCGGCATCTCGGAGGACATTCCCCTGAAAGTCGCCGCGCTGGAAGCCGCCGCCGACGCACCAGCGCGCAAGCTGGCGCTGGACGAGCTGTCCTATCTGCTGAACGACAACGTCGAGGTCATCACTTCGCCGCCACAGCCCGAGGCGTAGCCTCTGGCTGTGGCTTAATTCTTGGGCCTACGCGCTTTGCGCTACTTGAGGCCAGGTTGGAGGGGGCGATCACCCCTCGACCGTTTCCGGGTATTTGATGGCGCAGCCGTAGGGTGTGCCATAGGCGGTCTGGACGGGGCGTCCGGCCTTGGCGTCGGCCAGGGCGGCGTGGACGAAGTTGTTGGCGCCGTTTAGGTCCTCGACCTTGTTGGTCGGCCGGTCGTCGATGCCGCCCACGTAGATCAGCCGCCCTTGCGGGTCGATGATGCGCATGTCGGGCGTGGTCTTGGCGTCGTAGCGCTTGCCGACCTCGCCGGTCGGATCGAGCAGCAGGTGGGTGAAGGCGGCCTTGTGCTTGGCCTTCCAGGCTTGCGCCTCTTCACCCTCGACGAAGCCTTGCGTGCCCGGCGCCGAGGAGATGATGGTCAGCCAGACTGCGCCGTCGGCCGTCGCCTCGCGCTGCAGGGTCTGCATGGCGCCGGTGTAGTGCTTCTTCACGAAGGGACAGCCTTCGTTGGTCCACTCCAGCACGACCGTCTTGCCGCGGAAGTCGGCCAGCGACCGCTGTTGCCCCTCGGCGTCGACCAGGGTGAAGGCGGGGGCTAACTCGCCGGGGCCGGGCGCCTCGGTCGTTTCGGGCGCGGCGGCGCTCTCCGTGCGCTCCGGCGATGCAGCGGGCTGCTGCTGACAGGCGGCGAGCAGCAGAAGAGAGGCGGAAGCGGCGGTCAGCAGGCGGAACATGGCGGTCTCCCCAGAGATGAAATCAGTCGATGGCGTCCTTCAGCGCGTCGATGACGACGCCTTCGGTCAGAAGTTGCGGCAGGATGCGCGGCTCGGACCGGCCCGGCGCATAGACCAGATACAGCGGCACGCCCGAACGGCCGTGGCGTTGCAGTTCGGCGGTGATGGCGTCGTCGCGCCGCGTCCAGTCGCCGACCAGATAGAGGGCGTTGGCCTGTTCCAGCGCCTGCGCCGTGCGGGCCGAGGACAGGGCCGTGCTTTCGTTGACCTTACAGGTCACGCACCAGTCGGCGGTGAAGTTGACCAGAACCGGCCGCCCCTCGGCGAGGGCGGACTGCACCGCCTGCTCGGACCAGGGCTGAGACGATAGACGGGAAGAGGGGGCGACGCCCTCAGAGGACGCGGCGGGGGCCTTGCCCGCCAGCACGCCCAGGCCCAGGGCCGCGATCAGGGCCAGCAGGGCGCCGATAGCGGCCGTTCGGGCCTTGCCCGATGCGGCCTGCGCCCGACCATAGAGCCACAGCGCCAGCGCCAGCATCAGGCCCGCGCCGAAAAGCAGGGCCAGCGCGTCGGCGGTCTGGCGGCCATAGACCCAGGCCAGCCACAGGGCGGCGCCGTACATGGGGAAGGCCAGCAGGTTGCGCAGGGTCTCCATCCACGGCCCCGGCTTGGGCAGGCGGGCCAGCAGGCGTGGATTGAGGCTGATCAGCACATAGGGCAGGGCCAGCCCCAGCCCCAGCATCAGGAAGACCGCCAGCGCCATCGGCCAGGGCATGAACAGGGCCGCGCCCAGAGCGAAGGCCATGAAGGGAGCGGTGCAGGGGGCGGCCACGACCACGGCCAGCACGCCGGTGAAGAAGGCGCCCGCGACGCCGGGCAGGCGCGACAGCGGGCCGTGCCCCGCGCCCTGAAGCCCGGCGCCGATGTGGAAGACGCCCGACAGGTTCAGCGCCACCGCCAGCATCAGCAGGGCCAGCGCGGCCACCACGCCCGGCGACTGCAGCTGAAAGCCCCAGCCCAGCGCCTGACCGCCCGCGCGCAGGGCCAGCAGGGCGCCCGCCAGCACCAGGAAGGTCGCCAGCACCCCGGCCAGGAAGGCCAGGCCGTCACGGCGCGCCTCGGCCGGGTTATGGGCGGCGCGGCTAAGCGAGGCCGCCTTCATCGCCAGTATGGGGAAGACGCAGGGCATCAGGTTCAGGATCAGCCCGCCCAGCAGGGCGAAGACGGCCGCCTTGATGAAGTCGGGCAGGGCGGTGGCGGCGGCGGCTGTCTGCGCGCCCTCGCCGTCGCCGATCGCGCCGTCGCCTGTGACGCCGGTCAGGGCGGCGCCCGGCTCGGCGGTGATCTCCCAGGCGCCCAGATCGGTGGACAGGACGCCGCTGATCGGTCCCTTCAGCCCATTGGACGTCAGGCCGCGTCCGGCGGCGACGGTCAGGGTCAGGCCCTGCGGCCCGCGCTCGCCTGACTGGGCGGCGGCGTGGTCGATCACCCCGCCCTCGAAGGGATGGAAATAGGCCCACCGGGGCGCGGCGCCCGCCAGCGGGCCGCCGGCAGCCGTCAGGACCAGACGGCCGTCGGTCAGGGCGACGCGGGCCTCGATCCCGGCGGGGCGCGGCGCGGCGGCGACGATGTCCTGGATCGCCTGGCCGAAGCGCGGGTCCAGCGGTGCCGCGCCCTCGCGCACCGGCAGGTCCAGCGCCAGATCGAGGTCTTCGGGCACGCACATCTCGTCGCTGCAGACGTAGAAGTGGGCGGTAACGCGTAAGGGAAGGCTCCGGCCCGGCGCAGCGTCCGCCGGAATCTCGATCGGGACGGGCAGGAAGACGGCGCCGGAATAGCCGTAGTTCATCAGGCTCTGCAGCCGCTGACGCTCGGGCAGGGGCCACAGGATGTCGCCCGGCGCGACGCCCGCAGGCAGGGACCAGGTCAGGGTCGTCGGTCCGCCGGAATCGCCCTGATTGCGCCAGTAGGTGTGCCAGCCGGGTTTGATCTGCTGGCGGATGGCGACGACGGCGGTCGAGCCGGGGACAGCCCAGGCGCTCATGGGGACCAGTTCCGCCTCGATCCGTTCGGTGCGCTGCGGGCCCGGCGCAGTGGAAGCCTTGGCGACCGGCGCGGCCCCGGCCGCCAGGGCGTCGCGCAAGGCGGCCTCGGACGCCGGGACGCTCGCCGCCGCCGGAAGGGCGAGGGCGAGCCAGGTCAGGAGCAGAAACAGGATGCGCAAGGGCGATGCCGGAAACAGGATCAGGGGAAAGGCGCGAGCTTAGACCCTCTAGCCCCGCCTAGCCACGGCCCGCGACGGCGGGCCGCAGCGGACTGCTCGGGCCTCAGCGCGGGGCGACGACCTCGATCAGCACCTCGGTGCGGCGGCGCAAGGGGTCGTTGACCCCGCCCACGACCGCGCCGTCGGCTCCGGCCCCCTCGATATCGAAGGCGGGGGCGGGCAGGCCGGCGCCGGCCAGCGCCTCGGCGACGGCGCGGGCGCGTCGTTCGGAAATGCTCTGGTTGGCGGCCGCCGTGCCGCTGCGGGCGTCGGCCAGGCCCGTCACCTTGACGTGCTTGATCTGGCAGCCCTGAAGCTGGGTGGCCGTCATGCCGATGGCCATGCGGGCGGCGTCGGTCAGGGTGGCGCGGTCGGGCACGAAATAGACTTCGAACCGCTTGTCGGCGCAGGCCGACGGGTCGCTGACCAGATCGCTGCGCTGTTTATAGCCGCTGTTGGCGGCGCAACCGGCGGCGGTCAGGCCGAGGGCCATCATAACGACTGCGGAAACACGCTTCATGTCAGCCCCCTCGCGCTCGCTGTGCGGCGTGCGCTGCCTTCAGCAAAAAAGGGCGACCCGCGCCATGCGGATCGCCCTTTCAAGACTGTCCCGAAAACGCTTCGGGCGCCAGAGACTATACGCCGGTATCAGTAGCGGCGCTGACCATTTTCCCAGTAACACTCGGTCTGGCGGTTGTCGTAGCAGTAGTAGTAGCGGCCCTGATTGTCGCGGTAGCGCTGCTGGTTGTTGCGGTCCTGATTGGAGCCGCGGATGGCGCCCGCCGCGCCGCCCGCCAGGGCGCCGATGGCTGCGCCGGTCGCTGCGTTGCCGCTGCCGACGTTGTTGCCGATGATGGCGCCGGCCACGGCGCCCAGTCCGGCCCCGACAGCGCCCTGGCGCACGGTGTTGTTCGGTCCGGCGCCGCCGCCGTAGTACGGATCGCTGGCGCAGGCGGTCACCAGAAGTCCGGCGCCGGCAATGGCGATGATCGCCTTGTTCATGGTTCTGTCCTTCATCCCTTAGGGGGCACCCCTGAAGCTTCGATAACGCAGGGCGAACAAGGCGGTTCCGAGGCCGAACGCTGTAAGCTTTACTTTAAATCGCGGTGTAGGGCCGCAGAAGGGGAACCGCCCCTGTGCGCAGGCGTTCGCCGCCCATGAACACTGACGCTCAGAACGACGCCCCGCCAGCGCCGAACGCTGTTGAAGCCGCACCGCCGTCGTCGGCCGATTCAGGAGAAGGGCGGCGGCCTCTGACCGAGGAGGCTCGGCTGGAGCGGATCATCATCCTGGTCAATCCGCTGTCGGGCGGAGTTGGAGGACAGGCGGCCGAGGAAGCCGCCGCCATCCTGGCCGAGTATCCGCTGGAGGCCGAGGTGGTCGTGCTGGAAGGCGCGCGCATTCCCGATCAGATCGGCGAGGCGCTGGAAGCCCGGCCCGACGTGCTGTTCATACTGGCGGGCGATGGGACGGCCCGGTCGGTCGCCGCCCGCGCCGGCGAGGACGGCCCCCTGATCGCGCCCCTGCCTGGCGGCACGATGAACATGCTGCCCAAGGCCCTTTACGGCACCGGAGACTGGAAGAAGGCTCTGCGGCTGGCGCTGGAGGAAGGCGCGCCCCTGCCCGTGGCCGGAGGCGAGGTGGAGGGCGAGGCCTTCTATTGCGCCGCCATCCTGGGCTCGCCCGCCCTGTGGGCCCCGGCGCGTGAAGCCATTCGCGAGGGCAAGCTGAAGATGGCCTGGACCTATGGCAGGCGCGCGCTGAAGAAGGCGTTTTCCGGCCGGGTCCGCTATGCGCTGGACGGCGGCGAGCGCGAAAAGGCGGAGGCTCTGGTGCTGATCAGTCCGCTGATCTCCAAGGCGATGCAGAAGAATGACGGGCTGGAGGCGGCGGCCATGAATACGGGGGACGCGGCCCAGGCCTTCCGCCTTGCCGCTCATGCCCTGTTCGACGACTGGCGTCATGATCCCAACGTCACCACGCGCAGCGCGCGCCGTATTGTGGTCGAGGCGCGCTCGCGCGTTCCGGCGGTGATTGACGGGGAGCCGATGCTGTTGGGTCGCGAGGCGGCGGTGCGCTTCCTGCCGCGCGCCTTCATGGCCCTGGCGCCGAAGCCTGCGGCGGGCGAGGCCAGTCTCTAGTGGGGGTCGTCCTCCAGTTTTCCGACGTCCATTTCGGTTGCGAGCACAAGGGGGCCGTGGCCGCCGCCGCAGACTACGCCCACGCTGCAGCGCCGGATTTGACCCTGATCACCGGCGACATCACGCAAAAGGGCTATCCGGCGGAGTTCGCCGCAGCGGGGGAATGGATCCGGGCGCTGCCCGAGCCGGTCTTCGTCACTGTCGGCAATCATGACGTGCCCTATTGGGATGTGATGGCGCGGCTGTTCTGGCCCTGGCGCGCGTTTGAACGGGCGACCGGCCATCCCGCGCATGACCACGAGTTCCGATCGGATCAGTTGATGGTGCGCGGCGTCACGACTGCGCGAGGCTGGCAGGCCCGGCTCAACTGGTCCAAAGGGGTGATCGACCTGGATCAGACGCGCCGGGCGGCGGACGCCCTGCGCCAGGCGCCGACAGGCGCCCTGCGCGTGCTGGCCTGTCACCACCCTCTCATCGAGATGATCGGCGCCCCCATGACCGGCGAGGTCAAGCGCGGCGAGCGGGCGGCCCGCATCTTCGCCGAGGCCGGGGTCGATCTGATTGTGACCGGCCACGTCCATGTCCCCTTCGCCCTGCCGGTCGGCGTCGGCGACAACTGCTCCTATGCCGTCGGCTGCGGGACGCTGTCGCATCGCGAGCGCGGGGCGCCGCCCAGTTTCAACCGGATCGAGTGGGACGCCGAAGCCGTGACGGTCTCGGCCGTGGCCTGGGACGGGCGCCAGTTCGCCGATCATCAGACCTGGCGCCTGCCGCGTCGCCGCGCCTGAAGCTCCAGCCATGAAAAAAGGGCCGCGACGCCAAGGTCGCAGCCCTCGTTTTCCATGAAACGGCCAGCGCTAGATGCGCGGTCCGCCTCGTCCTCTCAGGCCGCCTACCAGCAGGGAGACGACGAACAGGATCACCGCAATGATGGCGATGAATTTGGCGATCTCGAACGACATGCCCGAGATGCCGCCGAAGCCGAGTACGGCTGCGACCAAGGCGATGATAAAGAAAATAATGGCCCAGCGAAGCATAGGCGAAACCCTCCGTAAGGTGTTGACGGGAGCGAGCTTTCGACCCCTCCCGTCGTCAGCGCCGCTTACCTGAAACAACGCGTCGGAGGCTTGGCTGTTCCTTTATCGCCGACGACGAACCCTGCTTTTTTCGGTGAAGGCCGCCGCCACCATTGTCGCCAGGGCGGGATTACGCAGGAAGATGAAACCGCCGGCCAGGGCTGCAACGGCGCCCAGGACCGGGCGTTGCTGGAACAGATGTAGGGCGCGGGCGCCCAACCCCTCCGGCTCCTCGTCTTCTTCATCATCGCCGTCGCCGCGCGCGCGGCGCACGAACACCAGGGCGACGATCGCCGCGATCAGGGCGAACAGGAGCGCCGTCAGGGCGGCCGCGATCACGGGGATCACGACCAGCAGCAGCAGATAATAGACCGTGGCCCCCAGGGCGATCATGGCCACGAAGGCCGCGCCGGCGGCGACGAAGGTCGCCACGGCGCGGTTGATGAGCCCCCGGCCGATCATCAGCGCCGACGCCCGGCCAGCAGCAGACCCAGCACGACGCCGACGCCCAGCGCGATGGCGGTCGACTGGATCGGACGCTCCTGCACCCGTTCGACGACATAGCGTTGCGCTTCGTCAAACTTTTCGGCGGCGTCGTCGTAATATTCACGACCGCGCACCTTGGCGTCGTCATAGTAGCCGCGCGCCTTCTCGCGCAGTTCCTCGCCCTGCTCACGCAGGCGGGCTTCGGCCTCGGAGGCCTTTTCCTTCAGACGCTGGGTTTCCTCACGGGCGCCGGCCTTGAGGTCCTCCTTCAGGGTCTTGAGGTCGTTCTTGATGTCTTCACGAGCCTTGGACGTGGCCATGATGCGCGCTCCGCTCCTTGTGTAAGCTTGACGATTAAATAGAGAAGCCCTGCTCGAAACGCCACACCGACGATCAAGGTTCCTGCAGTGCGGCGCGGCTTCCCATCTGGCGCGCAGCGAAGCGCGCTTCTAGAACAGGCGTCATGACCCAATGGCTGTTTCCGCCCGCCCCGACGCCTTCTCTGCCGATTGACGGCGATGCGCGCCGCCTGCCCGTGCGGCGCATCCTGTGCGTGGGCCAGAACTACGCCGCCCATGCCCGCGAGATGGGCGCCGATCCGGACAGGCCTGCCCCCTTCTTCTTCGCCAAGCCGGGCGACGCCCTGGTCGCGGACGGCGCGGATCCGACCTATCCCTCAGCGACGCAGAACCTGCATTACGAAGTCGAACTGGTCGTCGCGCTGGGCCCGGACGCCTGCCCGATCGGCTGGGCCGTCGGCGTCGACCTGACGCGGCGCGATCTTCAGGCGGAAGCGAAAGCCAAGGGCCGGCCGTGGGAGGCGGGCAAGGCGTTCGACCAATCCGCGCCGTGCGGCGCGCTCAGCCTGACGCCGCCCGCGCCGGATGCGGTCATTGAGCTGAAGGTCAACGGCGCGGTGCATCAGTCCAGCCGCCTGTCCGACATGATCTGGGACGTCGACGGCGTCCTGTCCAAGGCGTCCGAACTGTGGGCGCTCCAGCCCGGCGATCTGATCTTCACCGGCACGCCCGAGGGCGTCGGCCCCCTGAACCCCGGCGATCGGGTCGAGGCGGTCATCGCGGGCCTGCCGCCGCTCAGCTTCACGGTGCAATCATGATCCTGCATGGCTACTGGCGTTCGGGGACCAGCTATCGCACCCGCATCGCCCTCAATCTGAAAGGCCTGGAGTATCAGCAGGCGCCGCTGGACCTGCGCACGGGGGCGCAGAAGTCGGAAGCCTATCTCAGCCTCAATCCGCAGGGGCTGGTCCCCGCGCTGGAGACGGACGATGGCCTGGTTCTGACCCAGAGCCCGGCCATTCTGGAGTGGCTGGAGGAAACCCATTCCGAACCGCCCCTGCTGCCGCGCGACGCGGCGGGCCGGGCGCAGGTGCGGGCGATGGCGGCGGTGATCGGCTGCGACATCCATCCGCTCAATAATCTGCGGGTTCTGAAGGCGGTGCGAGGCCTGATCTCCGATGGAATGGGCGCCGATCAGGCGGGCGTCGACGCCTGGGCCGGGCGTTGGATCATCGAGGGCTTCACGGCGCTGGAGGCGCTGGTCGCGCGCCACGGCGACGGCTGGTGCTTCGGCGCGGCGCCGACGCTGGCCGACTGCTATCTGATTCCCCAGCTCTATTCGGCGCGGCGGTTCAACGTCGATCTGGCGGCCTTCCCGCGCCTGCTGGAGATCGAGGGGCGGGCCGAGGCGCATCCCGCCTTCATCGCCGCCAAGCCGGAAAACCAGCCGGACGCGGATTAAGCCTCTTCGTTCACCAACGACCTTGATTTCGGTCAATCTCCCTTAAGCTTTGGGTCGGATGATCGGGGTCGTGAGATTCGCTGTTCCGCCCTCTCCAGCCGACAAACTCGCCATCGCCCTGGTGGTCGAGCCTGATCGGTCCCGCCCGCTGCCGCCCGGCCAGCGGGAGGAGGCGACGCGCCACCTGCTTCAGACAGCCGGCGACGCGGGGGTCGGCCTGGTCGCCACCCGGCCCGAAGGCGATGTCGAGCGGATGCTGGGGCAGGCCTGGCCCTTCCCCTCGCCCTTCCGCGTCACCGCGCGCACCGTGCCCCTGGCCGACGGTCTGGACCGGGTCGAGGCCCGCGCCCGCCGCTCGCTGGAGCGGATGGGCCTGCCGCGCGGCGACGCCGTCCTGGTGCAGAACGCCGCCGATCTGGCGGGCGCCGAGGGCCGCGCCCTGTGGGACCGGCTGCAGGCGCTGAAGGATCGCGGGATTTTCCGCAAGGTCGGCTTCATCGCCACGGTCGAGGACGGTCCGGCTCTGTTGGCCCGCCGGTTCCAGCCGGACGTGGTGCAACTGACCTGCAACATCCTGGACCAGCGCGCGGCGCGCTCCGGCGCCATCGCCGATTTGGCCAGCCAAGGGATTGAGGTGCATCTGGCCTCGGTTTTTGCGCAAGGACTGCTGTTCGCCAACCGCGAGAGCCTGCCGCCCGAACTGGCGGCTCACGGCATGGCGCTGTCCCGTACGCGCCGCCGTCTGGCCGAGGCGCGGGTCGATCCGATGCAGGCGGCCCTGGCCTATGCCCTGACCCTGCCGGGCGTGGCTTCGGTCATCGCCAGCGTGGCTTCCTCGGCCGAACTGCGCGCCATCATCGCCGCCTCCCACGCGCCGCGTCCTGACATCGACTGGGACGCCCTGGCGCTGGACGAGACGCCCGCCGCCCTGGCCTCGCGCCCGCGTCTGCGGCTGGTGAGCGCCGCCTGATCCACAAAGCTGTCCACAGGTCGCCTTTCGCCTGTGCATGAGGGACGCCGCCCGCGCTTGAGGCCGCCGCCCCGATCCGCCACCCTGCGGACCAGATGAACGCGCCGCTTTCCCACCCGCCGAAAACCGACCTCAAGCCCGACGCTGGCGCCACGCCGGTCATGGCCCAGTATCTGTCGGTCAAGGCCACACAGCCCGACGCCATGCTGTTCTTCCGCATGGGCGACTTCTACGAGCTGTTCTTCGAGGACGCGCAGAAGGCGGCTGCGGCGCTGGGCATCGCCCTGACCAAACGCGGCAAGCATCAGGGCGAGGACATTCCCATGGCCGGGGTGCCGGTCCATGCCATGGACGGCTATCTTGCGCGACTGATCCGTCAGGGCTTCAAGGTCGCCGTCTGCGAACAGCTGGAAGACCCGGCCGAGGCCAAGAAGCGCGGCTCCAAGGCCGTGGTCCACCGTGACATCGTGCGGGTGGTGACGCCCGGCACCCTGACCGAGGATGCGCTGCTGGACGCGCGCGGCGCCAACCGTCTGGCGGCCGTGGCGATCCGTAAAGGAAGGGCCGCCGTGGCGGTGGTCGAGCTGTCGGCGGGCGTGGTGGATTCGGTCGCCTGCGACCTGTCGGATCTGGGCGCGGCGTTGGCGGCGTTCCGGCCGTCAGAGGTGCTGGTTCCCGACCGCCTGTTCTCGGACGAGACGATGAAGGGCGCGCTGGACGGCTCGGGCGGGGTGGTTCAGGCCATGCCTCAGGCTCTGGCCGAGCCGGTCGGGGCGAAGGATAGGGTGCAGCGGCTTTACGGCGTCTCGGCGCTGGACGGCTTCGGCGCCTTTGAAGAGGCCGAGATTTCGGCTCTGGGCCTGATCGCCGCCTATCTGGAGACGACGCAGGCGGGCAAGATTCCCGCCCTGACCCCGCCGCGCCGTTCGGGCGAGAGCGGCTTTCTGGCCATCGATCCCGCGACCCGTCTCAGCCTCGAGATCGACCGCACCCAACGTGGAGAACGCGACGGCTCCCTGCTTCACGCCATCGACCGCACCGTGACCTCGGGCGGGGCGCGGGCGCTGGCCGAGCGTATTTCGCGACCTTTACGCGATCCGGCGGCGATCAATGCGGGACTGGATGCAGTCGAGTGGCTTCTGGAGCGACGCGATCTGCGACGCGACCTGCGCGACGCCTTGCGCGCCTCGGCCGATGTGGCGCGGGCGACCTCGCGTCTGGCGCTCGGGCGCGGCGGGCCGCGCGATCTGGCGGCGATCCGTTCGGGGTTGAAGACGGCGCAGGGGCTCAGCGCCCTGTTCGCCGCCTCGGCCAATGATCCGCTGGCCGGGCCGCCCGCGCGGGTGACGGCCTGTCTGGACCAACTGGCGCTTGAGGGCGACCTGTCGCACCTGCTGGCCGAACTGACCGATGGCCTGATGGACGAGCCGCCGCATCTGGCGCGCGACGGCGGCTATGTGAACCCCGGCCACCGGCCCGAACTGGACGCCGCCCGCACCCTGCGCGACGACAGCCGCAAGGTCATCGCTGAACTGGAGGCCAAGGCGGTCGCCGACAGCGGCGTCGCCTTCAAGGTCCGCCACAACGCCGTCCTCGGCTACTTCCTTGAAGCCAGCGCCAAGGCGGCCGAACCCTTGTTGCGCGCGGGACCGGACAGCCCCTTCATCCACCGCCAGACCCTGGCCAATCAGGTGCGCTTCACCACCGTCGAGCTGTCCGAGCTGGACGCCAAGATCAGCCAGGCCGGGCACCGCGCCCTGGCCATCGAGGCCGAGACCTTCGAGGGCTGGCGCCGCGAGGTGGCGCGTCTGGCCGGGCCGTTGCAGGGCGTGGCCGAGGCGCTGGCCGAACTGGACGCCCACGCCGCCTTGGCCGAATGGGCCGAAGAGGTCGGGGCCGTACGCCCCAGCGTCGACGACAGCCTTTGTTTCGCCGTCGAGGCGGGCCGCCACCCGGTGGTCGAGGCGGCGGTGAAGGCGCAAGGGCTGCCTTACACCCCCAACAACTGCCAACTGGCGGGCGACGGCGTCGGGGCCTCGCGCCTGTCCATCGTCACCGGCCCGAACATGGCGGGTAAGTCGACCTTCCTGCGCCAGAACGCGCTTCTGGTGGTGCTGGCGCAGGCCGGCGCCTTCGTGCCGGCGCGGTCGATGAAGCTGGGCGTGGTCGACCGTCTGTTCAGTCGCGTCGGCGCCGGAGACGATCTGGCGCGCGGCCGCTCCACCTTCATGATGGAGATGGTCGAGACGGCCGCCATCCTGACGCAGGCGACCGGGCGCAGCTTCGTCGTGCTGGACGAGATCGGGCGCGGCACCGCCACCTATGACGGCCTGGCCATCGCCTGGGCCACGGCCGAGGCCCTGCACGAGACCAATCGGGCGCGGACCCTGTTCGCCACCCACTATCATGAGCTGGCCCAGCTCGAGGAAAGGCTCGACCACGTCTGCAACCTGTCGATGAAGGCGCGCGAGTGGAACGGCGAACTGGTCTTCCTGCATGAGGCGGCGCCCGGCGCGGCGGACCGCTCCTATGGCGTTCAGGTGGCGCGTCTGGCCGGGGTCCCGACCGCCGTTGTCGGCCGCGCCCGCGAGGTGCTGGAGCGGCTGGAGAATGAAAAGGCGGCGACCGCCCGTCTGGACGACCTGCCGCTGTTCGCCGCCGCCGCTGAACCGCCCCCGCCGCCGATGAAGTCCATGCTGGACGAGGCCGTCGCCGCCATCGACCCCGACGACCTGACCCCGCGTGAGGCGCTGGAGGCGCTGTATCGGCTGAAGGGGATGGCGAAGACCTAAGAAAACCGCTCATCCCGGCGGACGCCGGGACCCAGTGAGAGCTGCGTCCTCCATCGGTGAGATGGAGCTGCCAGTGTCCAAGCGAGCGCTTGAAGCCAAAGGACTGGGTCCCGGCGTCCGCCGGGATGAGCGGGAAGAAAAGGGCGTGCTATGCTCGACATCGTGACCGCCACGCCCCCGCTCCCGTCCGTCGTTCTTGAGGCCGCCTCGGCGCCGGACCCGCGCGCCGCTGTCACCGCGCTCCTGCGTGAAAGTTTCGACGCCGATCGCGCCCGCGCCGCACGCCGGGCCGAGAGCGCCACCGACGGGGCCGAGGCCGCGCGTCTCTACGCCGAGGCGGCTGACGGCCTGCTGTCGACCTTGTGGCGGTTCGCGACCGAACAGATTCATCCGGCTCCGGACGAGCGGCTGACCCTGCTGGCCGTCGGCGGTTATGGGCGCGGGGTGCTGGCGCCGTTTTCGGACCTCGACCTGCTGTTCCTGCGGCCGGGGCAGGCGATCAGTCCGCGTGCGCAGGCGGTTGTCGCGTTCGTCCACTACGTCCTGTGGGATCTGGGGCTGAAGGTCGGTTCGGCCTTCCGCTCCATCGGCGAGACCCTGACGCTGGCGCGCGACGACATGACCGTGCGCACCACCCTGCTGGAGGCGCGGGTCCTGGCGGGGGACGTCGGGCTCGGCGATGGCCTGCTGAAGCGGTTCCGTAGCGCGGTCAGCCGCGCTGATCCGCGCCCCTTCATCGCCGCCAAGATGGCCGAGCGCGACGTGCGCCTGCAGAAGACAGGCGCCGTCCGCTATCGCGTCGAGCCGAACGTCAAGGACGGCAAGGGGGGGCTGCGCGACCTCAACACCCTGTTCTGGATCGCCCGCTCGCTGGCCCCGGACAGCGAGCGGGGACAGGCGGCGTTGGAGGGCCTGCTGACCGCGCGCGAGATGCGCAGCTTCCGCGAGGCGATCGGTTTCCTGTGGCGGGTGCGCATCCTGCTGCATCTGGTCGCCGGGCGGGCCGAGGAGAAGCTGACCTTTGACTTCCAGCCCGAGATCGCCCGGCGCATGGGCTGGCGCGGGCGCGGCGACGAACTGGCGGTCGAGCGTTTCATGCGCCGCTATTTTCAGGTGGCGCGCGAGGTCGGCGCCCTGACCCGCGCCGTCTCGGCCCAGCTGGAGGCGCGCCAGCAGAAGAAGGCCGAAGGGCTGGCGCGCGGCCTGTCGCGGCTGATCCGCCGCCGACGCATCAAGCTGGCCTTCGAGGGCCTGGCGGTGGAGGAGGGGCGGCTGACCGTCACCGGGCCCAACGTCTTCGCGCGCGACCCGGTGCGTCTGCTGCTGCTCTTCGTCGAAGCGGATCGGCTGGATCTGGACCTGCACCCTGACGCCTTCGCCGCCGTGATCCGCTCCCTGACGCTGGTGACGCCCGCTCTGCGGCGCGACCCCCGCGGGGCCGATGCCTTCCTGAAGGTGTTGGCGCACGGGCAGCGGCCCTATCGCGTCCTGTCGATCATGAACGAGACGGGGCTGTTGGGCCGCTTCCTGCCCGAATGGGGGCGGATCGTCGGTCAGACCCAGTTCAACATGTACCACGCCTATACGGTGGACGAGCACACGCTGCAGGCGGTGGGGATCATCAACGATATCGCGCGCGGCAAGCTGAAGGCGGACCATCCGGCCTCGACCGCCATCGTGCCGCGCATCGCCGATATCGAGGCCCTGATGCTGGCCATGCTGTTGCACGACGTGGGCAAGGGCGGCGACCGGGGACAGCTGGAGGACGGCGCCATCGCCGCGCGCCGGGCGTGCGAGCGGCTGGGCGTCGATCCGCGCCGGATCGAGTTGGTCGTCTGGCTGGTGCGCCACCACCTGCTGATGAGCGACTACGCCCAGAAGCGCGACGTGTCCGACCCCTCGACCGTGCGCGCCTTCGCCGAGGCGGTCGGCGACCCGGAACGTCTGCGGATGCTGATGGTGCTGACCGTGGCCGACATCCGCGCCGTGGGGCCGGGCGTTTGGAACGGCTGGAAGGGGCAGTTGATGCGCGCCCTGTTCGAGGCGACCGAGGCCTTGTTCCGGGGCGACGCCGTGACGCGCGAAGACCCTCTGGCCGACCACCCGGCCCTGGTCGAGCGCGCGCGGCGCGAGGGGGCGGCGGTCGAGGCCCTGGCCGCCGAAGGGCCGCTGGAATCGACGGCCCGCGTGGCCGTGGCGGCGCGCGACCGGTCGGGTCTGTTCGCCGATCTGGCCGCCACCCTGTCGATGGCGGGCGCAGACGTCGTGGGCGCGCGTCTGGCCACGGCCGACGACGGCATGGCGCTGGACGTGTTCGAGATTCAGGATGGCGCGGGCGAGCCTTACGGTCAGCGCGAGCCGCGACGGCTGGCCATTCTGGTCAAGGCGATGGAGCGGGCGGTGCTGAAGGGCGCACGGACCTCGGCCATGCAGGCGCCGCGCGTCAGCGCCCGCCGCGCCGTCTTTGATGTGCGGCCGGTGGTGCGGATCGACGCCGATACGGGCACAAGCGCCGTGGTGATCGAGGTTTCGGGCGCCGACCGGCCCGGTCTGCTGGCCGATCTGGCGCGGACCATTTCGACGCACGGTTATTCGACCCGCTCGGCCCACGTCGCCAGCTTCGGCGAGCGGGCGGTGGACGGCTTCTACATCACCGACGCGGACGGCCGGAAACCCAAGAGCAAGGCGAAGCTGGAGGCGCTGAAGGCGGATCTGCTGGAGGTGCTGGATCGCGCGCCGCAAGGCCCAGCCGGGCGCAGCATCACCCCCGTGCGCGCCAGCGTGCGCGACGTTTCGGATCTGGAAGGCGCGCTGGGCCGCGCGGGCGTATCCAGCGACCCGCAGGCGCGCTAAGGCGTTGCGGGACCGAGCGCAGGAACAGCCGTGAACGACAAGACCGACCCCCTCGAACCGGCCGCGCCGATCTCAGCGGCTAACGCCACGGTCGAGCCGGTGGTCCAGCCGCCCGCCTCCGCCGCGACGGCCAAGCCCAAGCCGGGCGGGGTGGCGCGCTCCTCGGCCATTTTCAGCGCGATGACCCTTCTCAGCCGTCTAGCCGGGTTTGCGCGCGATCTGGTCATCACGGCGGCGCTGGGCGCCTCGGCGGGACCGGCGGCCGACGCCTATTACACGGCGCTGAACTTCCCCAATCTGTTCCGGCGCATCTTCGCCGAAGGCGCCTTCGCCGCCGCCTTCGTGCCCGCCTACGCCAAGACGCTGAAGAGCGAAGGCGAGGCGGCGGCGGACAGGGTGGCGACCGACGCCCTGGCCGCCGTGGCCGCCGTCACCGTGGCCCTGACCCTTGTCGCCCAGCTGGCCATGCCGTGGCTGATGACGGTCATCAACATCGGCTTTCTGGACGATCCGGCGCGGTTCAAGCTGGCGGTGATCCTGACCCAGATCACCATGCCCTATCTGCCCTGTATGGCGATCGCCGCCCTGCTCAGCGGGGTGCTGAACGCACGGGGACGCTTCATCGTCTCGGGCGCCTATCCGATCCTGCTGAACCTGATCATGCTGGCCGCCGTCATCCCGGTGAAGGGCGACCAGATCCAGGCCGCCTACGCCGCCTCCTGGGCCGTGCTGGTCGCAGGGATAGCCCAGGCGGGCCTGTGCTGGTGGGCGGCGCGCAAGGCGGGGGCGAACATCCGTCTCAGCCTGCCGAAGATGACCCCGGCGGTGAAGGCCATCATCATCACCGCCATCCCGGCCGCCATCGGCAACAGCGCGACCCAGATCAACGTCTTCATCTCCGGCAACCTGTCCAGCTTCGTGAACGGCGGGCGCACCTGGCTGGCGACGGCGGACCGGCTGTATCAACTGCCGCTGGGTCTGGTCGGGGTGGCCATCGGCATCGCCCTTCTGCCCAAGCTGTCGGCGGCGGTGGCGTCCAAGGATCACGGCCAGCAGCAGGCGTCGATGGACGAGGCGCTGATCCTGTCGATGGCCCTGACCCTGCCGGCGGCGGCGGCCCTGATGGCCATGCCCTACTTCCTGATCGACGCCCTGTTCACGCGCGGCGCCTTCCTGCAGGTCGACGCCGTCAACACGGCCCACGCCCTGCTGCATTTCGGCTGGGGCGTGCCCGCCTTCGTCCTGATCCGCATCCTGGCCCCGGCCTTCTTCGCGCGCGGCGATACGCGACGGCCGATGGTCTTCGCCCTGATCTCGGTGGCGGTGAACGCCGTGCTGGCCATCGGTCTGTTCAACCTTGGCATGGGGGTGTCCGGCATTGCGGCGGCGGTCAGCGCCTCGGCCTGGAGCAATGTGCTGCTTCTGGGCGCGACTCTGTGGCGGCGCGAGCACTACCGACCTAGCCCGCGCGCCATCTGGCGTCTGGGCCGCATCGCCCTGGCCAGCGCGGGTCTGGCGGCGGTGGTTGGCGCGGCGTCGTGGGCGCGGCCCATGCTGCAGGCGCCGGTCGCGGACCTGCTGGCGATGGCGGGTTCGGGCCACGGCGCCAAGGAGATCACCCTGCTGCTGGTCGTGGCGGCGGGCGGTCTGGCCTATGTCGTCCTGGCCTTCCTGACCCGCGCCGTGACTGTGGCCGAGGTCAAGGGCCTGGTTCGACGCTCGGCCCGGTCATAGGTCTAGCAGAACCTCCAGCGCCTTCTTGAACTCCACCAGCCCCTGTTTGGCGCCGAGCGCCGCCGTCAGGGACTCCAGCGGACCGTCGATGGCCGCCAGTGTCGCGCGCAGGGCGCGGCGATAGAGGGACCAGCCTCGGCTCATGCCCGGATTCCGGCTAGGCTGGGCGGCGACGACCAGGCGATAGGCCGCCAGGATCGCCAGCATCTTGAAGCGCAGCGCCTCGCCCTGAAGGCGGTGCTCGACCATGGCGGGGGCCGAGAAGTCCGCGTCGCCGACCATGGAGATCAGGGCGTCGACATCCTCCAGCGCCAAAAGTCTGGCCGCCAGGAAAGCGTCATCCAGCACCGGGTCGGCGGGGTCGCCGCCGCTGGTCAGAATCAGCGTCTCCCTGAACTCGGCGATCATGTCGATCAGGTGACGCAGCAGCGCCAGCATCCGCGTCAGCGCCTGGCGAGAGTCGAAGCTCTCGGGCGGGGCGACTTCGAACTCGTCCATGTCCTTCCCTCCATGACGATGGAAGAGGAGGCTAACATCGTTCCGCGATCGCGGCGACGCGCGAACCGCCGCAGGAGTGTTGCCCTTCGCGGCCCGAACCGATAAGCGCGAGGGCATGGCGCTTTCGGGACGATTTCTCGCTCACGGACGATGGCGCGGCTGATCCGCCGCCCCGGGCTTCCGCACGCCCGCCTTTCGCACGCGAAACCGTGCGCCGACATTCGCCTTTCGACTTCCGAGATCCGCTATCATGACTGACCAGACCCCGGCCCAATACACCGGCCCGCGCCGCATCCTGTCCGGCATCCAGGCCTCGGGCGCCCTGCACCTGGGCAACTATCTGGGCGCGCTGAAACGCTTCACTGAACTTCAGGAGACGGGCGCGCCCCTGTTCGTCTTCGTCGCCGACATGCACGCCATCACCGTCTGGCAGGAGCCCGAGAAGCTGGCCGCCCAGACGCGCGAGATCGCGGCGGCCTATCTGGCCTCGGGCCTGGACCCGGCCAAGGCCGTCATCTTTCCGCAGTCAGCCGTGCCCGCCCACGCCGAACTGGCCTGGATCTTCAACTGCGTCGGCCGTCTCGGCTGGCTCGACCGGATGACCCAGTTCAAGGAGAAGTCGGGCAAGCACAAGGAACGCTCCAGCGTCGGCCTCTACACCTATCCCGTGCTGCAGGCGGCGGACATCCTGCTCTATAAGGCGACCGAGGTGCCGGTCGGCGAGGACCAGAAACAGCATCTGGAGCTGACCCGCGACATCGCCCAGAAGTTCAACAACGACTTCGGGACGCCCGGCTATTTCCCCCTGCCCGAGCCGCTGATCCAGGGGCCGGCGACGCGGGTGATGTCCCTGCGCGACGGCGCGGCCAAGATGTCCAAGTCCGACCCGTCGGACCTGTCGCGCATCAATCTGACCGACGACGCCGACGCCATCGCCAACAAGGTCCGCAAGGCCAAGACCGACATGGAGCCCCTGCCGGAAACGCTTGAGGGTCTGGAAGGTCGGCCTGAGGCCAAGAACCTGGTCGCCATCTACGCCGCCCTGGCCGACACCACGCGCGAGGCCGTTCTGGCCGAGTTCGCGGGGCAGGGCTTCGGCGCCTTCAAGCCCAAGCTGGCCGAACTGGCCGTGTCGTCCATGGCCAATGTCACGGCCGAGATGCGCCGCCTGATGAACGATCCGGCCGAGGTCGACCGGGCCCTGGCGGCCGGCGCCGAAAAGGCGCGCGAGATCGCCGAACCGACCATCGCCGAGGTCAAGAAGATCGTCGGCTTCTGGCAGGGCTGATCGGGAAGAAGCGGCGTGACCCATCCGCTCGATCGGCCGGTCTGGAGCGCCCTGACGTCTGCGCGTCAGGCGCCGCTGGCCGTGGGCGCAGGCGGGGCGCTGCGCCTGGCGCCGGGCTATGGCGTCTTTGCAGCGGCGGTTGATCCGTCGCCGCAAAGCCTGGCGGCCCTTTCCGCGTTGGAGCAACCAGAGGGGATGCTGGCCACGGTCGAGGCGGCGCGGACGCCTGTCCCGCCCGGCCTGACGGTGCTGAAGGAGGCGGTGTTGTCGCAGATGGTGCTGGTTGATCTGGCGCCAGCCAAGCCGCGTGATATCGCCATCGAACCGCTGGGTGAGGCCGACGCCGCCGCCATGCTGGCGCTGGCGACCCTGACCGAGCCGGGGCCTTTCTTCGAGCGGACGCACCGGCTGGGCGACTTCTTTGGGGTCAAGCAGGACGGTCGGCTGCTGGCGATGGCGGGCGAGCGGCTGAAGCCCGACGGCTTCACCGAGGTGTCCGGCGTCTGCGCCCACCCCGACGCGCGCGGCCGCGGTTACGCCGGAGCCCTGATGCGGGCGGTGATCGGGCGTATCCTGGCGCGCGGCGAAACGGCCTTCCTGCACTCCTATGCGGACAACGCCGGGGCCATCGCCCTGTACCATTCGCTGGGCTTCACCATTCGTGCGTCGATGCAGATGCGGATGTTGACCAGAGGCGATCTGACCCAAGGCGATCTGGCGCAAGCTGAACCGGGCGCCTAGCTTAGCTTCGACCTTCAGTCTTGGAGCCCGTCATGAGCCAGCATGTCGCCGTCGTCGAATGGAACCGGGGCGATCAGCCCTTCAGCGACAACAAATACGGCCGCGGCCATGACTGGCGCTTTGACGGCGGCGCGGTGGTGCGGGGATCGTCTGCGCCTTCGCCCATGATCCCGCCGCCCCTGTCGGAAGAGGCGGCGGTGGACCCGGAAGAGGCCCTGGTCGCCGCCCTGTCCAGCTGCCACATGCTGTTCTTCCTGGCCTACGCCCGCAAGGACGGCTTTGTGGTCGATTCCTATCGCGACGAGGCGGAAGGAACGCTGGGCAAGGACGAGCGCGGCAAGATGTCGATCACGGACATCGTCCTGCGCCCCGTCGTCGCGTGGTCGGGCGACAAGCGGCCGGACGCGGCGGCCATCGCCGACCTGCACCATCGCGCCCACGATATCTGCTACATCGCCAATTCGATCCGCGCCGAGGTGAGGGTCGAGCCGCGTTGATGCGGGGGGCTTCAGTCAGGCTTCAGACAACCATCAGGCTTCTGGCGTCGCTTCCGCCTGCGCGGTTTCCTTCAGGAAGGCGGTGAAGCGGCGCAGGGCCTCTGCGGCCAGCTCGGGATGATGGCGCATCGGCCCGTTGTTGGTCGGTTCGTCAAAGGCGTGGGTGCCGTCGGCGACCCAGCTTTCCACCTCTGAGCCGCCCGCGCGGATCATGGCGTTGACGCGCTCGGCGTTGCGCACCGTGGTCAGGTGGTCGCGCCCGGCCGTCAGGGCGAAAACGCGCGGATGCAGACGCCACGACTTCATCCGGTTGAACGCCCAGGCGCCGATATAGCTATAGGCCAGCCACACCGCCTTCACGCCAGACAGATCGACGACGCCGGGATCAGCTACCCCCATGCGGCGGGGCGCGGGCGTTTCGCTCATCATCTCCATGATCGACCAGCCGCCGTGGCTCCATCCGGCCAGGATGAGCTGCGAGGAGTCCACGTCCGATCGCTGTGAAATCCCGTGGATGGCTGCCAGCACATCGCCCGCCCGCTCATAGCCCCGAAGCGCCAGGCCGGTGCAGACGGCGGTCAGGGTGAAGGCCCGGCTCCAGCCGCGTGGAGCGTAGGAATCGACGATGAGCGCCCGCCATCCCGTCGCCTTCGCCGCCTCGGCGTACCGCGGCAGGTGGGCGCGAAGACCGCCGCAGCCGTGGAACAGTAGGACGGTCGGACGCGGCCGGTCGTCGTCTGGCCCGACGACCTGGATGTGGGGCTCAAGCTTGGCCCAGCGGGCGGCGATGGTGTCCATACCCGCAACTTAGGGCGTCGTTTTTTTCAGGAAAGGGGTCTTGCGTCTCATTCACTTAGATATATCTGTTTGCATGTTCGATATATCTAAGTGAGAGAAAAGACGAGATGAGAGGATCCAAGGGGATCGGAAAGCGCGGCTACGGCATGGGTCATGGCATGGGTCAGGGCGGCGGTCGCGGATTTGAGCGCGGCTTGGGCTTTGGCGGCGGTCACGGCCGGACGATGCGTCCGGAAGGCCGACGCATGGGCGAGGGCCGGATGCGCGGCGAGGGCCACGGCCGGCGCGGCGGCGGCCGGATGTTCGAGCACGGCGCCCTGCGCTGGGTGCTGTTGTCGCTGATCGCCGACAAGCCCGCCCACGGCTATGAACTGATCAAGGCTGTCGAATCGCGGATGGGCGGCGCCTATACGCCCAGCCCCGGCGTCATCTACCCCAGCCTGACGCTGTTGGAAGACATGGGCGCTCTGAGCGCCGTCGCCGAGGGCGGTAAGAAACGCTACGCCATCACCGATGAAGGCCGCCGCCTGCTGGTCGAGAACGCCGAGGCCCTGGCGCATGCCGAGCGCAAGATGAAGGTTCTGCGCGGCCGCGCCGACCGTCCGGCCCGGATCGCCCAGGCCATAGAGGCCTTCCGCGCGGCGACCCACGACCGCCTGACCCAGGAGCCGCCGCTCAGCGAGGCCCAGGTCGAGGCCATCGCCGATCTGATCGAAGCCGCAGCCGAAAAGGTGAGACAGGCATGAGCAACGCTCTGTTGAGACAACCGCGCCGCGTGCGGCATGAGCTGAAATTCCGCCGCGCCCGCGTTGAGGCGGTGGAGCAGCTGACCCCGGTGCTGAAGCGGATCGTGCTGACGGGCGAGGAGCTGGAAGGCTTCTTCAGCCCCGGCTTCGACGACCATGTGAAGGTCTTCCCGGCGCCGCGCGGCGAGGCGCTGGTGCTGCCGACGCTGGGGCCGGACGGGCCGGTGTTCCCGGAGCCCCGGCCCGTGGCGCGCGACTACACGCCGCGCGCCTTCGATGCGGCCAACCGGCGGCTGACGATCGACTTCGCGGTCGGTCACGGCGGTCCGGCCACGGCCTGGGCCGAGGATGCGCGACCGGGGGATGAACTGGGCCTGGGCGGGCCGCGCGGCTCCTTCCTGATCCCGACCAGCTTCGCCGAACACCTGCTGGTCGGCGACGAGGCGGCGATCCCCGCCATCGCGCGGCGGCTGGAGGAACTGCCCCAAGAGGCGCGCGCCATCGCCTGCATCGAGGTCAATGATGCGGCGGGCGAACTGGACCTGCCCAGTCCGGCGGACGTCGAGATCGCCTGGGTGCACCGCAACGGCGGCCCGCGCGGCCGCGCCGAGGCCCTGACGGCGGCGGCGATCGCGGCGGCGAAACGCATCGACCCGGCCGACGCCTATGTGTGGGTGGCCTGCGAATCCTCAGTTGCGCGGTCGATGCGGGCGGCTCTGCTGGCCGCCCGGCCGTTCAACCCGAAATGGATGAAGGTCGCCGGCTACTGGCGTCTGGGTCGCGCCGGCTCGCACGAGGTGATCGAGGACTGAGGCCCGACCGGGCCTTGGCCAAAAGAAAGGGCGCTGCCGATGACCGGTAGCGCCCCCTTCTTTGCGCTCAAGCAACGAGCCGCGCGGCTCGCGTTAGCGCTGTTCATGCCTAGTGCCTGAAGACGCGAACGCCGGTGAAGGCCATGGCGATGCCGCGTTCGTCGGCGGCGGCGATGACTTCCTCGTCACGGATCGAGCCGCCCGGCTGAATCACCGCCGTGGCCCCGGCGGCGACGGCTTCCAGCAGGCCGTCGGCGAAGGGGAAGAAGGCTTCGGACGCGCAGGCCGAGCCTTCAGCCAGCGAATGGGCCAGACCCTTGGCTTCGCCCGCTTCCTTGGCGCGGATGGCGGCGATGCGGGCGCTGTCGCGGCGGTTCATCTGGCCGGCGCCGATGCCCGCCGTCTGGCCGTCCTTGGCGTAGACGATGGCGTTGGACTTGACGTGCTTGGCCACGGTGAAGGCGAACAGCATGTCCTGGATCTCGGTCGGCGTCGGCTGACGGCGCGTGACGATCTTCAGGTCGGACGGCTTGATCAGCGAGCGGTCGCGCGACTGGACCAGGAAGCCGCCCGCAACCGAGCGGAACACCTCGCCCGGGCCGTGCGGGTCGGGCAGGCCGTCGGTGATCAGCAGGCGCAGGTTCTTCTTGGTGGCGAAGACGGCCTTGGCCTCGTCGTCGGCGCCCGGCGCGATGACGACCTCGGTGAAGATGCCGGTGATGGCGCGGGCGTCTTCGCCATTCAGCGGGCGGTTGACGGCGATGACGCCGCCGAAGGCCGAGACGGCGTCGCATTCCAGGGCGCGGGCGTAGGCTTCCGACAGATCCTTGCCGACCGCCACGCCGCAGGGGTTGGCGTGCTTGACGATGACGCAGGCCGGGGCCTCGAATTCGGCCACCAGTTCATAGGCGGCGTCGGCGTCGGCGATGTTGTTGTAGCCCAGTTCCTTGCCCTGGATCTGGGTGGCGTAGGCCACGCCCGGACGCTTCTCGCCGGTGCGGTAGAAGGCGCCGGTCTGGTGCGGGTTTTCGCCATAGCGCAGGGTCTGGGCCAGCGAACCGGCGATCGACTTGCGCGCCGGGGCGGCGTCTTCCAGCTGAGCGGCGAACCAGCCGGACACGGCCGCGTCATAGGCGGCGGTGCGGGCGAAGGCGCGGGCGGCCAACTGCTTGCGCAGGGCGAGGGTGGTCGCGCCGTCGGCCTTCAGCGCTTCGACGATCAGGCCGATGCTCTCGGCGTCGACGGCGACGGCGACGTGGCCGTGGTTCTTGCTGCCCGAGCGGATCATGGCCGGGCCGCCGATGTCGATGTTCTCGATGGCCGCCTCGAAGCCGCCGCCGGATTCAACGGTCTTCTCGAACGGATAGAGGTCGATCCAGACGATATCGATGGCGCCGATACTGTGCTCGGTCATGGCGGCGGCGTGGGCCGGGGCGTTGCGCACGCCCAGCAGGCCGCCGTGCACCACGGGGTGCAGGGTCTTGACCCGGCCGTCCATCATCTCCGGGAAGCCGGTCAGATCGGCCACGTCCTTGACCGGCAGACCAAAGCCCGCGATCGCCGCCTTGGTGCCGCCGGTCGACACCAGTTCGACGCCCAGCCCCGCCAGCGTGCGCGCGGCGTCCTCAAGCCCCGCCTTGTCCGACAGGGAGATCAGGGCGCGGACGGGTTTGATCGCGTCCGGGGCGGGCGGAAAGTCGGGAGCGGCGGGCATGGGCGGCGTCCGTTTACGGCTGGGGCGGGGAGATGGCGGGGCCTCTAGCACCAACGGGACGCGGCGTCAGCCCTTAGTCCGGATCGCCGCTCGCGCCTGCCGGGCTCAGCTTCCAGCGAACCTTGGTTTCGGCGTCGGTACGGGCTGAGCCGCGGACGACGATCTGGAGGCTGCGGCGAGTCAGGCCTTCGTCGATGTGGACGGCGGGTTCGATGGCCACGTCGGGGCCATCGCTGCGGAACCACCAGCCGCGACCGGACGGGCCGCGCAGCAGGATGGAGCGGCGGTCGCGGGCCAGCGAGGCCTGGACTCCGGGCTCCAGCTGGAAGCGCAGGGCGTAGGGGGCGGCGATGGCGCGCGTCGCTTCCGGGCGGCCTTCGGGCGGATGCAACCGCTCCTCGGCGCGCAGCTCGTCCAGACGCTGGTCGATATAGAGGCGACGCTGGTGCATCAGACCATGCAGCGGCATCCAGCCGTCGTGCTCGACCTCCAGCCAGACGGCGCCGTCGCCTTCCTGATGCTGGCGCGTGACGTGCAGGGCGGGGCCGACGAAGCGCGGGCCCAGTAATTCGCCCTTCCAGCCGGACAGGGGTTCGCCCAGCGGCTGTTCGCCCAGCGTCAGGGTCGAGGCGCCGGGCGTCAGGCGCAGGGCCTGGCGGTCCAGGGCGCGCGGCGTCCATCCGGCCGAGGTGAACAGGCGGTCGCGGCCGCAGACGACCTCCAGCGCGGCGGGCTGGCCGCAGGCGGCGGCCGACCAGGCGTTGCGGGCGGGCGCCTCGACATCGACCATGACGGTCAGCAGGGGGCTGGAGACGCGCAGCAGGCCGCCGACGGCGCCGCTGGGCGGGGCGGCGGGGGCGTCATCATGCGCGCGCGCGGCGGCGATGCGCTCGGGCGTCGAGGGGCCGCCGCCCTGAAACACGGCCAGCTTCCGGTCGGGCAGGGTCTGGATGCGCAGGGCCAGGGTCAGGCGCGATATGGATTCGGCGACGGCCTCGGGCGTCACTTCGGACAGCTGGGCCAGGGCGTCGTCCAGCGTCAGCAGGTCCAGCAGCAGCTCCAGCCCCATTTCCGGCGCGCGAGAGGCGTGGCCGCCGTCGGGCGCGACCGTGGCGCTCAGGGCGGCGGGCAGGCGTTTCAGCGCCCGGTTGCGGATGGCGGCGCCGGTCTTGCCGGTCAGGGCGCATCCGGCGACGGCGGCGGCGGTCAGGCGCTCGGCCCGGCCCATGATCCCGCCGGGCGGGCGCAGCAGCTGGCGAGCCTGATGGGCCAGGATATCGGTCAGCTGAAGGCGTTCGACCTCGGTCGCCACGCCCGCCAGCCGGCGTCCGGCGCAGGCCAGGTGATAGACGCGGCGGGCCAGAATGTCCGGATCCCAGGAGAAGGGCGACCAGCGGCTGAAGACCTCATTCCAGGCCAGCGTCAGGGCCAGAACTTCGCGCACGCCGCGATCGCCCTGAGCCATCATGGCGGGCAGCCAGTTGAAGCTGTGAAGCTCGACCGCAAAGGCGCGGCTCGGCGTGGGACTGTTCCACAGCTCGGCCGGGGTTCCGGCGTCCAGGCTCAGGCCCGCCAGCGTCAGCTTGCCTGACAGCAGGGGGCGCGGCGCCTCCTCGGGCAGGGGGCGGAAGTCGCGCGGGCTGACGGCGAAGCCCTCGGCGGTCGGACCGCCCAGCGTCAGGCCATAGCCGGGCAGGCCGTACAGTTCGATCCACGCCTGGCGCGCAACCAGTCCCTTGGCGACCGAGGCCCACAGGCGCGGATCCGGCCGCGCGCCCGAGGCGGCGCGCACGGGGGTCCGCATGGGGGCGCCCTTCAGGCCGGGGATGTGCCCCTCGGCCAGGGGGACGTCGCTGTCGCGCGGGGCGAAGGGGCCGAGGGGGCTCACGCGGCGGCGGCCTTCAGGGCCTGGATGTTGGCGGCATAGGCGTCCGGCCCGCCCTTGAAGACGAAGGAGCCGGCGACCAGAGCATCGGCTCCGGCGGAGACGCAGGCCCCGGCGTTGGCGGCGACCACGCCGCCGTCGACCTGAAGGTGCGCCTTCGATCCCGCGTGGTCGAGGATGGCGCGGGCGCGCTCGATCTTTTTCAGTGAGGTCTCGATGAATTTCTGACCGCCGAAGCCGGGATTGACCGACATGATCAGCACCAGATCGACCAGTTCGACCGCCTCTTCCAGCACGCTGAGCGGCGTAGCCGGATTGAAGACGAGGCCCGCCCTGGCCCCCAGCTGGCGAATCTGGCCGAGCGTGCGGTGGAGGTGGGGGCCGCTTTCGGGATGGACGCTCATGATGTCGGCGCCCGCCGCGCGATAGGCCTCAAGCCAGTTGTCGACGGGGGCGACCATCAGGTGCACGTCGAACGGCAGGGTCGTGTGCGGGCGCAGGGCCTTCACCACGTCCGGGCCGATGGTCAGGTTGGGCACGAAATGGCCGTCCATGACATCGACGTGGATCCAGTCGGCGCCCGCCGCTTCAAGCGCGCGGATTTCCTCGCCCAGCCTGGAGAAGTCGCTGGCCAGGATGGAGGGGCAGATCAGCGGGGCGGTCGCGGTCGTCTGGGTCATGGCCTTGCGACTTACGTGGGTGCGAGGCGAGGGGCAAGCCGGGCCGCTGAGGCAAGCCCGCGCGTTCCGCATTGTTTCGAGCGCGCGGCGGCGTTTCGCGGCGACTGGGCGGAAAGGTCACACTCCGCCATCGGCTGGCCTCGGGAGAAGGCGGGCGGTTGACCCTGGTTTGCGAACGCGTCAAGACGCCTGCGCCGTCCAGATGCCTGTCGTGGGGCGGCGTCTTTTTTGGAAACCCTCAGATGAACCCCGAAGACCGAAGTCTGTCTTCAACTTCTTCGACGCTCTGAGGACGCTTTCGCTTCCGCGCGAGCGCCCTCGCGAAAGGAAGCAACCATGCTGAACGCCTATGACTGGCGCGCCGATCGGCTCGTGCGCCTTGATACGGCCGTGGATCACGGCCCTGCCTGCTGGATCGATCTCGTCTCTCCGACCGCCGAGGAGGCGGCTGCGCTGGAGGTCATGACCGGCATCGACATCCCCAGCCGGGATGAGATGGACGACGTCGAACCGTCCGCCCGCCTGTATGCGGAAGACGGCGGCGTCTTCATGATCGGCTCTGTCGCCACCGATCTGGAGACCCACGATCCGATCAAGACGCCGGTGACCTTCATCCTGAAGGGTGGGCGGCTGGTGACGGTCAGCTACGGCCAGCCGCGCTCCTTCCAGACCTTCATCGCCCACGCCACCCACAAACCTGGCGAAAAGCTGGCGGGCGGCGAGGCCGTCATGATGGGGCTGATCGAGGCCGTCATCGACCGTTACGCCGACGCGCTGGAAACAAAGGGACTGGAGCTGGACGCCATCTCGCGGATGATCTTCCGCAAGCGCGACCCCAAGGCGATGGAGAGCCACAACCTTCAGGCGGTGATTCGGGATATCGGCCGGGCGGGCGACTTCCTGGCCCTGATCCGCGAAAGCCTGTCCAGTCTGCAGCGGCTGCTGGCCTATCATGCGGCCGTGTCCGGCGCGCGAGCGGGCAACAAGGCCGACCGCGAGGCGCGTCAGACCGTGCGCCTGTTGCAACGGGACGCGACGGCGCTGAGCGAGCTCAGCGTCTCCATGTCGTCCAAGGTGACGTTCCTGATGGATGCGACTCTGGGGCTGATCAATCTGGAGCAGAACCAGATCATCAAGATTTTCTCGGTCGCGGCCGTAGCGCTGCTGCCGCCGACGCTGATCGCCTCGATCTACGGCATGAACTTCGACGTCATGCCGGAACTGCACTGGCGGTACGGCTATCCGGCGGCGGTCGGAGCGATGATCCTGTCGGCGGCCCTGCCTTATTTCGTCTTCCGCAAGAAACGCTGGCTCTAATCGTCCTGAGCCGGGCCGCAGACGGCGCGGAAACCGGCGGCGGCGAAGCGCACCATGTAGTCGCATGCGCTGTCCAGATCGCCTGACCGGCACAGCCCGCCGGACAGGCGGTCCAGCCGCCCCGTTTCCCCCAGCGTCAGGGTAAGGGCGCCCGACAGGTTATGATAGGCCCAATAGAGGTCCGCTTCGTCCGCCTCGGGCAGGATGCGCTTGACCAGTTCCAGCAGGCGCCGGATCGCCGGGTCGAAATAGCGGGCCATGGTCTCGCCGCCGAAGGCGGGGTTGGCGTTGGTCTGGGCCACCAGAGCGGCGTAGTGCTTCCAACCCGGCCCGCCTTTCAATGACCACTGGAACGGCGGGCGCAGGAAGGCTTCCAGCAGGCCTTCCAGCGTCATGGTGTCGCCTGCGGCCTCGGCGTAGCGGTCGACGGCGGCGACGCGCTCGCTGTTCCACACCTCGGCGCGGCGGTTGAAGACGGAGTCGAACAGCTCCTTCTTGGCTCCGAAATAATAGTGGACCAGCGCTGTATCCACGCCCGCCTCGCGCGCCACCTCGCGGATGGTGACGCCATAGAAGCCGTGTTTGGAAAACAGGTCCTCGGCCGCGTTCATGATGGCGTCCCGGGTTTCACCGGCGGCGGCGGCCTTGGACTTCTTGGGACGCCCGCGCCGCGTCGGGGCGGCAGGCTGGGCGGGAATCTGGGGCGGCGGCAGGTCGCTCTTCGTCATGGCCGGAAGCTAGTCGCGCTTCGGGGGTTAGTGCAACGGCGCCACAGGGCGGCCTTTCCGTGACGACAATCAGGCTTGGCCGTTTGACAGCCAGACGAAACCCGGTCACCTATGCTGAAAATCATTGAACGCTGAATAAAAAGCGTCGATCGGGCCGGAAACAAGATTGGGATTTGAAATGAACAGACTCGTGAAGACCGCCCTTTTGGCGGGCGCCGCCTTCGGCGTGATGGCTTCTGCAGCCCAGGCGCAGGAAGCCCCGAACGCTGAGGCGCAGGTTTCCTCCGTCGACGACATCATCGTCAGCGCGCGCCGTCGCGACGAAGCGCTGAAGGACGTGCCGGTGTCGGTGTCGGCCATGAGCGCCGAACGCCTGGAGCAGACCGGCGCCTCGGACATCACCGCCCTGCAGCAGCAGACGCCGAACGCCACGGTGCAGGTAGCGCGCGGCTCCAACTCCACCCTGATCTCCTTCATCCGCGGCATCGGCCAGCAGGACCCGCTGTGGGGTTTTGAGCCGGGCGTGGGCCTGTATGTCGACGATGTCTATGTCGCGCGTCCGCAGGGCGCCGTGCTGGACATCTTCGACATCCAGCGCATCGAGGTCCTGCGCGGGCCTCAGGGGTCGCTGTACGGCCGCAACACGGTCGGCGGCGCCATCAAATATGTGACCTCGCGTCTGGACCCGGATGCGCCGGAAATGACCCTGCGCGGCTCTTACGGCAGCTATAACCAGATCGATCTGCTGGCCCAGGGGTCTGCGCCGATCACCGAGCGTCTGCGCGTCGGCGCCGCCGTGGCCAGCTATAACCGCGACGGCTTCGGCAAGAACCTGAACACGGGCGCCGAACACTACAACAAGGACATCATCGCCGGCCGCGCCAGCGTTGAGTTCCAGCCTTACGACAACGCCTTCTTCCGCCTGGCCTATGACCGCGTCGAGGACCGCTCCAACCCGCGTCACGGTCACCGCGAGCGGGCGGGCGTCGGGCCGGGCGCGGGCGTGCCGGGCAGTGTTTATGACACCTATGCGGGCCTGGGCGACCGCAACAAGGTCACGACCGAGGGCGTCTCGCTGACGGCGCAGGTCGATCTCAACGACGTCTGGACCTTCAAGTCGATCAGCGCCTACCGCTCGGGCGACACCGACACCCTGATCGACTTCGACAACACCCCGGCGCCGACGCTGGATGTCCCGGCCGTGTACGGCGATCACCAGTTCACCCAGGAATTCCAGGCCCTGTTCAGCACTGATCGCATCCAGGGCGTGGCCGGGATCTTCTATCTGGACGGCACCGCCTCGGGCGCCTTCGACACCATTGCCGAGAACTTCGGCATCGTCATCGGTACGGCCGGCTATGTGAAGACGACCAGCGTCGCCCTCTTCACCGACGTCAACCTGGACCTGACCGATCGCCTGCACCTGGGTCTGGGCGCGCGCTATACGCTCGACGACAAGACCGGGCACGTCTTCCGCGCCAACTATCTGGGTGCGACGCGCAGCCCGCTGCTCGGCGGGACGGCCCGTGATCCGATCCTGCTGCGCACCGACTATACGCGCTCGAACAGCTTCGATCAGTTCACGCCCAAGGCCTCGCTGTCCTATGACTTCTCGGACCGCATTACCGGCTACGCCTCCTACTCCAAGGGCTACAAGTCGGGCGGCTTCGACATGCGCGGCGACGCCGTCCTGACGCCGAACACGGTCGACGGCTATCAGCCGGAGACAGTCGATTCGTATGAAATCGGCCTGAAGGGCTCGGCCTTCGATCGCCGTCTGAGCTTCGCCTCGGCGATCTTCTACAACGACTATCAGGACCAGCAGGTCACCACCCAGGTTCCGGCCGTGGGCGGCATCGCCAGCTTCGTGGACAACGTCGGTTCGTCCAAGTTCTACGGCGCCGAGATTGAAGGCTCGCTGATCCTGACCGACAGCCTGACGGCCAACTTCGCTGTCGGCTACCTCGACTCCAAGTTCGAGGAGTTCCTGCGCTACAATCTGACGACCCAGAAGTATGAGGACATCTCCGATCTGGTCGTGCTGCAGAATGCGCCCAAGTGGACGGGCTATTTCGGCCTGACGTGGCGCGGCGACGTGGCCGGCGGCTCGCTGGCGGTGACGCCCTCGGTCAGCTACCGCGACTCCTACAGCCAGTTCGAGTTCCCCAATCCGGTGCTGGATCAGGACGCCTTCGCCCTTGTCGACCTGTCGGTCGTCTGGACGGACCCCAGCAACAAGTGGACCGTCGGCCTGTACGGCAAGAACCTGACCGACGAAGAGTACCGCGTGGGCGCCTATAACTTCGAGGGCGCCGCCTACAACGACTCCCTGATCGGCTACTACGGCCCGCCGCGTACCGTGACGGCGTCGCTGCAGTACAAGTTCTGATCGGGATTTTTCTCCTGAACGCCTGATCATCTGATCATGGGCGGCGGTTCGCTGGAGCCGCCGCCCTTCTTTTTTGTAGCGCGGGACGGCGGGGGCGCTACCGTCGCCGCCGCTAACCAAGTCGGGAAACCTTCATGAGTCAGATTGAGGCCGCTAAGGCGGAAGCAGGGGCGGGCGATGCGCACGCCGCCTCGCCGGGCTATCGCTACTATGTGCTGGGGATTCTGATCCTCATCTACATGCTGAACTTCCTGGACCGGCAGATCATCGGCATCCTGGCTGCCCCGCTGAAGGCCGAGTTCAATCTCAGCGACAGCCAGTTCGGCCTGCTGGGCGGCCTGGCCTTCGCCCTGCTGTATTCGACCCTGGCCATTCCGATCGCCTGGCTCGCGGATCGGTTCAGCCGGGTATGGATCATGACCGGCGCCCTGACGCTGTGGTCGGGCTTCACCGCCCTGTGCGGCGTGGCGGGAGGTTTTGGTTCACTGTTCCTATGCCGGATGGGCGTGGGCATCGGCGAGGCGGGCGGGGTGGCCCCGGCCTATTCGCTGATCGCCGACTATTTTCCCAAGTCGCAGCGGGCGCGGGCGCTGGCGGCCTACGCCTTCGGCATTCCGCTGGGCATGGCGGCGGGCACCCTGGTGGGCGGCCTGCTGGCGGCGACCTGGGGCTGGCGTACGGCCTTCATCGTCGTCGGGGTTCTCGGGGTGCTGGTGGCGCCCGTGCTGCGCCTGACGGTCAAGGATCCCAAACGCGGCGGGCTGGACGTCGAGCCGTCAGCGCCTGTTGCGCGCCCCGTCGAGGCGCCCCCCGTCGAGGCCCACAAGGCGCCGCCCTTCATGCAGGTGGTGCGCACCCTGGCGCCCAAGCCCAGCTTCTGGCTGCTGTCGTTCGGCGCGGCGGCCTCTTCTGTGTGCGGCTACGGCGTCGCCGCCTGGCTGCCCAGTTTCTTCATGCGCAGCTTCGGCCTGAGCCTGTCACAGACGGCCTGGTACTATTCGGCAATCGTCCTGGTCGGCGGGGTGGCGGGCATCTGGCTGGGCGGTTCGATGGCCGATCGCCTCGGAAAGAAGTCCAAGTCGGCCTATCCGTTGACGCCCGCGATCGCCTTTCTGATCTCGGTGCCCTGTTTCATCCTGGCGATGAACTCGGGCGCGGTGGTCGGCGCCGTCATGCCGGGCTCGGACCCCAACGGCTTCGCCTCCCTGGCTCTGGCTTTCGCGATCTTCCTGATCCCCACGGGGCTGAACCTGGTCTGGCTGGGGCCGATCACGGCGGCGGTGCAACATCTGGGCGGGCCGGCCATGCGGACCACGGCCTCGGCCCTGTTCCTGCTGATCAACAACCTGCTCGGGATCGCCGTCGGCATCTATTATTTCGGCTGGATGAGCGACCTGCTGCGCCCGACCTTCGGCGAGGAGAGCCTGCGCTGGGCCATTTACACGGGCATGGGCTTCTATCTGTTGTCGTCGGCCTTGTTCATCTGCGCCTCGCGGACGCTGAAGAAGGACTGGGTCGACTGACGGCCTGAAAAAACGTCCGGGCGGCGCGGCTGGCAGGGTCTGCCGCCCGGCATAAGAAAATCCTCATGAGGCCATAACCAGACAGGCGGTTGCGCAGGCGAAGGCGCGACGCCTATAAGCGCGGCCAAAGTTTCCACAAACCTCCCTAAACGGCGCGGATCAGACATGAACATTCACGAGTATCAGGCCAAGCAGGTCCTCAAGGGCTACGGCGCCCCGGTTGCGGACGGCGTCGCCATCACCTCGGCCGACCAGGCCGAAGCCGCCGCCAAGCAACTGCCTGGCCCGCTCTATGTCGTGAAGTCGCAGATCCACGCCGGCGGCCGCGGCAAGGGCAAGTTCAAGGAACTGGGCGCCGACGCCAAGGGCGGCGTGCGTCTGGCCTTCTCGATCGAGGAAGCCGTCGCCCACGCCAAGGAAATGCTGGGCAACACCCTGGTCACCGCCCAGACGGGCGAGGCCGGCAAGCAGGTCAACCGCCTGTACATCGAAGACGGCGCCGACATCGCCCGTGAGCTGTACTGCTCGCTGCTGGTCGACCGTTCGGTCGGTCAGACCGCCTTCGTCGTCTCGACCGAAGGCGGCATGGACATCGAGGAAGTGGCCCACGCCACGCCTGAGAAGATCCACACCATCGCCATCAACCCGGAAGCCGGCGTGACCGCCGAGAACGTCGCCGCGATCAACGCCGCGCTGGAGCTGACGGGCGACGCCGCCGAAGACGGCAAGTCGCTGTTCCCGATCCTGTACAAGGCCTTCGTCGAGAAGGACATGGACATGCTCGAGATCAACCCGCTGATCGTCATGGAGAACGGTCGCCTGCGCGTTCTGGACGCCAAGGTCTCGTTCGACGGCAACGCCCTGTACCGCCACGAAGACATCCGCGCCCTGCGCGACGAGACCGAAGAAGACGCCAAGGAGATCGAGGCCTCCAAGTGGGACCTCGCCTATGTCGCCCTGGACGGCAACATCGGCTGCATGGTCAACGGCGCCGGTCTGGCCATGGCGACGATGGACATCATCAAGCTGTACGGCAAGGAACCCGCCAACTTCTGCGACGTCGGCGGCGGCGCCTCGAAGGAAAAGGTCGCAGCGGCCTTCAAGATCATCACCGCCGACCCCAAGGTCGAAGGCATCCTGGTCAACATCTTCGGCGGCATCATGAAGTGCGACGTCATCGCTGAAGGCGTCGTCGCCGCAGTGAAGGAAGTGGGCCTGAAGGTGCCGCTGGTCGTGCGTCTGGAAGGCACGAACGTCGAGCTGGGCAAGAAGATCCTGAACGAGTCGGGTCTGGCCATCACGGCCGCCGATGACCTGGACGACGCCGCCCAGAAGATCGTCGCGGCGATCGCCTAAGGCTCGGCCTTAACGACGACCGCCTCGCAGACACACAGATTTCAGAGCACAGACACATGTCCATCCTCGTTAACAAGAACACCAAGATCCTGGTCCAGGGCCTGACCGGCAAGACCGGCAGCTTCCACACCGAACAGGCCCTGGCCTACTACGGCACGCAAATGGTCGGCGGCATCCATCCGGCCAAGGGCGGCCAGACCTGGACCGGTTCGCACGGCGAAAGCCTGCCGATCTTCGCCTCGGTCGCCGAAGGCAAGGAGCGCACCGGCGCCGACGCCTCGGTGATCTACGTCCCGCCGGCAGGCGCGGCCGACGCCATCATCGAAGCCATCGAGGCGGAAATCCCCTTCATCACCTGCATCACCGAGGGCATCCCGGTGCAGGACATGGTCCGCGTCAAGGCGCGCCTGGACCGCTCCAACTCGCGCCTGCTGGGCCCGAACTGCCCCGGCGTCCTGACCCCGGAAGAGTGCAAGATCGGCATCATGCCGGGCTCGATCTTCAAGAAGGGCAACGTCGGCATCGTCTCGCGCTCGGGCACCCTGACCTATGAAGCCGTGTTCCAGACCACGAACGAAGGCCTGGGCCAGACCACGGCCGTCGGCATCGGCGGCGACCCGGTCAAGGGCACGGAGTTCATCGACGTGCTGGAGATGTTCCTGGCCGACGACGCTACCGAGTCCATCATCATGATCGGCGAAATCGGCGGCGCGGCCGAAGAGGACGCCGCCCAGTTCCTGATCGACGAAGCCAAGAAGGGCCGCAAGAAGCCGATGGCCGGCTTCATCGCGGGCCGTACGGCGCCGAAGGGCCGCACCATGGGCCACGCTGGCGCCGTCGTTTCGGGCGGCAAGGGCGATGCGGAATCCAAGATCGCTGCGATGGAGGCCGCGGGCATCCGTGTCTCGCCGTCGCCGGCGCGTCTGGGCACCACTCTGGTGGAAGTGCTGAAGGGCTAAAGCCCTTCAGCAGCGCACGCTGCGCGTGCGGGCGCTATCGCTCGCCGCGCGGCGCCTCGCTGCTTCAGCGCCTTTTTGAGAGGCGCGGCGCTAACGCTCGCGACGCGGTCGCTCGCTGCTTGAGCGCCGGATTCACGCAAGGGTGGGTTCGGCGCAGGCGGAGGCGAATTGGACTAAAGTCTAGTCGATCCGCGTTCCGGGGACGTTTTTCGCGCCATGTGACCTTTTGTAACGCCTCCGGAATCGTCCGGAGGCGTTTTTTCTTGCGGAATCGACCAAATTCCACCCGCTCCGCCTCCCTTCGGTCATGACCAGTAAGGAAACAGGGCCTATATGAACGGCGCTGCTCTCCGCGCGGCTGTGCGCGGGCGGTTGTAAAGGGACGATTGAAAGAAAAATGGCGGACGATGCGGGTCGGCTGAACCAGGTCTTTGCCGAGACCTCCTTCCTCTATGGCGCGAACGCGGCCTTCATTGAGGACCTGCACGAAAAATGGGCCTCGGACCCCGGCTCGGTGTCGGGGGAATGGCGCGCCTTCTTCGATCAGCTGAAGGACAACGCCGACCTGGTGAAGCAGTCGGCCGCCGCCGGCTCCTGGGGCCGTTCGGGCGCGACCGAGCCGACTGAGGAAACCGCCGTGTTCGACGGCCGCTGGCCCGCGCCCAAGGTTGATCCCAAGGCCGCCGGCAAGTCCGGCGCGCGCCCGGCTCCGGCTGCAGCTGGCGCCGGTGTTTCGGCCGCCGATGTGCGCGCGGCCGCCCACGACTCCATCCGCGCCCTGATGCTGATCCGCTCTTATCGCGTGAACGGCCACCTGCAGGCGAACCTGGACCCGCTGGGCATTGAGCCGCCGGTTCAGAACCCGGAGCTGACGCCCGAATTCTACGGCTTCACCGAAGCCGACATGGACCGTCCGATCTTCCTCGACGGCGTGCTGGGTCTGGAGACCGGTTCGCTGCGCCAGGTGATCGAGCTGCTGCGCCGCACCTATTGCGGCAGCATCGGCGTGCAGTTCATGCACATCGCCGAGCCGGAAGAAAAAGCCTGGCTCCAACAGCGCATCGAGGGCCCGGACAAGTTCGCGCAGAACGCCTTCACCAAGGAAGGCAAGCTGGCCATCTTCAAGAAGCTGGCCGAGGCCGAAGGCTTCGAACGCTTCCTGCACAAGCGCTTCCCCGGCACCAAGCGTTTCGGTCTGGACGGCGGCGAGGCCATGGTCCCGGCGCTGGAGCAGGTCATCAAGCGCGGCGGCGCCCTGGGCGTTGACGAAATCGTCCTGGGCATGGCGCACCGCGGCCGCCTGAACGTCCTGGCCGCCGTCATGGGCAAGCCCTACAAGGCCATCTTCCACGAGTTCCAGGGCGGTTCTTCCGTGCCTTCGGACATTGAAGGCTCGGGCGACGTCAAATACCACATGGGCGCCTCGTCGGACCGTGAGTTCGATGGCCACAGCGTCCACCTGTCGCTGACCGCCAACCCCTCGCACCTGGAGATCGTCAACCCGGTCGTCCTGGGCAAGTCGCGCGCCAAGCAGGCGTTCGATATCCGCGAGGCCGAGGTCAACCTCGGCAAGCCGGACACCGAATGGGTGCTGGACCGCTCCAAGGTCGCGCCTCTGCTGATCCACGGCGACGCCGCCTTCGCCGGGCAGGGCGTGGTGGCCGAATGCTTCGCCCTGATGGGGCTGAAGGGTTATCGCACCGGCGGCACCCTGCACTTCGTCATCAACAACCAGATCGGCTTTACGACGGCGCCGCGCAATTCGCGCTCGTCGCCCTATCCGTCGGATGTGGCCCTGATGGTTCAGGCGCCGATCTTCCACGTGAACGGCGACGATCCCGAAGCGGTCGTCTTCGCCGCCAAGGTGGCCACCGAGTATCGCCAGAAGTTCCACAAGGACGTGGTGGTGGACATGTTCTGCTACCGCCGCTTCGGCCACAACGAAGGCGACGACCCGACCTTCACCCAGCCGCTGATGTACGCCAAGATCAAGAACCAGCCCTCGACGCTGGAGATCTACGCCAAGCGCCTGATCGCCGAAGGCGTCGTCACCCAGGCCGAGGTGGACGCCGAGATCGCCCGCTTCGAAGCCTACCTCGACGCTGAGTTCGAAGCCGGCAAGACCTTTGAAGCCAAGAAGGCCGACTGGCTGGACGGCGTCTGGAAGGGCCTGGGCGCCGAGAAGGTCGACGATGCGGCTCAACGCGGCGACACCGCCGTCGCGGCCGACAAGCTGAAGGACTTCGGTCACCGCCTGACGACGATCCCCAACAGCGTCGACGTGCACAAGACGCTGAAGCGCGTCATCGACGCCCGCCGCGATGCGGTGTCGAGCGGCCAGAACATCGACTGGGCCACGGCCGAGAGCCTGGCCTTCGCCAGCCTGCTGGACGAGGGCTATAACGTCCGCCTGTCCGGTCAGGATTCGGTGCGCGGCACCTTCTCGCAGCGTCACTCGGGCATCACCGACCAGACGACGGAAGTCCGCTACTTCCCGCTGAACAACCTGCGCGACGGCCAGGCCCACTTCGAGGTCATCGACTCGGCCCTTTCCGAAGAAGCGGTGCTGGGCTTCGAGTACGGCTATTCTCTGGCCGACCCGAACACCCTGACCATGTGGGAGGGCCAGTTCGGCGACTTCGTGAACGGCGCCCAGGTGGTGATCGACCAGTTCATCTCATCGGGCGAGCGCAAGTGGCTGCGCATGAGCGGCCTCGTGATGCTTCTGCCGCACGGCTATGAAGGCCAGGGCCCCGAGCACTCCTCGGCCCGTCTTGAGCGCTTCCTGCAGCAGTGCGCCGAGAACAATATGCAGGTCGCCAACTGCACGACGCCGGCCAACTACTTCCACATCCTGCGTCGCCAGCTGCACCGCTCGTACCGCAAACCGCTGATCCTGATGACGCCCAAGTCTCTGCTGCGTCACAAGAAGGCGGTCTCGACCCTGGCCGACATGGCCGAGGGCAGCTCCTTCCACCGCGTGCTGCGCGACGACGCCCAGCTGCGTCCGGACGTAGCGGGCGTGACGCTCAAGGCTGACAAGGACATCCGCAAGGTCATCGTCTGCTCGGGCAAGGTCTATTACGACCTGCTGGACGCGCGCGAGAAGGCGGGCGTCAACGACATCTACATCCTGCGTCTGGAACAGTTCTATCCGTGGCCGATCAAGTCGATCTCGGCGGAACTGGCGCGCTTCCCCAACGCCGATCTGGTGTGGTGTCAGGAAGAGCCGAAGAACATGGGCGGCTGGACCTTCGTCGATCCGTGGATCGAGCTGACGCTCGAGAAGCTGGACGTGAAGGCCAAGCGCGCGCGCTACGTCGGTCGTCCGGCTTCGGCCTCGACCGCCGCGGGCCTGATGAGCCGCCATCTGAAGGAACTCGAGACCTTCCTCGCCGAGGCCATGGCCTGACCGCCGCGCCTGACCTAAAAGACAAGCAAAGTTCAGACACGAAAAGACACTGAAGATGGCCGATATCCTGACCCCCGCCCTCGGTGAATCCGTCGCCGAAGCCTCCATCGCCAAGTGGACCAAGAAGGTCGGCGACGCCGTGAAGAAAGACGAAGTCCTGGTCGAGCTGGAAACCGACAAGGTCTCGCTTGAAGTCGTGGCTCCCGCCGACGGCGTGCTGTCGGCGATCAACGCCGGTGAAGGCGACACGGTCGTTCCCGGCACGGTGCTGGGCGCCGTGACCGAAGGCGGCGCGGCCGCCGCCCCGGCTCCGGCTGCTGCTGCGCCCGCCGCTGCTCCTGCCGCGTCTGGCGGCGCTGCGGTCGACATCGCCGTGCCGACGATGGGCGAAAGCGTCGCCGAAGGCTCGATCGGAACCTGGCTGAAGAAGTCGGGCGACACCGTCGCCAAGGACGAGCTGCTGGTCGAGATCGAGACCGACAAGGTGGCCGTGGAAGTCTCGGCGCCGGCCGCCGGCGTCCTGACCATCACGGCTGCTGACGGCGCTACTGTGACCCCCGGCCAGGTGATCGGTTCGGTCGCCGCCTCGGGCGCCGCTGCTGCGGCCGCTCCGGCTCCGGCTGCGGCTCCTGCTCCGGCCAACACGGGTTCGGCGCAGGCTCCCGCCTCGGCTCACCTGTCGCCCGCCGTTCAGCGCGTCGTGTCCGAGAACAATCTGAACCCGGCCTCGCTGCCGGCTTCGGGTCCGAAGGGCAACATCACCAAGGCCGACGCCATCGCCGCCATCGGCGCCGCCGCTCCGGCTGCGCCCAAGGCTGCTGCGCCTGCCGCTCCCCGCGCCGACCAGCCGCGCGAAGAGCGGGTGAAGATGACGCGCCTGCGTCAGACCATCGCCCGTCGTCTGAAGGAATCCCAGAACACGGCCGCCCAGCTGACCACCTTCAACGAGGTGGACATGACCAACGTCATGGCCCTGCGCGCCCAGTACAAGGAAGTCTTCGAGAAGCGCCACGGCGTGAAGCTGGGCTTCATGTCCTTCTTCACCAAGGCGGTGGTTCAGGCCCTGCATGAAATCCCGGCCGTCAACGCCGAGATCGACGGCACGGACATCATCTACAAGAACCACTACGACATCGGCATCGCCGTCGGCACCGACAAGGGCCTGGTGGTTCCAGTGCTCCGCGACGCGGATGCGCTGTCGCTGGCAGGCATCGAGAAGGGCATCGCCGCCCTGGGTAAGGCCGCCCGCGACGGCGCCCTGACCATGGATCAGATGCAGGGCGGCACTTTCACCATCACCAACGGCGGCACCTATGGCTCGCTGATGTCGACGCCGATCCTGAACACGCCGCAATCGGGCATCCTGGGCATGCACAACATCGTGCAACGTCCGATGGCTGTGAACGGCGAGGTCAAGATCCGTCCGATGATGTATCTGGCCCTCAGCTACGATCACCGCATCGTCGACGGCAAGGAAGCCGTGACCTTCCTGGTCCGCATCAAGGAACTGCTGGAAGACCCGGCGCGCGCCCTGTTGGACCTGTAAGATCCGCGCGACGCGAACGACTGACGACGGCGGGGTCTTCGGGCCCCGCCGTTTTCAATTGGGCGGCGGATGATAAGGTGACGGCATGAGCCTGGTCGAGATCGCCCGATATCAAGACGTCTATGAGGCCGATCTGGCGGCCGCCTTCCTGTCGTCGCACGATATCGAGGTGTCCGTGACCGAGCGGTTCCAGACGACAGTCGATCCCCTGATGCAGCGCGCGCTGGGCATTCGTCTCATGGGGCGGGCGGATCAGGCCGAGCAGGCGCGCGACCTGCTGAAACGCGCGCGGGCCGGAGAGTTCGCCACGGACGAGGGCGATGATCTGAACGCGCCCGATTCAACTGTTCGTGCAGCGTCGCGCGGGCTCGCCCTGCTGGCGTTCGCGTCTGGCGCGGGCTTTGTCGGCACCAGCCTGCCGCGCCGGTTCAGCGCCTTTCAGTGGACTGGGCTGGCGATCCTGGCGGCGGTGCTTTTGCTGAGCCTGGCCTTATGGTCAGTGGGCGTGCTGAACGGCGCCTAGAGGCCGACGTCCCAGACGCCGGCGTCGCGCATCCGGCATTCGCGGGCTTCGGCGGCGCGGCCGCCCATGTCATGGGCCATGCTGCGAATGGCGTCGGACACCGTCGTCTTGTGACGGCCCGGCACGACGGCGTGGATGAATGCGCAGCCCGCCAGACGCATCAGCTTGAAGCCGAAGCGCGACGAGGCGGCCATATGCTCGAAATAGGTCTCGTTGACCTCACGCGGGTGATCGCGGAACAGACGATTGAAAGCGTTCGACATGCAGCCAGCCTAGCGTGTTCGCGCCGGTCCCTCTACCCGGCCGCCGCATTCTGGCCTAAACCCGCGCCAGGAACAGAGGGCGCTTCGTCACGTCGCTTCAACCCCGCGTGAGGCGGGCGCGGACGAATCTTCCTTTTCAGGCTCAAGAGGACGACACATGGCCGACGGCAAGACCCCTTCCGCACAGAAATCTTCGGGCCAGACGTTCCGCTGGGATGATCCGTTCGACCTGACGGGGCGGCTGACCGATGAAGAGCGGATGGTTCAGGACGCGGCGCGGTCCTATGCGCGCGAGGCCCTGTTGCCGCGCATCGTC